>ENA-OWPA01000460-OWPA01000460.1-bioreactor-metagenome-genome-assembly--contig:-NODE-460-length-55720-cov-7.007710_pt1 | contig 55720 bp, 46 predicted proteins | sample MGYA00238139_ERZ651803 | MGnify/ENA primary metagenome ERZ651803 (study PRJEB26909, sample SAMN07631231) | bioreactor metagenome | isolation source: Switchgrass digestor | place: USA: Dartmouth...
GCCCTTGCCTTTGCAACGGAAAGTTTTCTTATTTTAAGGTCTTTTTTACCTAGAGTATTATAGTAGGCTGAAATGAGAACCGCCGGGACAAGAAAATGATGCTCCGGCCCATGCATATTGATGGAAGGATTTTTCATCAATTCAATGGCCATTTCCAGCGGATTTGTCTTCTTAGTTTCCCGGCAATAGTTTTCAATCAACTTTACAGAGTCCATGGCATGACATTCGTCACAAACATAGTGTCCTTCGGCACATGTCACATTAGTCTTATAGATTTTCATGCAATAGACACATGCTACTTCTTGATAGTCTTCAGAATATACCAACTCCCGGCCACAGAGCATGCAGTCGGTAGTGTGTTTTGTTTCTTGGTTTTCTTTCATATTGATCAACTTCCCGCTTAAATTTTTATTCGCACATTAATGGAACTAAGTCATTAGTACTTTTACCTTTAATCTCCATTTTAGCAAATGTACGGACCACTCACTATCGTTATGTAATTAAAGAAGACAAAAATATGACTCAAGAAAAAGCTTTGTTTCAGCATCGGAGTGCAGGTGATAGCTGCTGTAAAACAACAAGGAATTAAATATAATATTAGAAATATTGTGAAGGAAAATGTTAAGTAGTTAAATAAAAAGTAATATAATGTAAAATGATGTAAATATTGTGCATGAAAGGAGAAACTCTCATGACAAAAGAAAATAAAAACAATTTACCAGCTTATACCAACGTAGAAAATATACTCTCATTAATAGAAATATTAAAAAGAAAGAATAAAAACGAAGATGAAGTAAAAGCAGTTTTCGGAAAAAGTAATTCAGTATACAATAATACGAAATCAGCTTTACGTGCATTTAATCTTATAGAAGATGAGAGTCTTGAATTTACCGACAAGGGACGTATAGTTGCATACTCTCAAGACAGCGATAAGAAATTTGAGATAATGAAAATAGTAAACAATTTCCCTCCATATGAAACTTTTCTATTTAGCTTGTTAAAGAAAGATGATATAACCAAAACTGAAATTGATGAAATAGTCAATTTTTGGGGAAAAGCTCACTACGGTTCAACACAGAGAAATATGGAAGATGCAGCAAAACTTTTCATGAGTATAATTGATTTTATTGGATTTGGAAAATATATAACTGGTAGAAGCAAAAATCCGACTCGTATAGAATGGGTAAAAAATATTAAGGATAAGATTGCTGAATTGTACCAAGAAACTGACAGATGCCATCCTGTTGAACAGAAAACGACAATAAATGCTCAAGAGAATTATATTGGTAAAACAAATATAATTGATGTAACGACAGCCGCTGAAGATGAAGAAAACCCGATACTTAATAGTATAGCTGATAATGACATATCAATAAAGGAACCAAATATAAGTGCAGTTAATTTGCCAAACATTACTATTAATGTTGACATGAGTGACTGGCCTATTGAAAAGATAAAGATTTTCTTCAAATATGCCTATGGTATGTTTGAGGAGGATTAAAGTAATGTTCAATAGACTTCCCAGTCACAATGTTCCCCTCACCCTTGTCGCAGATGTATTATGTTATCTAATAAATAGTAATTCTTCACCAAGTATTGAAGAATTGAGGCGTTTTACAGGCAAAAGTGAGGCATATATAAGAAGCTCACTTACGATATGTAGGTTATTAAACATTATTGATGAAAATGAGAATATTGATATATTTGCAAAATCTCTAGGTAGAACACCAAGTGAAGAATTAAAATTAAATATAATGAGGAAGTATATACAAGAGTATGAGCCCTTTATTACTTTTATTCAATATCATTTAAATGGAATTAAACTTGAGGAATCAGCAAGAAAAGTATATGTATTGTATAAACTTGAAGGGAAAGACCACAATTTTCTGAAGGATTTATTTATGTCATGGGGAACGATTACTAAAATTTTTTCTAGCACCGCAGAAGATATTACCTTGGACGAAACAATACAAACACAGTTATCAACTATCAATACGATAAATATTAACCTTAATGAAGACATGGCTATCAGATTATACATAAGCAACATACTTACTACTGAAGTTTTTTCAACATTGACTTCAGCAGAGGTCGGCGAATTAGTTGATGCGTATAAGAAATGTACCACTGATGCAAGGAGCGCTATTGAATGCGCTGGTAGAGCTTTTGAAGACTTTCTAAGAAGAATAGCTTTGATAGTAAAAATTGATGTTAGCCGCAAAAATGGTATAAGTGAAATTATAAACGCATTATATAATAATAGGGATGCGTTAAACGTTAATCATAACAAGATACATAATAAGCAACATAATATTGGTATTGCAATTGCTGACATAAGGAATATGGCAGGCCATAGTTTAGAAGCGCGTACAATGGAACGCTGGGATTTAACAGCACATAGCGCAAAGATGTATGTTGAGTTAGTCTTATCAACCATGCGAAGCATTTACAACTATACCCAAAATTCTATATATACTTTTTAAGCTTCGTATGCAAAGTGGGTAATTTTAGTATGAAACTACTATAATTTGAATGTATGTTTCTCTTGCAAACATTTATTGTTCTTTAACTTGTGATTATTGATGAGCCTTTTCCCTTTTACGAAGATTTTATAACTGTAATCGTTAAAAGACTTTCATTGGTGTATCAAAGTGCGTTTGTAGCTATACGCTAACATAATTTTATTTTTGATTTTTGAAGATAATGCCATACTATCTTTGAACTGCCTCGAAGTAGTTCTAAACAAAATAATAAATAGCCGAAGGTACATATGTTTATAACCTGAGGCCCCACAAAGATTCATAGCAGGGTATGACAAACAACAAATTAGACATACAGAAGACGACCTTAACATATCACATACCATTGAGTAATCTTCGACAGAAAGAGATCTCCTACGAATATGAAAATATGATGTTTGTTCCCTCCGAGCCGGCATCTGAGCTAAAGCCCAGTATGGAACAGATTAAACGGATTACAAGGGCGTTATGTCCGATGAATACTATTACAACCAGAAAGACAATAGGGGATAGCAAAAAGTAGTCTACATAAATGAGTAGAAGTCACCCCTGGGAAAACGAAGGATACAGAATTTAAAGAGTCTACCTCCTTGTCGCTGCTATAACAGGCATTAATCAAGATAAAAAACAAACCCGAACCTTTCTTTATTTGGAAAAAGGTTCGGGTTTTGTATATTTGGTGGAGGCGAGGGGAGTCGAACCCCTGTCCGAAGGAATACCCACAAGAGCTTCTACCAGGATAGTTCCTGTTTTAAACTTCGCCGAGCAAAGCTCCCAGGAACAGGATCTCTTCTCAGCTAGTCCGCTTATGTTTCCCCTAAATCTAGCAGGCGGTCGATTTAGAGTATCCCGCTAATGTGACCCCCTATCCTACACCGCGGGAACAGTAGGTAGGAGGTTAACTGCAAAATTAAGCAGCTAAAGCTAAATTATCGTCTGCGTTTAATTTTTTTCCCACCGTCTTGACGGGCTAATGGAACCCCGCCTGGCTACTCCTGCCAATATTTCCCCCGTCGAAACCAGTACGCCCCCGAGTTAACTTTTGGGTAGTGCTTTGGGGTCAGTTAAGAGTTAAGAGTTAAAAGTGTAAAATTCAATTTTAAATTTTGAATGTTGAATTTTTAATTAGACACTGAGTAATACTTGATACCATTCCTTACTAACTACTAGCAACTAACGACTAGTATCTATACTACATTATATCACATTGTGCAATACTAATCTATCAATTAACAATAACTGGAAATCCTGTGATTCCAAACAAATATGCATTCATTGAAGGTTATTAGGTCCGGTACTGAGACATAAATCTATGATTCAAAATTTAAAATTCAAAATTCATAATTATACTAACGACTAAGGACTAACGACCAACGACTATTACCTATTCTTGTCCCTAAGAGCTCGGGCAATTTCCCGGTTAGCGTCCCTGGCTGCGATGTCATCCCGCTTGTCATAGAGTTTTTTACCTCTGGCTAAGGCCAGTTCCAGCTTGGCTTTGCCCCGATGATTGAAATATACTTTCAAGGGCACCAAAGTCAAACCTTTTTCCCTAGTCTTACCTATCAGCCTACGGATTTCTCTCTTGTGCATTAAGAGCTTTCTTGTCCGTTTAGGGTCGTGATTGAAACGATTTCCCTGTTCATAAGGACTGATGTGCATGTTGTAAAGAAAGACTTCGCTGTTTTCCACCCGGGCAAAACTATCCTGTAAATTGGCTTTTCCGGCTCGCAGGGACTTAACTTCCGTCCCCGTTAAAGCCAAGCCGGCTTCATAAGTTTCTTCAATGAAATAGTCATGTCGTGCTTTACGGTTTTCGGTTACCACCTTAATTTTTTCCGCCATGAAAAAACCTCCGGTTATTTCTCAGGATAGCCATTGTATTATATCAGAACTTTTTATATTGTCAAGACTCTTCCTGGGATAATAGATTGCCATTCGGCTAAGCCAGCAGGAATTTGCCGTCTTTAATCACATCTTTTCCCTGACAGACAAATGCCCAAATGTCTTCAGGACCTAGTCTGTGTACCACAGTGGAAATAAGGTCATGGGAATAGACAAAGCTCCTGCTATTGGGATTTAGCACAAGAAAACTTGCTGATTTGCCTTTGGCAATTGTTCCGAATTTAGAACCTATTTGTAAAGCATCAGCACCCTTTTTAGTAGCAGCCTGTAAAAAGCTTCTAGACTCTACACAGGTAGGGTCTTTACTTACACCGCGCGAGACACGGCTGGCAAAGTCCATCTCTCTGAACATATCCGGGCTGGAAAACATCATATTATCTGTCCCCAGGCCGAAATTTATCTTGCTTTTAAGCATAGCTGCTAAGGGCGGTATTCCATCTCCCAGGAGACAATTTGTGCGGGGACAGCAGGCTATTGGCTGCTTATGTTCAGATAAGAGTTTCAAGTCCTCATCAGTAGCATTTGTCAGGTGGATCATCAGGTCCGGCTCAAACTCCAATGCTCTGGCGATTTCACTCTTTCCGTATTTTTCAAAGGACCTAACCGCGCTCCTGGGGGATTCGGCAATATGGATTGCTAACAACTTATCTTTCAGCAAATTTCTAAACTCATGCATTATTTCTACCGGGAAAACATTAACACTGGAAATACCTAAACCATCGGCTACTTCTAAGATCTGTCTTACCTCTTCTTGAATAACTTCCAGTCCTTTATTAGCATCTGCTATAGGCCGGCCAAGAATTACCGGTTTAATAGGCAGTCCCTGCGCAGCTTCCTTAAGAGCCAATACACCTTCCAGTCCTTCTTCCCGGAAATCTCCAAAAGCAGCGATGCCACTTTTTAACATTTCCAGCATGCCCTGCCGCATACTTGCTACCAGCTCCTCACGGCTTAAACTTCTTAAGAAACGGTGTTTCAGTCCGTTGGGCGGAGCAACAGCTGCTTCTACCTTTAAGCCGATACCCAGTTCTTTAGCCGCTGTGTCGCCAATATGAGTGTGGGCATCCACAAAAGCAGGAATCACCAGGGCACCCTGTAGATCCTCGCCATCATCCAGTTTTTCTCGCAAAACATCTGCGATAGTTTCTCCCTCAACTACAATGGTAACCTCATCAGCCAGTTCCAAATTATCCCCTAATAAAGCTTTAGCATTAGTATATACTTGTACCATAGTTCTCGTCCTTCCATCTTTCCCTGATTTTTAAAAACTTTCCGCTTCATTTCAAGTGGACCAGTCTAAACCAAAACCTGTATTACACAAAGCTACTGCAATAAAACAGCTCCCTATCACGAAAAAATCAACGGTCTTAATCTTCCGGAAGGTGTTTGAAATCCCCTTACTCTGTAATCTTATCATAGAATCGCTATCCTTCGAGCAACTGGAGTTAAAATAACTTGATAAAGCGCAATCAGCCTGTACTACGAAGAAAGCCTGCCAAAAGACAGACTTTCTGTAAAGGTTTCACTTCAATTTTTTTACTTTAACGGATTACCAGCCTCTGGTCCTCCATTTTTTCTACCAGTTCAAAGTCGATCTGTCTCTCCAGCGTATTAACCCGGCTTACCTGTACAGTTACCCGGTCGCCGATTTTATACATCTTATTGGTATGCTGACCAAGTAGGGCCAGTTGTTTTTCCACAAACTGATAATAATCATCGGTTAAACTGGATACGCGAACCAAGCCTTCCACACTGTTATCCAATTCTACAAAAAAGCCAAATGAAGTAACGCTGCTGATCACACCTTCAAAAGTTTCACCCAGGTGCCGCTCCATGTACTCTACTTTCTTCAAATCGACCGATTCTCTTTCTGCATCTTCAGCGGCTTTTTCCCGGATGGAAGACTGTTCTGCATAATCAGGCATTAGTCTCTCAAGTTGAGCTTTGCGTTTTGGACTGGGTATACCCTTTTCCAGATATTCTCGAATTACCCGGTGAATGACCAGGTCGGGATAACGCCTGATAGGCGAGGTAAAGTGGCAATAGTACTTGGCTGAGAGGCCAAAATGGCCAAGACACTCTGCAGCATAGCGGGCGTGTTTCATCGAACGCAAAAGAACTGTATTAACTACCAGCTCTTCCGGCCTGCCTTCAACTTTACTCACCACATTTTGATAGGCAGAAGGATGAATTTCATCCGAAACTTTTACGTGATAGCCTAAAGTGTTTAAAAATTCATTTAGCTTGATGATATCATCCAAATCAGGCTCCTCGTGGACCCGATAAACAAAGGGAGCTTCCAGCCAGTACATGTGCTGGGCAACTGTTTCGTTGGCACAGAGCATGAATTCTTCAATAATCATTTCCGCAATAGTGCGCGGTCTTGGAACAATCTCTACCGGCTTGCCTTTTTCATCCAGGATTACCTTGCTCTCAGGGAAATCAAAATCAATAGATCCCCGATCTAATCTTTTTTTGCGCAGAATCATGGCCAGCTCTTTCATTATTTTAAAATCGTCAACAAAATCCTGATAACGCTTGATTAATTTCTGATCCTCTTCTTCCAGGATTTTATAGACATTTTCATAAGTCATCCGCTCGTCGACATGGATAACTGAGGGGTAGATATCGTATTTGACAACTTCGCCCTTTCTATTTACTTCCATATCCGCAGTCATGGCAAGCCGGTCAACGCCTGCATTAAGGCTACAAATTCCATTGGAAAGCTTTTTCGGTAACATTGGTATTACCCTGTCTACCAGATATACACTGGTTCCCCTGTTATATGCTTCCTTATCTAAGAGGCTTCCTTCATGGACATAATAGCCTACATCGGCAATATGAACGCCTAAACGATAATTGCCGTTAGGTAAACGTCCGATTGAAACTGCATCATCCAGGTCTTTGGCGTCGGCCCCGTCAATAGTGACCATTTTTACACCTCGCAAATCCCGCCGGCCTGCCAAATCTTCTTCTCGGACATGATCAGGAAGCTTCTCTGCTTCTCGTAACACTTTCTCAGGAAATTCTTCCGGCAACTGATATTTGCGGACAATAGAAAGGACGTCGACTCCGGGAGCGCCGGTTTTTCCCAGTACTTCGATAATTCGCCCTTCCGGGTTATGGCGTTTTTCAGGCCACCGGGTTATTTCCACCACTACTTTATCCCCGTTTTTGGCCGGCCCTATATCGTCGGCACTGATATAGACGTCCATATTAAACCGCTTGTCATCGGGTACCACAAAACCGTAACTTTTCGATCTTTCAAATGTTCCGACGATAGTAGAGTTAGCACGGCTTAAAATCCGCACTACTTCTCCTTCCGGTTTGGCACCGACTTCCGGCACTTTGTTTAAGCGGACCAAAACCCGGTCCTGGTGCATGGCTCCGTTGAGGTCTTCCGGACTGATAAAAACGTCAGGATGATTGACCTGATCAGGTATGAAAAAGCCGAAGCCTTTCGGATGCCCCTGAATTCGTCCGGCCAGTAAACCCATTTTCTCCGTCAGACCATATTTATGCTTTTTAGTTAAAACGATAACTCCTTCCTGTTCCAACTCATTTAACAGTTGCAAAAAGGATTTAACGTCTTCTATCTCCAAGGCCTCGACCAGTTCTAAGGCCGTTAAAGGTTTATATGCTTTTTCTCGCATAAAAGCCAATAATTGTTCTCGATCCATTTTTATCACCTTTAGAACAAAAGATTTTTTCTTAGTATACCCAAAATTTATTTACCTTGTTAGTTATTCTATACATTTTAAACAACAAAAAACAAGGATGCATGGCAAATTTAGAACATAAAGCCATGCATCCAAAACTGCCTGATTTTTTTGATCGCTTTCCTACTTGACCAGTAATCAGTTTACCACTTTCAGTACAGCTATTGGAAAAATCGTAAATAGCTCTGCATTAATCTGCTTATGGAAGAATTAGTTTTTGCCCTACATAAATCTTATTAGGATCCTTAATCTTATCTTTATTTAAATTGTAAATTTCAATGTAACGTCTACCAGCTCCAAGCTCTTTCTCGGCAATTTTCCACAGGCAATCTCCTTTAACAACGAGGTATGTTTTAACTGCTTTCGTTTCTTTTTCGATATACTTTTCTGCAGTTTTAGCTTCATCGGCCTTCGACTCACCGGTAGCAACTTCTTCTGAACCTGCCGCCTTAGAAAGCTTAACTTTTAAAGCGTTAATCTTTTCAATTTCCATGCCACCTTTAAGCAGATAATTTTCTGCAGCTTTGGCCAGATCTACATTAGCTAAGTCTTCGGTTCCGGCAATAAATTTCAGCATTCCAAGTATATCCTGACTGATAACGTTATATTTTTCTGTATCTTTCTCAACTCCAAAGAAGTTAATATAGCTTTGCATATAGTCCTCTACTATTTCATCTTTGGAAGCACCCATTAATGCTTCAATTAAAGCTGCAAAAAATCCTGTCCGGTCTTTTCCTTCTGTACAATGGAAAAGGTAAGGTCCGTTATTATCTGCTATAAATGTTAGGCCTTTTATAACACTTTCCCTGAATTCGTCACTTTCATAAGCAAGAGCCATATTTAAAACAATAACCTTATTGGCATTATAAAGTTTGGCATAATACGGAGAAGCAAAATCCTCCTGAGCCATATAGTTACTAATATTCTCAGCTGAATCCGCCAGATTGACAACTGTATTTACATTGGCTTTCTCCATAAGCTTATCGGCATAGGAAGCGCGTCCCAGTTCGTTATTAATTGGGCTTGAACTACGATAAAGTACTCCTGGGGCAATATTTCCTACTGTAATATTGCGGAAATTAGCAAATTCTTCATCCGAATTGTAATCTTCCCGGTTATTTGTCCGTTCTAATTTGCGAATTTCATATTGGACACGGTATTCTTCAGGACCGGTAAGCATGATTATTGCCTTATCGCCTACTTCTACCTTAGCAATTTCATTGAGCTTTCCGTAATTGATACATATCCCAATATTAGTGTGTCCCGGATATGCCCTAACCAGTGGCTGCCCTTTTTCTACGTAATATCCATCCAAAAACGGTGCTTCTAAGACAAAGCCGTTATCAAAGACAACCGTTACCATATCTCCCGCTTTAAAGCCAAGGTTATAAAAATCTTCTATTAACATATCAGTTAAAGCATGGCCGTATTTTTCAATTTCTTTAACTGTAGTTACAACGCTTGGGCTCTTAAGGACAGGTTGGGCTGAAAGCTTTTGCTTCAAAGCTTTAATCTCACTGGAGGTCAAGCCAATCCCTCTTAGATATTTTTCTGCTGCTTCGGCCAAATTAACTTTGGAAATATCAGTTCCCTTCTCATATTGGCATACAACTGTGGTCAAGGAAGCCACAATATTGCTTTCCGCTATAGCTTTATATTGCTCGCTGCCTTTTTCAACCCCATAATAATTTTCATAAGTAGTCATATAATCAGCAATTACTTCATCATAGGTTGCACCCATCAGTGCTTCCAGTACCGCACTTACAAATCCTGCCCTATCTTTTCCTTCTGTACAGTGAATTAGATATGGGCCATCATTCTTGACTAAGAAGCGGAGCCCTTCAGCCAGTTTTTGGCCAAAATCCTCTCCCGCTATGTCTACGCCCATGTCTAGAGCTATTACTTTACCGGAATCATAAAGCGATTTGTAATAATCAGAACTAAATCCTTCCTCGGCAAAGTAGGATTTAATTTTTTCATCTGAATCAGCTAAATTAATTACAGTGTTTATTCCTACAGCTTTGGCTAATCTATCGGCATAAGCTGCCCGCCCTATCTCATTGTTCACCGGACTGCTGCTTCTATATATAAGGCCTGGCTTAATACCTGTAGTAGTAATACTGCGGAAATTAGCAAAGATAGAATCGGTGGCATAATCGGAACGCACGTCGGAACGACTTAACTGGCGTAGCAAATACTCTGCAAGGTAGCCTTCCTTTTCCAGCATGGAGAAAGTGACCGTATCGCCAACATTTACATTATAAGTAGAAGCAAAATTCCCCATGTTGATGGCGACAAGCAATAAGTCATTTCCCCGGTCGTCACGTACAATGAGATTTCCCGTATCTACATCGCTATAGGATGTTCCAAAGGGTATTTCCAGCTCTTGGCCTCCTACAGTAACTTTTAAAATATCGCCTACTTCATAACCCGCATCGTAGAGAACTTTAGGTTTAATGTCCAGAACAAGATTGCCGTATTTTTGGATTTCTACTACAGTTCCAACTACTTCAGCATAGCTTTCTTCTGCCAGAACAGGAACCGCTAAGGAAAATATCAGCGCGGCTATCAAAACCGTAGCAAAAATTTTTAGTGTTCTTTCCATATATTCCCCTCCCTTAACAACTTTAAAATCTAATCTTATTATACTATTTATTTCCAATTTTATTAATATTCTTTATTACTTTGCAAGCAGTATCTACTTCAAAATTAATTTCTCATGATGCCAAGTCAAAAGAATATATGTCCGCTAAAATACAAAAATTTTTGACCAAACTAAGTCTGTGCACTAATAAATTAGAATTAGAAACTAGTACTTAAGCTTGCAAGAAAAGAAGCATAAAAAAATAGGATGCAGGGCTCTCTCTTAAAGAGATAGAAACCATGCATCCAAAATTAGATAAATTTTGATAAAGTGATAGTCTGCTTGTCGAAAAGCAGTTTAAAATTTAACCCGACACTCTTTATTTTACATAAACAACGGTGCAAATACCAAAGCAACAATTGTCATCAATTTAATCAAGATGTTCATGGCAGGCCCGGAAGTATCTTTAAAGGGGTCACCTACTGTATCGCCGTTTACAGCGGCGGCGTGAGCAGGAGATCCCTTACCGCCATGAGTACCGCTTTCAATATACTTCTTAGCATTGTCCCAAGCGCCACCGGCGTTAGCCATCATAACAGCCATCAAGAAACCAGTAATAGTTGCACCGGCCAGCATACCGCCTAAAGCTTCCTTACCTAGGCCAGGTAAGAGACCTACAACCAAAGGAGCTGCAACGGCAATAAGGCCAGGAAGAATCATTTCTTTTAAAGCTGCTGAGGTGCTGATGGAAACACAGCTAGCATAATCAGGTTTAGCTTTACCTTCCTTTAAGCCGGCAATTTCTCTGAATTGACGACGAACTTCTTCAATCATGCTGGTAGCAGCTCGTCCAACAGCTTGCATGGTTAAAGCCCCAAAGAGGAAGGGCAGCATGCCGCCGATAAAAGCACCGGCTACTACTCTGGCATCTAAGAGGTCAATAGCGCTTACACCTACAGCCTGGGTATAAGCGGAGAATAAAGCTAAAGCGGTAAGTGCGGCAGAACCGATAGCAAATCCTTTACCTACGGCAGCGGTAGTGTTACCGACTGAATCAAGGCTGTCGGTAATTTCTCTTACTTTGTGATCAAGATGAGACATTTCAGCAATACCGCCGGCATTATCAGCAATAGGTCCATAGGCATCAACAGCTACAACCATACCGGTCGTAGAAAGCATACCCACAGCTGCCAGAGCAATACCATAAATACCGGCAAATTGGTAAGCAGCGATGATGGCAATGGCAATAACAATAATGGGAAGTGCAGTGCTCATCATACCGGTTGCAAAACCGGAGATAATGTTAGTAGCTGTACCTGTTTCAGATTTGGCCGCAATCTCTTTAACAGGTTTATAATCACTGGAAGTAAAGTATTCAGTAATATTTCCAATTAAATAGCCAGCGATCAAGCCACTGATGGTAGCAATAAACACACCAAAACCGGTATAAGTTTTATCACCAATTGTAAAACTCTCAATAAACCTCGTGCAGATAAAGAAAGTAAATACAATAGATAGGACAGATGAAACAATAGTACCGGTATTTAAAGCTTTTTGAGCATTACCGCCTTCTTTAGTTTGCACAAAGAAAGAACCGATAATAGCAGCAATAACTCCTGCTGCAGCAATCATTAAAGCTACAACGGAACCGTTCGGGATTTTAGCAGAAACGGCAATTGCCAGGGCAGAAATAATGGAGCCTACATAAGATTCAAAAAGGTCGGCTCCCATCCCGGCTACGTCACCTACATTATCACCAACGTTGTCAGCGATAACAGCAGGGTTCCGTGGGTCGTCTTCCGGAATACCGGCTTCTACTTTACCAACTAAGTCGGCACCAACATCGGCAGCTTTAGTATAAATACCACCGCCGACCCGAGCAAATAGAGCAATGGAGCTGGCGCCTAGAGCAAAGCCATTGACCACGTTAGGATCGTCAAAGAGCAAATTAGCAATACCTACACCTAACATGCCAAGGCCGACTACGCACATGCCCATAACTGCACCGCCGGAAAAGGCAATACCAAAGGCCTTGTTAATGCCATTTTGGGCTGCGTTAGCTGTACGAACGTTGGCTTTGGTTGCCACGTTCATGCCAAAATAACCTGCCAGGATGGAACATATGGTTCCCATTACGTAGGCTATAGCAGTTTCAGGTCTTAAGCTTTCTGATCCTTTCGCAAAACCCAGAATAATAATTAAAGCAGCCATGCCTACTACAAAGTAAACTAAGACTTTGTATTCTCTGGTTAAGAAGGCCATGGCACCTTCATGAATAGCAGAAGCGATTTCTTTCATTCTGCTGTTTCCTGCATCGGCCTTAGAAATGTTGCTGCTTAAGTAAAACGCATAGAGTAAAGCTAAAATGCCTGCAGCAGGAACTAAATAATTCAAGTCCATTTTTCAGTGTCCCTCCCTAATTTCTGTCCATCAATTAATAAGTACATTTTATTGCCACTTTAGCTATACTATCGACAATAGTAGGCTTAAGGTTAAAAAAGCCACTGCCAAAATGGTAGTTAAGCGGCTTAATAAGTCATCAATACCTTTTTTCTTGCCGAAAAAATGTTCAGCCCCACCGGTAATCGTACCGGATAAACCTGCACTTTTCCCCGATTGAAGCAGTACTGTACAGATAATTCCTATTGCTGAAATAACTTGTAAGACCAGAATAAAGGTTTTCAAGCTGCACTCACCTCCTAAAACTACTCAAACAATATACATTTTAACACAAGCAAAAATATAATACAATGATAACAAATTATGCCACTATTATTCCCAAGGGACACTGAAATAAGACGTTTTTTGGTCATTGGTTTTTAGAGTCTTGAGTTGAGAGTTTTGAGTTCTGAGTTGGCCTTTAATTTTGAATTGTAAATTTTGAATTGTGAATTGAATTAGTTTTAAGTAGGTTTTTAGAAAAAATAGAAACATACATATACGTAGCGAATGTTCTGTGGAGCGGGACTTGTATCCCCAGCCGTCGCGAGCTTGGCTCAAGATAACGCCATGGAATGTATAAATTGGGGACATTTTTCTCAAACATATTACATGCTTAGAAAAGTGTCCCCTGACCTCTATCGCAAAACAATCATCCGTCCCACAGTCACAAATTCAACACACTACCAACTACTAAGGACTGTCGACTAACGACTGATAAGACTTTTCCTATTTCTTAAGATTATAGAAAGTCCTAATTCCGCTGAAGCGTGCTAAGAAGTCTAACTCTTCTTCAATTCTTAATAACTGATTATATTTTGCTACCCGGTCAGTCCTGGAAGGAGCACCGGTTTTAATCTGGCCTGCATTGGTAGCAACAGCAATGTCAGCAATGGTTGTATCTTCCGTCTCGCCGGAACGGTGGGAAACGATAGCCGTATAGCCGGCTTTTTTAGCCATTTCAATGGCATCCAGAGTTTCAGTTAAAGTACCGATCTGGTTTACTTTGATCAGAATACTGTTACCTACTCCGCTAGCAATACCTTTGGCTAAACGTTCAGTATTAGTTACGAATAAGTCATCACCAACCAGCTGTACTTTGCTGCCAAGTTGGGCCGTCATCTTTTTCCAGCCTTCCCAGTCGTCTTCAGCTAAACCGTCTTCAATTGAGATGATGGGGTAACGACTGATTAGGTCTTCGTAGAAAGCAATCATCTCCTCAGAAGTACGGGTAACATTTTCCCCGGCGAATACATACTTGCCGTCTTTATACAGTTCGGTAGAAGCTACGTCTAAAGCCAGTAAAACGTCTTTACCAGGTTCATAGCCGGCCTTTTGAATTGCTTCGACAATAACTCCCAAGGCTTCTTCGTTGGAGCCTAAGTTGGGAGCAAAGCCTCCTTCGTCACCGACAGCCGTGTTCAGCCCTTTTGCTTTTAACACTGCTTTCAAGTTATGGAAAACCTCAATACCCATTTGTAAACACTCTGCAAAAGTTTCAGCACCGACCGGCATGATCATGAATTCCTGAATATCTACGTTATTATCGGCGTGTTTCCCGCCGTTTAAAATATTCATCATGGGCACAGGCAGTTCTTTAGCATTTACCCCGCCAAGATAAGCATATAAAGGCAGATCAAGGGATTTAGCGGCAGCTTTGGCCACAGCCAAAGATACGCCCAGTACGGCGTTAGCACCTAACTTGGATTTGTTGGGAGTTCCGTCTAACTCCAGCAGGAGCTGGTCGATTCCGACTTGATCCCTGGCATCTAAACCAATGAGCTCAGGAGCAATTGTTTCATTAACGTTTTCTACAGCTTTAAGCACGCCTTTGCCTAAAAAACGGCTTTTGTCGCCGTCACGCAGTTCAACTGCTTCGTGGGCGCCTGTAGAAGCGCCTGATGGAACTGCAGCCCGGCCCAAAGTTCCGTCTTCTAAATATACGTCAACTTCAACTGTTGGATTTCCTCTTGAATCAATTATTTCACGAGCGACAACATCTTCAATTATTGCCATACACTTTCCTCCACTCTATTTTTTTATGGATGATTTATGAAAGTAAGTCACCAGTCATCAGTCGCCAGTTTATTGACTTGACCGGGGATTTAGGACTGGTGACTAGGGACTAGCCCTAAAGACCATTAACTATAAGAGACTCGCCTGTCATTTCCTCAGGTTTAGGAATGCCCAGCAACTCTAAAATAGTAGGAGCAATGTCTTGTAAAGAACCTGTTTGCAGTTTTTTCCCTTCCAAGCCCTTACCGATTAAGATAAAGGGAACCTTGTTGGTAGTATGGGCTGTATGGGGCATCCCTGTTTTCGGATCAATCATTTCCTCTGCATTGCCGTGATCGGCAGTGACCATGACAACCCCATTCATCTGCAAAATACCGTCTACTATTTTTCCCAAACATGTATCAACCGCTTCGCAAGCCTTAATAGCTGCTTCTAAAATACCTGTATGCCCTACCATATCCGGGTTGGCAAAATTTAGAATCCCTACATCGTATTTGCCGGAAGTCATCTCTTCCAAAGCCTTTTCAGTAACGGGATAGGCGCTCATCTCCGGTTTTAAATTATAGGTAGCGACTTTGGGAGAAGGAATCAGAATCCTATCTTCACCTTCATTAGGCTCTTCAATTCCCCCGTTAAAGAAAAAAGTAACATGGGCATATTTTTCGGTTTCAGCTATCCTTAACTGTTTCAGTCCACGCCGGCTCAGCACTTCACCGAGGGTATTAGCCAGGTTTTGCGGTGGGAAAGCCACCGGAACGTCAAAGTTGATGTCATATTGGGTCATCGTTACAAAATGGACAGGCAGAAAGCCGTCCGGCCGTACAAAACCGTCAAAGTCTTTTTCGATAAAAGCACGAGTAAGCTCCCTGGCCCGATCTGCTCTAAAGTTAAAGAAAATAACCGTATCGCCTTCCTGAACCCTGCCTTTCGGCTGCCCTTTTTCATCTACAATTACCGAAGGCACTACAAATTCATCAGTTATCCGTTCCTGGTAGGATTGTTCAATGGCTGCCGAAGCCATGGTGGACATTTTGCCTTCTCCCTGGACCATGGCTTTATAAGCCAGGGCTACTCTTTCCCATCTGCGATCCCGGTCCATTGCGTAGTACCTGCCCATGACGGTGGCTATGGCCCCATGTCCTATTTCCCGTAGCTTTACTTCAAGTTTTTCTATATATTCCTTAGCACTGGCAGGAGGTACATCCCGACCGTCTAAAAAAGCATGGACATAAACTTCTGTAATTCCACATTCCTTAGTCATATCCAATAAGGCAAACAGATGGTCCAGACTACTGTGCACCCCGCCTTCTGACACCAGACCTAGCAGATGGACTGCTTTGCCCTTTTCCTTAGCTTTTTCCATAGCTTCCACTAAAACTTGGTTCCGGTAGAAGGTCCCTTCTTTGATCGCCTTATTAATCCTGGTCAGTTCCTGATATACGACTCTACCTGCACCAATATTTAAGTGGCCTACTTCTGAATTACCCATTTGCCCGGCAGGTAAACCGACTGCTTCTCCTGAAGCTTCAAGGGCCGTGTGGGGGTACTTGGCCAGTAAAGCCCGGTAGTTGGGAAGCTTTGCCAAGGCCAGCGCATTACCTTCCTTTTCTTCTCTTTCACCCCAGCCGTCAAGAATGACTAACATTAAAGGTCTGTATCCCAAATGTATACACTCCTTAAAAGATCTACTAATTATATCTACTTATTATATGTAACAATAGCGGCAAAGTCTTCAGCCTTCAAACTTGCTCCGCCTACTAAAGCTCCGTCAATATCTGGCTGGGCCATTAATTCCTTGATATTACCGGGTTTTACACTTCCGCCGTATTGGATACGAATCTTTTCTGCACAGGCCTCACCAAAACATTCGGCTAAGACGCTCCGGATGTATTTAATTGTACTCTGGGCATCTTCTGCCGAAGCGGTTTTACCGGTGCCGATTGCCCAAACAGGCTCATAGGCAACCACTATTTTTTCTGCTTCTTCAGCTGTCAATCCGCTTAACCCTTGTCTGATCTGGGTGCCACATACTTTCTCAGTCACACCCTGTTCCCGTTGTTCCAAGGTTTCGCCGACACAGACAATAGGAATAATTTGATGTTTTAACAGGGCCTTGACTTTTTTATTAACAGTTTCGTCTGTCTCCCCAAAATACTGTCTTCGCTCAGAATGGCCTACAATACAGTATTTGCATCCCAGACCTTCAAGCATAAGAGGGCTTATCTCGCCGGTAAAAGCACCTTCCTCTTCCCAATAAACATTTTGAGCACCTATGCCCACATTTGTCTCCCTGGTCAGACTTACTGCTGCTTCAATATCAATAAAGGGAGGACAAACGCCTATTTCAATATCTGCTTTTGCAATCAATGGTAAAAATTGTTTAAAAAACACCTTTGTTTCAGCCGGTGTTTTATACATTTTCCAGTTTCCTGCTATAAATGGTCTACGCATATTATCACCTCTGTTTTAGGTTAGGGGACACACCTCGCCTCATGATATATAACAGGAGGAATGTCCCCATTTACCAATCATACATAACCGCTCAGCAGTTGTCTTAATTCCTACAAAACCAGCAACAGCAAAAGTGAACAATTTAAAAATCAAAATTTATCTTAATCCAAAATTACTTATCAAGAAGCGCTGCTACACCGGGTAGCTCCTTACCCTCTAAGAATTCCAGGGAAGCGCCGCCTCCGGTAGAAATATGGGTCATCTTCGCTGCTACGCCTGCTTTTTCTACGGCAGCAACCGAATCGCCGCCGCCAATAATCGTTACGCCCTCTACCTCGGCCATAGCGTTAGCAATAGCTATTGTTCCCCGGGCAAAGGGTTCTATCTCAAATACGCCCATCGGCCCGTTCCAGATCACAGTTTTAGCGGTTTTGATCAGTTCGGCATAGCGGGCTGCTGTCTCTGGCCCGATATCAAGAATTTTACCGTCTGCCGGAACCTTTTTAACATCGACTACCTGGTTGGCCGCCTCTGGGCTTAACTCCTTGGCTACAACCGCATCTACCGGCAGGTAGATTTTAACTCCCTGCTTTTCTGCCTTAATAAGCAACTCTTTAGCCAAATCCAGCTTATCTTCTTCCAAAAGAGAGCTGCCTACTTCAAGACCTTGAGCCTTAAGAAAGGTATTGGCCATACCTCCGCCAATAAGTAGCATGTCCACTTTACCGATTAAATTTTCAATGACGCCGATCTTATCCGACACTTTGGCCCCACCTAAAATGGCCATAAAAGGACGTTCGGGCTTAGCCAAAGCTTGACCCATCACGGCTATTTCTTTTTCCATTAGGAAGCCGGCTACGGCAGGCAGGTATTGAGCTACTCCGGCGGTTGAAGCATGAGCCCGGTGGGCTGTACCGAAAGCGTCATTTACATATACCTCGGCCAACTCAGCCAAAGCCTTGCTTAAATCCGGATCGTTTTTCTCTTCTCCGGCATAAAAGCGGATGTTTTCCAGGAGGACAACATCTCCATCCTGTAGGGAGTCGACCATAGTCTTGGTCTCAGGGCTGATTGCCTCAGGCGCAAACCTGACTTCCTGTTTTAATAACCTGCTTAAATGGTCAGCTACATTTTTTAAGCTGTATTTAGGATTAACTTTTCCCTTCGGACGGCCTAAATGGGAAACCAAGATAACTCTTGCCTTATTTTCCAGTAAATAGTTAATTGTCGGAAGGGCAGCAACAATTCTGGTATCGTCAGTGATCACACCGTTTTCATCCAGCGGAACGTTAAAATCTACCCTGACTAAAACCTTTTTACCTCTAACATCTATATCCTTAACCGTCTTCTTGTTCATAGTTCTTACAAACCTCTTTTAGCAATATAAGCTGCCAGATCAACCACACGGTTGGAATAACCCCACTCATTGTCATACCAGGCTATTACTTTTACCATGCTGCCTTCTATCACCATGGTGGAAAGACCGTCAACTATGGAGGAATGAGGATTGCCGTTATAATCAATAGAAACTAAGGGCTCATCAGAGTAAGCCAAAATTCCTTTCAGTTCACCTTCAGCTGCAGCTTTTAAGACTCCGTTAACCTCTTCAACGGTCACATCTTTACCCAATTCAGCGACTAAATCTACCACGGAAACATTAGGAGTAGGTACCCGCATTGCAAAACCGTTTAGTTTTCCTTTTAACTCAGGTAAGACTAAAGCTACGGCCTTGGCTGCTCCGGTGGTGGTTGGAATAATGGAGTTTCCTGCAGCTCTGGCCCTACGGAGGTCCTTATGTATTTGGTCAAGAATCCGTTGGTCGTTGGTATAAGAGTGGACAGTAGTCATCAGTCCTCTTTTAATTCCGAACTTTTCTTGGAGAACTTTTGCTACCGGAGCTAAACAGTTAGTGGTACAAGATGCATTAGAGATGATTTTATGCTGAGCCGGATCGTATTTGTCTTCGTTTACACCCATTACAATGGTAATATCTTCGTTTTTAGCCGGAGCAGAAATTATGACCTTTTTAGCACCGCCTTCCAAGTGAGCTGCTGCTTTAGTAGCATCGGTAAACAAACCGGTTGATTCTACTACTATATCCACACCTACAGAAGACCAGGGAAGCTTAGCAGGGTCTTTTTCCGCAAAAACTTTCACTTCCTTGCCGTTTACTTTAAAGGAGCCGTCTTCGGCCGTTACTTCTGCATCTAAGATCCCATGAACCGAATCGTATTTTAGCAAATGGGCATTTGCTGCCGCATTGCCTAAGTCATTAATTGCTACAACCTCAACTTCCGGATTATTTAAGGCTGCACGAAAAACCAAGCGGCCTATCCTTCCAAAACCGTTAATTCCGATTTTCACTGTCATGTTTTATACTCCTCCTTATTATTTAAATGTAATTGATTGATTATGAAATAGTAAGTAAGGAATTGACCTTCAGATTTTTTCTCTAGTGTAGTATGCCAAAGATTTCTATCTAGTATAAGTAAATGGAACAGTTGGGAAGAAGTACATTCGGTTTTGTATTCAACATACATTACAAAAATCCTTTATTTTAATTAAGATCTTTTGGGAAGGCAGAAGCAGCTTTGCCGGTTTTAATGTTTAATATCCTAAAAACGAAACAGTTAGCATTTTGATAATGAAAATCAATAAAAGAAAAAGGCGGAAGCCCACCTTTACTGTAATTCTAAACTGATTTTTTTTGTTGGTTAATTAGCAGCTTTTGAATTTCTTCAGCCGGCAACGGTTTATTGAAATAATAGCCTTGTAAATACCGGCAGTTTGTCCTTTTTAGGAAGCTAAACTGTTCCTTTGTTTCTACGCCCTCAGCTACTACCTCTATGCCCAAAGTGCAGGCCATAGCTATTATGGCGGTAACGATGGCCTTATTATTGGCATCATTCAAATGGCTTATAAAAGACCTATCGATTTTAATCAAGTCAATAGGGCTCATGCTCAGGCAGTCCAAGGAAGAATAACCTGTACCGAAATCATCAATAGCAATCCTTACGCCTAACTTTTTTAACCTTTGCAGGGCGGCGAGACACTCTTCCTTTGCCATGGCATAACTTTCGGTAATTTCCAGTCCTAACTGTTCCGGGTTAAAGCCCGTATCCTTAAGAATATTTGCAACCGTATCGACAAAGCCATAAAATTTAAGCTGGCAGGTGGAAATATTCACAGCCACCCTATTAACGACAATTCCCTCCTGTTGCCACTTTTTACCTTGCCGACAGGCCTTGCGGAGGATGATTTCTCCCAACGGCAGGATAAAGCCTGTTTCTTCCGCCAGCGGAATAAACTCTTTTGGTGAGATTGTTCCCAGCTTGGGATGCTGCCAGCGGACTAACGCTTCCAAACCAATGATTTTCCCTGTCCTGGCATGATACTGGGGCTGGTAAAGCAGCTGGATTTGCTCGCTATTTTTAATTGCATTCTTCAGATTTTTGATCAGCTTTAACTTTTCTAACGAATTGGTGCTTAATTGCTGGTAATAATCACCGGATGCTAAGGTCACCAGTTTACCGCTGGTATGGTCAAATGTCAAAAAAAGATCATCAATGTTGGGAAAGTGGATATGCTGTTTATCGGTTAAATCATAGTTTAAACTTATATAACCGATGAAGTGGCCTAAATCGTTATAAAAGGGCCGGGCCCATGACCCGATTTTTCTGTACTTGCCTTGCTTGTTTAGCATTCTGAAAACATGATGATAGGGCCGTTCCCCAGCCAAAGCCAAGGATTGCTTTACCATAAACTTTTTCAAATCGAGAGGATGAACCCTCTCCGCCCAACCGTAGTTGATTTCCTGCACCAGGCTGGATCCGGCAAAATCTAGCCATTGTTTATTAAAATAAATCGGATTGCCATGACAATCTGTACACCAAACCATTGCCGGTAATTGTTCTAACAGTGTAAGATACCTTTCCCATGTTGCATTTTCTGCATAGTCGTAATTATTCATTCAGCTTTGTTCCCTCAACCTTATCAAAACTTTTGTTGTGCCCTAAATTAGAAAGCATTACCAATACTATCCTTTATCTTAAATAAGGGAAAGTTACAAATGTCACAATTTGTAGGTACATTAATACTAATTTTCAAAAAATATTATTTTTTAACGACAATTTTGTTATTTTTTTGTGATTTTTTCTTATTCATTTGTTATTTAATAAAGAGTGATATAAGATAACAGCAGCTGCCGTCCGATTGGGTATATTCAGTTTTTGCAGAATAGTGGACACATAATTTCTGACGGTAGATGGGCTCAGATGAATCTCCTGCCCGATTTCTTTATTTGTCTTGCCACTTGCCACCATAAATAAGATTTGCTTTTCCCTGGGCGTCAAAGACTCATATTTGGACCAATCCAGAGGCTCAACAAAATTCCCCATATGGCAAAGACCTTTAAGCTGTAACAGCAGTTCTTCCTGACTCTGGTCTTGCAGGTTAATATAGGGGATTTTTTCCTTTTCTCCAGCATCATTTTCTCTTGTCCCAATCAGGGCGATTTTAGTATGAGGATATTTTCCGCTGAGCAATTGACAATAATTAAGATAATTTTCTCCCGCTGTCTCTTGATCAATGAGCAGTATATCTACTTTTCGCAAGCCGAGTAAAGAAAGACAGTCCTCAAAGGTAATAACCTGGCCTATGAGATTAATGCCCCTTAAATTATGTAAAATAAAGCGTAACCCTTCCATCATTACTGACTGTTTACCAAACAAAACCACATTAAGAACTTCACTTTCCTGTTTTAAGAGGCGTTCTATTTCTTTCCGCTCAGTTATATTTTCTACAACTACCAGTCTTTGGACATTGTTGTTGTAAGAAAGCATCCTGCCAACAGTAACGCTGGCCCAAATTACCTCTCCCGCCTTACTTATGTATCTTTTTTCCAGCTTGTATTTGGTCACCTTACCTGCATAAAAATAGTCAACCCATTTTCGGGAAACCAGAACATCATCGGGATGAGTATAGTCTTGCCAGGTCATTTGTTGTAACTCTTGCTGGCTGTAACCAAGTAAATTTTTAAAGACATTGTTGCAACGTACCATTCTTTCGTTTCGATCATAAATTGCAATACCCACCGGAAGGCTGTCATAAAGCAGTTCTAAAGTTTGCTGGTCTACTTCAGCCCTTTGCTCTACACTTTTTAATTGAGTAAGGTCCTGGACAAAATATAGATTTAAATTACAACCGCAGCAAGCCAATCCCCGGTATTGAATTTTTACCGGAAAGGTAGTACCGTCTTTTCGCTTATGCACCGTTTCCAAACTTGGTTGAGAATAGTTTTTAAGCTTGTTGCCAGAAGCGTCAAGGTCAGTTATTTTTAAAGCAGTCAATTCTTCCAGCGAATAACCATAGGCCTTCAAGGCATAATAATTAGCCTTGGTAATTCTCCCCTCTTCATCGAGGGAAAGAATAATCTCAGGAAAATTCAAAAAAAGTTGGCACTCATCTATCGCAAATGACGTATCACAGGTTGTATTCATGGTTTTACCTCCGATATGCATCTGCAATATTTTTGGAACTATTCGACAAAAATGTCATTTTACCTTTTTTAAAATTTTAAAGATTGCTTCAGAAATAGTAAAAAGCGTGCTTTTAAACACGCCTTTTAGTAAATCTTCCGTTGTAAAGCTGTAGGTATTCCCATTTCTCCGCGGTATTTGGCCACTGTCCGGCGTGAAATGTTAATGCCTCTCTTAACCAGCATTTCAGCAAGCTTCTGATCACTTAGAGGCTCTTTTGTATCTTCTTTTTCCACCAATTCTTTCAGGAGGACTTTAACACTTTCACTGGAAGTAGCAACACCTTTATTGGTTTCCAAGCCGTTGGTAAAGAAAAACTTTAGCTCAAAAAGGCCTCTGGGAGTCTGCATATACTTATTGGCGGTCGCCCTGCTCACCGTTGATTCATGAACTCCAAGCTTTTCCGCTACTTGAGCTAAAGTAAGGGGTTTAAGAAATTTTATACCTTTTTCTAAAAAATCCCGTTGATAGTCTACTATGCATTGAGCCACGTGGTATAGAGTTAAACGTCTTTGCTCAACGCTTCTCAAAAGCCACAAAGCCGAGTTTAACTTTTGCTCGATATACTGGACTGTTGCCAAATCATCCCGCATTTTCAGCAAAGTCTCATACACCGGATTAACCGTAATTCTCGGTAACGCACTGTCATTAACCAGGATGACATATTCACCGTCAATTTTTTCCACAATCAAATCAGGAACTATATATTTAGGTTTATCATGAGCAGCAAAGAGACGACCGGGTTTGGGGTCCAATCTTTTGATGACCTGAGCTGCTTCTTGTACTTCCTGTGGGGTAATATTTAGGCGCCGGGCAATTTTTTGCACTTTGCCTTCAGCCAAATCAACCAAATGATTTTTAATGATCACTTCCACCGTGGGATTGGAGTTCCCATTTACCTTTAGCTGTAGCAAAAGACATTCCACCAGATTTCTTGCTCCAACACCAGGCGGATCAAAGCTTTGAACCAGCTTTATCATTTCCTGTACCTTAGTCTGATTACAACCAAACTTTTTACTAACTTCAGCAAGCTCTATCCGTAAGTAACCGTTATGATCAATATTGCCTAACAAATACTCACCGATCTTTCGCTCAACTGGTGTAAGCTCCAGCATACCCAGCTGCAAGCTCAAGTGTTCTAACAAGGTAGGGGCGGTAGATAAATAATGTTCAATGGAATAGCTTGCCGTTTCTTCCCTAGGGTTAGAATACTCTCCCAGGTCGCTTTTATCACTGAACACATCTCGCCAGTCAATCCCGGGTTCTATAAACTGATCGATATCCAATTTTTCTTCCTGTTCTTTTGCTTCCATTTCCAAGACCGGGTTCTCAGCCACCTGTTGTTCTAAATACTCTGATAAATCCAGAGCGGAGAGTTGTAAAATGTTGATAGCCTGCTTTAGTTCAGGAGTTATAACCAGTTTTTGACTCTGCTCAACTTTAAGATCATACTCCATACGCAGCATTGCTATCACCAACTTTCTAAGCTTTAATTTACTGTTCTTCTTAGTTTAAGTGTATCATTAATATTCTCTCTAAACTACTTGTTTTCCTTTAACAAGTGCTGGTAATTTATGTAGAGTCAGTAATAAAGACAGGCAAACAGCCGTTAAAAGGGCAACAAGCCATTGATAGGAAGCATAAAGGTAAGGATAGATGCCTAAAACGTAATCTAAAAAATCATTAAAAAGCATCCAACCACCGCCGCTCAGCACTTCAGACCAGGATACATCTACCTGGCGTAAAAAAATAATACCCTCCAAGGCCATGCCCAGATGAGAAAACCAGAGCATCCAGATCTCCGGTTCAATTGTTCCCCCGGTTAACCCGTAATGGGAAATGATCACTACCGCCCAGAGGCCGTATTTAATGACCGCAGTAAAAGAAAGCCATTCAAAAAAGCTATTTCTCTTGCCCCAAAGTATCAAAAGCAAAGCAAGACCGGTCAGGGTTGTGGATAAGGGGCTGTCCGGCACAAAAAACCATAAATGTTTAGGAGTTGCCGCTAACTGATAACGATACCAGTAGTAACCGTATATAGAGCCTAAAAAATTTATGATGACTAGAGTGATTAAAAACCATTTTTGGCAAGGATTAAGCCATAAAAGATCATAAATTTTATTCAGCCACTTCTTCCACATTTTCCAATTCTCCTTGAGCATCCTTTTTTAACCTTTTGACGATTTTAATCGGTACTCCCATAGCTAAAGTATAAGGAGGCACATCTCTGTTAACCAAAGAACCTGCTGAAATCAAAGCACCGTCGCCAATTTTCACACCGGCTAAAACAGTAGTATTGGCTCCAATCAGCACATTTTTCCCAATTTCTACCGGACCGAGTCGGTATTCATCAGGTAAAAATTCATGACATAGGATGGTGCTGTTATAGCCTAACACGCTTTTATCGCCAATGGTAATTTTTTCAGGATGAAAGATATCTACCATGGCCATCAGACCAATACCTACATCTTGTCCAATTTTCATGCCTAAAAAAGTACGGTATAAAAAGCTTTTTACCCGTAATGACGGCATGAAACGGCCAATGGTTATGATGATAAAGTTCTTGACGGTCCGTAAGGGATGGGCTATTCTTTTCCAATTGCGCATGGAGTTTTCGTGAGGAGTAGGAAAATACTCTAATCGTCGCAATTTTAACACCAACTTTTTCTAAAGTTAAGAGTTAAAAATGAAAAGTTAAGAGTTTTTTGTATGAGTTAAGAGTTAAAAGTTAAGAGTAGAGAATTATTTTAGGGATAAATTTTAATTTTTAATTTTGAATTCTGAATTGGCTTTTAGCATTAAACAAGTATTTTTTCCCCTAATCTAAAGACCGTGCTTATTTACTAACGTTTCAGAAGAGAAATAAGTAAATAATTCAAAATTAAAAATTTATAATTCAAAATTTAAGAAACTGGCGACTGGAGACTACTTAAGCTCCTCCGCCATCTTTTCCAGACGGCGAAGCCTGTGGTTAACAGCCGACTTGGTTAAAGGAGGGTCTAATAATTCTCCCAGCTCTTTCAGGCTTGCTTCCGGGTATTCTAAGCGCAGGCGAGCAACTTCCTTTAATTTAGGGGGTAATTTTTCGTAACCGATTTTATTGATTAAAAAGCGGATATTCTCTTCCTGCCGTACCCCCGCATTAACCGTCTTATTTAAGTTAGCAGTTTCACAGTTCACCAGACGATTGACCTGGTTACGCATGTCCTTGATGATCCTGGTATTCTCAAATTCAAGCAAAGCATTATGAGCTCCAATAATACTCAAAAAATTGACAATTTGATCACTGTCTTTCAGGTAGGTTACATGCCAATTTTTCCGCCTGCCCAATTTAGGATCCAAGCCTAACTTCTGCATCATAGAATAAATTACTTGCATATGGGTTTGATCTTTAGTTATAAGTTCTAAATGGTAGGTTCCCTCCGGGTCGTTTATAGAACCTCCACCTAAAAAAGCTCCTCGCAAATAGGCCCGAATACAACAACCGTTATTTTGGGAAACAGCAGGCCAATCTACCACTACCTTATTGTTGAGTAGACGAATACCCATCATGTCATAAAATTCCCTGTAGCTGTCACCACCTGGTATTCTGATGACATAAACATTATTCTTTTTCAACCGTTTTTTGCGCTGGACGGAAACGCTTAAAGGTAAATCGAAAAGAAGTTTTAAAAGCTTGACGGCCTTTCTGGCCACCGCAGCATTTTCTATGAAGAGATTAAGGGAAATCTTTTTATCCTGGCTTAGCACAATAGTCCCATCCAATCGGACTAAGGCAATCAGCTCAGCAAGCTGGCAGCAACGATTGCGGGGTATTATCCGAGCTAAATCATTTTTAGTCGTGGAGGAAAAAGACATATACTTCCCTCCTCCTTTTATTTCTTTTTCCAAAGAAGGGAATGGCTGATAATTAACCTTGCTAGTGCTTCACTGTCGTGTCGAGCCAAATCGGAACGATTGAGAATCTTCCCTTCGATAATTTTAATTCCCATCTTTTCAATTGCTTTCCGGTCAATTTTAACCGGATAAGAGTTTTCTTCTTCATATTTCTTCAGAACATCACCGGCAATGACACTTGTATTAACCACAACATATTGAATCAAGTTACACTTCAGATGGTTAAGCAAAGCCTGTAAATGATCTGACACGGTAAAACCGTCTGTCTCTCCCGGTTGGGTCATGATGTTGCAAACATAAATAATAGGTGCTTTAGATTCCTTGAAGGCATCAATCATGCCTTCTACCAGCAGATTAGGCATGACGCTGGTAAAGAGACTCCCCGGTCCCAGGATGATTAAATCGGCATTTTTAATAGCTTCTTTGGCTTCAGGCACTATAGAGCATTCAGTGTTTAAAAATACCCTTTTAATCGGCTTGCCGGTAACAGGAATTCTGCTTTCACCCTGAACGATTGTTCCATCTACATACTCAGCACAGAGCTGAGCATTGTCTAAAGTTGAAGGTACTACCTTCCCCCGTACCGCTAAAACCCGACTAAGCTCACGAATGGCAACATCAAGGCTGCCGGTAAGCTGGTTTAAACCGGCTAATACCAGGTTTCCCAGACTATGGCCTTCTAAGCCCTCACCTTTGGTAAAACGGTAGTTTAGAACTTCATCCATCAGGGTCTCCGTTTCAGCCAGGGCTACTAAACAGTTCCGAATATCCCCCGGTGGCAAAATACCAAATTCCCAGCGAAGCCTTCCAGAACTTCCCCCGTCGTCAGCTACTGTAACTATGGCTGTAATGTTACTGGTGTAATTCTTAAGGCCACGCAGCAAAGTAGGTAGACCTGTTCCCCCTCCAATGGCCACTATCTTCGGGCCTCTGCTCAGGCTTTGTCTTTGATAAACTAAGTCAACCAAACGGTCAGCCTGGTTGGGTAGTAAAGCGGTAAATAAAGAAGCAATCGTATTTCTAAACCCAATGACTAAAAAGGTCAGCCCAAGACCGATGAGAAAAATTCCTAACCACCAGGAAAAAGAACTTCCCCAAAAGCGGTAAAAGGTTTTAATAACCTTGGCAAAAAGCAAGCTTAGAAAATAAGCATCATCAAAAACAGCTAGACCTGCAATGATCAAAAGCAAGCCTAAAAGGGCCAAAGCCAGGTATCTTTTAACTTTAAGTCCAGGATACAGCCACTTAATCCATCCTAACATGTGCCTTTACCCACATTTCTTTTAATATCCCGATGAGCTATGATCACTTTACAATCCGGATTCGAAATTAAGCTACCTATTTTATTGGCCAAAGTTACCGAACGGTGTTGCCCACCAGTACAGCCAATGGCTACAACTAAATGGGTCTTGCCTTCTTTAATATAATAAGGAATTAAAAAATTTAGTAACTCAGCAAACTTCTTAAGAAATATATTCGTTTCCGTAGAATTTAGAACATAATCTTGAACTTGCTCATCTTCGCCTGTTAAATTTCTCAGCTCTTTGACATAGAAAGGATTCGGTAAAAAGCGCACGTCTATAACCAGGTCCGCATCGAGGGGTATACCGTATTTATAGCCGAAGGAAATAATCGAGATAACTATTTTGACATTAGTATCATCGGCAAACAATTCTACAACCTGTTGCTTTAACTGCTTAGGTGTCAACTCAGAAGTATCAATGATCTTGTTGGCTAAACCGCGCAAAGGTTCTAACCTTTTTCTCTCTTCAATAATTCCTTCCAAGACCCCCCGATCAGGCAACAAGGGATGCTTTCTTCTTGTTTCTTTAAAGCGGCGCACAAGAGCTTCATCAGAAGCATCTAAAAAGAGCATTTCATAAGGGTAGTTGTTATTTAAAAAGGCCAAAGCCTTTTCCAAAGCCTGAAAGAATTGACCTCCCCTTATATCCATGACTAAAGCCACTTTTTGTAAAGGACTGTTAGATGCATTAAGCAGTTCGACAAACTTGGGAACTAATATGGGAGGTAAATTATCTATACAGAAAAAGCCGGAATCTTCCAGGGCACGGACAGCTTGGGTCTTCCCTGCGCCCGACATTCCGGTTATCACCACTAAGTGAGGTCTGTTGCTGGCTACCAACTTAGCTTTCGCCTCCAGTCTTATGCTTAACATAACTTTACCATAATCATACACCAAGATAATTAAAATGGGTAGTTTAGATCAGTTTTGACCTGTTTATGAGGGCGAGCGTTTCTAATTCGTTCGACCGGCACCTGAGCTTTTTCCAGCAGTTCAATTCCTATCTCTAATTTTCCTACACTGGTCGTAAAATGGGCATCGCTATTGACCACGAAATCAACGCCCAGCCGGGCTACTTCCTTAATTTCCTCTAAGGTTTGATACCCGTGACCCGTATTTACCTCATAGGCTGTTTCAGTGGCCACACAAGCTCTGGCAACCTCAGCCAGATCTAAAGGCATACCCAGTCCTGGATGGGTTACAATGTCTACATCGTGTTTATGTAAAGCTTCCACCAATGTTTTGGTGTTAGTGGTTATGACTTTTTGGCGGGCAGAGCTAAAACAGTATTGCAGTTTATTCATGGCAACGTAATTCCAGGCTGTTTTAAGATCCTTCGGCCAAACATGGGGATGGAGTCCTACCAAGAGCATATCCAACTCCTGGTAAATACTTTTAGGGACATCTATACCGCCCTCCAAATCCACTATGTCTGCTTCCACCCCTGCATAAACTTTCAGGTCGGGCAGTTCTTGGTCTAGCGCTTTAATTTCCTCTTTTATCTCCAGTAAAGTTTCAGCGCTCTTTATTCCTACCCCAATATTTCGGGGTCCGTGATCGGCTATGGTAATCCCTTCCAAGCCTTTCTTCCGGGCCGCCTCAGCCATTTCCCTGATCGTTGCCCGCCCGTCGCTATAAGTGCTGTGCATGTGGTAATCGGCAAAGATGTACATAGTGTCCTCCTAACTTCCTTGTTTGAATTGTGAGTTAAGGCTTTGAGTGAAGAGTTAAAAAGAGAAGAGAGAAGAGTTAAGAGTTTTGAGTTCTGAGTGTTGAGTTGTTTAAGTCCTCAGTCCCCAGTCGCCAGTAATTTAAATTTAAAATTTTGAATTCAAAATTCAAAATTAAAACTAAAAGCTCTTCGCTTTTATCTTTTCACTCTTAACTCAATAACTAACGACTAATAACTTAAATCTAGTATTTACTAACAAAACAAAAAAATAGGCGCATCATGCACCTATTTTTCAAGTAAACCTTGACGTATTTGTTTTCTTTTTTCTAAGTAACCCAAGACTTTAGCACTGCTTGTGTTCAAAACCTGTTCGGGCTTGATACCGGCTTTTTCGATAAGCTTCAAAGCTTCAGTGAAATTTCCAATGTTATCGGCAAAGTGGGAGTCACTTCCCACTACCACGGTTAGACCTTTCTCTGCTGCTAAGCTTGCAATTCTTAAGCAGTTATGGTAACTTCCTTTCCGTGCTCCTCCCTTGGACAAGGAACTGTTATTGATCTCCAGCACAATACCATATTTTAAGGCTGCGTTCACGACTTCCTCCGGCTCTATTTCAAAATTTGGATTACCGGGGTGGACAATAATATCAACCCAGCCGCCGGCCATTGCCGCAACCATAGCTTCTGTATTTTCTTCTTTGGTCCCATAGGGAGAACAGACTTCGTGAAAACCTGCTGCCACTAAATCCAAACGACTTAAGACATCCTTTTTTAGATCCAAACGGCCTTGTCTGTCAATGATATTGGCCTCTACTCCTCTTACCAGCTTCACACCTTCTAATTCATCCGGCAGGGAAAGCAGGTTATAAAAATAATAAGGATGAGGTCCACCCGGTATGTTTGGACCGTGATCCGTTATACCTAAGATTTCTAAGCCTCTTTGAGCGGCAGCTCGGGCATTTTCCGTAATAGTGCTAAAGGCGTGCCCACTGGCAATACTATGGGTATGTAAATCTGCAACTAATCTCAAGCTACACCCTCCTGAAAACCTAATTTCCTTTATAATACCACTTTTTATCCAAATTCTCTCAACCCGACTGTCAAAGAAAAGCCCTCCAATATTATAAAAGAATTATAAAGAAATATTTTGCTAAAACAAAAAAGACCGGGTTAGAACAAACCCAGTCTTTACTATTTAAAGGATGGGGAGCTATCAATTACTGCTGTAAAATTGTTACCTTACCTTCTTCTAAGTCCTTAACAATCTCGGCAATTCTCTCTTTAACAGAATCAGGCACAAAGTCTTCAAAGTCATGATAGGGAGTAAAGTAAATTAAACCTTCTTTAGCACCAATCTTGTGAATACCAGGCTCTAATTTGCCTTCAATGTAATTGCTGTAAGCAAAATCATAAGCTACACTTACGTCTTTGGCAACACTGACTACAACGGCCGTCGGGCCTGCATCAAACTGGTCAACACCGGAACCTATTGCATAAACGCCTCTTTCCACGCAAGCTTCAATAGCACCGAGGCCGCCTTGGTTTGCAACGGCTCCGATATAGTCTGCACCTTCATCGATCTGAGCCAGTGCTACTTCTTTAATCTTATTGACGTCGTTAAATGTTCCGGTCATGGAAGAAAGAACTACTACATCAGGATTGGCGTATTTAGCACCTACAGAAAAACCTTCTACTGCTTTGGTAATAGGAGGAATGGCTTCTCCACCGATTACTCCGATTTTTCCTGTTTTGGTCATCAAAGCAGCAAAAGCGCCCATTAAAAAGCCTTGTTCTTCATCAGCAACCTGTACTGCAGCCACATTGGGTCCCTCTACCTTCAAGCCATTAGTAATGATGAACATGGTATCAGGAAAATCTGGAGCCACAGCCAGCACAGCATCGTTAAACTGGGAGCCATGGGCAAAAACTACTTTATAGCCGGCTAAAGCATAGTTTCTAATGACTTCTTCATAGTCAGAAGCTGGGACGTTTTCAGTATAAGTTACTTCAGCACCGTATTTTTCTTTGATCTTCATCAAGCCGTCATAAGCGGAAGCATTCCAACCCATGTCAGAAATCGGACCTACCAAAGCCAAAGCAGCAGACGGAACTTCCTTTTGTTCCCCTTTTTCTTCCGGCTGCTCAGCAGTTTCACTTGGTTGTTCTTCTTGCTGGGACTGTTGATTATTAGACGAGCATGCAGCAGTTGTAAAGACTAGCAAAAACAACAGTAATAGAGCCAAATATTTGGAAAATTTTTTCATCCTTATTTTTCCTCCTCACTGTTTAAGGTTTCCCAATCTTTCCACTTTTTCATTTGTCATGTATTAAGCAATATTATCATGAATCATTAGGTTCAGGCAAAGGGTAGTAGCTTTACGCCGCTATCTTTACCTCAAACTCATTACCCATAATCACCCCCTCTGCCTTTAGATTTAACAACTTGCCCAACCAACAAAATCAGCAAAATAAAGCAGAAAATTTGGTAATCGCCCGGTGAGACAAACTTTAAGTCAAAGAAAAATAGCCTCCCACTTTGTGAGAATTACTTATAGCTTAGCCCCCCTTTAAACAAAAATAACCCCAACCTAAAGTAGTTAGATTGGGGTTTATCGGCGTAGATAAATAGTGAGAACCCTACTGTTTGGTTGTTAGTTACAGAAATAATATTCTACAAAAGCTTAATATTTCCTGTAAAAGGAAAGGTGGTTCTCCTATTTTTTTACACTTTTTTTATCTTTTTATAATACAAATTTTTCAATGGCTTCGGCCACACCGTCATCATCGTTGGTACAGGTAACATAATCAGCTATCCTTTTCACTTCTTCTTCCCCGTTGCCCATTACTACGGAAAAACCTGCGTAATTAAACATTTCCAGATCATTGAAATTATCACCTATACCCATTACACATTCCCTGGGCACCCCTAAATAATTGGCCACAGCTTCTAATCCCTTGCCTTTGGTTGCCTCCGGGTGAAGTATTTCCAACAGGGTAGGCAAGGAACTTGTTATATAAAGCCTATCCCCATAAACAGCCTGCAGCTCTTGCTCCAAAATTTTTAGATTCTCAGGCTCGGCTATGGATACTATTTTAATTGGGTCGCGTTCCAAAAATTTAAGCATGTCTTCGACTATATTGACGTCTACTCCTACTTTACGCGCATAACTGTCAGCCCATTTATTCAAACAATCCACATACAGGCGATCGTTAAAATAGATATTACTGTGGAGTCCGTATTTTTTAGCCCTGAGAAAAATATCCTTAGCCATGTCACTGGGTAAAAATCTTTCGTAAAGGATCTCACCTGTCCCTGAGTGTTTAACAAAAGCTCCGTTATAAGTAATTATCGGCAATTCCAAGTTTAGTTGCTGAATAAAAGGCAAAGCCGAGGCATACATCCTGCCGGTGCAAATGGTCACATAAACCCCTTTTGCCATCGCTGCCTTAATAGCTTCTTTAGCCCGCGGTGAAATTGTTAAATCGTTTTTAAGCAAGGTCCCATCTAAATCAATGGCAACCAGCTTTATGTCAGGCAACTTCTTACACTCCCTTCGCCTATTTAAGAGTTTGAGTGTTGAGTTTAGAGTAATAATAAATTTTAGTTTTTAATTTTGAATTGCCTATGTCCCCAGTCCTCAGTCGCCAGTCCCCAGTAATTTCAATTCAAAATTAAAATTCTTAATTCAAAATTTGCTACCTATGTCCTGCCTGAACATAATTAACTCAAAACTCATAACTTATCTTTTCTCTTTTCACTCTTAACTTTTAACTTTTAACTAACTTTCTTCATTCTTTCCTAAGTATTCTAGCAGCGCTTCTGCAGCAGGGTAAGTCATTCCCTCAACTTTAGCCAGTTCCTCCACAGAAGCTTCTCTGATGCGCTTGATAGAGCCGAAAGCTTTTAGAAGGGCCTTTTTCCGTTTCGGTCCAATGCCGGGAACTTCGTCTAAAACCGACTTATAGGCCCGCTTACCACGTAACTGGCGATGATAAGTAATGGCGAAACGGTGAGCTTCATCCCGTACCCGCTGGACTAAATAGAGAGAAGGTGAATTGCGGGGTAAGACAATAGGTTCGGAACGTCCCTCCGTAAAGAGCAGTTCTTCTTCTTTAGCCAAACCAAAAGTAGGAATATAGTCAACACCTAAACGGCGCATTGCCTCCCGTCCAGCACTGAGCTGGCCTTTGCCCCCGTCTATAATAACCAGATCAGGCAACTTAGCAAATTTGGCTGATTTATCATGGGGGTTCTCTTCTAAGGCCCGCTTAAAACGTCTGGTTAAAACCTCTTGCATAGAAGCAAAGTCATTAGGCCCTTCCACGGTTTTGATCTGAAAACGACGGTAATCACTGGTTTTTGGTTCACCGTTTTCAAAGACAACCATGGAACCAACTGAGTTGGTACCCTGAATGTTGGAAATATCGTAACATTCGATGCGAAAAGGGGGTTTTTCCAGGCCTAATTCCCTCTGTAATTCCAGAACCGCTTCCTTGGTCATCATCTGTTTCTTTTGACGGGTCAGCTCTTCCTCTTCCAAGGTCATCAGGGCATTTTTAGCTACCATTTCGACCAGTTTAAGCTTTTCTCCTCTTTTCGGTGTGTGTAAGTATACCCTTTTCCCTTTAATCCCCGTCAACCAGCTTTCCAGTAGGTCTTGACCTATGACCTCCTCCTGCAACAAGATTTCCTGGGGGATATCGCTGGCTTTACTGTAATATTGTTCCACAAAGGCGGTTATGACTTCACTTCGGGACATTTCATCCGTCCCTTGCAGAAAGTAATGGTCCCTGCCTAAGAGCTTGCCTTCCCGAATATAGAAAATCTGAACACAACATTCGCCTTGGCCCCGGGCCATGGCGATTACATCCTGGTCGCTCATATCCGCCGAGATTATTTTCTGTTTAGCCATAACCTGGTGAACGGCATTAAGCTGGTCCCGCAGTTCTGCCGCCCGTTCAAATTCCATGTTTTCCGCCGCCTGGTTCATCTTTTCTTCCAAGGTCTTGACCAGATCTTCCTGCTTGCCCTCTAAAAATAAGATGACCTCCCGCACCATATCCTGGTAAACTTTTGGGTCTACCTGATTGGTGCAGGGAGCCAAACACCTTTTAATATGGGCATTAAGGCAAGGCCTGGTTTGCCTGGCCAAGGTCTCATTGGTACAAGTCCTTAAAGGAAAGATTTTGCGCAAAAGGCGCAAGGTCTCGTTCATCGCCCCGCTGCTGGTATAGGGGCCAAAATAGCGGGCACCGTCTTTTTGCATGGAACGGGTAATAACTATACGGGGATACTTTTCGTTGACCGTCAGCTTTAAATACGGGTAGTGCTTATCATCAACCAGGCGAATATTGTACTTCGGCCTATGCTTCTTGATCAGGTTGGATTCCAAAATCAAAGCTTCGATCTCAGAATCGGTTATAATCCACTCCAGGTCAGCTATTTTACTGACCATGGCCTGGACTTTAGGCATATCCTCATGACTGTTTCTAAAATATGACCTGACCCTGTTTTTCAGAGAGGAAGCTTTGCCTACATAGATAATTTCGCCGTCTTCATCGTGCATTAAATAAACGCCAGGTTTATCCGGCAGTAATTTTAGCTTTTCTTCGATCCTTGGAGTCGACATTTCGCTCACCTTCCAATACCTTACGCAAAAAGCGGCCTGTATGGGACTCCGGAACCTGGGCGACCTCTTCAGGTGTCCCTACAGCTACCACTTTTCCTCCGCCGGAACCGCCTTCCGGACCTAAATCAATAATATAATCTGCTGATTTGATCACATCAAGGTTATGCTCGATTACCAATACAGTATCACCTGCATCAACCAGTCTTTGCAATACTTCCAGCAGTTTAGCAATATCGGCCATGTGAAGACCGGTAGTCGGCTCGTCTAAAATGTAGATTGTTTTCCCATTAGTCCGGCGTGACAGTTCGGTTGCCAGTTTTACCCGTTGGGCTTCCCCGCCTGAGAGGGTAGTAGCCGGCTGGCCCAATTTGACATAGCCTAAACCAACATCCTGTAAGGTTTTTAACTTGCGGTAAATCCGGGGTACATTGACAAAAAATTCTACCGCTTCATCCACGGTCATATTTAACACATCGGCAATGCTCTTGCCTTTGTACTTAACTTCCAAAGTTTCCCTGTTATAGCGTTTCCCCTTACAAGCTTCACAAGGCACATAGACATCTGGCAGGAAGTGCATCTCGATTTTGATGATCCCGTCACCTTTACAAGCTTCACACCTGCCTCCTTTAACATTAAAGCTGAAACGTCCCGGCTTATAACCCCTCACTTTAGCCTCAGCAGTTGCTGCAAAGGTATTACGAATATCGTCAAAAACGCCGGTATAAGTTGCCGGATTAGAGCGAGGTGTCCGGCCGATAGGCGTTTGGTCGATATCTATAACCTTATCCAGGTATTCTAAGCCTTTTATATCTTTATGTTTGCCTGGTTTAGTTTTAGCCCTGTTTAAATCATGGGCTAACCTTTTATAGAGTATTTCATTGATCAGGGTGCTCTTGCCCGAACCGGAAACACCCGTAACACAGACAAACAGACCTAAGGGAATCCGCACATTTAAGTTTTGCAGGTTATTTTCACAAGCTCCTACAATCTCCAACCATTTTCCATTGCCCGGTCGGCGGACAGAAGGAACGGGAATCTTCTTCTTGCCGCTTAAATACTGGCCGGTAATGGAGTTAGGATTAGCTTTAATCTCCTCAACTGTCCCGCTGGCTACTACATAACCTCCCCCGGCACCTGCGCCGGGACCAATGTCAATAATATAATCAGAAGCCAGCATAGTGTCTTCATCGTGCTCGACCACGATTAAAGTGTTTCCTAAATCCCTTAAGTGTTTCAAGGTCTTAATCAAACGCTCATTATCTCTTTGATGCAACCCAATGCTGGGCTCATCAAGAATATACAACACTCCAACCAGGCTGGAACCAATTTGGGTAGCCAGCCGGATTCGCTGGGCTTCCCCGCCGGAAAGAGTACCGGCAGTCCTGTTTAAGGTCAAATAATTTAACCCTACATCATTTAAAAAACCAAGTCTGGCTTTTATCTCTTTCAAAATTTGCCTGGCAATGAGCTGTTCCCGTTCGGTGAGGGACAAGTTGTTGAAAAAGTCCAGGGCCTCGCTTACCGTCAATTGGGTAACCTGATCGATATTTTTCCCTCCGACTAAGACAGCCAGCGCTTCCGGGCGCAGTCTCGTCCCCTTACAGGCAGGACAAGGAGAGGTACTCATATACTCTTCCACATCAGACTTAACCCATTCCGATTGGGATTCCCGGTAACGCCTTTCCAGGTTAGGGATAACCCCTTCATAAGTTATTTCATATTCACGGCTATCACCATACCTGTCCCTATATCTAAACCTCATCCGTTCTCCTTGGCTGCCGTATAAAATTATATGCTGAACATCCTCGGGCAGATCTTGAAAAGGAGTGTTCAAACTAAAACCATAGTGTTTGGCAACAGCGGCCAGCAGTTGGGGATAATAGTTGCTGGTACTGCTGCTCCAGGGGGCAATCGCCCCTTCCTCTATAGAAAGAGATGGGTCCGGTACAACCAAGTCCGAATCTATTTCCATTTTGAACCCTAAACCGCCGCAGGCAGGACAAGCCCCAAAGGGACTGTTAAAAGAAAAGGTTCTGGGCGTGATTTCCTCCATACTGATTCCACAATCGACACAGGCAAAATTTTCACTAAAGACCAAATCCTGCTCTTCAGAACCGACTTTAACAAAAACAACACCGTCTGCTAAAGCCAAAGCAGCCTCCAGAGAATCTGCCAGCCGGCTTTCCACTCCCGGTTTGACCACAATTCTATCCACTACCACCTCTATGGTATGCTTCTTGTTTTTATCAAGCTTAATAGGTTCTTCCAGTTCTCTTATTTCCCCGTCTACTCTTACCCTGACATAGCCTTGCTTTTTAATATCTTCCAGCAACTTTTGGTGCTCGCCTTTTCTGCCCCTGACCAGCGGAGCAAGGATTTGTAGCCTGGTCCTTTCCGGGTAGGATATAAGCTGATCAACCATCTGACTAACGGTTTGCTGCTCAATAGGTTTACCGCACTTGGGACAATGAACCCGCCCGATACGGGCAAAAAGCAGGCGCAGATAGTCGTAGATTTCCGTAACCGTCCCCACTGTAGAACGAGGATTATTGCTGGTTGTTTTTTGATCTATGGAAATAGCAGGCGACAAACCTTCAATATAGTCTACATCCGGCTTGTCCATCTGACCTAAAAACATCCGGGCATAAGAAGAAAGGGATTCTACATAACGTCTTTGTCCTTCAGCATAAATGGTATCAAAGGCTAAAGAAGACTTCCCCGATCCGCTTAAACCTGTCAAAACCACCAATTTATCCCGAGGGATTTCTACATCAATGTTTTTAAGATTATGGACTCTGGCTCCTTTGATGATAATTTTATCTTTCATTTAATTACTCCCCCGTGTAAAGCCAACTGAAATAAAATGTTTCCTCTAATTTAACTAGTAATTAATCCTGATTATATATTATAACATAGAGAAAAAGCAAAAAAATCCATGCCCGAAAATTGGTAAATGGTATGTCAATGACTGCTTTACAAAAACAGATCATCTGCCGGTAATAAGGCACTTAAGATAAAATTAACGCATAAGTTGATATTGTTAAGAATTGTATTTAGCTGTAAGAAAAGGATAATATTATGTTAGAATACCAATTAAAATACGGAGGTTACCATGGCTAGAGTAGAACTATATACCTGGACCTATTGCCCTTATTGCATTAACGCTAAAAAATTGCTGGAGGAAAAAAACATTCCCTATATCGACCACCCTATTGACGACCGACCGGAGAAAAAGCAGGAACTTTTTGCCAAGACAGGTCAAAATACCGTCCCCTATATCTTTATCGACGGTAAACTTATCGGCGGTTTTACTGAACTGAAACAGTTAGCCGAAACCGGTAAATTAGATGAAATGTTAAATAGATAGCTGATAATTGCTGACCCCCAACAGTTAGACTGAAAATCTAATGATTGGGGGTCACTCATTTATACATTAATAAAACGCTGGTAAATGCTTATCTTCCTACTATAATATTCAGCCTTTTATCGTATCGTATACTCGACGATTGCTTGAAACTTCTTTCAACCACTCATCTAGCTCGTCTTTATAAAAATACTGCTTATTATTTATGGTAAAGTAAGGGAACATCTTTCCAGAAAAGCTCCCTGTTTCCTCCAGTATTTTCTTTTCAGTTTGCATTATGCCCTGCACTTCTCCCACTGTCATATTCAGGTATTGGGCTGCTTGTGAAAGCGTTAGAACTTTACTTTCTGACAATATTGGGGTTAAGGGTTGGTTCTGTAAATCTGCTTGCTTTTCTAAGTAACGGCCTATCCAAATAGAAGCAAATTTTCATCCTGCTTTATACCCTTTAAAAAAGATAATCCTAACTACATAATTCTATCAATATTATAACTTATTCTAAAGCTAAGCTATGGTTTCCCCAATTGCAGGATCCCTTCAACTAAAAATCTTAACTTCTAATTGGAAAACAGCATTTGTCCTTCTCTTATCTACCCAATTACCAAATGTCTAAAATCAAAAAATAGATAGACTGCACAAAATACCGTGCGGTCTATCTATTATCATAGTCTAATCAATCATGTTTCTTTTATTTTTTCGTGGAGTATTAAATTTTTAAAAGTCTTAAACACTATCCTCCTTTCGGTCAATTTTTGTTAGATAAGTTGGATAAGTTGACAGCTTCCGCTGTGTATACTTCATTGACCGAAAAAAGGAGCAAATTGTTCCCGCTTTTTGTCAAATTAATTCTAAAGTTGGGCCTTAAGCTCTAACATCATATCCCTCAGTTCAGCCGCCCGTTCAAACTCCAAGTCCCTGGCAGCTTGTTTCATCTCTCTTTCCAACTGTTCAACCAGTTTCTTTAGCTCGTTTTTGGTAAGTTTATCCAGTTTAACCTGGGCCTTATAGGTTGCCTTATCTTCAGCAGCATAAGTGATTTCCAGAGGATCACGGACTGCTTTTTGAATGGTTTTGGGTACAATGCCATGAGCCCGGTTATATTCTTGCTGCAAACGACGGCGACGGTTCGTTTCATCGATAGCCCGCTTCATCGAGTCGGTGATCGTATCGGCATACATTAAAACTTTACCTTCCACATTCCGGGCCGCCCGCCCTATGGTCTGAATCAGTGAGCGTTCCGAACGCAAGAAACCTTCCTTATCCGCGTCGAGGATAGCCACTAATGATACCTCCGGCAAGTCCAATCCTTCCCGGAGGAGGTTAATCCCCACCAGTACATCAAATTCGCCCAGGCGTAACTCCCGGATAATCTGCATTCTCTCCAAGGCCCCGATGTCTGAATGGAGGTATCTAACCCGAACACCCATCTCTTTTAAATAGTCAGTTAAATCTTCAGCCATTCTTTTGGTCAGGGTAGTAATCAAAACTCTCTGGTTTTTCTTAACCCTCAAGTTAATCTCACCCAGGAGATCATCAATCTGTCCTTTTACCGGCCGGACTTCTACCTCAGGATCAAGGAGTCCTGTCGGTCTGATGATCTGTTCCACCACCTGACTGCTGTGCTCCAGTTCATAAGGTCCTGGAGTAGCCGAAACATAAATGACCTGATTAAGCTTGCTTTCAAATTCGCTAAATTTTAAAGGCCGGTTGTCCAGGGCAGAAGGCAGGCGAAAGCCGTGCTCGACCAAGGTGGTTTTCCTGGAGATATCTCCCGCATACATACCGCCTATTTGAGGTACGGTTACATGAGATTCATCTATGATCAGCAGGAAGTCCTCGGGGAAATAATCAAAGAGAGTATAAGGTGGCTCTCCTTTTTTCCTGCCTACCAAATGCCTGGAATAGTTTTCAATGCCCTGGCAAAAGCCTACTTCCCTCATCATTTCGATATCGTAGCGGGTACGTTGTTCCAGACGCTGAGCCTCCAACAGCTTGTTTTGGGCTCTAAGCTCGGCCAAACGTTCTTCCAGTTCCTTTTCAATATTAATTATGGCCCTTTCCATTTTCTCCGCTTCGGTCACATAGTGGCTGGCCGGAAAGATAGCCACGTGTTTTCTTCTACCCAGAACTTCACCGGTTAGGGTGTCGATTTCCAAAATCCGTTCTATTTCATCCCCAAACATTTCAATCCGGATAGCTTTTTCAGAAGAAGCAGCCGGAATAATTTCAATGACATCGCCTCTGACCCGAAATGTCCCCCGGTGAAAATCATAGTCGTTCCTGGCGTATTGAATATCCACTAATTTATGCAGGATCCAATCCCGATCGTATTCCTGACCCTCACGTAAAGAAAGCATTAAATCCCGGTAATCCTCCGGTGAACCTAAACCGTAAATACAGGAAACACTGGCCACAATAATCACATCGTCTCTCTCGAAGAGAGCCGCTGTAGCCGAGTGGCGCAGTTTATCGATTTCCTCGTTGATTGAACTGTCTTTTTCAATGTAGGTATCGGTCTGAGGAATATAAGCTTCCGGCTGGTAATAATCGTAGTAACTGACAAAATATTCTACCGCATTGTCGGGGAAAAATTCCCGAAACTCGCTGCAAAGCTGAGCGGCCAATGTTTTGTTGGGCGCCATGACCAAGGTTGGCTTTTGGATTTGTTGGATTACATTAGCCATGGTAAAAGTTTTACCACTGCCGGTTACACCTAACAGGGTCTGGTGTTTATAGCCTGCTTTCAGACCTTGAACCAACTGTTCAATAGCTTTTGGTTGATCGCCGGTTGGCGTATATTCAGACTTTAATTGAAAAGGCATGATTTCACCTGCCCACTTAAATTAATTATGAATTAAGAATTTTGAATTTTAAATCTAGCTAAGCACAATTCACTAAACGGGTATTTTCAATTCAACATTTAAAATTTAAAATTCAAAATTGTATTGAACCCTTTAGCTAGAGATTATAGCATAGCGAACAGGTGTTTTGAAGTGAAATGACCGGTTCAGATAATGGAGAATTCTTTAATATCTGCACTTATTTGTCCCTGTTGGATGATGTTCACAATTTCTGCTCCTATATAAGGGACTAAAATAGCCGCACTTTTAAAACCGGCCGCTACTAATAGATTATCGTAACCGACAAAATTTAAGACAGGCCGCAATTGCTCAGTGTAGGGAGAAAAGGTCTGCCAGGAGCGAATTATCTTGTATTTTAACAGTTCCGGAAAATATTTGGCTACCTCAGTACAAACCCCGGCGCAAAGTTCAAAAGAGTTAAATTCTTTAGTGTCTAAATCGATTTGCTCGGCAGCCGGTCTTGCCGTTTCACCCATTAAAATATTCCCGGCAGCGGTTTGCCCGAGACAAAGAGCAGTATTCGCCCCTGTGTTTTCATGAGCTTCTTCAAAAAAGGAAGCTGAGGCGTAGTAGTAATTCACCAGAGGAGGAAGTACTTCCGAAACGAAAGCTTCACCCTTAATATATTCCACAGGAATATTCAAGCCAATCTTAGCTCCCAGCTTTTTTGTCCAGGCTCCTGTAGCCAGTATAAAGACCTCCCCACCAAAGAGGCCTTTGTCTGTTACAACTTCTGTGACCTGGTTCTGGGATGTAGCAATATCCTGTACAGTTGTATGCTGGTAGACTTCCGCACCCAGCTCTCTGGCTCTTGCCGCCATGCCGTATATCACCTTAAAAGGATTAATGGCCGCTTCCATAGCAAGAGTGCCACCTACTAAATTAGAGGTGTTGAGAAGCGGTTCCCGACCGGCTAATTCTTCAGCGGTCAAAACCTCATATTTTAAGCCTTGAGCTTTTTTCCCTTCCTGAATAGCCAAAAGGTTCTCCCATTCCTGCTCCGTAGCTGCAGCAATCAGGTGACCCCTTGACCTGTACTCCAGATCCAACCCTAATTCATCTTTGAAACTTTGCCACATGGCAAAACTTTTTAAAGTTAAATCAAGGCTTATACCCGGCTCGGCATCCTGAACCTGAATGCAGCCAAAATTTGCTCCGGAAGAACCGCTGGCCAGTTCTTTTTGCTCCAGGAGAATGGTTTTGACACCATGCTTGGCCAGATGATAAGTAATTGAAGTACCAAAATAACCTCCCCCGACAACGATAACCTGAGCTTTTTTCATGGCTTTTCCCCTTTCCTCTCGGCGGTCTCAACTTCCCTCTGCCTGGTTTTAAGAATTTCCAGGGGAACAGGCATAAACGGAAACCTTGGCAGGTCTTCTTCAAGCTGGTCCAGAGAAATATTTAATTTTTGTGCCAACAAAGCCATGATCTGTCGGTGACAAGTTTTTCCCTGACAGTCACCCATTCCGGCCCGGGTGATCTTTTTTATGGCTTTTAGGGAGGTTGCTCCCATCCTAATAGCTTCTTCAATTTGGGCTAAGGTCACTTCCTCACAACGGCAAACGATAGTATCAGTTTTATTCACCTTGGACACCCTCCCTCAAGATTGTCTTTTTGGCCTCCAGTCTGATTTTCTGCCCGGATCTTAGACTATTTAGATGCTGCCAGTATTCTTCGATTATACTTTGCGCTTCATCTTGGCCTAGGTAACCCAGTCTGGCAGCGGCAGCAATTCCCGCCACCCTTCCTTCCTCCAAAGCCGTACTTGCTTCCTCTACCCCTGCCACATCGCCTGCTACAAATACATTAGCTCGGCTGGTCTCCATAAACAGATTGTGGACTGGGACTTTGCCTCCCAAGTGGCCAAGGTAGATGGTACGGCACTTAAATTGTCTGATCAATTCATTTCTAGGGCTTAAACCTACAGCCAGGCAAAGCATGTCCACATCAAAGACCTGTTCCGTTCCCGGAATTTCCGTTAAGTTTTCATCTAATTTGACAACAACGGCCTGCTCAACTTTACTCGTACCCAGCGCTTTTTTCACCGTATGGGAAGTGAGAATGGGAATGCCAAGTCTTTTAACTTTACCCGCATGGACGTCATAACCGGTAATGGTCTTCTGCGCTTCGACAACGGCTGCAACCTGAATACCGGCCTGACTCAATTGATAGCTTAAAATTAAGCCCACATTGCCACTGCCTACCACCAAAGCTCTCCTGCCCGGTTTAACCCGATGGACGTTAACAAAAGTTTGGGCTGCACCGGCCGTCATAACTCCCGGCAAAGTCCAACCTGGAAAGACTAACGCATTTTCTTTAGCCCCGGTAGCTACGACAACTGTCTGGCTGTGGTAAGTTTTGAAGGTGTCATTTTCTTGTACTGCTATGCTCCCATCTTCCAAAATGCCTAAAACCTTTGAATTTAGTTTAAGATTCACCCCTGCAGCTTGGGCTTGTTCTAACAGCATTTCCCCGATCTTAAATCCTCTAACACCGGCGTAATGGTCTTTGGAACCAAAAAACTTATGAATTTGCTTAAAAAGCTGTCCTCCTGGCAGGTAGTTTTCATCAAAAAGCCAGGTCTTTGCTCCCCGCTTACCCGCTTCGATAGCCGCACCAAGCCCGGCCGGTCCTCCTCCGATTACTGCCACTTCAATTTTCTGCATTACTACCTCTCCCTTGCTGAGTTTGAATCACCATTCCTGCCCTGACCGGAGTTACACAAGTTTTCACATTAGGAACGCCGTCGACGATCATTTTACAATCAGTACACTGGCCAATACCACAATAGATACTCCGCGGTTCTTTAAATTTATCCGTATATCTAAAAATTTTGATATTATTAGCCAGCAATGCGGCCGCAATCGGTTCGCCTTCCAGAGCCTCTATTTCAACTCCATCCACGGTAATCTTAACTTTGACGGATGGTTTTGCCCCTCCTAAAATAGGATGTTGATCGATCCGCACTATACCACCTCCCCATATTACGGTTTGCTATTAATTGGCTACTGTTTTTCAAAAAACCTTTAATAATTGCAAATATATTTGAAAACATTTCTAAATAAAAAAGTGTGTAAAAATCATTTACACACCTGTTTAGATTTAAAAGTTTAAATTTAGTAGAGCCGGGACCTTACTAATTCCAAATCGCTGACACCGGTATCAAGTTCAATTTTAAGCACAGAATCCGAACTTACTGAGTCGGGAGTGTAGTAAACGTCACCTGAGCGAATTAAACCGGCAGCTTCCAAGTTTGAATTGCTTAAAATGCCATCACTTCTAATTTGCAATCTTACATCCTCAGGCACGACTATTTTAAGTCTGGATGCTCCGGCCTCAATATTTACCAGGGTTTCCGGCTCCGGCCTGCCCAGTTGAAGCTGAAGCTCACTGGCGCCACACTCTACTTCCAGCTTTTTTAGCTTAATCTGACTGAAATCCAGCTCGGCTTTGGCCGTTCCAACTTCCAATTCAACATCCCAGGAAACTTCCGGTGACAAGGTTAAGTTCAATTCCCCGGCACTGTTTTTTCCAAGTCCATCAAGGAAAGAACTTTTGGTTGACTGAATTTTGTAATAGGCTTTCCGCCCTTTGATCTCCTGTTTTACCCGGGCAGGTTTGCCGTGAGGGTATTTGAGCGTAAACTCTACCTTGTTTTGAGAGCTTTCCCTAATACTTAAATCTCCTGCAGGAAGCTCGACTTCCAAACCGGCTTCCGTAATGTTAGGATCTATCGCCCAACTGTGTTGGTCAACAACCGGTTCAATACCGGTTTTACCTGTCGGGCTTAAAGTTATCAATCCAAAGAAAAGAGCTAATATTAAAAGCACTATGCCTAAAGGAAGTAAAGACCTGTCAAAAAAGATTGCCACTCCAAAGATAATGAGCAGCATTGGCCACCATTTACCTATCTCCAGCCAGACTGACCAATCCACCAGACCGTAATTATTCAACAGCAAGACAACACCTAAGGCCACCAGCAGGAGACCTGACAGAATTCGTCCAGCTTTCATTACTGATCGCCTCTGGCACTACGGACGATTATACCGATCCCCGCGGCAATCAGGACTAAAGGCCACAATTTATGCCAGGGGAAAGAAGGTACATAATTTCTGGCCAGCATTAAAACACCCACAACTACTAAAACCAGGCCTAAGATCTGGCCTCCTCCCAGGGATGAGCTCTCTTTAGGATTAGGGTTTTCCGCTGACCGTTCAAAGGTAAAGGATTCAGCGCCTAAAGAACTTTCCGAGGGAATAATCACCCAGGCAATTAGATAAGCAATTAAGCCCGAACCTTCCAAGAAAAACAATAGTACCCAGAGTAACCTGATAATGACCACATCAACGTCAAAGTACTCAGCCAGCCCGCCGCACACACCGGCAATCATCTTATTTTTTTCCGAACGATAGATTTTTTTTGCCATAAACTATCCCCTTTTACTAGAAAATTACCAAACTGTTATCCTTATTCTCAGCTACTTCTAATCCCCGGTCAAGAGGAAAATCCCCGTTTATTTCAAGTTATTAGTTATAGCTGTAATAATCTTTAAGCTATCTATAAAACATTTCCTCTGCCAGGTAAACAAGCTGGAAAAAGACCCGCCCGAGGAAAAGCAGTCCATGTAAAAGTACTGTATAATGTAAAAAGTTGGCCCATTTTTCCTTTCCGATATTGCGCAAAATCCTTTGAACGATTGCCAGTAGCAAGATTATGCAACAGAACATGGTAAAAAAACTTAAGTTAAACAAATTAAAGGTAGACATCCTATCACCTCAGAAGCTTATATATGCAAAAGAGCAACCTGATATGCCAGGTTGCTCTTGTAATTGATTATTTTAACTGTTGACGTATAACTTCGATGGCCTTGATCAACTGCGGATCTTTTTCCTCATTGGGTGAAGTAAGCATAACTTCCTGTTCCAGTTGGTCCGGTATCTCCACCTTAATGTCCGGTTCAATACCTGTCTTGTTTATATCATTTTTATTAGGAGTTAAATACTTGGCAGTTGTCAGTTTAACACCTGCTCCACCGCTGATGGGGAAAACGGTCTGGACCAGACCTTTACCAAAGGTTGTTTCTCCAACCAGCACCCCTGCTTTTGTATCTTTGATAGCACCAGAGACAATTTCAGAAGCACTGGCACTACCTTTGTTCACTAAGACCACCAAAGGAATTTCCAGGTTACCTCCAGGGGCTTCATAAGTTTGGGTCCGGGAATTATCGACGATATGGACAATAGGTCCCTCCGGTATCAGGTAAGAAGCAACTTCCAAGGCCGAAGTCAATAGTCCGCCGCCGTTATTTCTTAAGTCCAAGATCAGGCCTTTCATGCCCTGAGCTTGCAGCTCCTGCAAAGTATTTTTGAAATCAACGCCTGTTTTCTCACCAAACTGAGTAATGCTTATGTAAGCAATATCTTTGTTTTGAGAGAGCATTTGCCCTTCCACAGATGGAACATTGATGTTCTCTCGTTCGATTACATAATCCTTAATACTGGTTTCTCCCTCACGCCAAATTGACAGAGTTACCTTAGTCCCAGGTTCACCCTGCATCTTGTGGGCAGCTTCTTCCAAAGTAAGCTTGGTCGTATCTTCCCCGTCAATTTTGACGATCCAGTCACCGCTTAAAATACCCGCCTTGTAAGCTGGTGTCCCTTTAAAGGCACTGACCACGATCAGCCGGTTATCATCTTCCTGAGTAACAACCAGCCCAACGCCGCCGTAAGTGCCCTTAATATTTTGGTTAAGACTTTTATATACGTCAGGATCCATGTAGGTCGAGTAAGGGTCTTTTAAAGCGCTCACCATACCCGCCGAACTGCCGTCAATTAACTGGGAAGCAGATACTTTCTGCAGGGCCTGGGTCTTGATCAAAAAGACAACTTGGGCCATCCGACCTATGCTGCTCAAATTAAGTATGATAAATGCCAGCAGCAAGGTTGTCACAATCATGCTGAAGATTGCATAAAACCTTAATCCTCTGTTCAATCTTTTTTCCTTTTCCAAATATTACACCGTCCCGTCAACTCAAGTTACAACTCAAGTTAAGAATTGTTTTATTTATATGCAGCTATCTATCAAATTATTATAATGCATAGGAATGGAAAAGGAACTGAAGTTTTTCAGTTCCTCTCAAATTTATTTAAAATAACTCCATGGACTGGTAGGATCCCCGTTAACCCGAACTTCAAAATGCAGGTGAGGGCCAGTACTTAGCCCAGTACTTCCTACTTTCCCTATCTTATCTCCTTTTTCCACCGTGTCTCCGACTTTAACGGAAATAGAGGACAAATGACCGTACAAGGTTGTAATATTTCCTCCGTGTTCAATTAAAATCGCGTTACCATAAGCTCCAAGCCAACCGGCATGAGTTACGGTTCCACCTGCGGCTGCCACAACTGAGGCTCCTGACGGCGCTCCGATATCAATACCTGTATGTAGCTTTTTCGTTTTCAAAATTGGATGGATACGATAGCCATATTCAGAAGTAATCCGTTCATAACCAGGAGCCGGCCAGGTAAAGACTCCACCGGTATATTTTGACTTTTTATTCTTATTTAATTTGGCCTGGATCTCCCTGATTTTTCTAGCTACTTCTTGTGAGGTCTTTTCTTCTTCAGCCAAAGCCTTTTCGGCTGCTTCTTTTTCCGTTGCGATTTTATTTCTCAGCTCTTCCTGGGCTTTACGCTTACTATCTAAACTGGCTTTCTTCTCTTCTGTTTCTTCTTTTACCTGGATAAGTTCGTCCCGGTATTCTTCCAGTTCTGCTTTTGCAGTTTCTATGGCTTCTTTTTGAGCTTCAATCTCTTCCAGCAGTTTAACGTCCTGGTCGGCAATTTTAGACAGGAGTTCAAATCTAACTAAGAAATCTGTTATATCAGTTGAGGATAACAGCACTTCCAGAAAACTGACATCACCGTTACAATAAATTTCAACCAGACGGTTGGAGAAGATCTCATTTCTCTCAGCTAACGACTCTTCCGCTTTCTGTAATTCCTTTTCCTTTTGTTCTACTTTGCTCTGGACTGCGGCAAGCTTTCCTTCCAGCACTTCCAGATCTTTTTCAATAGCAGTTATGTCTTCATCCAGTTGTTTCAACTGATCAGTCAGGCTGCGCAACTCCCGATCCTTTTTCTTAATCAGGCTCCGGTAGGATTGGATCTCATTATTGATCTGCTCCTGCTGCTTTTTCAAATTAGATAATTCATCCCCATAGGCAGGCAAGATCATTACACTTAAAATACAAATTACCAAAAGCCAGATTATGGGTTTTTTTAGAAACTGCTGCATGCTTCTCTTCCCTCCTAAACCTGTAAGAAACGTCTAACTGAAATTAAACTTCCCAAAGCGCCGACCAAGGTTCCGGCAACCAGTAAAGAGCCCAAGATTTTCATGACCAGCGTCATATCACTGATTAAAGGAATAAACGTTAGATTAAAGCGAATATTTGTCGCTACAAAATCATAGGTGAAGTATAAAACTACGCCGGCGACTAAAGCCCCTATAAAACCAAGAACCATTCCTTCAATAAAGAAAGGCCAGCGGATAAACCAGTCAGTAGCACCGATATATTTCATGATTTGAATTTCTTTTCTCCGGGCAAAGACGGTCAGGCGGATGGTGGTGGCTACCAGGAAAATTGCTCCTAAAGCCAAGAGCAGGACAATACCTGCACCCATAAATCTTACCCAGCGGATGACGGCAAAGAGCTTATCTACCACTTCCTTACCGTAATCGACCTTATCTACATGAGCCACCTGTTGCAAGGTCTTGGCCACCGTTTCGACGTCTTCCGGACTTTCAGCCTTAATCCTGTACAAATCAGGCAGGGGGTTGACTCCACCTAAAGAAGAAAGCAAGTCGTAGTTCCGGCCAAATCTTTTATTAAGGGTCTCTAATCCTTCTTCTTTCGTAACCAGCTTAACTTCCGCCACACCTTTAATAGCTTTTATTTGTTCTCCGACCTGCAGCACTTCATTCCGACTGGCGTCCACGTCCATATAAGCCACGATTTCAACGTCAGACTCTAAGTCAGTAGCTATATAGTCAGCGTTAAATACCAATAAAGTAAAAATGCCTACGATCAAAAGAGTAATTGCTACGGTAGTTACAGCTGCCACACCCATCCAGCCATTGCGCCACATGGACTTAAAGGCTTGCTTAAAAAAGTAGCCAACAGTCCTAACTTTCATAGCCGTAACCCCCTTCTGCCTCATCCCTTACAAGCCGTCCATGTTCCAGAGCAATGACCCGCTTGCGCATTTTGTTGACAATATTTCGGGCATGGGTAGCCATCACTATGGTAGTTCCTCGTATATTAATATTGTTTAAAAGTTCCATGATCCCCCAAGCCGTGTCCGGATCCAAATTACCGGTAGGCTCATCGGCAATGAGGAGCCTGGGTCCGTTAACTATAGCCCGGGCAATTGCCACCCGTTGTTGCTCGCCCCCTGACAACTGGTGAGGAAAATAATCTCCTTTACCATCTAGGCCTACCATCTCCAAAACCGTCGGCACTTTCGCCTTAATCTCTTTTTTGGAATATTCCAGAACCTCCATGGCAAAAGCTACGTTTTCAAAGACAGTTCGATCTGCCAGCAGGCGAAAATCCTGGAACACGATGCCAACATTCCGACGATGTTTGGCAACTTCTGACTTGCGCAGGCGCATGATATTTTTTCCGGCAACCAAAATTTGTCCTTTGGTAGGCAGCTCTTCCCGAATTAACAACTTTATAAAAGTGGATTTTCCAGCTCCACTAGGCCCGACCAAGAAAACGAATTCACCTTTATCTATCTTCACTGTTAGGTCGTTCAGGGCACAAACTCCATTAGGATAGACTTTTGTCACGTTCAGTAGCTGGATCATTTTAACCCCCTAATTTCTGCCTTTTCTATCCAAAACCTATATTATTAGACCAGTTAGCAATATCTTTTTTACCATTCGACAAAGCACTTGAAAATCCTGTTGGTAATTTTGGATTTGTAAAAAATTGTCTAAAGCAAGTCCCTGGTATTACTCTCCTAGCACTTTGTCCTAAAGGACTCATATCATATTGGACGTTTCGAAATACTCCCCCGGTACTGGGAAGAAAACTTGCCTCCCCCGCTTCCCGGAACATTTTCCCCCTTATATGCACGCCTTCTGCTTTAACCTTAAATAAGCAAAAAAATAGGACCGCTTCGGTCCTATTTTTGCTCTCTAACCTTATGTACCGCTTCGACTATGGCTTGGGGCGTTAAATGATATTTTTCCAACAATTCATTTGGACTTCCCGATTCTCCGAACACATCCTGCACTCCTACCCGCCGGACCGGTACCGGAAACTCTTCGGTTACCAGTTCGGCCACCGCCGAACCGAGCCCGCCAATGATGTTATGTTCTTCAGCAGTTACGACCCTACCGGTTTTCTTAACTGATTGCAGGATGGTTTCCCTATCTAAGGGCTTAATGGTAGAGGCGTTTATTACTTCAGCCCGAATGCCTTCCTCCGTTAAAAGCTTAGCTGCTTCCAAAGCTTTGCTCACCATGATACCGGCAGCAACAATAGTCACATCTTCACCGGTTTGTAAGACATCGGCCTTACCAATGGTAAAAGTATAGCTGTCGTCGTACAAGACCGGTACAGCCGGTCGACCTAAGCGCAGGTAAACCGGTCCTTCATAAGCAGCTATTGCCGCTACGGCCTTTTCCGTCTCAACCGCATCTGCCGGTACAATGACAGTCATGTTCGGCAGAGCCCGCATGAGTGCAATATCTTCAATGGCTTGGTGAGAGCCTCCGTCTTCCCCTACGGTAAGCCCGGCATGGGTAGCCGCAATTTTGACATTTAACTTAGGATAGGCTATGGAATTGCGTATTTGTTCAAAAGCCCGGCCGGTAGCAAACATAGCAAAGGAACTGGCAAAAGGTATTTTACCACTGGCAGCCAATCCTGCTGCAATACCAATCATATTTTGTTCGGCGATTCCAATATCAAAAAAACGTTCCGGAATAGCTTTGGCAAAGTCAATGGTCTTAGTAGATTTAGCCAGGTCAGCGTCCAGGACCACTATTCTTTCGTTACTTTGGCCTAAAGCAACAAGGGCTTTGCCATAAGCATCCCGGGTAGCTATTTTTTTCTCCATTAAATAACCCACCTTTTGTAATTTTGAATTTTAAATTTTGAATTACTACCTGTGCACTAGTCTCGATAAAATGAAAATATCTACTAAATTGATACGTAAATTTTTGAAAAGAATGGTCTCAGCCATTCCATGCTTTAAGTTTAATTTTGAATTGCTTCCCTCTTGCACAAGCTATGTTTCAAAACATTATTCTTGTGACTTTAAGTAAAATAGACGTCAATTCAAAATTTTTATTTCAAAATTCAAAATTAAGATAGCTCCTCCAACGCTCTCTTCATTTCCTCCGGCTTAGGAGCCACGCCGTGCCAGCCTACCTGGTTTTCCATAAAGGACACTCCCTTGCCTTTTACTGTCTTAGCTATAATCATCGTCGGTTTACCTGAAGTTGCTTTTGCCATTTCCACGGCTGCAATAATCTCCTCCATGTTATGGCCGTCGATCTGGACTACATGCCAGCCGAAGGCCCGCCATTTATCAGCTAAAGGTTCAGGGTTCATAATATCACTGACGGGTCCGTCTATTTGAAAACCGTTATAGTCTAAGAAGGCAGTCAGATTATCAAGTTTAAAATGGGCAGCGGCCATGGCGGCTTCCCAGATCATGCCTTCCTGGCTTTCTCCGTCACCAAGCAGTGTATACACCCGGTAATTTTTCTTATCCAACTTGCCGGCCAAAGCCATTCCTACTGAAACTGAAAGTCCCTGGCCTAACGACCCGGTAGACATCTCCACTCCAGGGACTTTGTTCATGTCAGGGTGGCCTTGAAGTTTACTGCCGAGTTTGCGCAAAGTATGTATTTCTTCCTTTGGGAAGTATCCCCGCTCGGCCAAAGCGGCGTAGAGTACCGGCGCCGCATGCCCTTTAGACAAGACAAAGCGATCCCTGTCAGGATTTTTTGGGTTGGCAGGGTCATTGCGCATAAGATAAAAATAAAGAGCTGTGACTATGTCGGCTGCCGACAGGGAACCGCCTGGGTGTCCTGAACCGGCCTCTCCTACCATGGTTATAATATCCTGCCTGATCTTTTTAGCCTGCTCTTCCAGTTGACTTAATAACTCCTTGTCCAAAATATTACCTCCTTATTCGTCTACAAAACTTTTAAAACCTTCACCTAAGACTTCATTCATATTAGCAACCATGACAAAAGCCTGCTCATCAATTGCCCGCACCAGGTTTTTCAGGGTGCTAAGCTCAGATCGGGCTACAACTACTAAAATAATTTCCCTGCTTCGCCCTGAAAAACCGCCTTTTCCGTGAAGATAAGTTACTCCCCGGTTTAGGTCTTTAATAATTGTGTCGCCGATTGCCGGCCCATGATCGGAAATAATAAAAACTGCTTTGGCAAAACCTTCTCCTTCCTGGATTAAATCTATTACTTTAGCTGTTAAAAATACGACTAGGAAAGCATATAAAGCCCGTTCAATTCCAAAAACAAAAGCTGCTAAGACGATCACCAAACCGTCAATCAGCAAAAGAGTTTGCCCCACGCTTATTTGCAGATAGCGGTAGATAATCTGGGCTGCTAAATCAGTTCCACCTGTCGTAGCGCCAAAGCGAAAAACTAAGCCTAAGCCAAGGCCGACCACTAAGCCGCCATAGATAGAAGAGAGTAGCAGATCCGAAGTCGGAGAAGTGACAAAAGAACCAAGCAGGTCGACAAACAGGGAAAGGATTACCGTAGCATACAAGGTTTTATAGATAAATCTCAGACCAAACTCCTTAAGGCCGAAGCAAAAAAGCGGTATGTTTATCGCCAGCATGGTGATACCGACTTTAAAACCGAAGGTATAATGAATTACGGTGGCCAGCCCGCTTACCCCTCCTGAAGCGATCTTATTAGGAATAAGGAATACGGACATGCCTAAAGCAGTTATAAAGGCCCCTAATGTTATACCGATATAATTCCAAATTTTATTGCGCATGATAAAAAACACCGCCGTTTAATCATTAGTATCCGCTACGCGTAGTCGTCGCCGGTCACCGGTCCCCCAGTCACCAGCAATTTCAATTCAAAAATCATAATTCATTATTCAAAATTAAATCTCATAACTCTTCTCTTATCTTTCTTCTCTTTTCACTTTTAAATTTTAACTTTTAACTCTTTACAGGATATTTTATCCAACTCTTCTTAGCAAGTAAATCCGCTAAATAAAGAAAAACCTCCCTGAAGGAGAGGTTTAAAAAAGGAGAGGTTAGCTTATCTTAATAATAGCTCCGGCCGGGCAGACACCAACGCAAAAGCCACAGTCATCACAAGCCGACTCGATGATGCGAAAGGAAGTTGATGCACCGGCATTTCTTGAACTATTATACAAAAAACTATCGTCTATAGCGCCTTTTTCGCAAGCTACCACACAATCGCCACAAGATATACAATTGTCGGTAATTCGATAAGGCATAAATGTTCCCCCTTCTACTAAACCTAGTGTTTGAATAGAAAGGAAGTCTTATGCGTTTGAGTAAAATATTAGTTTATCCATAGCTTATTCTTTATTTTAGATTTTATATTCCATATTCAATATTTTTTTGCCGGATTAGATTAAACCGTATATATTTTGTATCAATTATTTCTGTGGAAAATAAGATGGGACAATTGTCTTTGTCATAGTTTACCGACTGAAGCTCTAAAAAGGAATCATTTTCCATATAGCTGATATAACTGCTCCCGATATAATTAGCTTTACTTATTGTCCTGATTTCGGTTTTATCCCACAGGGCAATTTTACCTGCTTTCTGGCGTAACAATTCAAAAGTTGAAATTTTAGTATCCTTTTCAGTTACTTCATCAGAAATTAAATCACAGGGAAACTTATCAATACATAAAATAGCCGGATTGTCGTCAGCATAGAATATCTTCTCAATACAAACTATATAATCGTCAGGATCAATTTGCAGTTTCTTAGCAACATAATAGCCGGCTGTCAAGATTTCCAGATTTACAACTTCCACACTTGCCTTATAGCCACTGTTCTCAATGAGTTGTTTAATTTCATAACCCTGGTTAATGTTCACTTTTATTTCCAGAGCTTCCCTGTTAACAAAGGTGCCCCTTCCATGAACTCTAAAGATAACCCCTTCCTGTTCCAGATCCGATAAAGCTTTGCGAATAGTTACCCTGCTCACACCCAAATTCTGAGCAATAGTTTCCTCTGGCGGTAATTTAGTAGTTTTCGTTAAATCCATAGTTTGAATAAACTTTTGTAAGTACTCTTTTACTTCGGCGCTTAAACTCCTTTTCTTCAAAGGAATAATGTCCATCACTTACCCACCCGCTTCTGCCTCTTATACCTTTTGTTACTTCTTTCTTATGGCAAAAATATTAACTTTTAACTTCCAGGTCAATAATTTTGTGGTTTAATACATCTATTAAGCCTAAGTCAGTTAAGCCCAATTGGGGAACAGTTGGTAAGGAAATAAATGAAAGGGTCATAAACGGTGCAGGCAAGGAACAACCTAATTCTCTGGCTGCCTGATTTACTGCTTCGTTTTCTCTGATCACTTCCTCAGCCGATTTTTCACTCATTAATCCCCCGATAGGCAATTGGATTTTTCCGGTTACTTTACCCTTTTGTACAGTGACAAAGCCGCCCTGCATTTCTTTTAAAGCATTGACGGCAACCGCCATATCTTCATCATTTGTCCCGACACAGACAATATTATGATGATCATGGGACACTGAGGAAGCCAAAGC
>ENA-OWPA01000461-OWPA01000461.1-bioreactor-metagenome-genome-assembly--contig:-NODE-461-length-55647-cov-4.523736_pt1 | contig 55647 bp, 45 predicted proteins | sample MGYA00238139_ERZ651803 | MGnify/ENA primary metagenome ERZ651803 (study PRJEB26909, sample SAMN07631231) | bioreactor metagenome | isolation source: Switchgrass digestor | place: USA: Dartmouth...
CATAGAGAAATTTTATCACAGTACAAACCGATAATACAACCCAATAATACAACCAATAGAATAACCCAATATTACAATCTAATAACACAACCCAATGCATGAAGGTTTGTCCTGCGCATTGTCATATGTCAATATAAAGAGGCAATAAAATGCCTCCCGCCTTAAAACATAACGTTAACTGTTTGATTAGGCAGGAGGCATGGATATCTATAGCCTCTTTGGAAATGACGTTCTGCGATCACCTGAATCGCTTTTGCTGCTATAATGGCGTTATAAGCCTTTAAGTCTATGATTTCTAACTTGCAAAGCTATGATTTTTTATTTATCCCAGCATCTCTTGCAGGTCTGTTTTTGCATCCCCTATAAGCTTGAGATTGAAGGTATCCTGAAGAACCTTTATAACCCCTTCCGACAGGAATTCAGGCGCCTTGGGCCCTATGCGGATATCTTTTACGCCAAGGCTGAATAACCCCAGAAGTATGGCCACCGCTTTTTGCTCAAACCATGACAGAACGATGGAAAGAGGCAGATCATTTACAGTGCAGTTAAAGGCATTGGCGAGGGCGACGGCGATTTTCACTGCCGAACCCGAGTTGTTGCACTGGCCCAGGTCAATGTAGCGGGGGATGTTTGTCCCGGGAACCGTTCCGTAATCATGGTCATTGAACCTGAATTTTCCGCAGGAGGTGGTCAGGATGACGCAGTCCTGGGGAATGGAGAGAGCCAGCTCTCTGTAATATTCACCGCCTTTGCCAGGAGCATCGCAACCGGCTATGACAAAGAACCTTCTGATCTTTCCTGTTTTTACCGCATCGATGATTTCAGGGGCCAATCCCAGAACGGTCTCATGATGGTAACCGGTTATCAGGGTTTTGTCCGACTGAACATTGGCTTCCGGGAGGGACAGTGCCTTTTCTATCAGCGGAGTGAAGTCATTGTTTTCGATTTTTCTTACTCCTTCAAGACCATGTACGTCATAGGAGAAGAAACGGTCAAAATATGTTCCCTTAATGGGCATGAGGCAGTTGGTGGTTCCCAGTATTGCGCCCGGGAATTCTTCAAACACCTTCCTCTGGTCATACCAAGCCTTACCTACATTTCCCTTGAGGTGCTTGTATTTTCTCAATTCCGGATAGCCGTGGGCCGGAAGCATTTCTGAGTGGGTGTATACGTTGACTCCCTTGCCTTCCGACTGCTTGAGCAATTCCTGCAGGGCATACAGGTTGTGGCCTGTAACCAGTATGCACTTTCCTTCTATTTTATCCTCTGTAACCGTAACAGGCTGCGGAACTCCAAGCCTTGATGTGTGAGCCCTGTCCAGCAGGTCCATCACCTTAACGGTGGCAGATCCCACTTTCAGTGCCATATCTATATGCTCTGAAACATTAAAGTTCGAATTGGTAAGTGTCATATAAAGGGCTTCATGGGTTATGGCATCAATTTCGGGGTCCGTATAACCCAGTTGCCTTGCATGGGTAGCATAAGCCGCTACGCCTTTCAAACCGAAAATTATTGTATCCTGAAGACTTGCAACAGTTTCATCCTTGCCGCATACGCCTACTTTTGTGCATCCGCCGCTCGGACATTGTTCACATTGATAACAAAACATTAAAATACCTCCTTGAAATTCATTTCAATCATCCAGATGTTATAATTTTAATTAAGATCAAGAAGGTTGAATGTTGCCAATAACACATATATGCGTGATTTATATCACAGGCGGGGGACAAGAAATAGCTTAACCGACGGGTAAGGCCATTCTGGGGAGGTTCCGGTGGGATGGCCTGAAGAGTTGCGGCAGAATGGAGATAAAGATTTAGAAGTGTGCTTTAAAAATTAAAAATGAGTGCGGTACATTTCCGCACTCATACTACTTAAGCTTATGGCCCATTTTCACTTTTTTGTCTTTTCTCTCCACCATGCCTGGAGCACCGAAGCTTTCCAGCTGCGCTTTCTGGGATTTTACTTCCCTTGGCACGGGATGTCCTTTGTGTTCAGGGATTTCAGTTGCAAACTCAGCCCTGGCAAAATCCTTTTTGTTTCTGAAAATATCTTTGCTCATACAAGCGCTCCTTATATAGTCATTTATTTCTTGTGTTATCTTGGCATGTTGATATAAATAATATATTATATCAACAAAAAACGCCCTCAAAATTATTTTGTCAAACTTTGCACCAAATTATTCATAAGTTTGAAAAATGTATTTGGATTTACATAAGCGCTATTATATAATGAATTATAGGGGGAGAGCATTAAAGGCTCATCATAAAACTATACGAGGTGCATACAGATGACAAAATTATACAAAATACTTATGGCGTCAACAATTTCACTTTCTTTGCTGCTTGGAGGCTGCAACGGAGCTTTGTCTCCCAAAAACGAAAATCCCGGCCAGTCCACGGTTCAATCTTCCACGGCGGAAGGTACACAGGAGGATGGCTCAAATTCCGACGAAGCAACCATACCAGACGAGAATACCGGGACTTCGCCTCAGGAAACCGGCAGCGATGCCGGGAATCAGAAGGATGACCAGACCGTCCGCCCTGAAATCGACCTGGAAAAGGTAAAGCCTAATGAGGCCGGTAAGGTTATGATAGTTATGTTCCATCGTTTTATAGAGAAATATGAATCCGGTGATATGGAATATGTCACCACCTTCGATGAATTCAGGAACCTGCTTCAGACGCTGTATGACAAAGGATACAGATTGATCAGCATGAAGGACTTTTTAAATGACAATATAGATGTCCCTGCCGGATGTGTACCCATGGTGTTTACTTTTGATGACGGTACCCCAGGACAGTTCAGTCTTGTTGAAGAGGATGGGAAGCTGGTGGTTAATAAAAAGTCGGCGGTGGGCGTAATGATGGAATTTTATGAGCAGCATCCGGATTTTGGCCTTGAAGGGACCTTTTATGTGAACCTGGGAGGAGGCACCTTTGAAGGCGGAGCAGGGACTCTGGCCGAAAAGCTCAAGTACTTAATAGACCTGGGATTTGAAATAGGAAATCACACATATAACCATGTCAATTTGCTTAATGTCAAGACTGCGCAAGAGGTGCAGATGGAGCTGGGAGCAAACCAGAAAAGGATGGAGGAGCTTATCCCGGGCTACAAAATGGAAACCATGGCTTTGCCCTTGGGCAACAGTACCGGGGATAAAAGCCTGAGGAATTATTTAGTGCAGGGAGAATATGAGGGGGCTAAGTATCAAAACCTTATCCTGCTGGGAGTAGGAGCAGACCCGACCGTAACTCCTATCAACATCAACTATGGCTCATTGTACACACCGAGGGTCAGAGCTTCGGGACTCAAGAAGGTGGAGATGGATTTATCCTGGTGGCTGGACAATATTTCGAGGAGCCAGGAATACGTAAGTGATGGGAACCCGGATACCATAACTGTACCGGAGGAAAAGAAAGATGAAATCGATGTAAGCAAGCTTGGGAACAAGAAGCTGATTACCTACTAAAAGGTTAAGCATAGTTTTGCCTGTTGTAATAAACTACCCTTATTATCAGTTTTGGAGAGATAATATCAAATTATAAAGACAAGGAATTATTATATCTAATTTTGTCCATACTTATAATTGCATTGGTAAAGGCTCTTTTAAGAATGTGGAATATGGTTTTAACGCTGCCGGCCGGTACTGGGCTTAGTGCCGGCCGCACAGCAATCGTATCCCTTCTTTTTTTCACCGGGGATATCCATGGCTAAAAAGCTTTTTACATACTTATTCCGTGGATATTTATATATTTATGTGATATAATATGTTATAAATGGGTATACCATGGTCAAAACCCATATTGTGTTATCAGTTGCGATTGTCTTTATTATTTTTTAAGGAGTGTTTGGAATGGCAAAAGAGGCTATGCGGAAACAACAAACTGATGTCGATGTGAAAAGAAAGGCTATAAAGCTGGTAATCACACATTTAAAGAAAAAGATATCAAGGGAGTTCATAGGGTCTCAGTATGTCAATGAATGGGTGGAAGAAATGGAGGAGCTGCTCAAGAAGCCGGAGTTTAACATTCTTGAGTATTTCGAGATGCGAAAAAGATTGAATGGAATAATAGAGAGTACTCTGGATGAAGAAATAAGATTCAAACTTAGAGATTCATGGTATAGTTTAGGTAAAGCCCTGGATAAAAAGGTCAAACAGGGATGATTTAAAAGCAGGCTGATTAAGGCTTGCTTTTTTGTGTGTATCGTATTTCTATACTTTGGAAAGCGAAAGCTAAAATGATAAAGTAAAGGAAAGAATAATCGAAAAGGCCAAGGCGAAAAGTAAATTGAGAGAATAAATAAAGCAAATCAAAAGCATAAAACTTATTTGCCTCATCTTTTTTAAATATTATCCCTTCCTTGCAAAGATTAGTGTCATAGAATAGCGCCATATAGAGTTTTAACAGTCTATTTTGCACTTGTCAAAAGAATCCGTGAGTTTGCCAAACAGAAATAAACCATGAAAAATCAGCTGTGCTTCAGCGGGCAGGGCAGATTTATCCATTACATTAAATGGAAATATTATGAAAATATGGGGAAATATTATAACATAATTTAAGATGGACAAGGGGGGATATCATGTTCTTTAAAAAGCAAATAGCAAACAGTACATGCACCAGCGGCAATATTGCAGAGAATATAAGAAGGGATCTGGTTGCCAGCCTGCAGAAAAAGGGTGTGGATATAAGTAAAATTCATATAGGTATGGAATCCGGAAAGCTCAATGTAAAAGTGCAGATAATCGAAAAATAAGGAGAGCGGCCGGAGCCGCCCTGCTATTTTACTATCATAAAATATCTATTACAAACTCTGCTTCAAAGAAGCGAGATACTCCTTCAAATTGCTTATTGACTTCATTACGCTTTCCTTGGCAGGTCCTCCGGGCAGCTTTCTTTCGGAAACACATTTTTCAAGGCAGATTTCATTATATACGTCTTCTTCAATTATGCCCGAGAAATTCTTAAATTCCTCCAACGACAGTTCTTCAATGGCTTTGTTATTGTTTATGCAGTAAAGCACCATTTTACCTATAATGGCATGGGCGTCCCTGAAAGGGATGCCTTTTTTGACGAGATAATCAGCCATGTCGGTGGCGTTGGTGAAGCCGCCTTGGGCAGCCTTATACATGTTTTCCTTTCTGATTTTCATGGTGGCTATCATTCTTGTGAATACCGGAATACACATCTTTACAGTATCCACGGAATCAAATATGGCTTCCTTGTCCTCCTGCATATCCTTGTTATAAGCAAGGGGCAGGGATTTCATGACTGTCAGGAGAGCCATAAGGTTTCCATAAACCCTTCCCGATTTGCCCCTCACCAGTTCGGCAACATCAGGGTTTTTTTTCTGAGGCATGATGCTGCTCCCGGTGCTGTAAGCATCGTCCATCTCTATGAAGCTGAATTCATGGGAAGACCATAATATAAGCTCTTCGCTGAATCTGCTGAGATGCATCATAATAATGGAAAGACATGATGCCAGTTCTATCGCAAAATCCCTGTCGCTTACGCCATCAAGGCTGTTTTCCGTTATTCCGGCAAAACCAAGCTCCTCAGCCACCATATGCCTGTCAAGGGGATAGGTGGTACCCGCCAGTGCCCCGGAACCAAGGGGCATCACATTTGTCCTTTTGAAGCAGTCTTCCAGCCGCTCTATGTCCCTTTTGAACATCTGGCAGTAAGCCATTATATGGTGGGCAAAGGTGATGGGCTGCGCCCTTTGAAGATGGGTATAGCCGGGCAGTATGGTATCCAGGTTGTCCTCTGCCTTTTCCAGCAGCACTTTTTCCAGGGATATAAGCATGTCCCGGATATTATTGATTTCATCCTTTAGATACATGCGGATGTCCAGGGCCACCTGGTCATTCCGGCTTCTACCTGTATGCAGTCTTTTACCCACATCGCCTATCCTTGATATGAGGATTTTTTCTACATTCATATGGATGTCTTCCGCATCCACCTCAAATTCCACCAAGCCTTTTTCGATATCGTCAAGGATTTCAGCCAGGGTTTTCTGAATGAGTTCCGCATCGGCTTCAGAAATGATGCCGCATTTTCCAAGCATCCTGGCGTGGGCCATGCTGCCTCGAATGTCCTGCTTATACATCCTGCAGTCGAATCTTATGGATGAATTAAAGTCATCCACCGACCTGTCGGTGTTTTTTTGAAATCTTCCGCCCCAAAGTTTCACATAATCATCTCCAGCCAGTTCATATTTATGGGGACAGTTCGCTGCCTTAAAGCTTGGGCTTTTGCGAAATGTCCCCGGTATAGTTTGATGTTTTTTGATGTTTATATTTTATTTTTTTACTTATTATTTTTATTTTTCTCCTTCATCAATGCCTGGACCTTCATAGGCAGACCGAAGAGGTTTATGAAGCCTTCCGCATCCTTTTGATTGTAGACCGCATCCCTGCCGAAGGTAGAAAGCTCTTCACTGTAAAGGGAGTAGTCGGATTTTGCTCCGGCCGGCATGCAATTGCCTTTGTAAAGCTTCATGCGGACCGTTCCGGTGACAGTCTGCTGTGTGATATCCACAAAGGCTGATATTGCTTCCCTCAAAGGTGTATACCACTGTCCGTAATACACGAGCTCCGCAAATCTCTGGGCTACGATATCCTTGTAGTGAAGCGTATCCCTGTCAAGGCAGAGGAGCTCCAGTTCCCTGTGGGCGGCATAAAGGACTGTTCCGCCGGGAGTCTCATATACTCCTCTTGACTTCATGCCCACCAGACGGTTCTCAACCATATCGGCGATACCTACGCCGTTTTCTCCCGCAATTTTGTTAAGAACTTCAATTAATTCTACAGGGCCGTATTCAACGCCATTCACCTTTTTGGGTATGCCCTTTTCAAAATATATCTCCACATAGGTGGGTTTATCCGGGGCTTTTTCGGGAGGAACCATGAGTTTAAGAAGCTTGTCATACTGAGGCTCATTCCAGGGGTCCTCCAGGTCCTGTCCTTCATGGCTCAAATGCCACAGGTTCCTGTCCATGCTGTAGTTTTCCTTTTTAGTAACCGGGACAGGTATGTTTCTTTCCATTGCATAATCAATTTCGTCTTCCCTTGACTTGATATCCCAGATCCTCCATGGAGCTATTATTTTCAGGTGGGGTGCAAGGGCTTTGACCGTAAGCTCAAATCTTACCTGGTCATTTCCTTTTCCGGTAGCGCCATGGGCAATAGCCGTAGCACCTTCCTTTTCGGCGATTTCTACCATTCTCTTGGCGATTAACGGTCTTGCAAAGGATGTTCCGAGAAGGTATTTTCCTTCATATATTGCACCGGCTTTTAGCGTCGGGAATATGAAATCGGTCACAAATTCTTCCCTCAAATCCTCTATGTAAATTTTGCTCGCTCCGGTCTTTATCGCTTTCTCATTCAGATGATCCAGCTCTTCCTTCTGGCCTACATCGGCAGCCATGGCTATGACCTCGTAATCATAGTTTTCCTTAAGCCATGGTATTATTATTGATGTATCCAAGCCTCCTGAGTAGGCAAGTATTACTTTTTCTTTCTGACTCATACAATTACCTCCTTAAATATGTTAAAATGTAACTTAGCAATCTATCTATACAGACAGCGAAGCTATCATTGCAGTGCATATAGGAGCAGCAAAGCTGCTGATGCAAATTTGCCTCTTTGGCTGTAAAGCTTTAAGTGCAAACCTGCAAATCTGGCGCTGACTGATATGGCAATTCGCACTGGTTTAGATATCATTGCGTATTAATATATTGTTTATTATTATACATTAATATGCATAAATATGCAACCCTTGCATTGCACCTGCCACGAATAAAGCAAACCGGGCATGGCAAAGCCACATGGGCAAAATTCCGGCAAAATCTCGACAATATTTGCCGGAGTACAGAATTATAGTACCATGTTTCACAAAGGTTAACAATTAGCAGTTTCAGAAGAAATCAAAGCACAGCTGCCTTGTTGCCTTTATGTTTGATACCGCAGGCGGAGTATGGCTGCTGAGTTCCTTAATCTGTTCCTGAATAATAAGGTAAATCCGATGGTAGGGGTAGATTGATCAGAGCTTTGTCCGATAAGGCATGGACGCTAAAACAAGCACCGGAGGCGCAGTGGTGCGGGTCTTGCAGCAGGGGATTGTTTTGACGGAGGAGTTTTATGATCATCATGGGTATTGACCCTGGATTTGCTATAACCGGGTATGGTATAGTAAAATATGAGGGGAACAAATTTTCGGTAATTGATTATGGCGCGGTGACAACTGAGGCTTCCATGGAACTGCCCAACCGGCTGGTTTGCTTATATGACAGGCTCCAGGAGCTGATTAAGACCTTCAATCCGGATGCTGTGGCGATTGAGGAATTGTTTTTCAACAAGAATATCAAGACGGCGCTGGCTGTAGGCCATGGAAGGGGAGTGGCAGTTCTTTCGGCAGCAAAGGCCGGTGTGAGTGTTTTTGAATACACGCCGCTGCAGGTAAAGCAGTCGGTGGTGGGCTACGGCAGGGCTGAAAAGGCTCAGATTCAGCAAATGGTTAAAATTATCCTGAACCTGCCCAGTATACCAAAGCCTGATGACGTTGCAGACGCCTTGGCTGTTGCCATCTGTCATGGCCATTCCTACAGGATGAACGCTTATTTGAACAGGAGGTAAGCATGATTGCGTACATAAAAGGAAAAATTGCCTATAAGCACAATGAATATATAATAGTTGAAACCAACGGGATCGGATATAAAATATTCACATCCCTTTCCTCCGTTCAGGCGATGGGGCCGGTGGGGGATGAAGTCAAGATGTATACATATCTGTATGTCAGAGAGGATATCATGAGCCTTTATGGGTTTTGTACGCAGGAAGAGCTCAGCATGTTTGAACTGCTGATTTCAGTTTCGGGAGTGGGGCCGAAAGCCGCTGTTTCCCTGTTATCATCCATCACGCCGTCCAAATTCAGCCTGGCGGTAATCACCGACGATGCCAAGACCCTGACAAAGGCTCAGGGCGTAGGCAGCAAAATGGCTCAAAGGATAATATTGGAGCTTAAAGACAAGATAAAGAAGGAGCAGCTGGTGGCTACCGAAAAACTTAAGGAGGAGAGTGTGCCGGCGGATGGTGAGAATACCAGGATACCTGAGGCCATAAGCGCGTTAATGGTTCTGGGATATACCCCCATTGAAGCGAGCAGGGCCGTATCTGCGGTGTATTCCGATGATATGGATCTGGAATCGATTATAAAAAATGCCCTGAAAGGGCTTGCGCGATAGTTGGAAAGTGCTTTTGACTATTGATGTTGGAAGACAAGATGGAAATATATACGGGGAGACTCTGCGGGAAGCTTGGCCTTTTACTCAGCAGTGTGCCCCGAACTTTTGGTGACCGGAGGTTATGTATGGAAGAAGAAAGACTTGTGGGATGCGAAATCAAACAGGAGGATTATGACGAAGCCAGCCTCAGGCCTAGAAAATTCAGTGAGTATATCGGACAAGCAAAAGTAAAGGAAAACCTTTCGATATTTATAGAGGCGGCAAAACAGCGCAAGGAGGCTTTGGACCATGTGCTGCTTTACGGACCGCCCGGCCTGGGAAAAACTACTTTAGCCGGGATAATAGCTTCCGAATTGGGAGTGAATTTGAGAGTCACGTCAGGGCCTGCCATAGAAAAGCCCGGGGACTTGGCAGCATTGTTGACCAACCTTGGAAATTACGATGTGCTTTTTATCGATGAGATCCACCGCCTTAACAGAAGTGTCGAGGAGATTCTTTATCCTGCCATGGAGGATTATGCCCTGGATATTATTATAGGAAAAGGCCCGAGCGCTCGTTCCATAAGGCTGGATCTGCCGAAATTCACTTTGGTGGGGGCCACCACAAGGGCAGGGCTGCTTACATCTCCCTTGAGGGACCGGTTTGGTGTCATCAACAGGCTTGAAATATATAATACGGAGGAGCTGAAGCAGATTGTAAAAAGGTCGGCCGGCATACTTAATATAGGGATAGATGAGGAAGGCGCTGAAGAAATCGCCCGACGGGCGAGGGGAACGCCCAGGATAGCAAACCGGCTTTTAAAGAGGGTGAGGGATTTTGCACAGATAAAAGCCGAGGGGTTTATTGACGGCAAAGTGGCAAAAATGTCGCTGGATGCGTTGGAGGTAGACAGGATAGGCCTGGACGGCGTAGACAGGAAAATGCTCATGACAATAATAGACAAGTTTGCCGGGGGACCGGTAGGGCTGGATACCCTTGCCGCATCGATAGGGGAGGAGGCCAACACCATTGAAGATGTGTATGAACCCTATCTCCTCCAGTTGGGATTCATCAACAAAACTCCAAGGGGAAGGATGGCTACGAAGTTAGCTTATGAGCATTTTGGGCTCAGATATGAATAACACCTCAATGTTACAATTTAATTAAAGTTTTATTTTAGTTAATTTAAAATTGGCAAATATGTCGAAAAATATGGTAATATAAACATGCTGAGGATATTTCCGGTCCATTTGACAACTAACTATTCAAAAGATAAAATGACGAGGTGTTTTCATGAAAAAGCTTGCAATATCTATCTTGGCATCAATTACACTAATCTCTTCCACAATTAATACTGTAGCACATGCAAAGCTCGTGGCTGTTTTACCTCCTGCTTTAGGAGCTACCGTTAGCGGTGAGCTGAAAAATGTTGAATGTTCCACAAACGGCAGCCAGGACGTAATCAAGATTAATGTCAGCAAGCTTAAGGATTATAATGTTTTCTACCTGCCCAACCCCGACAGGGTTGTGATTGATATTCCCAAAGCAAAAGCGCCTGCCACACAGAATAAAATCGATGTTGGAGGCAGGTATGCATCATCGGTAAGGTATGCGCAGTTTAACGAGGATACAGCCAGGGTAGTGGTTGATCTGAAGGAAGTGTCTCAGTACTTTGTCAGGAAGGAATCGGGAATGCTGGTTCTTTATTTAACCAAACCCATTGTAGACAATGTCATTTATTACAATGACGACGATGGGGGAAATCTGGTGCTGGATGGAATAAAGCTTTTTGGCGGGGATAACGGGTCAGAAAAGCTCTTCACGGAAACTTTTGATTCCAACGGCAAAAAGTACACCATTGCTTTTCCCAACACCCTGGGAGAAGTGAAAAGCAAAATAGTGAGCATCAATGATGGCTATATCAATATGATCCGTATTTATAACAGCAAGTCTGCGGGAAAAACCACCATGACGATATACGCCAAAGAAAATTTTACATATGAAGTCATCCATGATGACAAATTGGGAAGTTCCGTCGTTTCATTCCGCAAGGAACCTTCCCCGGATGAAGGTGATGGAAAACAGGAAACCGAGGAGCCTAAAGATGATAAGCCGGAAACAGAGAATCCTGAACCCAAAAAGCTGGATGTCAAATATTCCGCAATTTCAAATGGGGACAGGGTTGCGTTGACTGTCGGCAGCTATGAAGGGTACAATGTTTTCAGGCTTACCGACCCTGACAGAATAGTGATTGATATACCGAACGCTTCGGTGCCTGAAAAGCAGGGAACCATAAAGGTGGACAGCGGAAGGATAAGCACGGTGAGATATGCCCAGCATAACAGCAGCACAGCCAGGGTTGTGATTGATACAAAAGGCTTGCCCCACTACAGCATAGCCGAGAAAGACGGGCAGTTGATCATTGATGTGCAAAGTCCCACATATAAAAATTTGGTTTACCACAACAGCGGAGACCGGGTATATTTTTCGCTGAAAGGCGCAAAGCTTACCGAGGGAGGAGCGGACCTCAAGAAATTCTATACCGGAAAGTATGACTCTTCCGGGCAGAAGTACACCATAACGTTCAGAAGCAATCTGGCGAATATAGGAACCGGCACATTGGAAATAAATGACAGCTATCTGAAATCGATAGAGATCAGCACTGATGAAAAAAGCAAGAATACCAGCATTACCTTTAATGCAAAGGACAAATTCGTATACGAGATTATCACCCGTGCTGATGTTAATGATACTGCGATAACGGTATTAAAGCCGTACTCTGCCAAGGACAAGCTGGTGGTGATAGATGCAGGGCACGGAGGCAGCGAGTCAGGAGCGACGAGTGCAGGTGTCAAGGAGAAAGACCTGAATCTGGATATTGCCATGAGGCTGAATTCCTTACTTAAAAGCAAAGGTGTAAATACATATATGCTAAGGGAGGATGACAGCTATGTAGGGCTGTATGAGAGGGCATACATAGCCAACAGCCTGAATGCTACACTGTTCCTGAGTATACATAACAACGCTTTCAATAATAAGGAAACGGGAACCGAAACCCTTTATCATCCCAACAGTGCAAAGAGCAAGAAGTTTGCTCAGATAATTCAGAATGAGCTTATAAGCACTCTTAAAACTAAAGACAGAAAGCTTAAGGAAAGACCCGGACTGGTGGTATTGAAAGCAACCAAGATGCCTGCTGCATTGGCTGAGATAGCTTTCGTGGATAGTGCTGAGGACAGAAAGAAACTTCTGGACGAAAACTTCAGGCAGAAGGCCGCAGAAGCCCTGTGCAGAGCTATAATCAAAGCTTTGGAGGATTATTGATGTATATAAGCCTGTTGTGACCCGAAATTCCCAGGGGCTTTGTCCTGTAATTTATGCCGGGAGATGCCGGTACAACAAGTTAAAATATATAAAAAAAACGGTAGATTTTATATAATCTACTGGTTTTTTTTACCCCATGCTTATGGTAACATAGCATTAACAGTGGGAAATAATATACACCTTCATATTTTGTCTATAATAACAGTATAGGAAAATTATTACTGTTAGGAGGAAAATATGAAGAGGAGTTTATGTTTACTACTGGTAGCAGCCATTGTCCTTTTAACCGGATGCGCATTGCCGGTGGAGGGCAATCCCAGAGGTGCAGAAGATACTTCTGCCCAAGGTAATATGGTAGATGTTGAAGAAGGTGACGTGAGCGGCCAGGGAAAGGTAAGTTACGATAATAAACCTGTTGAGACTGATGAACCTGATGAGCCTGAAAAGCCGGAAAAACCGACAATGCAGGTGAATATATACTATCAGGATGCAGATGGTTACATAATACCGGTAACCAGGAGGATAAGCAAACAGGAAGGAATCGCAAGAGCAGCAATTAACAGTTTGATTGACAATTCCATCAATCGGGAGGAAATAGATTATTACGGGTTATATCCTGTACTGCCGAAAGGTACCAGGATACTGGGATTGACAATCCGGGAAGGTACGGCAATCATCGATTTCAGCGGTGAGCTTCTGGATTATGACAGCGAGAAGGCAGAAAAATGCATAATTTCATCCATAGTTTACACGCTGACGGAATTTAGCACCGTGCAAAGGGTTAGAATCCTGGTGAATGGCAGCCGAAAGGACAGGTTGAAATTCGGCACAGATATATCTGAAGATTTGGACAGACAGAATATATTGATTAATTCCGAAAAAATAAATGTGGAACAGGGTATGGCCAAGTATGATGTTTACCTTTTTAAAGCTGCAAATGACAGGTTTTCATACATATTGCCGGTATCTGCCGAGGCTTCCGGTATCGATGCTGATGCCATTGCGGCAAGGATCATATCCGACCTGGGCAAAAAGCCTGCCGGAGGGGTTCTGTTTTCGGAACTCCCTGAGGGAACAGAGCTTATCGGAAGCGATATCAAGGATGATATGATTGTTCTTGATATCAGTAAGGAAATAATGAACTATGGAGGTAATGCGAGGGAAGAAGGCATTTTGAGGCAAATCCTCTACTCCATGGCTCAGATAGAGGGAGTTAAAAAGGTAAAAATACTGGTAGGCGGAAAGGCAACCAACCTCCCGGAGGGTACGGATCTTACGGAAAGCATGTCAATTCCTTCCGTGATAAATGATTATATAGATAAATGATTCTTGCAGATGGCGAATTGAAAGGTAGGAAGCAAATTGAGAATTGACGGCAGAGATAACGCGCAGTTGAGAGACGTCAGGATAACACGGAATTACACGAAATATGCGGAGGGGTCCGTCCTGATAGAGATGGGGGATACGAAAGTAATATGTACAGCTACGGTGGATGACAAGGTACCTCCATTTAAAAAAGGCAGCGGGGAAGGGTGGATAACTGCCGAGTACTCCATGCTGCCCAGGGCAACTAAAGTTAGAAATCCCAGGGATATCAGCAAGTTGAAAATTAATGGCCGGGCACAGGAAATTCAGAGGCTGATAGGAAGGTCTTTGAGGTCTGTTGTGAATTTTAGTGCGCTGGGTGAGAGGGAGATACTGATAGACTGTGATGTAATACAAGCCGACGGCGGCACAAGGACAGCTTCTATTACAGGTGCTTTTGTAGCCCTTGTGGATGCATGCAAGGTGTTGATAGACAGCGGGATAATCGAAAAAATGCCTGTAACTGATTTTGTTGCGGCAGTAAGCGTTGGGGTAGTAGACGGCTGTGAGATGCTGGATTTGTGCTATGCAGAAGACTCCAATGCTCTTGTGGATATGAATGTTGTAATGTCAGGTAATGGTCAATTTGTTGAGATACAAGCAACAGGAGAACAAGCGACCTTCGGCAGGCAGCAGTTGGATAAGCTTTTGGAATTGGCCGAGGGTGGTATAAATACCTTAATCAAACTTCAGAAGGAAGCTCTCGGCTCCTTAGCAGACGAAGTTGGGAGAATTAGCAAGGATGAGAAAATTCTTAGTAGCGACGAAGAATAAAGGCAAACTTAAAGAAATTGAGGAAATACTGGCAGGGCTGCCCTTTGAGGTTGTTTCCATGGAACAGGCAGGTATTGATAAAGACATTGAGGAATATGGCACCACATTTGAGGAAAATGCCATGATTAAGGCAAAGGAGCTTCACCGTCTGACAGGTGAAATGGTCATGGCCGATGATTCAGGGCTTGAAGTTGATTATTTGAATGGTGCACCGGGTATATACTCGGCGCGTTTTGCCGGGGAAGGTGCTACTGATGAAGATAAAAACAAAAAGCTTTTAGAACTTCTGGAAGGAGTGCCCTTCGAAAAGAGGTCAGCGAGGTTTGTATGTGTTATAGCCGTCGTTTTCCCCGACGGAAGAAGCTTCACCGTAAAGGGAACCTGCGACGGATATATAGGTTTCGCGCCTCAAGGTACCAATGGTTTTGGTTACGATCCTCTATTTTTCCTGCCTGAATACAATATGACGACAGCCCAATTGGACCCGGATGAAAAAAATAAAATTAGCCACAGGGGAAAAGCCCTGAAAGCTATGGTCGAGAAACTTAAAAAATATGAGAATTTCACGTAGCAATGCGATACGGCAATTGATTAGGAGAAGTTGTAAACTATGAAGATATTAGTATTTAGCGATACACACGGCGAAACGGACCGGGCGGAAGACGTAATAAGAAACAGCAATGGTATAGATCTGGTAATACATCTTGGTGATTACTTCAGGGATGCTCAGAAGCTTTCTAATATGTTTCCGCAGATTCCCTTCGAATATGTTTATGGGAATAGTGATTTCATGATAGGCAGCGTAGCGGCGGAAAAGATTCTGGAATATTGCGGCAAGAGAATCCTCATCACCCATGGCCACAGATATTCGGTCAACTGGGATTACAGCAAGCTTTATAAAAAGGCGGAGGATACAAAGGTTGATATGATTTTATTCGGGCATACTCATATCGCCCATATTGAGGACAGAGGAAGCTGCATACTGCTTAACCCGGGAAGCATAAGCGACCCCAGGGATGACAGCAGGGAGTCCTATGCAATAATAACGCTGGATGAGAACAGCATCCAGCCTGTCATATGCACCTATAAGAGATTTATGGTAAAGACAGCTGCCAAATAATTGAGATATATAGATTCTTATCCTTTTCAGAAATGGATTTGCAGTATGCCGGCAGCCAAAGGATAACATTGAATAGGCCCTTAGCCACACGGGGAAAGGGAGAATACAAGGGAAGCCGGCAAAACTGCCGTTTTTAAAAAAGGACAGCTTTACCTTCCGGAAAGAAGCAACACCGGAAGGTCCTTGCATATGAAAGCATTTGCTTATGGCTATAGTGCTTTACCCTGAGGTGAAAGAAAATGTATAATAAAAAATATAAATAACCATAAAATAATTGTTGACAAGACGGTAGTTAGTCTGTATAATATTTAAAGTCGGCAGTTGATACTGATAACCGATGAGTAGGCTTAAACAAGCCGTTTGCGGGTGTAGTTCAATGGTAGAACATCAGCCTTCCAAGCTGATTGTGAGGGTTCGATTCCCTTCACCCGCTCCACAATCCAATATGTGCCTGTAGCTCAGCTGGATAGAGCAACGGACTTCTAATCCGTAGGTCGGGGGTTCGAATCCCTCTAGGCACGCCAAATTTGAAAAACAGGAGATTGATTTTATCAATCTCCTTTATTGTTTTTAATTCAACTCCATTTCAGATTTTTTTTACCTTTTAATATTTCTTTTTCTATTTATCTTACAGCAGATTATTTTTGAAATGGTTCCAAAGAGACGCCTTAGACATTACTTTCAGCTTAACTATGTAGTATTAGTTGCTTAATAATTTATTTTTTCTTTTTCTTGACTATTGAAAAATTATGTACTACAATGACAATGGGAAAAATTTTTGTATTAATACATGATATGATGCAAGAGGAGAATAAAAAGACATTAAGGAGCTGAATTGCAGACTAGCTAACATTTTCCAGGTATTTATGGTGTTGTACCGGTTAGTGCATTCACCATCAGAAGATTGCCTAAGGAAATCCGAATTGTCTTTCCTTGCAGGTGCAAGGCTCCTCAGGTATGGATGTTGCAAAATAGCTTTTACAAGAACTGCTGTTTTGCAGATAAAGTATCTGGTTGTCCTTGTTCCGGTTTTTCATACAGCCCGATATAAAAGCATCACCTCTGACCCGGGAGGCATTGTAACAGGCTTTCTGCCTTTCCAAATTGCGAATTTCAGCTATCAAGTTTTCGGGGCGACGCTTTAAGTCATTGTTTCCAGTTTTGTTATAATCCGGGAACAATGGCTATATTGATGCTGAGTTTAGCATGTAAAGACATAAGTGCTCTTAGCGGCAGCTTATGATGGCGTGCATATAAAAAGCGCAACACGTTCAAATCACAACATCACCCACGTACTTAACACCATGAATATTGGATTATGTTGATTAATGTCTTGATATTTTTCTCTGCAGATATCAGCATAAAAAAATGTAGAGGGGCGAAAAATATGGACATTTCAACAGCACTAATTCTAGCAATAGTGGTCTCACTGTTATCCTTCGGAGTAGCTGCGTACTTTTACATATGGGTAAAGAAGCAGCCTTCCTCCAACAAAACGGTCCACATGGTTGGTGAACTTATCCAAAAGGGAGCCAGCACATTTCTTAGGCGTGAATATGCCCTGTTAGCACGTTTTGCAGGCGTAATAGCTATTTTAATTTTGCTGTTCTTGCCTCAGCCTATTTGGTCGGGTGATTTTAAAGACAATATCGCCATGGCTGTATCCTATATATTTGGTACGGCCCTTTCCGCATTAGCCGGAAAAATAGGAATTACAATTGCCACTATTGCCAATATGAAAGCAGCCGAAGCTGCGACAAAAGGCATCAAGCCTTCATTTCTCGCCGGTTTTCGTGGCGGTGCGGTCATGGGTATGGCTGTTGTAGGCTCAAGTCTTTTAGGAGTATCTTTAGTGTATGCCATTACAAGGGATGCAAGCGCAATGCTAGGTTTCAGCTTTGGAGCATCCAGCCTTGCACTTTTTGCGAAAGCAGGTGGTGGAATCTACACCAAAACTGCCGACGTAAGTGCCGATTTGGTTGGTAAGGTTGAACTCGGCATACCCGAGGATGACCCGAGAAACCCTGCTGTTATTGCCGACAATGTCGGGGATAATGTCGGTGACGTTGCAGGCATGGGAGCAGATTTGTTCGACTCCAACGTTGCATCTATGGTTGCGGCTCTGGTTATGGCAATTACACTGGACAAAGGAGCCGGAAATTTCACCATGATGGTATTTGTTTACGCAGCTCTTGGACTGCTTGCTTCCAGCATTGGTGTTATCACAGCCCGAATGGGTAAAAGCGGTGATCCCTCAAATGCGCTGAATATGAGCACTTATGTTACCACTGCTCTTTATGCCGGCGCTACTGCGTTAGTCACATGGATTTTCAAATTTGAGTGGAGAATTTGGGGAGCCATGATTGCAGGTCTTTTGGTTGGAACTATAATAGGTATAGCCAGCGACTATTTCACCAATGACAATAAGAAACCTGTCCATTATGTCGCTAAAGCCTCTGAATCCGGACCGGCATTCACAATTTTGTCGGGCGTTTCCTACGGCTTCTTAAGCGTTTTACCTGCCCTGGCAGGCATTGCAGTTTCCGCTCTTGTAGCTTATAACCTTACTGCTCAGTTAAATCCCGGCAATCCGGTTTACGGAATGTTCGGCATATCTATGGCAGCAGTCGGTATGCTCTCCATCGTAGGTATGATAATTTCCAACGATGCTTACGGACCGATCGTTGATAATGCAAGAGGACTTGTTGAAATGGGCAATCTGGGCGATAAAGCTCTGGAAATTACGGACTCCCTGGATAGTGCGGGTAACACGGTTAAGGCAGTTACCAAAGGTTTTGCCATCGGTGCGGCAGGACTGACTATTATTGCATTACTCGGTACTTTTATGAGTGAGGTTAATGTTGCAGCCAGTGAACGTGGACTTGCCGGAATTGAGAATTTCGATATATTGAATCCTACCGTATTCTTCGGATTGCTGGTGGGTGCAGCAATTCCTGCGGTATTCTCTGCCATGCTCATGCTTGGCGTTGACCGTAACGCTCAGCGTATGGTGGGAGAAATTCATAGGCAGTTCAATGAGATTCCGGGTCTTAAAGAAGGTAAGGAAGGCGCTATGCCGGAATATGACAAGTGCATTGACATAGCAACGACCGGCGCATTGAAGGAACTCATTCCTGCAGGCCTTATGGCAATCGCTGCTACTATTGTAGTGGGTTTTGTCGGAGGCGTGAATGCGGTGGGCGGCTTCCTGGCAGGAAATATCATCAGTGGCTTGCTGCTGGCATTGTTCATGTCCAACTCCGGAGGCTTATGGGATAATGCCAAGAAGTATGTAGAAGCCGGCAACCACGGAGGAAAAGGGTCTAATGCTCATAAATCCGCTGTAGTCGGTGACACAGTAGGCGATCCGTTTAAAGATACCGCAGGACCTTCCATCAATACACAGGTTACAGTTGTATCCTTGGTATCCTCCATTATGGCTACGCTGTTCCTGACAATTAAAATATTCGGTTGATGCAACCCGGTGTCGACAATATATAGTTATCGTTCGATCCTTTGCGCAGGAGATGTGAGATGGCATCTCCTGCGTTTTATATTGTGAACGACAACGGCTTGCCTGATGCTGCGGTTTGTCCGGAAAGCTCGGCGGCATTTTCATATACTCTGCCGGTAATAGAAGGAATTTCCAATGGCATATTGAAATTATATCTATATATATAAAACAGTAAAGGGGAGATGTGGAATGGAGGATAAGTTAAATGTCGGGTTGATCGGTTACAAATTCATGGGCAAGGCTCACAGCAACGCTTTTCAGCGTATAGGGATGTTTTTCGAGCCGAGCAGAAAGATTGTCATGAAAGCTATTTGCGGAAGAAACGAATCCTGGGTGAGGGAATCGGCTCAAAAATATGGATGGGAAGGATATGAGACTTCCTGGGAAAAGCTTGTCCGTCGGGATGATATCGATATGGTGGATATTACCACTCCCAGTAATTTTCATAAGGAAATTGCCATTGCTGCGGCTGAAAATGGAAAGCATGTTTTTTGTGAGAAACCTCTGGCCTTAAACCTGAAAGATGCGAGAGAGATGCTGAAAGCGGCTGAAAAGAACAACATCAAGCATCAGATTGGTTTCAATTACAGGTTTGTACCGGCCATACAACTGGCAAAAAAGCTCATCGATAAGGGGAAAATCGGTAAAATCTATCATTTCAGAGGAACGTATCTTCAGGACTTCATCGTTGACCCCCTATTTCCCCTGGTATGGAGGCTGGATAAAGAAGTGGCCGGTTCCGGGTCCCTGGGAGATCTGGGAGCCCATATCATCGATGTGGCGAGGTTTTTAGTAGGGGAATTTGATAGAGTAATAGGCATAAATAAAACCTTTATTAAAGAAAGACCTCTGGTGGAAAGGATGACGGGCTTAAGTGGAAAAGCCCAATCGGATGCTCCCATGGGAGAAGTAACGGTGGATGATGCCACCATCTTTTTGGCGGAGTTTAAGAATGGGGCCTTGGGATCAATTGAAGCCACCAGGTTTGCCAATGGTCATAAAAATGCCATGTCCTTCGAAATCAATGGCAGCAAGGGCAGCATTAAGTTTGAGTTTGAACGTATGAATGAGCTTCAGTATTTCTCTTCGGAGGACGAGGAAGGAGTACAGGGCTTCAGACTCATTCAGGCTACGGAAGGAATACATCCGTATATGCAGGCATGGTGGCCGGCAGGGCATGTAATTGGGTATGAGCATACGTTTGTGCATGAATTGTATGAGTTTACGGAGGCCATAGCAAAGGATAGGCATCCTGAGCCTGACTTCAATGATGGGGTGAAGTGCTCTCAGGTTCTGGAAGCTGTGGACTTGTCCATCGAAGAAAGACAATGGGTTGAGGTGGACAGCTTATAAGGATTTGGGTGCTGGTACAGCTTCTCCCAATCAATAAAATTAAGTTTCTGATAACAGCAAAATTCAATTTTAAGAAGATGCAATATGTATTATAATAATTAAAGTGGTTTTACTTAAGTGTAGATAAGAATTATAAAATCTGTCTATGTGAATAAATAACTGACAGAAGGGATTTTTCCTGTTTTGCATGCGTTAAGCCTGATGTGCGGGACAGGAACAAAAAGGTATTAAGAAGGAGGATTTGGCTTGGAGATTAAAGAAAGAGTGGAGAAATTAAGGCAGCTGATGAAGGAAAACGGAATTGACGCATACATAATACCCAGTTCCGACGCGCATCAAAGCGAGTATGTGGCCGATCATTGGAAATCCAGGCAGTGGATATCAGGTTTTACCGGTTCAGCAGGCACTGTGGTTATTACGGAAAAAGATGCAGGCTTGTGGACTGACGGCAGGTATTACATTCAGGCGGAAAAGCAGCTGGCCGGTTCCGGGATTCAATTGTTCAGGGCAGGAGAGCCGGATGTGCCTTCATACGAGAAATGGCTTAAAGATGTTCTGAAGGAAGGGGACTGCGTCGGCTTTGACGGAAGCCTCTTTTCGGTAAAGAGCGTTGATGAGATGGAAAAGGAGTTTTCCGAAAAGAAAATATCCTTAAAGACCGACAAGGATTTAATAGGCCAGTTGTGGACGGACAGACCGGGACTTCCTGAGGGCACAGTCTTTGTGCATGATGTTAAATATGCGGGGAAATCAAGGGTTGAGAAGCTCAATGAGGTAAGAAAAGAGATGAAATCCCTTGGAGCAAACTACTATTTGCTGTCTTCCCTGGATGATATCGCATGGCTGCTGAATATCAGAGGATCGGATGTGCCCAACAACCCGGTGGTAATATCAAACGCCGTGATATCCATGGACGGCTGTATCCTGTTTGTCGACCTCAAAAAGATACCTTCGGAAATAAAAAAGGAATTGAATTCTGATGGCGTCGAGTTGATGGGATATGGCGATATCCAGAAGTTTCTGGAAGGTATCGGAGATGGGGACAGCATAATCATCGATCCTGCAAGGACAAATATGAACCTGTATAACTCCATAAACGCCAACACTAAGAAAATAAGGCATCCCAATATTACTACACGGTTGAAAGCGATCAAAAATGATGTGGAGATCCAGAACCTCAGAAACTGCATGATAAAAGATGGCGTTGCGATGGTTAAATTCATCAAATGGCTGAAGGAATCGGTGGGAAAGGAGAAAATCACTGAAATATCGGCAGAGGAGAAGCTGGAGGAATTCAGGAGGCAGCAGGAGCTTTTTGTGGAACCCAGCTTTGATACCATAGCAGGATACAAGGATCATGCGGCAATGATGCATTACAAGGCGACTCCGGAATCCCAGTACACCTTGATGAATGAAGGTTTCCTCCTGGTGGATTCGGGCGGACAGTATCTGGACGGCACCACCGACATTACCAGGACTATAGTTCTGGGCAAGCTCACTGATGAGGAGAGAAGGGATTTTACCCTGGTGCTTAAAGGTTATCTGGGACTGGACAGCGTGAAGTTCCTTCATGGTGCCACAGGCTCCAATCTGGATGTTCTGGCAAGGAAACCCATCTGGGAATACGGAATGGATTATAAATGCGGAACAGGTCATGGAGTGGGCTTTTTCCTGAATGTGCATGAGGGTCCTCAAAGGATAAGCCAGGTTGTAAACAATGTCAAGCTGGAAAAGGGCATGATTGTGACCAATGAGCCTGGTATATATAAGGAAGGGAAGCATGGAATCAGGACCGAAAACATCATGCTTGTCGTAGAAGATGAGAAAACCGAATCCGGGCAGTTTATGAGATTTGAGGCCCTTACCTGCTGTCCCATTGATCTGGATGGAATCGATGTGGATTTGTTGACGGAAGCTGAGAAAAAGAGATTGAATGAATACCACAAGGATGTATACTCCAAGCTTTCACCTTATCTCAATGAAGAAGAGAAAGACTGGCTTAGGAAGGAAACCCGTGAAATATAGAGGGTGTCCCTCTATATAGGACATTTATATTTTGTAATTAATGAATTAATGTGTTATAGTGCATGATTTAAATCCACCCTGCCGGCGTATATCCACAACAGGGCAAAGAATTTGTCCGGATATGACGGCAGGGTGGAATATTGCCGCGATTTGCCTTTCCTGTTATACAGTTTAGGAATGAATTCGGCTAATAATGGATGTATTGATTGTTATATGCTTTGAATCCTTTCGGAACAACAGTCATCCATTTCAATTAGCTGAATTCAAACCGATTTTATATAAATAAATAATGTCTGCTAAAATAAAAGAATGTCCCTTAATAATTAGGAGATGATTAGGATGGATAAAGGAAAAGGGCTTCAAATAAAGCTATTGAGTTCATTGACCAAGGTGTTTGCCGATGAGGAGCTAATGGCAGAGCCATGGTGCAGAGGTTCGATGTTGTCCAATGAGGTTTACTCATTCCAGGTCGCTTATAGGTGGAGCGGCCCGATGATGAAGCAGGTGCAGGTGAAAGTTGTTTCAGAGCTGGCTCCGTGGATATCAGTCCGCAGCGTAGGTCTGGTTCCTTCGGAAATGCCCTGTTATGCCGACCATGACGACTATATTTTAAGATCCACTCCCGGATTGTATCCCGATCCATTGATGCCTCTGGATGAAGAGGGGATTGTACTTCTTCCCGATCAATGGCGGTCCTTATGGGTGGCAGTTGACCCCAGGGGAGCGGCAGGGCCGGGAAATTATACCGTGCAGGTTATATTCCTTGACAGCTCGGGAGAAGAGTTGGGCGATGCTGTATTTCATCTGGAATTGATAGGGGCGGAGCTTCCCAAGCAGTCGCTTATACATACCGAATGGTTCCATACCGATTGCCTGGCGACCTTGTACGATGTGGAAATATTCAGCGAGGAGCACTGGAAGCGCATTGAACAGTTTATCCGCACAGCGGTTAAGCATGGGATAAACATGATTCTGACGCCCATCTTCACCCCTCCCCTGGACACGGAAGTGGGCAAAGAGAGGCCGACTGTGCAGCTCGTGGATGTGGAAAAATCGGGGGACAGCTACAAATTTGGATTCGACAGGCTCCACAGATGGATAGACCTGTGCCTGGCCTGCGGTGTGGAATATTTTGAGTTTTCCCATCTTTTTACCCAGTGGGGTTCAAAACATGCGCCCAAGATCATGGCAAAGGAGAAGGGAGAATTAAAGCGCATTTTCGGATGGGACACCGATGCGGCCGGAGAGGAATATAGCTCTTTTCTGGGACAGTTCCTGCCGTGCCTTGTGGACTTCATACGAAAAAAGGGGATCGAAAAACGGAGTTATTTCCATGTCTCCGATGAGCCGTCCACGGAGCAATTGGAGTCCTATAGAAGTGCCAGCGACATAATCAACAGGCATCTTGAAGGCTTCCCGATTATAGATGCGCTGTCGGATTATAAATATTACGAGTTGGGCTTGGTAAAAAGGCCCATACCAGCTACAAACCACATAGAACCGTTCCTTGAGAACAATGTGCCGGATTTATGGGCGTATTACTGCTGCGGACAGTATCGCGAAGTATCAAACCGGTTTTTCAACATGCCTTCGGCCAGAAACAGGATAATAGGCATGCAGCTGTACAAGTATGATATAAAAGGCTTTTTGCAGTGGGGGTACAATTTTTGGTATTCCCAGTATTCCCGATATCCCATCGATCCGTTCCGTGTAACGGACGCCGGATATGCCTTTCCGTCGGGAGATGCTTTCGTTGTATATCCGGGCAAGGAAGGACCTATTGAATCTTTAAGGCTTGAGGTCTTTTATGAAGCCCTTCAGGATATGAGAGCCCTTCAACTGCTGGAAAGCCTGATCGGAAAGGAAGCTGTCCTTCATATGCTGGAGGATGGACTGGATGAGCCCATCACTTTCAGCAAATATCCTAAAGGACACGATTGGCTTCTCTCAAAGAGGGAGCAAATAAACAGGATGATAGCAGAAAACGTATGAATATAAGCAACTATACGGAATTTTGCCAATAAATAATCTTGTAAATAATACTTGGAAATAGTAATCAAAAGGTGTTTAACAGGAGAAGGTTTTCTCTTTGCTGTAAGCGAATATAAGGGAATGCCTTCCGAGGAAAGGAAAAGGTTTTGTGCCGGGGATGCATCCTGCTGTTCGGGTAAGTCCCCGGCATTTCCGTTCAGTTTTTATAAGATGCAGCATTTCAATATTGGAAGGGTCTTGTACGATAAAGGATAAGCGATGACTGTACCATGTAACCATGCAGCATTGGTATAGTCCCGGTATCGGTACCGGTATAAATTCAGTTGTAGTTATAATTTTTTTTGCGATATTTTATATAATTCTGGTTTCAATTGCAGCATTAAGAGAAGGTAAATTGTTGGAAGCTATTGCCTTCAATGAAACGATATGGTAATATTTTGCCGTGGCCAGTAGAAACTAATATAGACGTCTATACATATAGATATTAAATATTGTATAATTAGAGTGCTCGATATGCTTGAAACGTTGGAGGAGACTTAGTTATGTCAGTTTTAAAAAAATTCATGAGATATTACAAGCCGTATCGCGGTATTTTTTTTCTTGACATGTTTTGTGCCCTGGTTCTAAGTTTAATAGACCTGGCATTTCCGCAGATATTGAACATATTAACGGATGAAGTTTTTACAGACACGACCGGAAATATAACCCGGGTGGTTGTATATGTCGGAGCCGGCCTGCTGGTGATGTACGCAGTCCGATATGTCTGTGAGTATTACATAACTTCATGGGGGCATGCAATGGGTGCCCGCATGGAAAGCGATATGCGGCAGGATTTGTTTGACCATTACCAGCGGCTTTCTTTTTCCTACTATGACCGCAACAATACAGGGGAAATGATGTCGAAGCTGATCTCCGACCTGTTTGACATAGCGGAGCTTGCCCATCACGGACCTGAGAATATTTTTATTTCAGTATTGAAGATTATAGGCTCCTTTACCCTGCTGATGATGATAAATGTCAGAATGACTCTGATACTGCTTTGCGTTACCATTATAATGGTCGTTTTTTCTTTCCGAAAAAACATAAAGATGCGCAGGACGTTCTTGGATAACCGCCGGAAGATTGCAAAGGTTAATTCCCGGCTGCAGGACACTCTCTCAGGGATACGAGTAGTGCAGTCCTTTGCCAATGAAAGCTTGGAGCAAGAGAAATTCAGCAAAAGCAATATTGAATTCCTCGACTCAAAAATAGAAAGCTATAAAGTCATGGGCAGCTTTCACGCAGGGAACGGATTTTTTCAGGGTCTTTTATACACAGTTGTGCTGGTAAGCGGAGGATACTTCATCGCAAAGGGCAGTCTTAAGGCTGACGATCTGGCGATATACGCCCTGTATATAGGCATATTCTTAAACCCGCTCAATGTGCTCATTAATTTTACAGAGCAGTTTCAAAAGGGATATTCAGGTTTTGTCAGGTTTCTGGAAGTAATTGAAACAGAGCCTGAAATCGTTGATAAAAAGAATGCGGTGGAGCTCACAGACGTAAAAGGCGACATCACCTTTGAGAATGTGTCCTTTCAATATAAGGACGATGCCGAGGTTTTAAACTCCATCAGCATCGATATAAAAGCCGGAAAAACCGTAGCCTTGGTAGGTCCGTCGGGCGGTGGAAAGACCACCCTTTGCTCCCTGATACCCCGCTTTTATGACGTAACTGCCGGAGCTGTCAAGGTTGACGGTATAGACGTGCGGGATGTCACGCTGAAGTCGCTGCGAAAAGCTATAGGAATCGTGCAGCAGGATGTTTATATATTTGATGGAAGCATCCGTGATAATATCGCTTACGGGAAGCCTGGAGCAACGGATGAGGAAATCATAGAAGCTGCTAAAAATGCCGACATTCATGACTTTATCATGAGCCTTGAGGATGGCTACAACAGTCATGTCGGGGAGAGGGGAACCCGTCTTTCCGGTGGACAAAAGCAGCGTATAGCCATAGCCAGGGTATTTTTGAAAGATCCTAAAATTCTGATTCTGGACGAAGCGACTTCTGCGCTGGATAATGAGAGCGAGCGGCACATACAAGCTTCTCTCGACCGTCTGTCAAAAAACCGCACCACTATTGTCATAGCCCACAGGCTTAGCACTATCCGCAATGCTGATGAAATATTGGTAATCAGCAATAATAGTGTTCAGGAGCAGGGTACCCATGAAGAACTGCTGAAAAGGAACGGACTTTATGCCAAATATTACAACATGCAGTTTGAAGGGCTGGATGAGATAATAATGTAAAGGTGTGTTGAAAGTGTGACAACGGTTAAATCAACCGTTGATAAAAATCAATGAATTTAGGTGATAGTGTGAATATATTTGATATTATAGGTCCTGTGATGATTGGACCTTCCAGCTCCCATACCGCAGGCGCCATCAGGATAGCCAGGGTGGCAAGGATGCTGCTGGGGGAAGAGGTTGCAAAGGCTTTGATAAAACTGCATGGCTCCTTTGCAGAGACTTATCTTGGGCATGGCACCGATAAAGCTATTATTGGAGGGCTTCTGAACTTTGACACCGACGATATAAGGATAAGGGACAGCATCCAACTGGCAGAAGAAGCCGGGATGCAGTATACCTTTGAAACAACGGATTTGGGAGAAGTCCATCCCAATACTGCATACATAGAGGTGACGGGTAGGTCAGGCAGGAGCATATCCGTTATGGGTTCCTCGATAGGTGGTGGAAATATTGTCATAACCAGGATTAACGGGCTTGAGGTGGAGTTTACAGGGCAGTATCACACTCTAGTCATACAGCATAGGGACAAGCCAGGCATGGTTGCCAGGGTAAGCGGAATTTTAAGCGGCAGCAGCATTAACATTGCCAGTATGAAGGTGTATCGCACATCCCGGGGAGGAAATGCCATAATGGTCATAGAGACCGATGATTATGTGGATGGAAATATATCGGAAATAATAAAGCAAATTCCGGATATTTTTGAGGCCACCAGTTTACACAAGCTTTAGAATTTTTCATTACCGGAGGAAAATATGTTGACTTATAAATCGATACAGGAGCTAGTAGAAAATGCTGTGGCAGAAAACGCAAGGATTTCGGATGTCGTGCTTTCTGATCAGGCTAAGCAGCTGGCCTTGTCAAAAGAGGAAATCTATAAAAATATGGCCTTCAACTTCGCTGTCATGAAGGAAAGCATTGCTGCCGGGATGAACTCTCAAAGCAAGTCCCACAGCGGCCTGAGCGGTGGAGATGCATATAAGCTGAGACAGGCTATGGATTCAAACAGAAGCATAGGAGGCAGAATTTTTACCGGGGTTCTTGCCAGGGCATTGGCAGTTTCCGAAATGAATGCATGCATGGGTAGAATTGTGGCGGCTCCGACAGCCGGCTCCTGTGGCATATTGCCTGCTGTCCTGGTCACGATTATGGAAGAGAAAAAAATACCGGAGGAGAAGGCGATCATGAGCCTATTTACAGCAGCCGGTATAGGAATGGTCATTGCCAATAAGGCTACCATATCGGGAGCCGAAGGAGGTTGTCAGGCCGAATGCGGCAGTGCGTCCGCCATGGCGGCTGCAGCTGCTGTAGAGATGCTGGGGGGGTCTCCGTACGAAGCTGCAAATGCCTGTGCAATAGCAATAAAAAACACCCTGGGATTGGTATGCGATCCCGTCGCCGGATTGGTGGAGGTGCCGTGTGTAAAACGCAATGCCGCCGGAGCGGCAAACGCCTTGACTGCTGCAGAACTGGCACTGGCGGGCATCAAGAGTGTAATACCTCCTGATGAGGTGATTGATGCCATGAAATCTGTGGGAGTGTCCATGCCCTATACTTTGAAGGAGACTGCAAAAGGCGGTTTGGCTGCAACACCTACGGGCAAGAGTATAGCAAACAATTTCAAAAAAGGAATAAAATAGTGTCAACATTGTTGAACACTTTTCGAAAAATGTTTAACAATGTTGACAAGAGGTATATATATTAGTAAAATAATCAATAAATTATAAGATGGACATAATAGTTTAACAACCGATTAAAATGTTGTTCTATTATTATTGTTTGTGAGGTATTGTACTAATGAATGATACTACGGCCTATAAAGCCTTAGCCAAAGAAATTGAAGAATTGAAAAGCAAGCTCTATGGAATATCCAGCGATAAGCAATTGAGCAGCAAGGAAGTCGTAGAAATGAGCCAAAAGCTGGATTCTCTCATCGTGAAATATTATAAGCATGTCTATATGCCGCCGACTTGGCTGGATTGTCATTAAAAAGAACAAAAAAACGAAAAAAAATCCAATATAATAAAATTTCACTATAGTAATATTGGATTGAGAATACTAGATGAATAATCTCCATGATTATATTATAATATTGTCATGAGCGAAAAGAAGCGTTTACTAAATCTTTGATTAGGAGGAGATCAAATGAGCTTACTGGAGGAAATTTCCCAATTTCTGCAGCAGGGCAGAGCCAAGAATGTTAAAGAATTGGTGCAAAAGGCTATTGACGAAGGTATGGATGCGAAAACTATATTGGAAGAAGGCCTTCTTGCAGGAATGAGTGTTATAGGTGAAAAATTCAAAAACAATGAGGTATATGTTCCGGATGTACTTATTGCAGCCCGTGCTATGAATGCCGGTACCGAAATACTCAAGCCTTTGCTTGCAGCAAGTGGGGTTAAGGCAGTCGGCAAGGTGGTAATCGGAACTGTAAAAGGCGACTTGCATGACATCGGAAAGAATCTCGTAAGAATGATGATGGAAGGTAAAGGCCTGGAAGTTATAGATCTGGGTGTTGATGTGCCTCCTGAAAAATTCATAAATGCGGCAAAAGAGCATAATGCGCAGATAATTGCATGTTCCGCGCTTCTTACGACAACGATGGGAGAAATGAAGAATGTTGTGGAAGCAGCCAAGGTGGCTGGCATAAGAGATAAGGTTACAATAATGGTAGGAGGAGCTCCTGTAACCGACAGCTTCTGCAAGAATATAGGTGCGGATATATATACTCCGGACGCGGCCTCTGCCGCAGATGAAGCCGCAAGGGTTTGCAAGGCTTCCTGATGAAGGGAAACCGGTTGATTGAAGCCAATTAAAAGGGAGATGTATTTTTATGCATCTCCCTTATGTTTTATAACAAGTTATATTATGGTATTCTTTATAACATAAGCTGTGATTGGTCTGATTTATTTAACAGGATGGATGAAAACCAAGGTGCAATACCTTTAGTCCGTTCCTCCTGCGATAAATTACGAATATGGATTTAAAACTATATGAATAGCCTTGGCAAGTTTCAGGCGAAGTTTCGGCAGACGATGGAGGAAGGTCATATCGCAGTTAAAAAGTGATGGATGCAAAATGTTGTAAAGGGGGATTTTAATGGACTATAACGTAAAAGTGCATGACAAAAGCGGAACCAGGAGTTTAAAAGCCGGCGCCGGGATCAATTTGCTGGATTTTTTGAGGATGAATTCCGTTGATGTAGATACTCCATGCAGCGGAAAAGGGACCTGCGGAAAATGCAAGGTAAGGGTGCAGGGGCTTATGGAAGAAGCCTCTGAAAAAGAAATGAAGCTGCTGGGGAAGAATGCTTTGGAAAATGGGTACAGACTTGCTTGCTATAATAAAATCACCTCCGATATTGAAGTGTATGTGGATTCGGATGCCGGGGAGGCGAAGATTGCTACCGGGGCGAAGGAGAGAGAGGTGGAGCATTGTCCCATAATCTCAAAGCGGTTTGTGAAGCTGAAAGCTCCTGACATAGAGGATCAGGCTTCGGATATAGAAAGGGTGACTGCTTGCTCCGGCGGGTTTGATATGCCGGAGGATATTGCACTTATCAGAACATTGCCTCATGTTTTAAGGAACAGCGGCTTTGCCGTAACATGCGGATACATGGATGACAAACTGGTTTTTGTTGAACCGGGGGACACTACTCAAAAGCTCTATGGAATTGCCGTGGACATAGGTACAACCACTGTTGCGGCCTATCTGCTGGATTTGAACACCGGAAAGAAACGGGATGTGTATTCCCTGCTGAACCCTCAGAGAAAGTATGGTGCTGATGTTCTCTCCCGTATCGATTATACGGTAAGCTGCCCCACCGGCTTGGATGAAATGAATGAGCTGATAATCAGCTGCGTGAATGAAGCCGTTTCCGTATTCTGCAGCAGGGGAAACCTTGCCAGGGAAGATATCTACGCCGTCGTGCTGGTGGGGAATACCACAATGATGCATTTTCTGATGAAAATACCGGCAAATAACATCGCTGCAGCCCCGTTTATTCCTGGGACAACGAGGATGCACAAGTTCAGGGCGAGGGATATGGGGATAGAAATCAATCCTTTCGGCTATGCCGTAATGTTTCCCTGCGTATCGGCATATATCGGAGCGGATACGGTGGCAGCAGTGCTTTCCAGCGGAATGTATGAGAACGATGGGATTTCGCTCTTGATCGATATCGGTACCAACGGAGAGATAGTGCTGGGAGGCAGGGATTGGTTGTATTCATGCTCTACCGCCGCTGGGCCGGCTTTTGAGGGGGCAAACATAAGAAACGGTGTCGGAGGAGTAAAGGGAGCGATAGATAAACTGGATTTTGCCGGTGGTTTCAGCTATACCACCATAGGGGACGGCAAAGCTATAGGCATATGCGGATCGGGCATAGTTGATGCAATAGCGGGAATGCTCTCTGTCGGTGTTATAGATGAGACAGGAAGGATTGTGGATGAAGATGATGAGATATATAGCCAACTGCATGAAAGCATCAGGGAGAGGCTGGTGGACATCGACGGCATGAAGGCCTTTTTGATTGCAAAAGCGGAAGAATGCGCTTCACCCATTGATATAGCGATTACCCAGAAGGATGTAAGAGAGCTTCAGAATGCCAAGGCCGCCATAGCAGCAGGTATAAAGGTGCTGGTTAAAGAGGCTGGTATAAAGATGGAGGATGTCGACAGGGTTTATCTGGCCGGTGGGTTCGGCAGCTATATCAATATTGCCAGTGCGTTGAAAATCGGTCTTCTTCCGGCAGAACTTGAGGGCAGGGTGGAGTCCATAGGAAATGCCGCCGGAGCAGGAGCGATAGAAGGGATTGTATCTTCCGTCATGCTGGCAAAAGCGGATGAGATAAGAAGCAGGATAAAGTATATTGAGCTTTCCGCCAAGCCTGAATTTGTGGATGAGTATGTGGAATGCATGATGTTTGAATGAAGTGGTTTTCCATGGCGTGTTTAAGCATGAAGTATGATGGCACTTTTTAAGGAAATTTTTGCAAAAAAGGCTCCAGACGGAGCCTTTCGCCTGTTAATTCCGCATGACGGCATTGGTTTTTTACATTTTTTTAAAGCGTGGTATGGTTAAAAAAATTAGAATACGATATGAATTTATTTGGTTTTACTTCTATCTGCTTTTTTGTTAATATATAATATGTAAAGCATTATACATGGTTGTTCTAGGCGTGGTAGCGCTATGATACTAATACTAATCGGAAGAAAGGAAGATGTTAATGAGCAGCTTGCCCGTATCAATTCAGAAGGAAATTGATGCAATATCGAAGAAGTTAAGTAACCGGCCCAAGCTTAGTGATATGTTTAGAAACTGCTTTCCCAATACTTTAGAAACAACAACAGAACTGCTGGAGGATGGCACAACTTTTGTTTTTACAGGTGACATACCTGCCATGTGGCTCAGGGATTCAACAGCCCAGGTGCGCCATTATATTCCCTTTGCGTCACAGGATGAGGATGTACGAAGGATAATAGAAGGTCTTATAAAAAGGCAGATAGATTACATATGCATAGACCCATATGCTAATGCTTTCAATAAGGAGCCCAATGACAAATGCTTCAGCAATGATATTACCGAACACAACCCTTGGGTATGGGAGAGAAAGTATGAGATTGACTCTTTATGTTACCCTATACAGTTGGCATACCTGTATTGGAAAGCCACAGGTTCGGTAGAGGTTTTCGATGAAAAGTTCAAAAAGGCTGTAGACGTGATTATAAACTTATGGATTACCGAGCAAAACCACTGGGAGAAGTCCAAATACAGCTTCCAGAGGTTTAACTGCCCTGAAAGCGATACCCTTATAAACGAAGGCAAGGGAGCAAAAGTGGGATATACAGGCATGACCTGGTCCGGCTTCAGGCCCAGCGATGATGCCTGCAAGTATGGTTATCTGATTCCTTCCAATATGTTTGCCGTAGTAGTGCTCGGATACATAGAGCAAATCGCCGGCGAAGTATACAAGGACAATGATCTGGTAAAAAAAGCCGCATCCCTCAAGGATGAAATCGACAGTGGCATAAAGAAATACGGTATGGTTGATCATCCTGAGTTTGGAAGGATGTATGCTTATGAAACCGACGGCCTGGGCAATTACAATTTTATGGATGATGCCAACGTACCCAGCCTTCTGTCCATACCATATTTGGGGTACACTACGGCGGATGATCCTGTTTACATCAATACCAGAAAGTTTGTTTTAAGCGAAGCCAACCCGTATTATTATAAAGGAAAATTTGCAAAGGGGATAGGAAGCCCCCATACTCCTAAAGGATATATATGGCATATTGCTCTCACTATGCAGGCCTTAACCTCCAATGACGATAAAGAAATTGCAGAAATCGTCGATATGCTGGAGAAAACGGACGCAGGTACCGGATACATGCATGAAGGATTTAACCCCGACAATCCCAGTGAATTTACAAGATCCTGGTTTGCATGGGCCAACTCGCTTTTCGGTGAACTGATATACAAGCTGGTCAAGGAAAACAAATTATAATTGGCCGGATGATTATTCTGCATAGTTTGTAATGATTAGGAGGAGTTTTATGTCTTCAAAAACCAATGGGGCTAAGCTCATGATAGCGGCATATCTCGGTGACAGAAGCACGCATATGCTGAGAGAAGAAGATGTAATGAAGCTTACGCATATCAATTATGCTTTTGCTCATGTGAAGGATGGTGAGGTTACCGGTAGCCATTTGAAGAATATTGGCAGGCTGAATGAATTAAAAGCGCTGAATCCGGATTTGAAAACGGTGATTTCCATAGGCGGATGGGGAGCCGGAGGCTTTTCAGAAGCAGCTTCTACGCCTGAATCCCGAAAGAAATTTGCCGATACTGCTGTGGAGCTAATGCTAAGAAACAATTTTGACGGTATAGATATTGACTGGGAATATCCCTGTTCATCATTGGCCGGCATAGCTTCCAGCCCGGACGACAAACAGAACTTTACCCTTATGCTGGCTGAGATTCGTGAAAAACTGGATTTAGTAGGCAGGGAGAGCGGAAAACACTATATGCTCAATATAGCTGCCGGAGCCGGCCAGTATTTTCTGGATGGGACCGAAATGGATAAGGCCCAGCAGTATTTAGATTATGTCAATCTCATGACTTATGATATGAGAGGCAGCTTCCAGAATACTACCGGGCATCATACAAACCTGTACGATCAGACGGGGGATCCGGACGGAATAAGCGGGGAAAGAGCCGTGAACATGTTTGTGGAAGCCGGAGTACCGGTGGAGAAAATAGTTTTGGGAGCCGCTTTTTATGCCCGGGTATGGAAAGGCGTAGAAAACGCCGGCACCGGACTCAATAGGAAGGCTCAGACAACAGGATGCCATACAATTGATTATACAGGCTTGCTGGAATCTTATATAAATAAAAACGGTTATACAAGATATTGGGATGACCTGGCAAAAGCGCCGTATTTATTTAACGGAGATACCTTTATCTCCTATGATGATGAGGAATCTTTGACATACAAGGCTGAGTTCATAAAAAACAGAGGGCTTGCCGGAATCATGTTCTGGGAATATCCGCTGGACAGCAGCTATACTCTGGTAGATAGGCTTTATAAGGAGATTAACTGCAAATAAGAGTCTCCTGAAGCTGATATGTTAAAAACAAATATGGTTTGAGAAGGAAACTTCTCGTTTCAGAAAGAAAATAGGCCGGAGATTGCAATCAAATCCGGCTGATTTTGATAGTGCCGTTCCCGAACTTAAAAAGGCCGGGAGAATGCTCCTCCATGTGCAGGACATATTTAAAACAAGAAAGGGCATGTTTCAGCTTGGTGTTTAACTTTCCATCAGATTGGGTTTTAAAATTAAAAATATTTCAACCAATAACCTATTTAGGGGGTAATGATTTATGAATGATTATATGAAGGCAATGCTTTTTAAGCGCCCGGACGCAATTCCTGTCGGTATATCGCTTCTTCCTGCCACTTGGATGAAGTACAGGGAGGAGCTAAGCGACTTGGTGGAAAGGCACCCCATAATATTCCCGGGATACAAAAGAGAAGGCCATGATTATGACTGGAAGCCGGATTCCTATAAAGAAGGGGAATTCACTGACGCCTGGGGCTGTGTTTGGGAAAACGTAAAGGATGGCTTTGAATCAATTGTGAAAAAGCACCCTATACCCAGACGGGAAGACATAAGGAGCTTTAAGGCTCCCACTGTGGACGCGGGATTGCCTCATGGCTTCATGTTCTTAAGACTGACTGACTTAAGAGGCTTTGAGGAAGCAATGATAGATTTTGCAGAAGAGCCGGAAGAACTTCAGATGCTCATTGACATAGTTCTGGAATATAACATGAGACAGATTGATATATTGCTGAAAAATAACAAGTCTGAGATATTATACTTCGGTGATGATCTGGGGATGCAGACCAGCCTTCCCATCAGCCCTGAAAAATGGAGGAAGTATTTGAAGCCTTGTTATGCAAAGATGTACTCCAGGTGTCATGAGGACGGCAGGTATGTATATATGCATTCCGACGGGCATATATATGAAATAATACCGGATCTTGTCGAGTGCGGAGTCAATATAATCAATCCTCAGTTCAGGGCAAACGGCCTTGATAATCTGGTGCGGGTTTGCAAGGGAAAGGTTTGTGTCGCTATCGACCTGGACCGCCAGATGTTCCCCTTCTGCAGCCCGAAGGACATCGATGACCACGTACGGGAGGTAGTGGAAAAGCTTGGCTCTCCGGAGGGCGGCCTGATACTCCAGGCAGAATGTGCATCGGATGTGCCCCTTGAAATAATTGAAGCCCTTTGTGTAGCCATGGAAAAGTACCGGTTGGCCTTTTCGTGATAATGTGGGATCAAGGTATTTTCATGGACGGAATTGTATAATGGAGCAAATGTATCAGATAAAATTATTGTAATAGCTATTTTTAAGAGATAATAGGAAAAAGGCTGCATTCCAGAGGTTTTATTACGGAATGCAGCCTTTTATTCACTTAACTTCAATGACTCTTAATAGCATTAGTTTTATGAGCTGCCGATATCAATGTTCATCATAGAAAAAAGGCTGTTTTTCAACTGAAGAAAAATGACAGCAAAAAGCTCTACGAAATTATCATGAGGCTAAAATATTCATGATGGATCGAATGTAAATATCAATAGCATATCCTTAACCGGGGGGTAAGCTGGCTGCCTTGTCAGGGGATTTCCAGGCAAGGCAGCCGGTTTTAAGTTTATATTCCTGCCGTACGATTACTTATTGGCAGTTTCTCTTTTTTAATATATTTTCACAGAACTCCAGATCCTCTATAGTGTTTACTCCATATATTTCATCGGATGCGTCTATGGTATAGCTGGTAACTTTTTTGCCGTCCTTTATGAGTATCACCGGCACGTCGGTAAGGTAATATTCCTTTTGATTATTGTTGTTATCTAGCTTCTTGAGGCTTTCTAGCAAAAGCTTGCTCTTGAAGACATAGATGCCTACGTTCACTTCATTGATTTTCAACTGTTCCGGGGTGCAGTCTTTTTTTTCAACTATACTGATGACCCGTCCGTCGGAATCTCTTATTATCCTGCCGTAATCGGGAGGGTTTTCAACAACAGCTGTAAGTATGGTGCAATCTGCGTTTTCCTTTGCATGGACTTCGATGATCTTTTTATAAGTCTCCTCCCTGATAAGGGGCATATCACCATAAAGGACCAGAACATCTCCGTCATAATCTTTAAGGTAAGGCTCGGCCATCATGACGGCGTGACCGGTTCCCAGCTGCTCATCCTGGTTTACATATACATATTCGCCTCCGACAGCTTCCCGGACCATTTCCTTTTTGTAGCCAACTACGATACAAGTGTCTTCCTGCCTTATGAATTTTATATTCTCAAGAACATAACTTATCAAAGCTTTTCCGCAGGCGTTCCTCAAAACCTTAGGCAGGCTGAACTTCTCCGATTGAAGCCTCTTTCCTTTGCCGGCTGCCAATACCACCGCTTTCATTATACTATTTCCTCCTTATCCTTTCTTACACCGCTGTCCTGCTTCATTACCCTGCCGGGATACCCTAAATCGGCAACGGCTTTAATTATCCTGTCACAATCCTCATCATAGGCATAGACATAGGCGCATCCGCCTCCTCCGGAACCGTTTACTTTTCCGCCCAGAGCTCCGTTGGCATAAGCGGTGTCCAGAATGTTTTCTATGGTGGGGGTTGATATGCCAAGGCCATCCCTGAGATTGGCATGGTGCTTTTTCAAAAGCTCACCGAAGACTTCCGGGGAAAAGCTGTAGCCTTTAATGAGTGCTTCGGCTTCCTTTAAAATCCTGAAGTTATCTATGCTTGCCATTAACTTTGTCTTTCTTGTTTCATCCAGCAGCTTGAGATATTTGAGATTATCTTCATCATAATAGAAGTCCCTTACGCTTGATATACCGACATCCTTAAGATCGTCCAGGGCGCTTATTACAGGGTATTTTGCGTCGGCCAGCACCTTTGTGGTGTTTTTACGCTCCATGGAGTCAAAGAGGATAAAGCTGCCCGGTATTGTCCTGTTTATTCTGGAGACTTCCGTGGTTTCATTAAACTTCAGGTGAACAAGCCCCCCCAGGGCTGAGGTATAATGGTCCATCATTCCCCCAGGTTCCTTGAATTCTTCCACTTCAGCCTTGAAGCCAAGCAATGCAATCTTTTCAGCATTGTCCTTGTCGGGGGAGTCGATCATTTCCAGCAAAAGCTTTGTCAGCACAACAATCATCGTGGTGGATGAGGACATGCCTTTGCCTATTGGGATTTCTGAGTCCATGGTTATATCAAAACCATGCTTTATTGGATATCCGCTTTTCAATAGCAGGTTGACCGTGCTTTTCAGATAATCCCGGTTGTTTTCATAAACTATGGGCTTGGATATGTCAATTGTTTCTGTTTCGTATAGCCCTTGGGAGTTCTTAACTCCAAGGTAATTGAGCCTTTCATCCCTGATTCTGATGCGTATGAGGCTGTCCTCCCGGTCGGTTGCCGAAGCATAAAATCTTAAGTTTATTGCGGAGGCGATCACCTCAAGGCCGAGATAATCCTGGTGCTCTCCAAACAAACATATTCTGCTGGGTGTCGATACATATACTTTCCTTTTCATCCGGATGTTCATCCTTTCTTATGGAAATTAAACTAAGATAATTTAAGAAATTGCTGCATTTTTACGTTTACATCCTTTGCCTCGGCTTCCGCGGGCATCTCCGAGAATATCCGAATTAACGGCTCGGTCCCTGAGAACCTCGCAACTATCCATCCGTCGTTTTCGAAATACACTTTCACTCCGTCTCTGTAACTTACCTCCCTCACCGGGTATCCGAAATCAGGAAGCCTCTTTTGCTTAAATAATATATCGGAAAGCTCCGTCTTATATTCCTGAGCAAATTTAAAATCCCTTTCCACTGTATACAGGTTGCCGAACTCCCTATGGATGGTATCCAGCATTTCGGAGATTTTCTTTCCGGTAGAGCATATCATTTCCACCAACAGCGAACCGGCAAAAATGCCGTCTTTTCCTTTGATATGGCCTCTTATTGTCAAACCGCCGCTGCTCTCACCGCCTATTACGGCATCTGTTTCCTCCATTTTGGAGCTTATGTGCTTGAAACCCACAGGGACTTCATAGCATTCCTCCCCGAAGGATTTGGCTATCCTGTCCAACATGTGGGTGGTGGCGATATTCCTGACAACTCCGCCTTTCCATCCTTTATATTTGACGAGGTAATAGTATAAAAGCACCATGATATCATTGGGATGTATGAAATTCCCCTTGTCATCAATTATGCCAAGCCTGTCAGCATCGCCGTCGGTGGCTATTCCCAGGTCATAACCTTTTTCCGTGACGATATCTTTAAGGCGGGTCAGGGTTGCTGCTGATGGGGAAGGCAGCCTGCCGCCGAAAAGAGTATCATGCCGGTCGTTAATAATGTCCAAATGGCACCGGGCTGTCAGAAGTATGGTCTGAAGAGAGCTTTTGGATACTCCAAACATCGGATCAAGAAGTATTCTCAAGCCCCTTGACCTTATGGCATCCGTATCAATCATGCCCAATATGGTGTCTATATAATCGTTAAAGGGGTCTATCAGCTTAATAATGCCATCTTTTAGTCCCTTTTCAAAAGGTGTTGACTTTATATCTTCCTTATGAAGATTTTCCATCCGGTTTTCCAGGCGGCGGGTCACATCTTCCGTGGCATCCCTTCCTCCTTCGGTGAACACCTTAATGCCGTTATAGTCAGCCGGGTTGTGGCTGGCTGTCACTGCAACCCCATATTTCGTGCCCAGCTTTTTTACGGTGAACATTATCATCGGGGTAGGAGCGATGTTGTTTATCAAATGAACCGCAATCCCGTTGGCCGCCATAACTTCTGCAACCCATTTTGCGGCCTTGTCCGAAAGGAATCTTCTGTCGTAGCCTATCACTATGCCTTTATCTGTTTGATTTTTGGCCTTCATATCGTCGGCTATAGCCTGGGAGAGGAGCTTTACATTATCCATGGTGAAGCCCTCACCAATTATAGCCCTCCATCCTCCGGTACCAAATTTAATCATTTTATAAAACCTCCATGTGTTGTTAGTTTAATATTAAATCCTATTTCTTATAATGTATTTGCAATATCCTTCTGTTTTTTTATAAAATCTTATTGGATGACTAAGCTCATATGATTAACAACAGCATTCACCGTATCAAGGATGGTGGATAATATGATAGAAAACCTGAATGCAATTAGCTTCAATAAATATGGAAACATCATATATGAAGGTTTCAGCCAGGGTATAAAATCCATTTACCATGGGGATGTAATTTTGGAGGAGCATGAGATAAAGGAAAAAACTGCCGGAAAGTTCCTGCGTGCTGAGGATTCTCCCGTGACTTTGGATATTGTTGACGGCATTGCCATACTGTGTGTATCTTTAATGCCGTCCCAGGAGGAGATAAGGATGTTTCTCCTGGACAAGGCGATAAGCATAAATCCGGGTGTTTATTACTGCGTGCTGACCCTTTACGGCAGGTGCCGCATTAAGTCAGCCATGCTTGAAGGCTCCCGCCTAAAAGAGCTGGAAAACTCCCGTGAGTTTGCTCCCCTGGGAATATACCCCAAGGTTGAGATAAATAAAGTCCACACCCTGTTTTATCAAGAGAAGGAAAAAGGATTTATCTTCAAGGGCGAAAAGCATGGCTTCTGGGAGTTCACCTACGTCGACCGGGGAAGCATGTATAATATAGTAGACGGAAAAGGTTACAGGCTGAGCCAGGGAGAGGCTATGTTCTACGGCAGTGACCAGCACCACATCCAGTGGTCCGATGTAGATTTATCAGTATGTTTTGTCACAGTAACCTTTGATATGGAGTTTGAGGAAGCATCTTTGCTGACGGACAAAAAATTTATCCTGGACCATGAAATGAGGGAGTTAATTGGAAAAATAATAGCTGAGAGCAGTAACAACTCCTATTATGCCGATGATCTGGTTATTTGCTACCTTAAAGAGCTTATCATAAAGCTCGTACGGGGTGAGAAGCTTGAAAGCACGATAGACAGGCAGGAAACCCAGGTCAGATTCAAAATAGAAAATTCAATTGTGGCAAGATGTCTGGAGTATATACACAATAATATAAGCAGGAAGCTCTCCGTATCGGATATTGCAAAAAGCATACCCATCAGCCAGTCTTATCTTTCCATCATATTTAAAAAGCATATGGATATGACTCTGGTGGACTATATAAACAGCTTTCGCCTTGAAAAGAGCAAGGAACTGATAAGAAGCGGAGAGTACAATATCACACAAATAGCGGACCTTCTTGGTTATACATCGGTTCACTATTTTTCCAACCAGTTCAAGCTGAAATATGGCATCAGTCCCAGGAGCTACGCAAAATCCATAAAGAGCTGAGGCCTCGTATTGCCGGTGAGAAATATTGGATTCATGCTCAGGGTACGCGTTCATACTTGGGATGCGCAGCTTTGCATGGATGTAAAACTTAAGCGGCGCAACAGGCTAGGTAAGCCCCCAGATTATGTCAATGTAAAATGGATTGTGCAAAAATTTGTTCTTATGCTAAAATAATGTTATCATACAGGTGGTATTAAGGATTTTCGCGCTAGTGTCCGACGCCCTTTGTAAGGCTTGCTGCGGTGCCGGCTCGGTGCCTTATAATAAAATCCTTAATCCGCTTAAAAACAGATAAAATTTAAGGAGAGATACATTTTATGAGTTTGTATGAGCAATGGGAAAATGCTGTAAAAAACATAAAAACACAGGATGAATATGATAAGTACTGGAAGGCATATTTTGAAAAGGAAAAGAATGCATATGAGAAAATTCTGGGGGCAAAAGAAAATATCATCACCGGTACCCTCAGTGAATTGGCTGAACGCTTCAATATGAGCCCGGTGGATTTCACCGGTTTTATCGACGGAATAAACACCAGCCTTCTGGAAAGCATTGATCTGGATACACTGAATGAAAACAGTGAAATAAAGCTGGAGATAGATTTTGAGAAACTGTATTTCAATATGCTGGATGCTAAAGCCGACTGGCTGTATAATCTGCCCCAGTGGGATGATATACTGAGCGTTGAGAGAAGGCAGGAAATCACAAAGGAGTATAGGCAATCAAAAATTGCAGTAAGCAACAAGGTCGGGAGAAATGATCCATGTCCTTGCGGAAGCGGCAAAAAATATAAAAAATGCTGCGGCAAGAATTAAAGCTCCGATTCCGGCCTGTTGTTTCGCATCGGAGGTGAAATATGTCAGCTGTATGGAGGGAAAGACGCGAAGAGCAGGAGAATATGCTCAGTCCCTATGCCGCAAAGAGCAGGAATTCCCTGGGTAGGATTGTGGATGAACCTAAATGCCCGATACGGACGGATTTTGAACGGGATGGCAACAGGATATTGTATTCCATGGAATTCCGAAGGTTGAGGCATAAAACGCAGGTGTTTTTCAATGCAAAGAATGACCACATTTGCACACGGATGGAGCATGTGCTCAATGTGGGTTCTATTGCCACCACCATAGCAAGGACGCTCAATCTCAATCAGGACCTGACATATGCTATTGCACTGGGGCATGATCTTGGGCATGCCCCTTTTGGCCATAGCGGTGAGAAGGTTTTGGACCGCTGCCTTAAAAGCATTAATCCTGATTATTCCTTTCAGCATGAGCTGCACAGCCTGAGAGTGGTGGATCGCCTGGCTACCCGAATTTCAAAAGAGAAAATAAACGAAAAATGCGGGCTTAACTTGACCTTTGAGGTTAGGGACGGAATTGCATGCCACTGCGGGGAAAATTATGATGAATACAGGCTGGAACGGGATACGACCAAGGACTTGTCCAGTCTTAAGAACATAAAGAATCGTTCGGCCAAACCCTTCACTCTGGAAGCGTGCATAGTGAGGTTGGTGGATAAGATAGCCTATGTGGGAAGGGATATCGAGGATGCCTTAAGGGTAAAACTTATAGACATAAATGACATACCTCTGGACATCCGAAACACATTGGGCCACACCAACGGTGAAATCATAAATACACTAGTATGCGATCTAATAGAGAACAGCTATGACAGGGACTGCATTCAACTTAGCCACGAAAAGGGCGAAGCTCTGCAGAGCTTGATAAAGGAGAATGTAAGGCTTATATACCAGTCGGAAAAAATCAAGAGGTATGAAAAAACCGCAGAGAACATCATGGAAGGTCTTTTTTACGATCTTCTGAAATGTCTGAAGGATTTTGAAAAGCTGAAGCACAGCGAATTAAACATATACCGCAAGTTTTACAACTTCATTGTGGATATGGATTACGATGAGGATGAAACCGACGAGCAAAAGGTGATAGATTTTATTGCAGGAATGACCGATGGTTTTGCAATGAAATGCTTTGACGAAATATACTGGATGTAGCTGATTATCGGAAAGGAATCCGTCGGTTGGCTTATTTTCATCGGATTTATTTAAAAGGTACAAAGCTGCTGCCCGGGACTAACAGGCGGTAGCAAGGGGGAGAGCATGGCTAAATCAGGATTTCATTTTTTTGCGTTCCTTTCACGGATGAAATATATCACCCGCTGGGGTCTTATGAAGAACACCCAGCCGGAAAACATTCAGGAGCACAGCCTTCAGGTAGCAATGATAGCTCATGGGTTGGCGCTGATAAGGAACAAGTTCTACGGAGGAAATATCAATGCCGACCGGGTGGCGGTATTGGGCTTGTTCCATGACTGCAATGAGATAATCACAGGCGATATGCCCACACCCATTAAGTATTACAACCCGCAAATCAGCAAGGCATACAAGGATGTGGAAGAGACATCCAAAAGGAAGATATTGTCCATGCTTCCAAAAGAGCTGCAGAGCGACTATACCGAAATACTTTTTCATGAGGATATCGACCCTGAATCTTGGAAGATAGTAAAAGCAGCCGACAAGATATCGGCTTATATAAAATGCCTGGAGGAAGTAAAGGCAGGGAATATGGAGTTCAAAAAAGCCAGTGAATCCATATATGATGCCATTTCCCAGATTGACATGCCTGAGGTGGCTTATTTCATGAAGAATTTTATTCCCAGCTTTTCCCTTACCCTTGATGAGTTGGACTAATGACATAGGAAAATAATCTTCATGTGTTTGATTTTTTCAGCTTAGATCCCAAAAGCTGAATTTTTTTTTCATTTCTTTCAGAAAGTTATTGCAAAATGTGCAAAAAACCTATATAATATTTGTATAAAACAATGAAGTTTTAAATGGCTTTTTTGTAGCAAGCAATCGCAACACTTGTCTTAAAAAATCAATGATCTCTGTACCGGTATTTTGCAGATGGCTTATCTGTTGGCAACACATAACATTTTCTGAGAAAGTTGCATCATGCCGGAAATTACCATATTTGTGAATTTTAAGTTCTTTGAAAATCTAATAAAGGCTTTTAATTAAGTATAGGCATGATTCACATTTTTCTGCCAACTCATGTACTATTAGTATACATCTTTTTACTTGTCAGTTTTGCTATATATTGATATGGCAAACTTCCTTATATTGACAATAATGCAATTTTATGAATACCTGTTTTGGGCTTTTTATCATCATATTTCAAGGCTTGATTCCCAAAATGGTTCATTTTCATTCTTAGATAGGAGTGTGATCATCTTGGCTAAAAAACGGCGTTTTACTAAAGATGATATGGAATTGACTTTACTTGCTCTACCAACTGTGGTCTGGTATATACTTTTCACATACCTGCCAATGTTCGGCATTATCGTGGCGTTCAAGCGCTATAGGCCGCTTCCTGACTCAAATTTCTTAGTCAGCTTGATCAAGAGTCAGCCTGTGGGAATTGACAATTTTAAGTTCCTGTTTGCGACGCCTGATGCATGGATCATGTTTCGAAATACCGTTCTCTACAACTGCGTGTTCATCATTTTGGGTATTGTAATTCCGGTAACTCTGGCTATTATGCTTTCCAATCTCCATTCCAAAAGGCTTGCCAAGGGATATCAGACAATCATATTTCTACCATACTTTTTATCTTGGGTCGTAGTCAGCTATTTTGTGTTTTCTTTCCTGAGTGCCGATAAAGGCATGGCCAACCAGATAATGAACATGTTGGGCAAAGAAAGCGTTCAATGGTATATGGAAAAGAAATACTGGCCATATATCCTGATTTTCCTGAATTTATGGAAGGGCATGGGGTATGGAATGGTAGTATATCTTGCTAGTATATCGGGAATTGACAAAATGTTGTATGAGGCTGCTATAATAGACGGAGCCTCCCGATGGCAGCAGGTTAAATATATAACTCTGCCCATGCTGAAAAACATGATCATTATAATGTTCATACTGTCGGTGGGAAGGATATTCTCTTCGGATTTCGGACTGTTTTATCAAGTTCCTAGAAATTCCGGACCTCTGGTGGATGTGACACAAACCATCGATGTTTATGTGTATAAAGCGCTCATGGGCATGAACAACATAGGTTTCTCATCGGCGGCCGCTTTTCTTCAGTCAGTTCTAGGCTTTATCACCATTTTAACGGCCAACTTTATCGTTAAAAAGATCGATCCGGAAAGCGGATTATTATAATGGCAGAAAGGAGAAAATCTATGAAAAAGCATCATCCGACAGGCGGAGTGGAGTATTACAACCGTATTTCCCAACCGGTTAATATCCTGTTTAATTTGATATTTACGGTAATTGCTTTATCCTGCATCATACCCGTTTTGTTTGTCGTAATTATCTCGATTTCATCCAATGAATCCATAAGGCAGATAGGTTACAGCTTTTTTCCCAAAGAGTGGTCTATCAGTGCTTACAGCTATATATGGAAAATGCGCTCATATATCGGGAGGGCCTTCCTGGTCTCCATTGGAGTAACTACTGTCGGCACATTGTTGGGATTATTTATGAACTCTACCATGGGCTATGTGCTTTCCCGCAGGAACTATAAATTGCGCAACTTTTTTACCATATTGATTTTCATTCCCATGCTTTTCAGTGGAGGTTTGGTTTCCTCTTACTTGGTAAATACGCAATTTTTGAGGATAGGTAACACTTACTGGGCTCTGATATTGCCATTGTGTGTGTCATCGTTTTATATTATAGTGCTCAGGACGTTTTTCCAGACGACCATACACGATTCCATCATAGAATCGGCAAAAATGGACGGTGCATCCCAGCTCCTAATATACTTTAAAATTGTCCTGCCGATTTCGTTGCCCGGTCTGGCAACCATAGGACTGTTTTTATCCTTTGCATACTGGAATGACTGGTTTACTCCGATGTTGTATATTCAGTCCGACCATGCCCATATGTACACTCTGCAGTATATTTTGGTCGATATTGAGCAAAATATTCAAAACCTGATTCGCAATGCACAATATATGATGGCGGGTGAATCCCTTGCAAATATACCGTCGGAAACCGTAAGAATGGCAATAGTGGTGGTGGTAGTGCTGCCCATCACGATGTCTTACCCGTTCTTCCAGAAATATTTCATCAGCGGCCTCACCATCGGATCAGTCAAAGGTTGACAGAGCGGTTATTTATAGTATTCAATACGGCTTTCAGCCGATGGATAAATAAAAATATTAAGGAGGATTATCATGAAGAGAAAGCCTTTTGCATTGCTGCTGGTTACGATTATAGCCATATCCGCTTTATTCGGATGCTCCGGTTCAAAAACGCCAACGGGCGATAATAAGAACACTTCCGACAAACCGGTGGAACTGATCTGGATAATGGGGGATCCTGGCCAGGTTCCGGTAGATCAAGCGATAGTAGAAGAGAAACTCAATGAAATTTCTGTTGAGAAACTAAATGTCAAGGTAAAGACGTTGTATTATGACAATGACAAAACCATGTTGGCCCTTTCTTCCGGTGAAAAATGGGATATGGTTTTCACCTGCGAGTGGTTCAACAATTTCGCTGTTCAGGCTCAGGCCGGTTATTTTGCAGACATTACTGAAAAGGTCAAGACTTTGACTCCGGATTTGTATGCCACCATGCCTGAAATAGTCTGGGAAGGTGCAAAGGTTAACGGCAAGATAATGGCCATACCGGTAAAGAAAGACTACGCAGCTGAAATATTCTGGCGTTTTGACAAGAAACTGTTTGTTGATACACTGGGCATGCAGGTACCTGATACGATGAAATTTGCAGATGTGGAAAAGTACCTGGAAGCTGCCAAGAAGGCTTATGAAGATGGCGTTCCGGAAGCAAAGGACGCTCAGTATCCATTAAAGCTGAACAAGGGCGGATTTTCCGGAGTGGATTCCGACTATGACATGATAAACCGCGATGTGATGCTTGGTATTCCATATTCGGCAGTGGGAACCGCAGATCAGAACAAGATCGTGATAACCGCTGAACATCCTGACCTCTATAACCGTTTTGTTTTACTGCGCAAATGGTATAAGGCTGGTTATATAAATCCTGATGCCGCTACCACTGAAGAATCTTTCATTTACTCTGCAGTTAAAAACGGACAAGGATTCTATGGAGCCGACGCAATCTGGAGCTCCGGTGATGGTTATACTCAGTTGATATCCAAATACAGCGGACCTTATCTTTCTACTGCATCAATCCGTGGCTCTATGAATGCCATCAACGCCAATTCGAAGCACATAGATCTTGCTTTGAAATATCAGGAGCTGGTAAATACCAACAAGCAATACCGCGATATACTGCGTTATGGAGTTGAGGGTATACACTTCAACTATACTGAAGACGGACTGGTCAAACGTACTGAAAAAGGGAAAAACAATTACGGACCGTGGGCATTCTCACAAGGCTCCTACTCCTTGAGCTCTGTTGAAGCAGCAGACGGGGTCGATGTAGATCCTAAAATGTGGGAAGTTATTTTCAAAGGCTATGAAAATCTCAAAGCCACAAATACCATAGGATTCTCCTTTGATATCACACCGGTTGAAACACAGGTCGCAGCATGTAAAGTTATCAAGGATAAGTATTGGACCGGATTAATTACCGGTACCATTGACCCGGAAGTAGAAGTGCCGAAAATGATGTCAGAGCTGGAAGCTGCCGGTATACGTGAAATACAGAAAGAAGCTCAGAGGCAGTTTGACGAATTTCTTAAAAACGCAAAATAATAAATAATGGACGGACAATAAATAGCGTATAGCGGGTGATGAGTATTTTACTCATGCAAAAAGTGGCAATTTTGATTGCCACTTTTTGTTTTTGCTCATGCTGTTGAAAAGGACAGCATACCATCGACGGGATGGGATCTATTTTGTTATCGTAACCTTGTTTAATCCCCTTGGGCTGTCAGGATTAAGTCCTCTGGCGAGGGACAGGTTGCAGGCAAACATCTGCGCCACAACTGCGTTGCAGAACGGCGACAACAGATCGCTGCCGGCTTTTGGTATTCTAAAAGAGGTCGTTCCCAGCTCCAGGATCTCATCTTTATCGGAGAATATCACGAGTTCCGCTCCTGCATCCTTCAATTTATGGATCATTTCCTCATTGTCTTTCAAGGAAGGTCCTTCGGGAGCCAGTAAAATTACAGGCATATCCTTATCGATCATAGCAAAGGGACCGTGGTGAAAATCGGATACAGCGTATGCCCTTGCCCTTATATAGCAGGTTTCCTGTATTTTTAATGCAGTCTCCATTGCTATGGAATAGTTCATACCCCTTGCCAGGACAAAACACTCATTCATATAGCGGTATCTTTGTACTTTTTCCTTGATAACATCTGAAAGCTCCAGAGTCTTTGATACCAAATCAGGCACTTTTGAGAGCTGCTGCTGCATATCGGCATCCTTTGCCCATACGGCTGCCAGATTGGCTAAAAGATACATCTGGGTGGTAAAGGTCTTGGTGGCGGCAACGCTCTTTTCCAGGCCTGCATCGGTATACAGATGATAGCTTGCTTCATTAGCCAGAGGAGAATCGTTAAAGTTGGTTATGGCTACAGTTATTGCACCTTGTTTGTTGCCTTCCCTTATTATCTCCAGAACATCGGCCGCCTTGCCTGACTGGGAAATCCCGATGACGAGGCTGTTTTTGAGCTTAAGGCTTTTTCCGTATACAGTGACTACTGAAGGTGCTGCCAGTGCCACAGGTATTCCGAGAGTGCTTTCAATAACATATTTGCCATATATGCCGGCGTGGTCCGAAGTACCTCTGGCTGCGATAACCACAGAGCTGATATCATGGGAGTCCAAAGCTTCCACAAGCATATTTATCACTTCTCTGTTGGTCTCAAGGCATCTTTTCAATGCTGCCGGTTGTTCGCAAATTTCTTCCCACATTTTAACCATAATTAATACCTCCTAAGTTATTTTTTATACAGAGATGAAAGATTATACAGTAAAGAAGCAAATTCTCTTCAGGCTTGCCTGTTCATCAGACTGTTTAGCCATAATGCAGGGGGACAGTCCGGCCTGGAAGGAGAAAATTGCTCTGGCAGTGTCTCTTTTGTGTGCTTCCATGCCAGTTGGTATAGACAGACCGCTATATATATGTATAGATGTATATACCACCTATATTATATTCTATGCCAAGAGCATTCTAAAGTCAACAAATATAAACAATTATTAAAGGGATTAAATATTATAAAACCATGCCGGTGTGTGTATATCAAGGCTTATGCTAGTCAGTATCCCTGTTGCCATACACCCGGACGCTATACTTGTACTCATCGGAGCGGTATACGGATCTTTCGTACAGCAGCTTTAATCCCGATTCTGTGAAATTCACGCTTACAATTTTCAAAACAGGTTTGCTTTCGGTGATTTCCAGCAGCTCCTTTTCTTCCTTTGTCGCTTTTGCCGCTTCAATAACATTGTCGGCATAGCTTATGGCATGCTGATACTCATCTTTCATCAAGCGGTAAAGGGATGTGGTAAGATCATACCTGTCCAGCCCAGGGCAATACTTCTGTGGTATGTAGCTCTCTTCTATGCCGACGGGAACGCTGCCGACGAGCCTTAATCTTTTTATATGGTACACGGTTTCATTTTCACCCAAATCCAGCACATCACATATATCTTGTATGATATTTCCCATGCTGAAGTGAAGAACCTTTGTAATAGGCTCAAGACCCTTTTCCCGGGCCATTTCTGAGAAGCTCATCAGATTTCTCTGCTCAAGTTTTGCTTTGGAGACAAAAGTTCCCCTGCCTTTTTCCCGGTACAGGATACCCTCTGAAACAAGCTGGTTTAAAGCCTGGCGCACGGTCATGCGGCTGATCCCCAAGGTTTCGCAAAGCTCGCGCTCTGATGGAATAAGACTTCCGGCGGCATATTCACCGCTTTTTATTTTTTCCAGAAGGATCTTCTTTAACTGATAATAAGCAGGTATAGGACTCTTTTTGTCTATATACATTAAATCCACCTTTTTGTTGTGATATTTACAATAATTTTAATTTACACCCTGCTAAAAGTCAACCTTCCCAAATAAAGGCCATGCTCTGTTTTTGAAGCGCTATATCCTGTATTGGTACTTGACAAAGGGATGGGAAAAGCATAAACTCTTTCCGAAGCATATATAGGGAATATATGCGGTAGAGAACTATTTGCTTTGAAGCTGCTGATCTGATTGGACATGACATGGGTTCTAGTGCTTATTTCCGTATTATAGGGGTAAATCATCTAAATTTAAGTGCTTTAAGCACTGCAAAGGAGTGTTGTCTATTATGAAGGTTCCACAGGATTATCTGGAAAAGGTATATGCCGGGCTGCTGGGGAAGGTTATTGGGGTCCGCCATGGCTCAAATATTGAAGGATGGACGTATGAAGACATAAAAAAGGTCTATGGTGAAATCGAGGATTATCTTTTTACATTCAAGAACTTTGCTGCCGATGATGATACCAATGGGCCGATGTTTTTCATAAGAGCCCTTGAAGATTATACTCACACAAGGGATTTGACAGCTGAACAGATAGGGCTTACCTGGCTGAATTATGTGCCTTATGAGCATAGCTTCTTATGGTGGGGTGGCTATGGCATATCAACAGAGCACACGGCATACCTGAATCTGAGGAACGGAATCATGGCGCCCCGTTCCGGTTCCATAGAGCAGAATGGAAAGGATGTGGCGGAGCAGATCGGCGGTCAGATATTTATTGATACATGGGGACTGGTGGTGCCCGGCGATTACAAGCTTGCAGCCGAATATGCCGAGAAGGCGGCCAGCGTGTCCCATGACGGAAACGGCAAATACGGGGGAATGTTCATAGCGGCGTGCATAAGCGCTGCCTTTGTGGAGCAGGACATAAGGAAGATCATTGAGGCCGGTCTGTCCGTGATACCGGAGGATTGCGAATATGTACGTATGGCCAGGGATATCATAAGATTCTATGACAGATATCCCTGCAATTGGAGGGACTGCTTCCGATTTGTCAAAGAGAATTACGGATACGACAAATACCCGGGGGCGTGCCATATCATCCCCAATTCCGCCGTGATAATACTTTCATTGCTGTATAGTGAAGGGGATTTCTCAAAAGCCATCAACATATGCAATATGTGCGGCTGGGACACCGACTGCAATGTTGCCAATGTGGGAACAATCATGGGTGTAAGAAACGGGCTTTCAGGCATTGACTTCAAATGGAGAAAACCTGTCAACGATCTGCTCATCTGCTCCAGCGTAATTGGAAGCCTTAATATACTGGACATACCTCAGTTTGCGGTTTACCTGGCAGGTTTCGGATACAAGATAGCCGGGGAGGAGCCGCCGGCTGAAGTTAAGGATATTATTGCAGGAAAAGCAGCCAGGTTCAATTTTGAACTGCCCGGCTCCACCCACAGCTTCCGGATATCGTCCAATATGGGAGGGAATCCGGACTTGATGCTGGCCCATACGAACGAACATGCCCACAGCGGTAAGGGGGCATTGAAAGTGGCCGCAAGGTGGATGCCCGGCACCGGTGAAGTCAGCGTATATTACCAAACCTATTACAGACATGGGGATTTCAGTGACAGCCGCTATGAACCATCTTTCTCGCCGGTCCTCTATCCAGGCCAGACAATAAAAGGCAGTGTGATGGTCCCTGAAGACTCCAGGATGGAAGTGAAGGCCTGGCTGTATGTAAAGGATTTAAACAGCGGAAAAGTCTATGAATCCGGGAAAACTCTGCTGAAAAAAGGCGAATGGGCGGAGTTGGCATATGATATTCCTAAGCTGGACGGTGTTTGCATAAGCGAAGGGGGAGTAAAATTTATGCCTGCCGGTGGAGAGAGTTCTACGTTCATAGCGTATCTGGATGATTTTGACTTTACCGGCGAGCCTGATTATTCCATAGATTTTACGAGGGAACGGATGGAAGCTTGGAATGCTCAGAAGAAAGAAGTCAGCCAGTTCACATACCTTAAAGGAATATGGAAGCTGGAAGACGGAGAGTTGAGCGGAAGCTGCAGCGATTATGGCGAGGCTTATACCGGAAACTTCTTCTGGAAGGACTACAGCTTTGAAGCCACAATGATCCCCCGGCTGGGAGAATTCCACAATATAAATTTCCGTGTGCAGGGCGCGATCCGTTCATATGCTCTGGGGTTGGCTTCCGGCGGAAAACTGGTGCTCTACAAAAATGAAAACGGCTACAGGATTCTCCAGGAGGTACCCTGCGAATGGAGCTTAAAGGGCGAGTATACCTTTAAGGTAGAGTTGAGGGGAGCGAATATTAAAGTTTTCGAAGGCGGCAGGCTTCTCATGGATTACACCGACAGCCAAAAGCCATATCTCTACGGACAGATAGGGGCTTCGTTGTGGAAGGGAAGCCACTGTCATTATAAGGATTTCAAGATAGGAAAAATCGCTTTCCAGGGATAAAGAGCCGGCAGTGTTCTCATTTGGCAGTGTACTTATATAAAAGAGAATGTAAAGCTTTAGCTGTTCATAAACTGCTTTTGGATCATGGGATAATTCTGTTTAGGAAAGATAATTGTGCTGAGAAATTTACAGTGTGGATTGCAATATAGATGAGCTTTAAAAATATGGAAATCCTATATGAACCTTCATTACCGTTCATATAGGATTTTTCTGCAATGATACTGCAGTACCAACTGGCCTGCCCAAAAGGGGATGCGAGTGGTAAGGAGATATTCTCGGTGCGGGCAGAATCAATATCTGATGAGCTCGGCTTTCATTGATGCGGCTTGCGTCCATCTATTATTTGACTATAACTGAATCAACCATAGAGGATTTTTCCATAACCGTCAGCTTGCGCCTATATATTATCTTACTATAACCCCACAGGCGAGGCGTTTGCCAGATGCACCGGCAGGCTGTGTACGGTAATCATCAGGATTTTGATGTATAATTACGGATTTGCCTACGACATCAGCAACCTTGAACTTGTCGGTAAAAAAGCACATAAAGGCCCTGCCATGGTTGGAAAACAGCACCGGTAAGTCACCGGCGTGATTGCCATGGGGCTGGTTGGTAGGGTTCCAGTGGTCGCCTGCCGCCTGGAAGGGGTTCTCGGGGTCGCCTACAGTACAGTTGCCATATTGGTGTATATGGAATCCATGAGGCCCTATGGGTGGGTTCTCTCCTTCTGCCGGCTTATATTCAGGAAGCCCGTAAACATCGACATATACCTGGGTGCCACCGGGAACATCCATAAATATCACTCTTCCGTAAATATTAGGTGCCAGAGGACCACCACGTATAACAGCTGATGCAATTTTTGTGCCTTTATTTTCATATGAAACCGGTTTGGGGTAATACATGCTAAATCACTCCGTAAATCATTTTACCGTTCTATATTATGTAAATTAGCTTGAAATTGTGACGGTAAGAGAGATGGCAAGCGATGCCATGGGTAAAGATAGGGGACTGAATGACAAAAACTGTATAGCTCCTGCATTCAGGAGATTTTTAAATGCAGAGCGTTTTGGAAGCCTGGAATAAATATTGAAGCAAATGTATTCTTTGAAAGTGATACCGAATGGTTGTCAAAGATGTGGATGACCTGAATTATGCTATATATAAGATGATTGTTAAAAGATGCTTTCAGTTATATTTATAAAATATAGAAAAGCTTTGCAAAAAAGATTCTAACAGTCAGGAGTAAATATTGCATATGACGAATGCAATTTTCCTTGCCGGTTACAGCAACTTCTGCAACAATACCGGCAATAAAAGCAAAGAATTTGATCGGGTGCGAAGGTTATAATGATAGAGTCGATATATTGCGTTTATTACAGCTATGGCAACATGTTGAGGTCGATTGTTAATAAAGGAATGATTGCTTGACACCATGGCAGGACGGGCATGGATAAAATAACCTGAGAAAACCAAAAAATAGCCTGGGAAAACCATAAAACGGTGTAAAGGAGCAATTGAAATATGGGAGGGAAAATATAATGAAAAAGTTTATGGATGAAAACTTTTTGCTTCAAACTCAGACGGCGGTGAAGCTATATCATGAATATGCCAAGAATATGCCCATATTCGATTATCACTGCCATCTCAGCCCAAAGGAAATAGCTGAAAACAAAAAGTACCGGAATATCACTGAAATATGGCTGGGAGGCGACCATTACAAGTGGAGGGCCATAAGGGGCAATGGCATAGATGAAAAATACATAACAGGGGATGCCGATGATAAGGAGAAATTCTTGGCATGGGCCAAAACGATACCTGCCTGTATTGGAAATCCTTTATACCATTGGACCCACCTTGAACTAAAAAGGTATTTCGCCATAGACGACCTTCTTTCTCCTGAGACGGCGGAGAGCATCTGGAAAAGGTGCAATGAAATGCTGCAGGAGGATGATTTCACTGCGAGAGGACTTATCAAACGGTCCAATGTAAAAGTGATATGCACGACTGACGATCCGGTGGATTCACTGGAATACCACAAGGCCATAGCAGAGGATAAGGACTTTGATGTCAAGGTGCTGCCTGCCTTTAGACCCGACAAGTGCATCAAAATAGAAAAAGACGGCTTTGTTGAATGGATAAGAAAGCTGGAAGAAGTTACAGGCTGCAGCATCGGAAATTTCGATGATCTTAAGAAAGCCCTGATATCCCGGCTTGAGTTCTTCCACGCAGCAGGATGCAGGATTTCCGACCATGGCATGGAGCCGTTTGTTTATGCGGAAGGCACGGAAGAGGAAGCTTCAGAAGCTCTTAAATCAGCATTGGCAGGAAAAGAGCTTTCAGCCTCGGAGATCGACAAGTATAAGACTCAGGTTTTGCTGTTCCTGGGAAGGCAGTATGCAAGGCTGGGATGGGCGATGCAGCTGCATATGGGCGTATTGAGGAACAACAACACCCGAATGATGAAGCTGATAGGCCCGGATACAGGATTCGACTCAATAGGGGACTGGAATCCGGCTGAGCCTCTCTCAAGGTTTTTAGATAAGCTCGAGCAGACAGAAGAGCTGCCAAAGACCATATTATATTCCATCAACCCGAAGGATAATGAGGTGCTGGCAGCCATTGCAGGATGTTTCCAGGGTGGTGGAATACCGGGTAAAATACAATGGGGTTCCGCCTGGTGGTTTAATGACCAGAAGGACGGCATGGAAAGACAGATGATAACTCTGGCAAATATCGGCCTTTTGAGCAGGTTCGTGGGAATGCTCACCGATTCAAGAAGCTTCCTTTCATACACAAGACATGAGTATTTCCGCAGAATCCTCTGCAACATCATCGGAAACTGGGTGGAAAACGGAGAAGCCCCGGATGATATGAACCTTCTTGGAAAGATGGTGCAGGATATCTGCTATAACAATGCGGCAAATTATTTCGGCATAGAGGTGTGATATAAGCCTTCTCATCGATGCGGTAAATCATGATGGAAAGATTAATGAAACAGAGTATTAGCAATCTCTAAACTTACCACATGCTGTCTCAAATTAGGTAGCACAGTAATTTAAGTTAATGAACGGTGAAGATTATAACCTGAAGGGAAATCTTCACCGTTTTATTTTTTCATAAAAATTTTCATATCCATGTATATATTAACGCATTAGTGCCAATACTTATTAATGACCTCACAAAATACATTTTGACCCCCTAAAGGAGCCCCCGGCTTTAAAGTGCCGGGGGTTCACACTTTAATAAGCATGGCAGGTGTTTATTTTGTACAGGATTTGCTCGTGGATTTTATGGTTGTGGTTCAGATATGTATACTGCTGCGAATGAGTATAGATGAAGGCAATTTGGCAGGTTTATTATAATAT
>ENA-OWPA01000463-OWPA01000463.1-bioreactor-metagenome-genome-assembly--contig:-NODE-463-length-55458-cov-7.629927_pt1 | contig 55458 bp, 44 predicted proteins | sample MGYA00238139_ERZ651803 | MGnify/ENA primary metagenome ERZ651803 (study PRJEB26909, sample SAMN07631231) | bioreactor metagenome | isolation source: Switchgrass digestor | place: USA: Dartmouth...
TGACAAAAGCATATGTAAAAAGATAGTGAGGTTTCAGTCTCCGCCTATACGGGAGTTGTGACGGAATCGCAAAGTTGGTGTGCTGTGTGTCGACTTGGTTTCAGTCTCCGCCTATACGGGAGTTGTGACTACGCCGTGATAAATATCTTTGCCAAGAGTGTAAGTTTCAGTCTCCGCCTATACGGGAGTTGTGACAAACTTCGCAGAAAGAATGCGTTCATTACGTAAAGTTTCAGTCTCCGCCTATACGGGAGTTGTGACAGCATAGCTCTGGAACCGTACTGCCAGAACGCTTTCAGACGCTAAAAGTGCGGATCCCCAAAAAATAAATAAAATCATAAAGCCTTTTTCTGTAAAAAGTCACTGTAAGCCTTTATTTTAGCATGGTGCGGATGCCTTGTAAATTTACTTGTTCTTATTGACTTAGATATCTTTATATTTCATCAATCTTTCCAGGTCGTTCAAAAATGTCTTCCCGCGGCTCGGGACATTAATCCCTTTTTTAAACTCTGAATCTTTCAGATGCTCTATCATTACTGGTTTCACACTATCGAATTTTAACTCACCACCCCTTTCAATCCTAAATACAGCTTCTGTATTATGCTTTTGAAAGATTGTTTTCATCACTGACGAAACAGCATTCATGCGTTTCTGATCATATGAAAGCAAAAGTCTTAATTTATTAAGGTACCATTCAATTACACTTAAGTCTCGATCCTTAGTGTCAATACTCCAGCCACTTTCACGCAGCAATTCCAAATGTGCAATTCTGTTCCGCACTTCGGCAAACTCCATATCTTTATCATCTTTTTCTGTCCGGTAAATGCTCATAAATGCAGCCATATTATTGCCTTTCAGCTTTTTCTTTAATCTGCCGACAACTCTGCCCCTTTCAAATATATCTGTTACATCTTTTTCCGTAAGACCGTATAACTTTCCCTGTTTTACCCATGCTAAAAGGATAAAGTACATATCCCGTTCCCAGTCCTGGATAAGCCCGATCCAGCGTGACAATATTTCCATATTAATAACACATACCTCGTACAATGTCTCAAAGCTCAGGTTCCTGACGGCACGGTTGTACTCTTCGAGCCATTGGAGTATGTTTTTGTACTTTCTGTAATCATCAGCTGAAAAATTAGACGGAGATACTGCATATGTCCGGTGAAGTTGCTGCAGAACTTTCTGAGCCTGTTCCACAGAATTTATTCCGGGCAAGTTTTCGTGTTGACTTCTGCAATATACATCATAATCACGCCTGGTTGCCTGCTTCTGGTTATGCAGCACCTTTTTATATACTTCTGTGATACCTGAACGTATCAGTCTCATCATGTTCCGGCGAAGTACAGGACTGGTTTTGTCACTTTGCAGGTAAAACTCACCATAATCTGTCAGGTCACCTTCGATCAGTTGCTTAATTTCTTCCTTTATCCGCTTGTTCCATACCTCTGTATTTGATGGAACAGGTTCAGTCAGCTTGACAAGCTCCGCAAGTTCCTCAATTTTTTCAATAATTTTTACGTCTTCGTCAAAGTCAGTTTCACCATTCCACCTCGACATAGAAGCACGGTATCGCAGCATCTGCTGCTGCAGCTCACTGAGTTCATTTTCGTCAAGCAGACGCATCACGGTATAGAATACCAGTAAATATCCTTCTGTTTTGCTCTCATTCAATGAGGTACCCAATTTAACAGATTCTTCGGACCACTTTTTTGCCTCATCTTCATTTCTTTTCGGATGCATTATTTCATCATATACTTCACCATACTGCTCATTCATGAAGCTTTCGAAAGCTACGGCAAAGAGCTCACGTATAAAACGCTGGACATAGTCAGTTTTGCTGCGTTCCAATTCCTTGTTCTCTTTCTCGGTTTCGGAAATTTTTCGCTGTAATTCTTTCAGCAATTCCGCAAGCGTTATACCATCATGATATATTTCCTCCACCGCACTATATCCGAAATTCCTGGCTGCAGAGAATTTGCTTCTCTCATCGGCTATCATCCTGTTTCTGTCTAAAACCTTCCGGATTTTGCCTGTAACTATGGTTTCATTCCTAAGGACTTCAGGCAAAAATTGATGTTTATAAATAAGCTGCAATAAATTTCTTATAACTCGCTGGGTATCGATATCTTTACTGACATCATTTATGTTTTCTGACTCGCTGCTATAATCATCGGAATCGATTTCATTGCTTTCATCGATATAGTCTATGATACCGGTTTCGATATCGATATCGCTATCGCTATTGCTAACTGACCTGGTACCTGCTTCTGCAGCCTCATCTGCATAATCATGCTGCCTGAACCATCTCAGAATGTATTCGCTCTCCGAATTAAGCTGTTTACGGCTGTGTGCAGACTTAAATTTGCGCTCATACTCTTTCCGCAAGTTTTTCCCTTTTTCATATACCCTTCGAAATGACGGCGTCATCTGATTATTGGGACTATATAATGTAAACTCCGCACCGTACTTTGTAAAAATCCGGTTCAAAAGATCCTTGCTGTAATACAGCGGCAGATTCATACTTCTTATCCGTTGTGCAAATGCTTTATTACGGTTTTCTACGTCATTTATGTAAAGCTGCAATAGAATACTTCCTTTTTCGATCAACTCTTTTCCCACTTCATCAGACATGTTTTTCAACATCTGCGTCAAGCTCATATTTTTATAATGGAAAATATTTGTGCGCAGTTTGTTGACACAGAACACGCACTCTGCCAGCAGTTTATTGCATATTTCTCTGTCATCCCAGGCCATCTTTGCCGGAACAATGTATTTAGAGCTCATTCCGGCTCCATATCTTTCCTGTATCTCTTCCAGTGGGAAAAAGTATTTAATTTTTTCTTTGCATGCCTGTACAAAATCATTTGTGTATTGCTTATTTACAACTAAAAATTTTCTTCTGTATTCTTTAACTAATTCGTGTTCACTTAAAATATCGCCATCATAATATTCATAGAAATATTTTAAACGGGAAATCGACCATAAAACCGCAGTCATAACTTGCTTTTTTACTGCTTCAGAAACTTGTATCAACTGCAATGTATCACTGTTCACAGGAAGCTTGTTATCACCTTTACAGCAGTACTCGTAAAGTTTACCGTAAAGAATATGCATCTGGGTACTCTGATTAATAAGTTTGCGGTGGACTGTCTTGGCAATGTGATCCGGTTCAAGCAGACGCAGAAGGGCAGCTTTGTCTTTTGTGAGCAGTTCCTGCCTTTTTTTGGCTCCTGCCATCTTTGCTTTGATTGGAAAATTATCTTTAAAATACTCATGCACTGCCTGAAAATAATATTTCATGTTGCGATGGTTTTCAGGATATCTTTCCCACAAATCCTTAAGATGCTTCTTCAGTACTTCATCTGCTGCTTTTGCAATTGACCGCGCTTTTCCGTCACATTGCTCTATTTGCTTCTTAATGTCATTAGACAGCCTCTCATAAGAAATAATCTTCTTTATTTCAGTCAGAACTGGATAGAAGTCATAGTCGTGATCTTCTGAAGAAGACTTTACAGGCGTGAGTAACTCCAATAACCAGGCAGTGCGGTCATTATTAGCCTCAATAGTACCATCGTCTTTGACAATCAGCGGTATTTTGTTTTTCTTTATTGAATTAAAAACACGTCTTTTCCGGTATTCCCTTTCCTTCTGAAGAGCCTGTTGAATTTTAACTAATCCAGCTTTCGCCATTGCTTTTTCTATGTCATTTCCATCTATCAGATAAAGCAGTGCTTTATACAGTGTCATATTGCTTCCTTCAGCAGCAAAACATTTGCCGTATTCAGAAAGAGTTTCATTGCACTTTTCCGTGGCAACTCCCGGCGACAGTTTTTGAATCTTATTTATTATTGATTCTATACAAGCATTATTGCGTGAACCGGTGCTCTTACACAGGCATGCGACCAATTCTGTAATCTCGTTTTTCTTTATTCTTTTTCCATCTTTCTGCATTTTTAAGAGGCGGTTTTGCAGTGATTTCTCAAATACATCCGAAACACTGCTTTCTTCCCGGAACAGTATATCTGTTTGATCATGCCTGCTGCCCTGTGTGATGAGTTTACCGGATTCATCATCCCGATAAAAGAATACCGGCGGTTTATTCTCCCATTTTCTTTTAGTAATTTTCATTTCAATACCTCTTGTTTGTATATAAAATAAGGTAAGTTAATGAATTACATCAATATTATACAATCTTTGACGAAAGTTTTCAAACAAGTATATTCAAAGCATGAGCGAATATGCAGTACTGTTCTGCCGGCTGTAACCAGCATTTGCAAGTGACAAGCTTTAGTATGAAAGTCCCGGGGGGCCTGATTTCATGGAATTATGACAAGCAAATGCTTCTTGATGTTGTACAGAAATGGCGATTTGTATATAATCTGAACAGGGAGGTTGATTCTATGATAAAAAGAGCCAGCGAAATGGTGACTGAACTGAAGCACCAGATGAGGGGCGGCAACGGTACCGTTGAGATAACCCACATATTCAAACAGGATGAACTCAGGGGCAAAGCCCGCCTTTTTGCCAGGATAACACTCAATAAGGGATGCTCCATAGGCCTTCATGAACACAATGGTGAAGAGGAGATCTTTTATATCCTGAGCGGAAAAGGTATTGTCAATGATAACGGAAGTATAAAAGAAGTATCCGCGGGCGATGCAGTTCTGACCGGGAACGGCGCGTCCCATTCCATTGAAAACCGCAGCGAAGAACCGCTGGTAATGGCGGCGGTGATACTGCTTTATTGCTGATTATGAGCATAAGCATCTGCTGTGACGAGGATACAGTAAGTTAATCTGTATCTTCTTCCAGCAGTTTTTTATCTTCTTCGGACAGTTCCAGTTTTTTGAACAAATCAGGTCTTCTGGCCCTGGTACGCTTGAGTGACTGTGCCCTTCTCCACCTGGCTATATTGGCATGATGTCCTGACAACAGTATGTCAGGTACCTTTTTGCCCATAAATTCGTATGGTCTCGTATATTGAGGATATTCCAGCAGTCCGTTCATATGAGATTCATCGCCATAGGATTCTTCATTTGAGAGAACACCCGGAACAGTCCTGCTGACAGCATCTATCAGCACCATGGCAGGAATCTCTCCCCCGGTAAGAACATAGTCGCCTATGGAGATCTCATCATCGACCAGCATTTCAAGTACCCTCTCATCCACACCTTCATAATGACCGCACAGCAAAACCAGGTGTTCATGTCCGGCAAGCTCCTCCACAAGCTTCTGGTCAAGGCGCCTGCCCTGAGGGCTCATATATATGAAATAAGGCTTATAGTCAAGATCCTTAACAACGGCCAAGTAAGCGTCATAAATAGGCTGAGCGAGCATAATAAGCCCGTTTCCTCCGCCATATGGGTAATCATCTGTTTTTTTATGCTTGTCTTTTGTATAGTCACGGATGTTCCATGCCTTTATACTAATAAGGCCATTTTCCTGTGCCCGTCCTATAATGCTGCTGCCAAGAACAACGTTGAATATCTCAGGAAAAATGGTCAGTATGTCAAACCTCATCATCCAACAATCCTTTCGGAATAATGACATCGATTCTTTTTTGCTCCGGCAGCACGCTCTTTACCACGCTCTTTAATGCAGGCAGCAGTACCTCTCTGCCTTCTTCGTTTTTAACCACATATACATCATTGCTCCCGGTCTGCAGTACTTCTTTTAGCTGTCCGAGAAGTACGCCATTTTCATCATATACGCTGCAGCCGATCAGGTCACAGATAAAAAACGTGTCTTCCGGCAGCTTTACTGCATTTTCCCTGTCCACCAGCATGAAGCAGTTCTTCAGTTCTGCGGCAGCTTCCGGGGTCTCTATCCCTTCTGCTTTTACAATTACGGTACCTTTAAAGTATTTGACAGACTGGATGGCATACCTGTCCATCTTGCCGTTTTTCTCTATATAAGCCCATTTTAGATCATCAAAACGGCTCGGGTCATCTGTGAGAGGAATTAACTTAAACTCTCCCCGGACGCCATGCGTATTGACTATTTTCCCGATCTGAAGATATTCGTACATATATACCTCCGTAGAACTAAAGCAGCATTTTCATTTTGTCTGTAAAGTTACGCGTCTTTCGTCTGCAAATCACCGCGTCATTAAAATCAGTGGAAACGAAATAAAAAGGTGTTGTGGAAACACCTTTTTATTATACGATCTCCACTACAACCTTTACGTTTTCCTTTATGGCTGCAGCTTTTACAACTGTGCGGATAGCCCGCGCTATCCTTCCCTGCTTCCCTATCACCTTGCCCATGTCTTCCTTCGCGACGCTCAGCTCGAGGATAATGGTGTTTTCGTTGTCTATTTCATTGATCCTCACTTCGTCCGGATTGTCAACAAGGGATTTTGCTATGGTCTCGAGAAGTTCTTTCATTGCACTTACCTCCCGCCTCAAAGCTGGACAATGCAAAAGCCATTATTGGATGACTCCTGCCTTCTTCAACAATGCCTTGACTGTTTCTGTCGGCTGAGCGCCATTTTTAATCCACTTTGCAGCCTTTTCACCGTCAATTTTGATTTCAGAAGGATCAGTCAGCGGATTGTATGTGCCGATTTCCTCGATGAATCTGCCGTCACGGGGATATCTTGAATCTGCAACGACTACTCTGTAAAATGGATTCTTTTTTGCACCGATTCTCTTAAGTCTGATTTTAACTGCCACATCTGTCACCTCCTCTCAAGTGTCCAAATTATTTATCATCTAAAAAGGTAATCTGAACTTGCCTAAACCTCTGCCGCCTCTTTTACCCATGTCGGTTACCATCTTCATCATTTTTTTCATTTCTTCAAATTGCTTGAGCAGGTTGTTGACTTCCTGTACAGTAGTACCGCTGCCTGCTGCGATCCTTTTTCTCCTGCTGCCGTTGATTATGCCCGGGTCGTTTCTTTCCTTGATTGTCATGGACTTTATGATAGCTTCCACACGGCCCAGCTTCTTCTCATCAACTTCTATATTTTTAAGCGCTTTGTTGTTTACTCCCGGCAGCATGCCCAGCACCTGGTTCAGCGGGCCCATTTTCTTTACCTGCTGCATCTGTTCAAGAAAATCATCAAGGGTAAATTGCTGCGTCCTGAGTTTCTTTTCCAGCTCTATTGCCTTTTTTTCGTCAAAAGCTTCCTGCGCTTTTTCTATCAGGCTCAGGACATCGCCCATCCCCAATATCCTCGATGCCATCCTGTCGGGGTAAAAGGGCTCTATTTCACTTAATTTTTCGCCCATACCGGCGAATTTGATGGGTTTGCCCGTAACTGCCTTTACGGAAAGTGCAGCACCGCCCCTGGTATCGCCATCGAGCTTCGTGAGGACCAGCCCATCGATGCCAAGCTTCTGGTTGAAGCTTTCAGCAACATTGACTGCATCCTGTCCTGTCATGGAATCGATGACCAGAAGTATTTCGTGAGGATGGACCGCATTTTTTATGCGTTCAAGTTCATCCATCAGTTCCTCGTTTATGTGAAGGCGTCCTGCAGTATCTATGATAACGACGTCATAAAGCTTTGCCGCCGCGTGTGCAACAGCCTGTTTAGCTATATATACCGGGTCTTTGCTGTCTTCAATGGCAAACACGGGAATATTCAGCTGGTTTCCAACCACCTGGAGCTGTTTTATTGCTGCAGGTCTATATACATCGCATGCCACCAGCAACGGGTTTTTGCCCTGCTTTCTGAGCAGGTTGGCTATCTTTCCTGAAGTCGTGGTTTTTCCTGAGCCCTGCAGTCCGACCATCATGAATACTGTCGGCGGATTGCTTGCAAATGTAACTTTTGCAGGCACTTTGCCAAGCAGCTCGATCAGTTCTTCGTGAACTATCTTAATGACCTGCTGCCCCGGAGTCAGGCTCTCAAGCACATCCTGTCCGACAGCACGCTCGGATACCTTACCGATGAAATCCTTGACCACCTTGAAATTGACGTCGGCCTCCAGCAGAGCAAGCTTGATTTCACGCATCATTTCTTTTACGTCTTTTTCAGTGACTCTTCCCTTGCCCCGGAACTTATTTATCGTATCCTGAAGTTTGCTGGACAATCCTTCAAAAAGTGCCATATTTTAATCCTCCATAATACTTCTGATCAAAAGTATTGCATCGGAAAGCCGCTGCCGGTCCTGTCCGCTGAGAGCCGCCGCATCTATGGCGCTGAGCAGCTTCAATATCTTCGAAGCCTTTTCCTTCTGCATGCTGAATTTAGCAACCAGTCCAAGCTTGCTTTCCATATCGTACAGCGCGGTTTTTCCGCGCTTAATATTGTCGTGGACCCCCTGCCTGCTGATATCAAGTTCCTGTGCGATCTCACCCAGCGAATAGTCATTATTGTAATGCAGGTCCAGGATCTCATATTGTCTCTTTGTAAGCATCTGCCCGTAAAAATCAAGCAGCATGCTGATTTTAAACAGTTCTTCCATCTTTCAGACCAGTGTAAAGGTTTTTTACTTTACACCTTATTTTAAGCGATGACATAACTGCTGTCAAGGAGTAATTTCAGCCTTGTCTCAATTTCTGTCCGGCTTTCAGGCGCTGCAGCTTATTTCTCACAATGCTTTGCGCCAGAGCGTTATGCCTTTATAACCCCTTTCAAAGCCGCAATCGAGGAAGACATCATACATGGGAGAGTCTTCAATAATGCATTCAGATTCTCCCGAAAGATCTCTCCAGTACTCTGTATATAAATTCTTTCTTCCGGTCCATAGCCTCCTGTTGACGAAAGCTTCAGCCAAAGCGCCGATCGCTTTGCGCAGTATATCTTCATTAGCTGTTATGGGCTGCATCACGTTTCCGTATTCACGGGCAGCCAGTACAGGCTTGCCGTTATTGAAAACAACGGCGCTTCCCTGCTGTTTCGGCACTTTGCAGTCCGATGCCCCGGAAAGTATATCTTTGTACGGATTAGCCGGATCACAGCTGCACAGGACAATATATTCATCCTTCTCAGAAGGCTGATCCATCATTCGTATGAGCTCTATATCCCTGTCTCCTGCAAACTGTATGGCAGACAGTCCGGAAACATAATATCCCCTCTTTATGCCGCTGGTAAATTCATTATCTTTGAGCCACGTATAGACTTCTGTCCATGAATAGCGGCCTTTCACAGTGTTTACTGTCTCTTTGCAAATTATTCCGTACCGGTCCAAAATTCTGTTTATATACCCGGCTATGTCGGATGATCCGTTACTCGGATTCCGGGCAGTTTCATCATTTGCAGGGGCAGTTGTATATTCTGCATTTCCTGATACCCTGTACCATCTTCCCATGGTCGGATATGTATTATATTTTGTCCATGGAGAATTTTTCTTTTCTTTGTCTATATAATAGCGGGCTACAGAAAATGAATCATTCGAAACAATACCGCCCCATAAAAGCCTTTCAAGCTTTGCCAGCAGATCAGAAGGCGGCAGCGCAGTCCTTTTTGCCAGATCCTTGAGAAACATTGCCCCGCCCGCATCCAGCACATCGATGATCTTTTCCTCTGTCTCATCCATTGTAAACTCCATGCTGCCGCTGTTGCTGCCGTTATTTCCCCAATCGTTGCTGCCGGCATTATATTGTTGTTCTTCTTCATCTTCAATGAAGAAAAAGGCAGCCTCCTGCGTAGTTTTATTCATCCGGCCTTTCCATTTTGCGACGCCTGAAGCACAAAGGTAATCCAGCATCTTCGGATCATAGTCCTCGATCCTTGACGGCAGTATGAAATCCTCCCACCATGAAACCGGATAATATTGTCCCTGGAGGGTTTTCAGTACTTCAGGAAGTTTTTCTTCAGCCGACAAAACTTTATCGGTGATAAGGTGCCTGCTGAAAAGGTATGAACAGTAAACTTCAGGAGCTTTCGGCTTCATGTCGCTCCTGGCAAGAAGGACCGTCTTGTGCTTGATGCGCTCGTAAACCCTCCTGTGACAATAGATGTTTTCGTCAGCTCTTCCCGTCTCTTTCAGCAGTAATACTTCACCGTCTGAAACCAGCACATCCAGGGCTTCCCTGATTATCTCCGCCTTCATCGAATATCTCTCAGATATATCCTTCATGCAAAAAGGCCCTGTGAACATAACAAACCGCCTTATTATCCTTACAGCAGCATACCCGGCACCTGGAGCCAGTGCGAAAACATAGCTGTTCAGAAGGTCGGCAGCTTTGCCGGCAGTTTCCATACCTGGCATGCCAACAGTCAGAACAGTATCCTCAGGATTCCTTCCCGAAACGATGCAGTACAGCGGAAAGTCTTCTGCCGCCACCCAGTACAGGTCGTTGCTGTCGTTTATTCGAGTCCTGACGATCCTTCTTTGCCTTTCAAGCTGCTCGATATACACTGTCAGTTCGTCAATATCCACGCCTTTGAAAACCGGTACCGAATATGGCTCCGCTTTCAGTTCCCCGAAGGAATACAGGAAATAATACAGATCATCGGCACTTATGATCTTTCTGCCAAACTTGTATTTTTCCAGTTCCTTCGCAACAGCATCGATGGCTCTTGGGTCAAGCAGCTCATATTCCGCATTTGCTCCGGCAGCCAGCTGTATGAAATCGCGGTCGTTAACAAGCAGCTGGTTCCTGCGCTCAGCCACCGGCAGTTCATACATATACTGATAGATCATCCAGAAATTAAATATAAGCTCTGATGAAAAAGGAGACGGCTTTTCCGTATAAACATCTGTGACCAGTATCTTACCTGCGCCTATCTGTTCTATAACTTCATACAGGCTCCTGATATCAAAAATATCATTCATACACTCACGGTATGTCTCAACCACTGTGGGATGATCCGGCTGTCTGAGTATCCGTGCGGCAGTTTCAGCGCATCTGAGGCGCTGTATCCACAGCGGGGTCCTCTTGCCGAAGCCCTGCATGTCCACCAGCAGCGAACGTGTAAGATTATACCTGAGGTTTATATTGAAAAGCGGATCCTCCGGCAGCAGCTCAAATATTTCATCTTCAAGGCTTTCTCTGTCAAGCAGCGAAAAAATGTTTGAAATCCTGCCAGTATAGCCAAGGATATGAAACAGTATCCCGTCATTATTGCAGATATACTCTATCCGGCAATTAAGCAGCCTTGAAAGTTTTGCGTTGAGAATGACAGCCAGCGGCGCATGCACCCTGCCTCCAAAGGGAGAATGGATTACTATGCGCCTGTCGCCTGTCTCATCGCTGAAATGTTCGCATATTATCCTGTGGTCACTCGGCAGATGATGTGTCTCATGCAATTGATCCGCAATATATACACGCAGGTTTTCCGCAGCAGTTCTGTCCAGTCCGCACTCCTTTGCCATATTGTCATAAAAGCTGCCGGAATCATATTCTTTTTCCAGCCTGGCCAGAAACTGCCCCATTTTTTTGCCCGTTTCGTATGTACGGTATATTCTGTCTCCGATCCAGAAGGGTATCTTTCCGCCGGAGGCTCTGGAAGGCTTTACAAGCACTCTGTCCTTCTCAATTTTCTCGATTCTCCATACAGAACTGCCAAGAAAAAATCTGTCGCCTATCCTGCTTTCAAATACGAATTCTTCCTGCAATTCGCCAACCTTAATATTGGTATCTGCTATATAAACATTGTAGTTGCCCTTGTCAGGTATCGTGCCTCCGTTCAACAGGCAAAGCCTTCTGCCTGTTGGTGTGCTCCTTATCAGCCCTGTGCCCCTGTCGTAATATATTCTTGGCTTTACTGAGCCCGGTGCGTCCGAAGGAGAAGGATCTGAAAGCATCAGCAGTACATCCTCGAACTGTTTTTCAGGCAGGTCCTTGTACGGGTATGATTTTCGGATCATGCCATATATTTCGGCTTTATGCTGTTCTCCTTCACAGGAGATTGATACTATCTGCTGAGCCAGTATATCCAGGCAGTTCCGGGGTACTTTTATATTCTCTATTTCATGCCGTTTTGCCTGGTATGAAACAAAGGAAGATTCCAGTAAATCGCCCCTTGTTTTCGGAATAATGACGCCTTTGCTTTCTGCATCGAGCCTGTGACCCGAACGTCCTATCCTCTGCAGTGCCTGTGATACTGAACCCGGCGTGCCTATCTGCACAACAAGGTCTATGCTTCCGATATCGATGCCAAGTTCAAGTGAGGACGTGGCTACAAGACATGTGATCTCTCCGTCCTTTAGCTGTCTTTCAAGCTCCGAACGTATTTCCTTTGACACGCTGCCATGATGAGTTCTCACAAATGGTTCACCGGCCAGTATATTGAGGCCGGAAGCCACCATTTCTGCGATTCTCCTGTTATTTACGAATATGAGGGTAGACTTATGTGCTTTTACCAGGGTCATCAACTGTGCGTAAATTGCAGGCCAGATTGTGTTTTCCGGCAGTACTTTCAGGTCTTTCACCGGCAGTATAACAGAAAGGTCAAATTTTCTTTTTTTGTCACAGTTAACTATTGTAATGCTCCTGCCGCCGGACAAAAATCCTGCCGCCTCTTCCAGGGGATTGATGGTGGCAGTCAGCCCGATACGCTTTAAAGGCTTGCCGGCTATCCTTTCAAGCCTTTCAATCGTAACGGCAAGATGGACTCCCCTTTTATTGGCGCAAATCGAATGGATCTCATCCACGATAAGATACTCAACAGTACTGAACATCTTTCTTGCCGAATCGGAAGTCAGCATGATAAAAAGGGATTCGGGAGTAGTAATCAGGATATCGGGAGGATCCTTTATCATCCTCGTCCTGTCTTTCCGGAGCGTATCGCCTGTCCTTACCGCTACCTTTATTTCAGGAAGTTCAGTCCCATTTTCTTCTGCTTTTTGCCTGATCCCTTTTATCGGCAGCTCCAGGTTCCTGTAAATATCATTGTTAAGTGCCTTCAGCGGCGATACATAAACTATTTTTACACCTGATCCGGTACCGTTCTTACGCCCGGATACAAGCCAGTCAAGGCATTTCAGAAATGCAGCAAAAGTTTTGCCCGAACCTGTAGGAGCGCAGATCAGAACATTCCTGCCTGCCGCTATCTCAGGCCAGCCTCTTTTTTGGGGTTCGCTCGGCACACCTATGTTTTCCGTGAACCAATCCCTGACCAAAGGATCAAAACTGCTCATGCAGTCATACTGTGCAGTATTGCTGGCTCTCATAATCAAAATCCTTACCCGGTAATAAAGTAAGCTGTCTGTGGTTATACTACGGCAAACAGCCTGATATTCAAAAGACAGACAGCTCTTTAGCAGTCATTTACATTTATAATAGCAAACAAATGTTCTTGTGTAAAGGTGAAAAATACGAACAGATCTGATATATAACAACGCACAATGAAAAACAGCCTTTCGGACAAAATAAGACCATGCCAATCCTGCAACAGCATTGTGATCAGCTGAATTATGCTGTTCTTCAAAATGCAGTTTAAAGCAGGTTTACTGATATTTCGTTTTCAGGGAAAATTCCTGCTAAAGGAATTTTCCTTCCTCAGCAGTGTTCCGGCGATGCGGGAACCACATCGCCCGTCATAATATTTCCAATATCTCAACCGTATATTTCTGGCCAGGAGCATTTACTTCAACAATATCTCCTGCCTTTTTGCCCGACAAGGCTTTGCCCAGATCAGATTCAATGCTTATGCGCATATTTATCGGGTCACTGTCCAGGATAGTTACGAGAGTCACCACTTCTTCCTCATTGTCCTCAACAAATCTGATCCTGGCTTTGCTGTTGATGCCCATTACCGACTTGTCGGAGTTTTCATCATCCACTACCGTTGCAGTGGAAATCATATTAAGCAGGTACTGGATCCTGTTGTCATTCTCCCTGTAATTCGCGCAGGCTTCTTTGTACTCTGCATTTTCCGACCTGTCGCCGTGAGCTGCTGCAATGGCCTTCTCCCTTGCAATCTCAGCTCTTTTTACAGTCATCCTGTAATCCAGTTCATCCTGAAGCTTTTTAATATTCTCTTTAGTCAGTATGTTGTTCATATACGCCATTACCCCTTAAATATTGCATTTCATTTATATTTTATATAATAATATAGCACAAGAATATAGTAAAATAAATGCTTAGTGTAAATGAAATGCGAGATGCCCGCACCTGACCATACATCAGGCAGGAATGATTTGTCTGACAGATTTCCCCGAATTATCTCCTTGCTTTGCCCTGGTCTGCAACCTGCTGCATTGATCTCTGTATTTTTTCCATGTCACCCAGATAGTATTTCTTTATAGGCCTAAGATCATCATCCAGTTCATATACAAGCGGAATGCCTGTTGGTATGTTCAGGCCAACGATTTCTTCATCGGATATTTGGTCAAGATGCTTTATCAATGCTCTCAGGCTGTTTCCATGGGCAGATATGATAACTTTTTTGCCTTGTCGTATCTGCGGGACGATGTTTTCCTCCCAGTAAGGAATGAACCGCTCAACTGTAGATTTCAGCGATTCAGCCAGGGGCAGGTATTCTCCGGGGACATCTGAGTACTTGATGTCATTTCCGGGATATCTTTTATCATCAGGATTCAGCAATGGCGGAAGTATATCATAGCTTCTCCTCCATATTTTCACCTGGTCCTCCCCGTATTTCTGTGCCATTTCAGATTTGTTCAGTCCCTGCAGTGCGCCGTAATGCCTTTCATTAAGGCGCCAGGATTTATATACGGGTATCCAGAGCTGGTCCAGTTCATCCAGTATTATCCAGAGAGTCCTGATCGCTCTCTTTAATACCGATGTATACGCGACATCAAAGCTATAGCCCTCTTTCTTTAAAATCTCACCGGCTTCTTTTGCTTCCTGGATGCCTTTTTCCGACAAATCTACGTCTGTCCAGCCTGTAAACAGGTTTTCCCTGTTCCATATGCTTTCTCCATGTCTTACAAGAACCAATTTGATCATAACGCTGCACCTCTGTACTAATATATATATGTTTTACCCTATTTATAGCAGGACAAAACTATATATGAGGCAAAATAATATTCTCTATTTTTCCAGCCATTCATCCGCATGATGTCCCCCGTACCAGTACCAGCGCGGATTATTAAGCTGCCAGAGTTCGCTTTCCTGATAATATTTCATTTCGGCAGCTTCCATTTCAGCGGCTTTTTCTTCATCATCCTCCGGATATTTTACTTCGCGTATAACTGTCATTTTGCCGTCTACAAGCGCTGTCTCCTTAACTCCCGTCCAGTCGGTATATAAATCATTAGTAAGCACAAATTCGCCATCTATGAATTTGTAAATTGAACCGCCCCAGAAACTGGCTCCTGATCCTCCTGTAGAGTAGATGCACTTGTTTTCCGGATCGATGGAAGGATTGCAGATCTGCGAAAATGACTTGCAGGTTTTAAATGATGATGTTTGCGGATCCCATAGCCAGCAATCATACCATGTGTTGGCATGCGCACCGCAGAAGGCGTTCAGGATAATTACATCCTTATATCCGTCGAAGTTCACGTCTGTGATATGCAGGCCCATTGTGTCCATCATTTCATTGAAAACCGGGTATCCAACAGTCTCATCACCATTAGTTTCAGAAAAATCAGCAGTCAGGATAACATTTCCTTTGTCTTCATATACTTTCAGTCCCATCACATAACTTATTTCGTAATCTTCCGTACCACGTTTCATACCCATAGCTTCAAATCGGTATTCGGGCATATCCTCATGCAGACGGCCACTCACTTCATATGTTACATTGCAGTAAGCGCCGACTGATAAATCCGCCAGCACCTGTTTGCTGCCGCCGTCAGTGTTCATGGAATATATTTTTGTGCCGGTTATCGTATAGTATATCTTTCCATTCCATACAGAAAAACTTTCCACCTGATCATCAGACAATGCCTTTTTGTCGCTGCCATCTGCCTTCATACTGAAAAGCCTCAAACCATTTTGGTAATAAATCCGGTCACCGAGTATTCTGACATTCCGTGCGTAATCGTCGCTCACTTTGTGCCTGTCGCTGCCATCTGCCTTCATAGTATAAAGCTTGTACTCGTCTCCGGTGTTAGGATAATAGATCCAGTCACCTGCTGCAGTTATTGTATATGGCATATCATCGGAAATCTTTGTTCTTTCACTCCCGTCTGTTTTCATACTGTAGATGCCTTCGGTACCTTCCAGCACAGTGTAGTATATCCGGTCTCCAAGAACATACATATACAACGGAGATTCGTCGCTCAGCTTTTTTCTGTCGCTGCCGTCAACCTTTATGCTGTATAGCCTGCCCGCATCATCACCGTTGTTGTAATAGATCCGTCCGCCGTATAAATTCCAGAAAGCAGAGCCAATAGTATCGTCAGACAATTTATGCCTGTCAGTTCCGTCAGTTGTTATCGAATACAATTTTGAACCTTCTGTATCGTTCCGATAATATATTTTGCCGTCTGAAACACAAAACTGCGATGTATTATCATCATTCAGCTTGAGTAAATCACTGCCGTCGGTATTCATGCTGTAAAGTGACCCGTTGTCATATTTATTTGAGAAATATATTTTGCCGTCCTGGACAGCGAAATTTACACATTGATTTGCATTCTCCGGCGTGATTTCCAGTGTATCTGAAGTTACAGGCTCAGTGTCTGTACTGTCAGTATCAGCCGTCACTGTGTCTGCCGGGTTCAATGAGTCTGATATTTGCTCTCCTATATTTTTGAGTTTGCAGCCGCATAAGGTAAAAGCTATAACAATAGCTATAAAAACAGCAACTTTTTTCTTCATCATTAACACCTTCAAATATTATATATCTTCGTTGAGAAATACAGTCAAAAACCTGACCAGTCAGTCATCCAGTCTTGCAGCCATAGCAATACCTGCGTACCAGATTGCTGCAGCAGGGATATAAAATATTACCCGGCTTATACCCCACGCAGCTGGCAATATCTTTGTAAAATACAGGAGATTATACATGCCAAAAAGAGCAAAGATAATAATACCTTTAAGTATGAACTGCCATATAATATGAAACCGATCCCCGGAATGAATATATTTGCAATGACGCCTGTGCGTCTTTTAAATGACTTATATTCGTGCCTTAATCCATCGAATTCTTTCAGCATTTCCCTTTTCAGCTCACCAAGTTCTTCATTTTCCATTTTGGCCCTCCCAAAAAACTCAAGTGAACTCTATCTGTAAATAATATCACTATATCTAAATTATATTGTTAAAATTTGTTTAACAACATTACTGAATGTAAATATGAATCAGTGAATTATTCCGCTGTATCTGCCATTATCATATCTATAGCTTTAAGAATACACTTCCAGTTATCACAGCGGATTATATCTTCTCTTTTGACTGATGAGTTATATTCTGCAGAAAACAGGATAACCTTTATTCCATTGTCAGCCAGCTCCAAAGCATTTTTCACCGAGTCTTCTATAAAAACATCGATCCCCTTTTCCCGGCAGACAGCAAGTTTGCCTTTCCCTTCAGTGAAGATAACTTCCTCAGCCTTTATCCCATGCTTTTTTATCCACTCAACCGTGATGTCATAATGTACGTGGAACCTGGCGCTGATGATATATACGTCATGTTCCTCAGCCAGTTTGTTAATGGAGTCTACGGCATCTTCCAGCGGGTCAAGCGAACATAGCAGCCGCTCGCCGTTTTCTGCAAATATCCCGGCAATATTCTCTATTCTTTCAAGTTTATGAGCTACTTCATCAGGAGTTACTTTTCTGTTTAGATACTTTGACAGTTCTGAGGCAACATAGTTTATTGTATCTACGATCACTCCGTCTATATCAATGCCAATTCTCAAGGCTTTGCATCTCCTGTCCTTTAATATGATTTATGTATTTATATAATATGATCCGAGCCACATTCAAAGTTACCATAATGTAACTCCCTGTTATAATAATTTACAAGGTCATTGGCTCACTTATAAAGCTTTAGGAATAAAAACCTTTGAGCAGTTCTTTTCCGCTGAAGGTCAACTGTATTGTCTGGTGACAATTCATTACGGCAATAATATCAGAAATTCAGTTTATAATCCCGGCTCCCTTCATGTTATCTTAACATATTTTCTCAAATCGGAGCAAATATTCGGATACGCTATCGGGTTATTCCAGTAAATCAGGTTCACCATCAGAACAGCATTCCATCTTAAACTTCTCAAATTCATTAATTATCTCAGGATGGGCATCAAAGAATCTGGATAATAATTCGATATTCTTCAATGTATTTATACTTATATGATGTTCGATCAGTTCAGTCTCCGTCAGCAGATCGCCGGAAGTTGTCCCTATGCACTTCAGGAACCTTTCGATAATATTGTGCCTGTTCAGCAGAAAACGGCCATACCTTTTGCCGCGCATGGTCAGAAATATGATCCCGTATTTCTTGTAATCCAGCAGTCCAAGCTCCGTCAGCTTCTGGACCATTTTCGTTGCAGATGAAGGCTTTACATTCAGCAGCTCTGACAGCGTGTTGATACGCATGTAGCCTTCTTCTTTTATGTTCCTGTAAATCATTTCAAGATAGTCCTCCATGGCAGGAGTCAGCAGTTTTTCGTCCTTTGAAAGCAACTGGTAGCCACGGACGGTATGAAAACCATTTTCCTGCATCACATTACACCCCGATAAGCCGAATTTTGCTGCATATAAGAATATATTCGTAACACTGCAATTTTATATTTCATATATTAGTCCTGAACAAGAATTTTTCTCACGGCTAAAGCCAGCTAAATAATTGGTGTACATAATCTGAACAGGAGGTTTTTGAATATGACCAGCCGATATATTCCGTTAAATAAACTGCCTCTTGGCAAAAAGGCCAAAGTAAAAGCCCTTACTTCTGACGGAAATATACGAAGGAGGATGCTGGATCTCGGTCTGATTACAGACACGATAATCGAAGCTATGCTCAAAAGCCCTTCCGGTGATCCCGTTGCATACAACATCCGGGGTGCAGTGATCGCGCTTCGCTCTGAAGAAGCAAGTAAAATCATTGTCGAAGCCCATTGATAAGAATTTCAAAACACCTCAGTCCGAGATGTTATGTAAGGAGGACTCCATATATGGGACTTACAAATCATTCAACGGGTACCTGTCTGCTTGTCAGTGAACTAAAGATCGATCGGACGTTACCTGATGATAAAATCATAGCCCTTGCCGGAAATCCCAACGTTGGGAAAAGTACGGTATTTAACAGTCTGACCGGATTGAACCAGCACACAGGAAACTGGCCCGGAAAAACAGTGGCCAATGCCCAGGGGAAATACCGGCATAGAGACATGAATTTTATTTTGGTAGATATTCCGGGCACCTATTCTCTCATGGCCAACTCGACAGAAGAAGAAGTGGCTCGTGATTTCATATGTTTTGGCGAACCAGATGCAGTCGTGGTTGTAACAGACGCGACCTGCCTTGAAAGAAACCTGAACCTGGTCCTTCAGACATTGGAAATCACTGATAAGGTCGTTGTATGCGTAAACCTGATCGACGAAGCTAAAAGAAAAAAGATATCGGTCAATACCGAAAAATTGTCTGAGCTTCTCGGCGTGCCTGTGATACCAACAAACGCCAGGAGCAAAAAAGGTTTGAAGGAACTTATGGATGCTGTATATAACGTTGCAGCGGCAAACAGCGTTACCTTAAAACCAATCACCGTTACATATGATGAAACGATCGAGCATGCAGCGGCTATGCTCCGGCAAAGGATACATGAACTTGCAGGCGGAAAAATAAACAGCCGCTGGGCCGCCCTTAAGCTTCTTGATGGCGATCCTGTTCTGTTGAGATCACTGGACAAATACCTGGGCTTTAACCTTCTGGATGATGCAAGGCTTCAGGAACTTCTGAATGCGGCAAAAAAACATCTCGCTGATAACGGCATCCATTCTGACCAACTGCGCGACATAATAGTATCAAGGCTGGTCAAAACAGCGGAGTCCATCAGCAGACAAACAGTAACTTTCAATAATGACCAGTATGACCTTACTGACAGAAAAATAGACAGGATTCTTACCTCAAAAATACTGGGAATACCGATAATGCTGTGTTTGCTGGCAGTCATTTTCTGGCTGACCATATCAGGTTCGAATCTTCCTTCAGAACTTCTTGCTGATTTTCTTTTCGGGATCGAAAGCAGGCTGTCAGATCTGCTTATTGCCGCAGGCTCACCTGAATGGCTCCACGGCATACTGGTACTTGGGGTATACAGGACGCTTGCATGGGTAGTATCAGTCATGCTGCCGCCGATGGCCATTTTTTTTCCTCTGTTTACATTGTTGGAAGATCTGGGCTATCTGCCCAGAGTGGCATTTAACCTGGACAATTTCTTTAAGAAAGCATGTGCTCACGGCAAACAGGCACTGACGATGTGCATGGGATTCGGCTGCAATGCCGCAGGTGTAATCGGCTGCAGGATCATAGATTCACCCAGGGAGAGGCTGATTGCCATTCTTACCAATGTTTTTGTCCCATGCAACGGCCGTTTCCCTACTTTGATAGCCATCGGCACCATTTTTATAGGGGGTACTGCAGGCGGTGCCTTCAAATCTCTTGCATCCACCCTGGTCCTTACAGGAACTGTATTATTCGGTATTATTATGACATTGCTGGTTTCAAGAATTTTATCCAAAACAATACTTAAGGGACTGCCTTCATCTTTTACTCTGGAACTGCCGCCATATAGAAAGCCGCAGGTCGGCAGGATCATAATACGCTCTGTTTTTGACAGGACGCTTTTTGTCCTTGGCCGTGCCGTTGCAATAGCTGCACCTGCCGGACTGGTGATCTGGATCATGGCAAATATAACTGCGGGAGAGAAAAGTCTTCTGACTTATGCTGCTAATTTTCTGGATCCCTTCGCCAGGCTGCTTGGGTTGGACGGATATATACTCATGGCCTTCATACTTGGTTTTCCTGCTAATGAAACAGTAATTCCCATTATAATTATGAGCTATATGTCTTCAGGTTCGATGATTGAACTGGAAAATCTGGAGGATCTGAGGCAGCTCCTTGTATCACATGGCTGGACCTGGCTTACAGGTGTGTGTGTAATGCTGTTCTCACTCATGCACTTCCCCTGCGGCACCACCCTATGGACGATACGCAAGGAAACGCAAAGCCTGAAATGGACCCTTGCATCCTTTGCGATACCGACATCGGCCGGGATAATAGTATGCTTCATCGTGGCCAGCGTTGCCCGTTTATTAGGATTAGTATGAACTTAACCAATTGCATGGGGTCATAGAGAGGGATTGCTCAGCAGTCCCTCTCTATCCGTTATAACATGACACTCCCTGATAGACCAATGAAAAAGCCAGGTCACGAAAACAGCGCCTCGACAAAATCCTTTGCATTGAAAGGCTGCAGGTCATCCATCTGTTCTCCGACGCCGATCAGCTTAACAGGCAGCCCCAGTTCTGATTTGATCGAGATCACGATCCCGCCTTTTGCCGTACCGTCAAGCTTTGTAAGAACAATACCTGAAATGTCGGTTACCTCGCTGAAAGTCCTGGCCTGAGATACAGCATTCTGACCCGTGGTGGCATCAAGGACCAGCAGGGTTTCACGTTTTGCTCCAGGCAGTTCTCTGTCCACGATACGGAATACCTTCCGCAGTTCTTCCATCAGGTTTTTCTTTGTATGGAGGCGTCCTGCCGTATCACATATCAGTACATCAGCTTTCCTGGATTTAGCAGCCTGGATGGCGTCATATATTACTGCAGCAGGGTCTGACCCCTCGCTCTGCTTGATGATTTCAACTCCCGCTCTTTTTGCCCAAACCTCGAGCTGATCTATTGCAGCGGCCCTGAATGTATCTCCCGCAGCAAGAATAACTTTTTTGCCCTCCTTTTTGAGCATGTTGGCTATTTTGCCAATGGAAGTGGTCTTGCCCACACCATTAACGCCGATTACCATAATGACTGCAGGGGACGGTTCTATATCCAGTTTCTGCGTTTCCTCCCCCAAAATATCGATCAGTGATTCCTTTATCAACGATTTTATCTGTGCGGGATCTGTGATCTTACGTTCTTTGACCTTTTTCCTGGTATCTTCGATTATACGAACGGATGTGTCTATACCCAGGTCAGCGGTAACCAGTACTTCTTCCAGTTCGTCAAAAAGCTCTTCGTCGACCTTCCCGAATGAAACAAGTACCTGATCTATTTTCTCGGTTATACCTTTCCTTGTCTTTGCCAGTCCTTCTTTAAGTTTATCGAAAAAACCCATTTTTATCCCACCTTTTCTCCCATTTTTAATGATACTATTTTTGAAACGCCCTGTTCCTGCATCGTCACTCCATAGAGCATATCCGCGTTCTCCATTGTGCCTTTCCTGTGCGTAACTACTATAAACTGAGTTTTGCCGGAATAACTTTTAAGATATTCAGCAAAACGATACACATTTGCTTCGTCCAGTGCGGCTTCTATTTCGTCAAGGACGCAGAACGGCGAAGGTTTCAGCTTCAGTATTGCAAACAGCAGTGCAATTGCAGTAAATGCACGTTCACCGCCCGACAGCAGCATCATGTTCTGCAGCTTTTTGCCCGGCGGCTGCGCTTCGATCTCTATCCCGCTTTCGAGTACATTATCCTGATCCGTCAGTATCAGGCCGGCCCGTCCTCCATTGAACAGTTCCCTGAATACCAGGCTGAAGTTTTCGTTGATCAGCCTGAACTGCTCCATGAACTGTTTTTTCATAATCGATGTCATCTCAGAAATCACCCTGAGCAGTTTTTCCCTTGCCTGCTCCATATCGTTTCTCTGATTGCTCATGAACTCATAGCGTTCTTTTGTCTTGACATATTCTTCTATTGAGGCGACGTTTACCGGGCCCAGTGCTTTTATGCTGTTTTTCAGCTCATTTATCTTTTTCTGCGCTGCTGTGATACTCCCGATATCCCTTTTCAGTGACAGTGCTGAAGAGTAAGTCAGTTCATACTCATTCCATATCCTGTCTGTAAGAGCCCCCATTTCAGTTTCGAGTTTCGCCTTCCTGACCTCTATTCTCGAATACTCCTCCTGCAGCAGCAGTATTGTCTTATTTATTTCATTTATCTTATTTACAGTGTCATAAACCTCCTCTTCAAGCACCTTGCGCTCTTCTGTCAGCCGGTCCATCTCGAAGGTCTTGCCGGATTTATCCTCGTTTTTCTTTTTAATTTCAGTCATGAGGCCTTCATTTTCTTCTTCCAGTTTAAGGATATCTGCCATGTACTTTTCCCTGTCGCCTGTTTTTCTGGCAATACTTTTTGAAATGCTTTCCATTTCAGAATGCAGCCTTTCAGAACTCTCTCTGACTGCTGCTATGCTCTCCCTGATTGAGTTGACAGAAATTTTGAAATCAGTTATATCAGTATGCAGCGCATCTCGTACTGCCTGGTCTTCTTTGTGCTTTTCCTGATGCTCCGCGACAGTCTGCCTGGCACTGTTTATTTCCTGTTCTATCTGAGACAGCTCATTTTCATATTTGCCCATTTCCTGCGCAGTCTCATCTATCTGACGCTGGAGCTGCTCTTTTTCCTGCCTGAGCATTTCTATCCTTGCAGTCAGTCTGTTCATATTTTCATCTGCCTGTGCCAGCTGGCTTTCATCCCTTATTTTAACCAGTTCGTTATTCTTGATATCACTCTGTACAGATGAAATCTCAGAATCGATCTGAGAAATAACCTCAACTATCTGTCTTATATCGTTTGCTGCTGCTACTTCTTCATCCTTCAGTTTTTTTAGTTCAGAATCCAGTTCCGATATCTCCCTGCTGCGGCTCAGGATCCCGGTACCCCTGTTGTCGATGCTTCCGCCTGACATGGAGCCTCCGGTGTTCAGCAAGTCACCTTCCAGCGTTACGATCCTGAATGTATATCCGAACTTTCTGGCCATCCTGATGCCATTGTCGAGATTATCGACAACAACGACCTTACCCAGGAGATTTCTTATTATACCATTGTATTGAGGATTGCATCTGACAAGCTCGCAAGCCACACCGCAAAAGCCGTCTGTCGCTTTGATCCGCGACAGAGACGCGTCATCGAAACTCCTGCCGTTCACCGAGCTTATGGGCAGGAAAGTTGCACGGCCAAGCCTGTTCTTTTTTAGGAACTCGATTGCTTTTTTTGCATCTTCTTCGCTTTGTGTAACTATATTCTGAAGAGCTCCGCCAAGAGATATCTCAATAGCAGTCTCATATTTTCTGTCCACATCTATCAGCTGTGCCAGAGCACCGTGGATACCGCTGCCAAACTGGGAAGAACTGCGGCATGCCTGCAGGACCTCACGGACGCTCCTGTTGTATCCTTCCAGATTCCGTTCCATTTCCCTGAGTGTTTTTACTCTCGCGCTTTTAGACTGGATTTCGGAATTAAGCCTGTTCTGCTTGGCCCTCAGATCTCCCAGCATCCTGTCGGATTCATCCCGTTCACTGAGCAGTTCCTGATGCTTTGCTTTCTGTTTGCTGATCTGTTCATCAGCATTACGTATGCGCTTTTGCAGTTCTTCCTTTTTGATCTTTTCCCTGTCCCGCTCTATAACATTCTGGTAAATCTCAGTATCGATACTGCGCTGGCGCTTCTGCATATTTTCAATATGCATCCTGAGATTGCTTATCTGCATCCTTTTATCCGACTGGATATCTATTTTGTCCATGATCGAAGACTTAAGAAGTTCGATGCGCCTCTCATCCTCATCCAGCGTTTTGAGCAGTTCTTCCATCTGCTTCTCATAACCTTCCAGCTTTGTACTGTAATCGTTCAGCTGCTTTTCAAGGTATTTGAGCTTATCCTGTTTTCCCGCTTCTTCCTTTTCCAGTTCTTTGACTTTCTCTTCAAGTTCTGCCTGCTCATTATCGAGTCTTTCTATATTCTGCCTGAGATTTGCTATTTTCTCGTTATTGAGCTTGATTTCTGAGTTGCAGCGTTCCAGGCTGCCCTCTATTTCATAAAAAGCCTGCCTTGCTGTTTCAAGCTTTTCATCGATGGATTTGAGCTGTTCAGTCTTTTCCCTGTTTGAACCTGTTATTCTGTCAAGTTTGCTGTTTTCGGAATCTATTTGCTCCCTGACGTTCCTGTACTGTTCAGAGATTGCATTGATCTTTTCCCTGAACTTTTCTATACTGTCAAGGAACAAGTTGACATCCAGGACTTTGAGATTTTCCCTGAGATCCAGGAATTTACGCGCGGTCTCAGACTGCTCCTTCAATGGTCCAAGCTGCGCTTCAAGTTCACTGATTATATCGTTTATCCTCTCAAGATTTTGCCTTGTGAGTTCAAGCTTCTTTTCAGCCTCCTGTTTCCTGAGCTTGTACTTCATGATGCCGGAGGCTTCTTCGAAAATCTGCCTCCTGTCTTCTGACCTGGTACTGAGTATTTCGTCTACTCTGCCCTGGCCGATGACCGAATAGCCGTCTCTGCCTATACCTGTGTCTAGCAGCAGTTCCGTTATGTCCTTGAGTCTGCAGGCTGTCTTATTTATAAAATATTCACTTTCTCCTGAACGGAATACACGGCGTGTTATGGAAACCTCACCGTATTCAATAGGAAGGGAGGAATCCGAATTGTCCAGAGTAATTGTAACTTCTGCAAAACCCAGAGGCTTTCTGTGTTCTGTACCTGCAAATATAACATCTTCCATTTTGCTCCCGCGGAGCGTCTTTATGCTCTGTTCTCCAAGGACCCATCTGATGGCGTCAGCTATATTGCTTTTTCCGCTGCCGTTGGGACCGACAACGGCTGTAATGCCGTCATTGAAATCGAGGCTGACTTTTTCAGGAAATGATTTGAAACCTTGCAGTTCAAGTCGTTTTAAATACAAATGGACCCCCCCGTATGACGTAAGTGCATTTCCATTTTAACATAATTTGATACTTAAGCAACATTATTTCAATGCAGCATTTGTTGCAAAACTCCCTGAAACTGTGATCCTGCAGCAATGATATTTACTGAGGCAGGCAGATTAAGCTAACTTACTGCAGATTATTTCCCTGCCCAGTTTTGAATCCGGTATGACTTTGACGCAGGTAAAACCATATTTGCTTTTTAGATAGTTTATATTTGACCGTCTCTGACCGACAACATTCGAAATATTCGGGATACCAGTGCTTATTGCCAGTTCTTTTGCGCCTGCCAGGTCCTGTTTACCAATAAGCTCCTCTATCCTCATCAATGCAACTCTGGCTTCCACCAGCTGCCTGAATGCAGGATGGACAGGTCCTGCAATGACATCCGTATCACTGCCCTGCCTGATATTATCTGTGGCCTGCAGGCCGATCCTGATTACTTTTATGCCATTCTTTTCATATATCTGAAGGAGCTCAGCACAGAGGTCCACTGCTTCTTCCAGTTTTTGCGGCACATATCTGCCTTCATTCATAAGCCTTTCAAGTCCTGTGCCCTTAATGACAAGTACCGGGTAGATCCGGACTATTTCCGGCGCTATTGATACTACTTTATTGGCTGTCTGAAGGCATTTTTCTCTCGTATCCAGCGGCAAACCTGTCATAGTCTGGATCCCGAGCCTGAATCCCATCTTTTTTATGAGGCCGGCAGCTTTATATACGATGCCGGAATCATGTCCCCGGCAGCTTGCCGTGAGTACATCGTCGTCCAGGCTTTGTACTCCCAGTTCTATCGTTTTTACACCATACCTTTCAAGCATACTGAGTATTTCAGCATCTATGCAGTCCGGCCTGGTTGAAATGCGTATTTCTGAAACAGCGCCTGATGAAATGTATCTTGCTGCCTGTCTGAGGAATGCTTCCTGCAAATCTTTGCTTATGGCAGTAAAACTGCCGCCGTAAAAGGCTATTTCTGCAAATGCATCATCTTTTATCGTGGCAAGATGCTCTTCTATGATATGAGGAACTTTTTCAGGAGTCATTTCATCGGTCTGCCCGCTGATCTTTTTTTGATTGCAGAATATGCAATCGTTCGGGCAGCCCTTATGTGGAACGAATATAGGTATTATGACATGCTTTTTCATTTTTCCACCATCATTTTATCAAGGGCATCTTTGGCAGCGTTTTGCTCAGCTTCCTTTTTGGTTCTGCCGGTCCCTGTCCCGCAGGGCCTGTCTCCCACAAGAAGCTGTGCGGTGAAGACCTTATCATGATCGGGGCCTTTTTCATCCAGTATCCTGTATCTGATCTTTTCATCACTTTTCTTTTGAACGATTTCCTGGAATTGCGTTTTATAATCGTAAAAAACTGCTTTGCTGTTGATGTTAAGCAAAATATCCTTCATGGTTCTTTTAATGAACTCACCCGCCGCAGATATGCCTCCGTCAAGATATATCGCCCCTATCAGCGCTTCGAAGGCATCAGACAGTATGGATGTCCGTGTCCTTCCGCCGGTATTTTCCTCTCCCCTGCCAAGAAACAGGTATTCACCAAGCCTGATTTTATTGGCACACATCATAAGTGAAGCTTCACAGACTATTGCCGCCCTCGTTTTCGTCATCTCTCCCTCCGGCAGTTCCGGATGGTTCCTGTATATGTAGTCACTGGTGATTATACTCAGTACCGAATCTCCGAGAAATTCGAGCCGTTCGTTGCTTTTGAGGTTCTCAGACCTTTTTTCATTTGCAAATGAACTGTGTGTCAGAGCCAGGAAGAGATACCCTCTGTCATTGAATTTGTAACCTATGACTTCTTCCAGCTCTTTTAGTTTTTCGATGTTGTCCTGAACAAAACTTTTGCTCATAATTGTCTCCTCTGCACTGCACCTGAAAAAATCTAAAGGCAGGAAACGTATCCCCGCCTTTAATAAATTTTATCTTAACATTTGTTTTCATGCAAACTTATCTTGCCCAAATCTTCACAGTCTTCATTCGCTGTATTTTTTAAACACCAGTACTGCATTATGGCCGCCGAAACCAAGCGCATTGGATAACGCATATTTTATATCTGCTTTCCTGCATTTATTAGGTACATAGTCAAGATCGCATTCCGGGTCCGGATTTTCCAGATTTATCGTAGGAGGCAAAATTCCGTCCCTGAGTGCCATGACTGTAATTATGGCTTCGACCGCACCTGCTGCTCCAAGCAAATGACCCGTCATCGACTTCGTGGAGCTGACAGCAAGCTTGTATGCATGGTCACCGAAAGCATTCTTTATAACTTTCGTTTCATATGGATCATTTATGGGTGTCGATGTCCCATGGGCGTTGATATAGTCAATATCTTCCATTCTGATTCCTGCGTCTTCCACCGCCAGCTTCATTGACCTGGCCCCGGCTGTTTCGTCCGGTGACGGAGCTGTTATGTGGTAAGCGTCACATGTGCAGCCGTATCCTACTATTTCTCCAAGGATCTTAGCTCCTCTTTTTTGGGCGTGTTCATATTCTTCCAGTACAAGTATGCCTGATCCCTCACCCATTATAAATCCGCTGCGGTCCTTGTCAAATGGCCTGCAGGCTGTTTCAGGATCAGGATTTGTTGACAGTGCCTTATTAGCGCAGAAGCCAGCGAATGCAAGCGGCGTTATTGATGCTTCAGCTCCTCCTGTGACCATAATATCAGCATCTCCGCGCTGTATCACCCTGAATGCATCTCCAATTGCATTATTACCTGATGCGCACGCAGTGATGACGCATTCATTGACTCCGTTCATTTTATATTCTATTGCAATTCTTGCTGCCGCCATATTGGCTATCATCGATGTAATAAAGAACGGACTTACCCTTCCCGGTCCCTTGTTCAACATGACCTGATGCTGTTCTTCGAGTGTCTGCAATCCACCGATTCCTGAAGACACGATTACGCCGGCCCTGAAACTATCTTCTTTTTCCATATCGATGCCGGACATTTCAATTGCCATTTTTGCTGCTGCCATGGCATATTGGGTAAAAACATCCATTCTCTTGACTTCTTTTTTATCTATATAATCTGTCGGTTGGAAATTTTTAATCTCAGCTGCTACCTTTGCGTCAAAACTGGCTGTATCAAATTTCGTTACGAGGCTTATTCCGTTTTTTCCTTCACACACTGATTTCCAGAACTCATCAACTCCGAAGCCTAATGAATGAACGACCCCCATACCAGTTATTACAACACGCTTTTTCATCTAAATCCTCCTAGCGGATAACTTTGCAATACATTCAGATCTTTTTGATGTCTTTAAAACTGATTTTATATTTTCATAACTTCAGCGGCATTTTGACGCTTCTGACCTTATATAAAGCAAAACACATATTGAACGATGTCTTAATGCCGTCATCGCCTCTGCGTTCTGAAGATACTTTTGTAAAAAAAGTCCCTGTTACGGGACTTTTTTTATGTGTTATTTTTAATGTACTCGACCGCATCTCCCACAGTCGTGATTTTCTCCGCTTCACTATCGGGAATCTCAATATCGAATTCCTCTTCGAGAGCCATGATCAACTCGACGATGTCAAGTGAATCAGCACCCAGATCGTCTATAAAAGATGATTCCAAAGTAACTTCATCTTCTTCAACACCCAATTGCTCAACAATTATTTTTTTAACTTTTTCAAAAACCATACGTTCACCTCCTCCCAAAGAGGGTAATTATTAATAATAATACCCAGTAAAAGTTATGCTTTTGTGATCTGTAAATATTCACACGCCCAACTTTTACATAAAGATATTATTACATAACAAGTCCGCCGTCAATATCAATTACCTGCCCTGTAACATATGCAGAATCATCGGAAGCCAAAAATGCTACAACATTGGCCACATCTTCCGGTGTCCCGAACCTTCCGAGTGGTATGTTTTCAAGATATTTTTCCTTAACTTCCTGCGGCAGGGCATCGGTCATATGGCTGACTATTATGCCCGGAGCCACTGCGTTGCATGTTATACCTCTTGGTGCGAATTCCTTTGCCGTAGATTTTGTCAATCCTATCAATCCGGCCTTGGATGCAGAGTAATTAGCCTGCCCCCTGTTGCCGTACCTTCCGGCTACCGAGGCAATATTGACGATCCTTCCGTATCTTTGCTTCATCATCTGCTTAGATGCGAATTTAGTACACAGGAAAGCTCCCTTGAGGTTGATATCCAGTACGGAATCCCAATCCTCTTCAGTCATCATTGCCATTGGTTTATCCTTTGTAATTCCTGCATTGTTTACCAGGATATCAAGAGAGCCGAACTTTTCAACAGCAGTGTTTATCATAGCCTTTACATCATCCTGATTCCTGACATCTCCCCTGGCAACAGCAACATTGTATCCGGCCTTTGTGAATTCTTCAGCTGTCAGATCGAGAGATTCTGAAGCAGCTATATCATTTAAGACTATGTTGGCACCCATTGATGCAAGCTTAAGTGCTATTGCCTTTCCCAGGCCTCTCGCTGATCCTGTTATCAAAGCTGTTTTACCTTTTAAAAGCATTACTGCAGCCTCCTCCTGCTTTTAAACGCCTAATTCTTCCAAAGTCTTTTTCAGGGATGTCAAATCCTCAACATTATAACTTCTGGCTTCCTTATCGATTTTCCTGACAAATCCGCTCAGGACTTTTCCAGGGCCTATTTCAATGAAAGTATCGACTCCCTGGCCAAGCATATATCTTACTGAATCTTCCCAAAGCACAGGGCTGCATACCTGTCTGGCCAGCAGATCCTTTATATCTTCAGGAGACCTGACAACATCGGCTGTTACATTTGCAACCAACGGAGTCTTAAAGTCTCTGAAATCAATATGCTCCAACTCTGCCATCAATTTATCTCCTGCAGACTTAAGCATACTGCAGTGGAACGGAGCACTGACCGCAAGCTGTACAGCTCTTTTCGCGCCCCTGCTTTTACAGAGGTCCATAGCTTTTTTGACAGCCTTCACTTCACCCGCTATGGAAATCTGCCCCGGGCAGTTGAAGTTTGCCGGCTCGACGATGCCTTCATCTGATGCCTGTCTGCAGCATTCCACCACATCTTCCTTCGAAAGGCCTATGATGGCAGCCATCGTTCCGACTCCCAGCGGTACAGCTTCCTGCATGTATTTTCCTCTTTTTCTTACAAGCGATACTGCTGTTTTGAAATCCATCGTGCCAGAGGCCACGTGAGCTGAATACTCACCAAGGCTCAAGCCTGCCGTGTAATCAGGCTTTATGCCTTTTTCCATCAGAGGTACAAGGCACGCCACACTTGCCGTAACTATTGCCGGCTGTGTGTTTTCCGTGATCATCAGTGTCTCGTCATCGCCTTCGAAAATCATTTTCTTCATATCGATGCCGAGTGATTCAGACGCCTGATCAAATATATCAGATGCTGCTTTGAACTCTGAAGCTATGTCTTTTCCCATACCGATATATTGTGCTCCCTGACCTGGAAAAATGAATGCGGTTTTACCCATAAGGTTCCTCCAACATTATAATTTATTTTAGTGCTGCTGATTTGGCCTACTTGCTCCACCTCACCAGTGCTGACCCCCATGTGAGCCCTCCGCCAAAACCTACCAGCACCAGATTGTCTCCTTTCCTGAGGCATTTCTTTCTGTATGCTTCATCCATTGCCACAGGTATTGAAGCGGATGATATATTACCATATTTCTTTATAGTTGTGTAGACTTTTTCAAGAGCAACTCCGAGTCTTTTGATTGCGCTTTCTATAATCCTGCTGTTTGCCTGGTGAGGAATAATATACTTTATGTCGTCAAGTGTGACGTCTGATTTTTCAATAACCTTTTCAGTGGCATAAGGCATTATTTTTACTGCAAATCTGAACACTTCCTGCCCGTCCTGCCATAAAGCCAGTTTATTTTCATAATCTTTCCGGCGTTCATTTTCTTCTTCTGACATATAAAGACAAGGTATCGTTATGTATTTGCCCATTGTTCCGTCAGAACCGATGTATGTATTTAAAATGCCATAGCCTTCTTCTACTTCGCCCAGAACAACTGCACCGGCACCATCGCCAAAAAGAACACAGTTTTTCCTGTCATGCCAGTCCAGCGCCTTTGACATTCCCTCGCTGCTCACCAGCAGGATATGCTTATAATATCCGGTTTCGATGAACTGTTTTGCTACAGTAAGCCCATATATAAACCCGGAGCATGCAGCCACAAGGTCGAATGCTGCCGCATTTACCGCGCCGGTTTCCTTTTGTACTATGCACGATGTGGATGGAGTGAGATAATCAGGAGTAGAAGTTGTCACAAGGACAAGGTCTATTTCCTCAGGAGATAGTCCTGAGTCAAGAAGAGCCTGCTTTGCTGCTTCAACAGCCAAGGAATATATCGGAGCCCCTTCGTCCAGTATTCTTCTTTCTGAAATGCCGGTTCTTTTTGTTATCCATTCATCAGATGTATCGACCATTTTTTCAAGGTCTGAGTTGGTCAAGATCTTTTCTGGGACGCAGCTTCCTATACCTAAAATGCCAACGTTTACGCTCGCGTCGTGTCTTTTCTCCATCAACTTTAACCTCCATATTCTCAACGCAGTTCCTGATTTCTTCAAAAACAGAACTTTCTGCAAGTCTGCATGCCTTGAGTATTACATTTCTTATGGTTTTGCTGTTTGAATTCCCGTGACTTTTTATAACAACACCGTTGACGCCAAGTATAGGAGCACCGCCGTCTTCAGAAGGGTCCAGCATTTTCTTGAAAGCTTTCATATCTTTCATAACAAATAATGTCGATATCTTTGATAAAATGTTCCTTTTAAACATTCCTTTTATCAGTCCCGAGAAAAATGATCCGGTACCTTCAAGGAATTTAAGCATAACATTCCCTACATATCCGTCACATACTGCCACATCGACATTCCCCAGCGGTATATCCTTTCCTTCTATATTGCCAACGAAGTTCAGATTCGTGGATTTCAGCAGCGAGTAAGCCTGTTTGAGTATCTCGGTCCCTTTTTTCGCTTCGGTACCCATATTTACAAGACCTACCCGCGGATTTTCTATGTTCAGAAGTCCCTTTATATATGTCGATCCAAACATCGCGAACTGCATATAATTAATTGGTTTGCATACTGTATTTAATCCTGCATCTATGAGAAGACACTTCCCTGTTTTTGTCGGAACGATTGCACCCAAAGCAGGTCTGTCTACGCCCTTGAGTCTTCCGAGTATAAATAATGCACCTGTCAGCAGAGCACCTGTATTGCCAGCAGATACGAAAACATCTCCTTTTTTTTCCTTCAGCATATTGAATCCCACAACCATCGATGAATTTTTTTTGCTTCTGATAGCACGTGTAGGAATATCATCGTTGGTTATTACCTCTTTTGAATGGACGACTTCAAGCCTTTTGCTGCTGAAATTCCTTTCCTTCAGTATCCTTTCTATCTGCTCTGCGTCACCTATTAATGTTATATCAAAGCCATCCTGCATCTTTATCGCGTCAATACTTCCGTTGACAATAGCGTCAGGAGCATTGTCGCCGCCCATAGCGTCAACCAGAATTCTCAATATTTTTCACTCCCGTATCGTACTGTAAATCCGTGACCCATCCTCTTTACAATAATAAAAATACTATTTTCCGTCCTCATTTTCAAGGGAAACCAGTATGAATTTCCCTCTGAACATCTCAACCTGTTTTTCGTAGATCCTGACCCAGACGATATACTTACTTCCTCTGATCTGTTTTACCTCAGCTTTTGCCACAAGTTTGCAGCCCGAATATACGGGGATTTTATACTTAATGTTAGCAACGCCCACAAGTGCTACATGAGCATCGATAACAGCGATTGCAAGAGATTCTGCCAATGAGTATATAAAATGTCCTCTTATAATCTTCGTTTTTTCAAAAGCCATGGAATCGTCGGTCTCCAATATGGACACACCATACTTTCCCAACGTTATATCGATGAGCTCACCGACGATCTCACCGCCCTGAAGCGACTTAACTTTGCGGTAGTTGTTCTCAGCAACATTCTTTATTCTTTCCCTCAGCTCCGGGATACCCATTTCGAGCCTGTCAAGCCTTATTGTAGGCACGCTGACATTAAACATCTCGGATAACTCTTCATCTGTAAGGAATGGATCATCTTTGATTTTTTCTGCTAATATCTGCTGCCTCTCTTTTTTTAATAAGGATGATCGGCTCATTTGTTTAAACACCCGCTATTCTCATCATATGTATAATTATTACCTGATACTATTTCCTATTACTAAAAGTATATAATATTTTTCTCCCCAATGCAATAATTTCCGAAAATATTGCTATTATACTCAAAGTATGTCAGTGCGGTCCTGCTGTATGTTTTCCATAATCGTCCTGCTGTCATTTCAGTAATCATTTAAGTAATATAATAGAAAAACATGTGCCGAAGGTATGCACATGTTTCACTTTTTAACTGTATCATTGCCTGTTCTGTTTCAGTTATTGGTGTTAATTACATTTAAGTTCTTCTTAATATAATCATAAAGCGAATAGATCGTAATAATAACAGCCAGAAGCATTGCGTAGTCATCGAACTGGAAAGTTGTAAACAGGCTGAGCGGGAAATTGTTCAGCAATGCTGCCACAATGGCTATATCCTGAAGAACTGTTTTCAGCTTTCCAAGATTGCTGGCAGCTATAACGATTCCTTCGCCTGCAGCTACAAGCCTCAGTCCGGTAACTATGAATTCACGTGCTATTATCAGCATCGCTGCCCATCCGTTGACATCCCCTCTTTGTACAAGGGCCAGAAGAGCAGCTGTTACCAGCAGTTTGTCCGCGATAGGGTCTAGAAATTTGCCGAACCTCGTTACAAGCTTCCTTTTCCTTGCGATATATCCATCGACCGCATCGGTACTTGACGCCAGGATAAAAATACCTGCGGCTACATAACCTCCGTATGAAGACAGAAAATTATTGGCGGCAACCAGCTGGGGCCGCATGAATTCCAAAATTCCGGCATTGATAATTGAAGCCGGTATCGGCATTACAAATATCATAAGTACAGGTACCAATATTATTCTGGAAATCGTAAGTTTATTGGGCAGATTCATATTGAGCCTCTCCTGTCACATCATATTCCCCGGCATCCAGTATTTTGACGTCCACAAACTGGTCAAATTCCAAAGGTTCGCTGCTTGTGAAATAAATCAGCCCATCTATTCCCGGAGCTTCTGCATAGCTTCTTCCGTAATAGAATATGCCGTCCTCAGCGACACCTTCAACAAGAACTTTGTATGTCCTGCCGATCCTCTCCCTGTTCAGTTCGGCAGATATCCGGCGCTGTATCTTCATCAGCCGGTTATACCGGGATCTTTTCACCCTTGAAGGTATCTGATCCTTCATTTTATATGCAGGTGTTCCTTCTTCTTTAGAATACATAAATGTTCCCAGTCTGTCAAACCTGTATTTTTCAATAAAATTCTCAAGCTCGTTAAAATCATCTTCGTTTTCACCGGGAAATCCGACTATCATCGTAGTTCTTATTACAACATCCGGTATTTCTTTTCTGATTGTATCAAGCAGACTGCATATATCAGAGCTTTTGCCCCTGCGGCCCATTCTTTTCAGGACTTCATCGCTCGCATGCTGTATCGGTATGTCAAGATATTTGCATACTTTATCATTTGAAGCTATTTCACAAATAAGTTCCTCATCAATTTCTTCCGGATAGCAGTAAAGCAGCCTGATCCACTCTATACCTTCTATTTTGCCCAATTTTCTTATCAACTCTGTAAGCATCTTTTTCCCATATATATCTGTCCCGTACCTGGTCGTATCCTGTGCCGTCAGAATCAGTTCCTTTATTCCGGAAGCAGCAAGCTTTCCGGCTTCTTCCAGAATTGACTCCATTTTTCTGCTTCTGTAAGGGCCCCTCAGTGATGGTATGATGCAATAAGTACAGCAGTTATCGCAGCCTTCTGCTATTTTCAGGTACGCATATCCCTTTCCGGTCGAAATTACCCGTTCACCGTCAAGATATGAAATGTCCTCAAGCTCTCCATATCTTAAAACCTTTTTCCCTTCGTATGCCTCTTTTATCACTTCAGCTATATCGGCATAGCTTCCTGTACCGATAACAGCATCAACTTCGGGGATTTCATCGAGGATCATCTGCTTATATCGCTGCGCCATACAGCCTGTCACTATAAGCAGTTCGCAATTCTCAGCCTTCAGTTCCGACATTTCCAGTATGGTATTTATGGATTCCTGTTTTGCGCTGTCAATAAAGCCACATGTATTTACAATGATTATATCTGCATCACTGGCTTCGTTTACTATTTCATAACCGTCTGACCTGAGCATACCCAGCATCAGCTCGCTGTCAACCAGGTTCTTCGGGCAGCCCAGCGATACCAGTCCGATTTTCTTGTTCAATAAAAACACTCCTTGTTTATCTTTTGCTGTCCAATATTTTTAATATACACTATATATCATGTAATCACAATATACGTATCAGGCAAAGATCTATTTTGCATCCGTAACTCTGACCATAATAATCTGTACCGTCAAGTTTCCCATGCAAAAAAAAACACAGATTCCGGACATCTGTGTTTTTGGCTGTCTCATTCTATTTCCTGAGGCTTTGCTTTATGCCTGTATTTTAGGTATATGTTTGAGGTATACTTCTGAAGTATATATTGGCAAACATTTCAGCTTAACAGCTCACCATCTTCAATTTCAGAATTCATATCTCTGATGGCAGCTTTGATCGTTTCGCCGCTGAACCCCCTGTGAGCCAGAAACATATAAGCCTTCCTGAGAATTTTTTCATCACTCAGATCGTATTTGCCAAATTTATTTTTCAAAAGCCTTTCCGCCACCACCGAATCATCGACTTTCCAATCCGCCAGTACCTCATCTGCAGTTTCCTCAGAAACTCCCCTTGAAATCAGTTCAAGTTTCATCATCTTTTTTGACAAAGGCTTCAGTTTGCTTCTGTCATAAATATATTTCTGGGCATAGAGTTTGTCATTGATATAGCCCATTGCCAGAAGCTCATCTATAACCTTCTGTATGCAATCCTGGTCATATCCTTCTTTATGAAGCTTATCCCGCACTTCCTTTTCTGTCCGTATCCTGAGTGCAAGGAATTTTACTGCCTTTGCTTTTGCTTGCCGGACATTGATCGTGTTTTTGATATACTCTATGGTCTCCTGTGAGATTTCTGTTTTTTCATACAGATGCAGTGAGATATAATCCTCCTCAGAGATGATAAACGCAAATTTCCCATCGATATATACAGAAATCCTGTCCTTGTTCTTTTTACTTTTCTCCGCTGATGTGATCTCCAAGGCTTAACCACCCCCTGCACCCGTATACGCTGTTACTCTATGTCCGGATCCATGTCTTCGTCTTCGTCCTGTATTTCAGGTTCGTTTATAGTTTTGGCAAATGCCTGATTGAAGTTCTCTCTTATTTTCATTTCTATCTCATTCGTCACTTCAGGATTGTCTCTCAGATACTGCTTGACATTTTCTCTTCCCTGGCCAATTCTCTGACCATTATATGAGAACCATGCACCGCTCTTGTTTACAATATCGAGATTGACTGCAACATCAAGAATGCTGCCCTCTTTTGATATTCCCTTACCGTATATAATATCGAATTCCGCTTCTCTGAACGGAGGAGCAACTTTATTCTTAACGACCTTGACCCTCGTCCTGCTTCCTATGACATCCGTGCCCTGCTTAATTGACTCTATCCTGCGTACATCCATCCTGACAGACGCATAGAACTTAAGAGCTCTGCCTCCGGGTGTCGTTTCAGGGTTGCCGAACATAACCCCTACTTTTTCTCTGAGCTGGTTTATAAATATGGCCGTGGTCTTAGATTTGCTGATAACACCGGCAAGTTTTCTGAGAGCCTGGGACATAAGCCTTGCCTGAAGGCCCACATGCGAATCACCCATCTCGCCGTCGATTTCTGCTTTCGGTACAAGAGCCGCAACAGAGTCAATAATAATAACATCTATCGCTCCGCTCCTTACAAGTGCTTCAGCTATCTCGAGTGCCTGCTCTCCTGTATCAGGCTGTGAAACAATAAGATTATCAATATCTACGCCCAGATTTTTGGCATATACCGGGTCCAGTGCATGCTCAGCGTCTATGAATGCAGCATCTCCGCCCGCTTTTTGCGCTTCTGCCACAATGTGCAGTGCAACTGTGGTTTTACCGGAAGATTCGGGTCCGAATATTTCCACTATTCTTCCCCTTGGAACTCCGCCTACACCAAGAGCTATATCCAGACCGATGGCGCCTGTCGGTATAGTTTCAACATTCATATGGGCATTTTCACCAAGCTTCATGACGGCACCCTTGCCAAACTGCTTCTCTATCTGGTTCAGTGCCATCTCCAGTGCCTTCTTTTTTTCCAACATTACGAGCAGACCTCCTTAATATAAATAGCGAACACTTGTTCTAGCGAAAATTATATAATATTTCTCTAAAAGAGTCAATATTAATATAACATATTTTTACAATTTCAATCTTTGCTTAATGTTTTTCACCAAATATATCGCATCCTCCGACCTTAACAGCAGCATTGACGCAATATAAACAACAACTCCGGCAAATATCTCGAAAGCCAGCAGAATAATCTGCATAAATTTCCCGTCCGGATACGGCACGATCATCTTCAGGATACATAATACCATACTCATAACCGCAGCTGCAGGAAGTGAACGTGCAAAAAAGCCTGACAGCATATGCGAATGTATCCCGTTCATTTTGCGTGCCATTAGTATTATCAGAATTACCGCATTCACAGTACTGATCAGTGAATATGACAGAGCCATGCCCGCGGCACCGAGGTGAGTATAATGATAAAAAACGCTGCAGAATACAAGATTCAGCATCACCGATACTATTCCGGCAAGCAGCGGAGTTTTTGTATCCTGACCGGCATAATAGGCACGGTTCATTATAGCCACGATTGACTGGGAAACCATTGATATACAGAAAAACGCAAGTATGTACGCAACAATTGGCACATTCTGTTCCGTAAATCTGCCTCCCCATTTAAAAACAGCCCGTACCAGCTGTTCTCTCAGGACAAAGAATCCTGCGGCAGACGGAACAGCCAGGAACAGTACTGAAGTGAGGGATTTCATAAGGAGTGTTTTGTATTTCTGATACTCTCCCGTAGCGTATTTCCCGGATAGTGAAGGTAATACCGCCGTACCGATTCCCATTGCAAAAATCCCATACGGCAGCTGCCAGAGCGTGTTGGCATTTCTGAAAGCGGCAAGGCTGCCTTCAATGGCACACAGGCTTACAAAAGCAGTAGATATGATGGTGTTGATCTGTGTAATGGATGATGAAACCAGAGAAGGGACAGCCTGGCTGAACAGTCTTCTGAATCCTTTATCTGAAATGCTGAGTACAGGCCTGTAATTTCTGAATTTGTCAAATGAAAACGACAGCTGTATCAGAAAGTATGCAAATGCGCTCAGAGCTACAAAAACCGCTGCCTTTGTCATACTGGCCGGATTCGTGTCGGCAAAGAAAAATATGCTGAGAGTGCATCCCAGGTTGTATATTGAAGGTCCGAAAGCTGCAGCAGCAAATTTTTTGTATGAGTTGAGAACTCCATTGCAAATTCCGGCCAGCATCAGGAAGCACACTGACGGGAACAATATGCGTGAAAGCTTTATTGCCAGCTCCTTCGTCTGAGGACTGCTGTTTGTAAATCCCGGCGCTACTGCCGGTATGATCTGAGGAGCGAAAATTATCCCCAGTACACATATTACAGTTATAACCAGCACCAAAACGTTTATAAAAATACTGGCCGCAAGCCATCCCTTCTTTTCCTCTCCTTTTTCCAGCTTTCCGGAGAGGAACGGCACCAATGCTGCAGATATGGTACCTCCGACCAGCAGCGTGTAAATAAGATCAGGCACTGTGAATGCCGCAACATAAGCATCCTGTACCCAGCTTAGGCCAACTTTCCATGACAGCATTGTTTCACGCAGAAAGCCCGTAAGTCTGCTCAATACCATAGATGACATCACTATTATTGCTGCTGTTGATACACTGCTGTTATTATCCCGATTCAACTCTTGTCCTCCGTAAATGACCAGCTGCCTCTTAAACAAAATTTTGCGTGCAGCCCTGAATTCAGTGCAGGCTCACCATGTACACTGCTGATGCATACCGCCTGCCATATCTTTTATGTGAGACTGTTTTACGCAAGCCGCCGTCAGCAGGTATCCTTCATACCCAGCAGGTGTCTTCTGATCATATCGAGTGCATTCAGGCATGTCACATTTCTTATTCTGCTTCTGCTGCCCCACAGATTGAGCTTTCTGACAATGATGCCGTCCTTGTGGGCAAGCGCAACATATACGAGCCCGACAGGTTTTTCTTCAGTACCTCCTCCGGGTCCGGCTATACCGGTTATTGATATGCCTATGTCAGTACCTGAAACCTTTCTTACCCCTGAAGCCATTTCTGAAGCGGTCTGTTCGCTGACTGCACCGTATGCATCAAGAGTTTCCTTTCGTACTCCGAGTTCCTCCATCTTGGCCCTGTTGCTGTATGTTACAATCGCCCTGTCAAACACCCCGGAAATGCCTGGTATTTCCGTCAGTCTTGCGGACAGCAGGCCTCCTGTACATGATTCCGCCAGGGAAATCGTTGTGTTGCTTTCCATGAGAAGCCTTGCAGCCACCTGATCAAGGCTGCTGTTGTCATTGCTGTAAACTGCATCGCCAAGTCTGCGTCTTATTTCTTCTTCCACAGGGCTTATTATATCTTCGCTATGTCCGTCTTTTGGATATTTAGCGGTGATTCTCAGCGTAACTTCACCTTCTTTTGCATATGGTGCTATCGTCGGATTTGTCTGATTTTCGATCAGATCCATAAGCTTGTCTTCAACTGTTGATTCTCCTATGCCGAATATCCTCAGGAACCGCGATTCCAGCCTGTATTCCGTTTTTGAAGCTAAATATGGTATTACCGTTTCTTCAAACATTGGTTTCATTTCTGAAGGCGGACCCGGGAGCATCACCACTATCTTCCCTTTTTCTTCTATTATGCAGCCCGGCGCTGTTCCGTTGTTGTTTTTTACTATTATGCAGCCTTCGGGAAGGTATGCCTGCTTTACATTATTTTGCGTCATCTGCCTGTTGGTCCTTGCGAAGAAGTTCTTTATTTTGTCAAGGCTTTCCTGATTGAGAACCAGTTTCCTGTTTACCACAGCCGCTACGGTTTCCTTCGTAAGGTCATCCTGTGTCGGACCGAGGCCGCCTGTAAGTATAACAACGTCCGAACGTGACAGTGCAAGTTCAAGGCTTTTTTTCAGGCGTTCCGGGTTATCTCCTACCACATCGTGATAATACACGCCAATTCCAACATCCGGCAGTCTGGATGAAATGTACTGTGCGTTTGTGTTGGCGATCTGGCCCATCAGAAGTTCAGTGCCAACTGCTAATATTTCAGCTTTCATTATTATCCATCTCCTGTTACGGCAGTTTGCTGCTATTTATATGATTTTTGCTACTATTATATCAATTCCGTGTTTTCTGTGTAAACACAGGGGTATAAATTAATGAAGATAACTGCAATACTAATTTTAATTGCAAGTTTTCAGGAAATTAACATAAAAGGAGCTGAGATATATGAAGGACAGTCAGATCAAAAAGGTTACCATAATAGGTGCCGGTTTTGTAGGTTCCACCACTGCCTATACGCTTATGATGAGCGGACTGGTATCCGAGTTGGTTCTTATTGATGTAAATAAAGATAAAGCTGAAGGCGAGGTAATGGATCTTAATCACGGGATGCAGTTTGTAAGGCCTGTAAGGGTATATCACGGAGAATACAGTGATTGCGCCGGTTCAGATATCATAATAATAACAGCAGGCGCAAATCAGAAACCCGGTGAAACCAGAATAGATCTGGTACATAAAAATACGGCAATATTCAGGAGCATCGTTAACGAAGTCAAAAAATATGCAACAGATTCCATACTCCTTGTAGTTACAAACCCGGTAGACATTCTTACCTATGTAACATGGAAGCTTTCAGGTTTTCCCGTCTCCAGGGTTATCGGATCCGGGACCGTGCTTGATACCGCTCGTTTCAGATACCTTTTGGGCAGGCACGCCGGTATAGATCCAAGGAATGTGCACGCTTATATCATAGGTGAACACGGTGATACTGAAGTAGCTGCCTGGAGCCTTACAAACATAGCCGGCATGACAATGGATGAATTCTGCAGAACCTGCAACAAATGTGAGGGCCAGCTGTCAAAGTATGAAATATACAATGATGTAAAAAATGCCGCATACCATATTATTGAAAGGAAAGGCGCCACCTATTATGCGGTTGCACTGGCAGTAAAGCGCATAGTTGAAGCAATCATCAGGGACGAAAATTCCATACTTACCGTATCCAGCCTGCTGGAGAACAAATACGGCGTAAGCGGCGTATGCCTGAGTCTTCCGACGATAGTAAACAGCAGCGGCATCAGCAACGTTCTTGATCTTCCGCTGAACAGTGATGAAGTCAGCCTCTTCCGGAAGTCCGCTGAATCAATGAAAGAAGTTATTGATAGTCTTGACATATGACAACCAGGTGAAAAAAAGACGACAAATGTCCTGAAAATGTCTACTTCATTCCATCCATCCCCTGTAATATGATGGTACCGTGACAGGCAGCTGTTGTATCATATATTGCTCTGCAGCCCTGAGATAATCACACAGCTGCCTGCCGGGCAGTAAAAAATAAAAGAACAGAGGGATGGTAACATGAGGGATTCTGTCAGGATTCTAAAAAACATTATCAGCAATGTTGAAAATGTTATCGTGGGAAAACGTAATGCAGTGGAACTTGCTTCAATAGCGCTGATATGCGGCGGACATGTCCTGATCGAAGATGTCCCGGGCGTCGGCAAAACAAGTCTGGTATCCGCACTGGCAAAATCGATAAATGTTTCTTTCCGGAGGATCCAGTTCACGCCCGACATTCTTCCGTCTGATATAACCGGTTTTTCTGTCTATAATCAGAAAACCGGCGATTTCGAATACAGACCTGGAGCCGTAATGAGCCAGATAATACTGGCAGATGAGATCAACCGTACTTCTCCCAAAACCCAGGCCAGTCTTCTGGAAGTAATGGAGGAATACCAGGTAACAGTTGACGGAGTTACATATAAGGTGCCAAAACCTTTCATGGTCCTTGCCACGCAGAATCCTGTCGAATACCTTGGTACCTACCCTCTGCCTGAGGCTCAGATTGACAGATTTTTCATGAAAATATCCATAGGTTATCCTACAGTCAATGAAGAAAGCTATATATTATCCAGATTTCAGTTTTCAAATCCCCTGGAAAAGCTGATGCCGGTTGCTGAAAGCAGTGACATCATATCACTTCAGGAAGAAGTCAGAAACATACATGTAGACAAAAGCCTCAGCAACTACATTGCAGAAATAGTCAGCCAGACAAGACATCATCCCGATGTGACTCTCGGGTCAAGTCCAAGAGGTTCGCTGGCACTTTTCCGTGCATCCCAGGCGTGGGCTTTCTATAACGGACGCGATTACGTAATACCTGATGATGTAAAAAAAATGGTGATCCCGGTCCTTTCACACAGGATCATGCTCAAGCAGGAGGCCAAGCTCAAGAAAATAGATCCGGTTGAAATCCTGAACCTGATCGTTTCAAGGATTAACGTACCGGTGGTGAACTGATATGAAGAAAACAAGGATATTATACTTGTGCCTACTTATATCTGCACTTATATTTGCATATTTCAACGGCGGAAAGATTCCATATATGCTTCTTTATACGATGCTGCTGATACCTGGCATCTCGGCTGTCTATACACTGATAATTTATTTACGCTTCAAATATGGACAGGAACTTGATAAGAAATTTGTAACAAAAGGCGACAAGGTGAAATTTACTTTCAGTATAAGCAACGAAGATTTCTTCATATATCCTTATCTGAAAATTACATTTTACGGATCCAACACGATTTTTGAAAACCAGTTCCAGGTCAGGAATTTCTCGCTGCTGCCCATCTCCGTCAGGAATTTCGCCTTTGAACTGCAGTGCAACTACAGAGGCTGCTATGAAATCGGGGTCAGTTCGGTGGAAATCGAAGATTTTTTCGGTCTTTTTAAATTAAGGTACACCATAGGTGAACCCAAGTACATCACCGTATATCCCAGGATCGTATATCTTGAAAAATTCCGTCTTAAAACCGATTTCATGTCAGAAGCCCATTCGGCGCTCAATTCCAGAGATGAGGACATGACTACGGTAAGTGACGTAAGAAAGTATCAGTACGGCGACAGTCTGAAAAGGATACACTGGAAACTTACCGCCAGGACACAGGAGTTAATGGTCAAAAAGTTTCAGGCAACTTCAGAAACAAACATCCTGATGCTTCTGGATCTCAGTAAAAACAATTTTTCATTGGGCGAAAACATAATTATTGAAGACAAACTGATCGAATCCGCAGTTGCGGTGCTTCATTACTGCCTCTTTAAATGGATTCCGGTTGATCTTGTTTATTTCTGCGGCTCGCTCAGACACATACATGCCAGGGATCATCTCATGTTTAACGAGATATACGAAACACTGGCAAAAGTCAAATTCAGCGGCGATGTCCCGGTTAAGGATCTTATCGAGATCTTTACGGACAACTCACTGAAAAGGACAAACTTGCTCGTGTTTACATCCAACCTGGATTATGATCTGTACAACCAGTTATATAAAACTGCAAAATCCGGATATAACATAAGCCTGATATATATATCCCCCGAGAAAATAACAGGCGCGGGAAATCAGGAAGCTGAAAATATTCTGGCGTCTCTGCCTGAAATCGGTATTATAAGTTACAGAATCGGCATCGATGATGATATCAAACAGGTACTGGAATGTTAGCAGCAGGAGGTTCAGATATGATCAAAAAAGTATTTGGAAAGCTGCCGGATATTTTATTGGCAATACTGATCTCGTTCAGCCTGACTTGTGCTCTTGCAGCAGCACTTTGCTTCACATTCCCTTCATGGGGCATTTTGCTTGTAACAACTCTGATCACAGCAGTCCTGTATATATCCTTCTGCAGTAAAAAAGCTGCAGTTGCTGCCGGTATACTTTTCGTGACAGCACTTATCGGCTGTGCTGTCTATATCCTGTTCTACTCTGATCACGAAAAGCTAATAAATTTCTTAACAGAGTATTTTTACTGGCTTTACGATTACATAATGTATCTGGATACACCAAACTCCGCGTACCAGTTTGTTACTGTACTGGTGCTATGTCTTGCTGCTTCTGTGTTTTCTTTTATATTCGTTATAAAGAAATTCAGATTTCTGATCGTGCTGGCAGCGGGAATCTGTATCTTTTGCTTCCAGGTTTCATATAGCATGACTGTCAGCATGGAATCGTTTTATTTGTTCCTTGCTGCTGCACTGATCCTGTACCTGAAGCATGTGTATATGATTAAAGCTTCAAAGGGCCTCAATGATTATACTGCATCTTCTGTCATTGCGCTCTGGAGCATTCCAGTCAGTATTATTATAATTCTGCTGGCCTCTCTGATACACGCAAGCGACAAACCCATTCAGTGGGAATGGCTTGACAGCAAAATAATTTCTGCCTACAATTCTCTGCACAATAAGTTTGATTATGAATCTTTTGATTATTTCTCACTATCCGCAACTTCCGGATTTGGTGACAGCAACAGCCTGCTCGGCGGCAGAGTCAGGCTGGACAGGACCAATGTTCTTCAGGTTAGGACTAACAAGGAAATTTATCTTCGCGGTGTTTCCAAAGATCTTTATACAGGCAGCAGGTGGCTCAACAGTGTTGAAGAGCTTGCCCCGGCAGATACTGAGCTCAAAAGCCTTTACAGTGATACTGAAGAAATGCTTGAGGGCATGAAAATACTTACGGGCGAAGATGATTTTCTTAACAAGTATTTTACGGAAACATCGGTCTCAGTCGAATTTTTGAATCTTAAAACCAAATCGTTATTCATTCCTTCAAAAATCAGCAGCATCGATTTCAACTCAGGCAGCGTTAATTTATATGTAAGTGATACCGGTGACTACTCCTCTGAAAAAAGGCTTAAAAAGGGATTTGAGTACAGCATGAAAGCTTATGTTCCAAGAATCGGATCAGAGGAATTCATAAATGTGCTGAGAAAAAGTAAAAAAGGCCTGTATGACGAGTACCTGAAAAAAATCTCGTATAATATTTACATGGGGAACACTGTAAGAACTAACCCTGGCGTAACTGTTGCCGTCGTCAGGGCTGCGGGAGCTGACGCAGACATATACGGCGAAATCAACAGTGAGTATCAGACAGTAAAAGAGCTAAGTGAACACAGCCGGCTTATATATGAAAAATACACTCAGCTGCCGGAAGAACTGCCTCAGAGGGTCAAAGACCTCGCTGCTTCGCTGGTCGTATCGGCAAATAATGATTATGATAAAGCCAAAGCCATCGAAAATTACCTGGCCGGAAAATTCGCTTATAACCTTGATGTTAGTACAACTCCGAGAAACAGGGATTTTGTGGATTATTTTCTCTTTGATCTGCAGGAAGGCTACTGTACATACTTTGCTTCCGCAATGACCATACTGGCCAGATGTGCCGGGCTGCCTGCCAGATATGTCGAGGGTTATATGCTGCCGCCCGAGCCTTCAAAGGACAATTTCTCCTTATATATCGTCAGCAATATACAGGCCCATGCCTGGACAGAAATTTATTTTGAAGGTTACGGCTGGCTGCCCTTTGAGCCAACAGCTCCTTTCAGATCGACTTTCTACAAATCAGACAAACCTGAGCAGGTTTCTTACAGTACCGGTTACAGTCCTTCCTATGAAGATTATATGGCAATGATGATGAAATATTATGGCCAGGGCGCTGCCACCGGAGCTGCCGGTTTTGAAACAGGCTCAGTCCGTTCAAAGCCCAGCTGGAATACTGCAGTGATTATTTCAGTTTCCGCAGTTATTGGAATGTTTGCTCTGCTTATACTGTTCAATGTGTTTCAAAGCAAATTCAGACTGTTCAAACTTGCTGTTCTGCCTGCCAGAGAATCCGTTGTCAGGCACTATGAATATTACCTGCGCATACTCAGGCTCACCGGTTTTGAACTTAAACCTTCCGAAACACCGCATCAGTATTCTGACAGGATCGATGGGCTGCTTTACTTCCGGCCCGTAAGCTTCAAAGCCATCACCGATATTTTTGTCAGGGCAAGATACAGCATGCATGACGTAACTGAAAATGAAAAACAGCAGTTCGTGAACTTCGTTCCTGTATTCCTGGAAGAAATAAAGAAAGATATGGGAAAGGTTAAATATTTCACACTTAAATATATTCTCGGCAGAATCTGACTTTGCTTGATCGCGGAAAAGCCGTTCAATACTGAACGGCTTTCTGCAAACATATTACATTACATTTAAATGTAAGTACGGACAGACAGACAGTTATTCAGGCCTGTGTCTCTGATCTCAGAGATCATAAACCTGTTCCGGCGATAAGACATTTATCCCATGCGCTTTCAATATCTCCACCGCTTTATCTGGTGCATTTGTCTTGAGTATGACCATGGCCTCATCTTCTTTTTTGCTGACAAATGCATACATATACTCTATCTCGGCATTGATGCCTTCAAGTGCCTTCAATGCTTTTGCAAGCCCGCCCGGTTCATCCTTTACACCGATTGCTATCACATCGGTCACGCTCATCGTAAAACCGTGGCTTTTTAAAACTTTCTCGGCCTCTTCCGGCTTATTGACTATCAGCCTCAGAATGCCGAAATCTGTTGTGTCTGCTATTGACAAAGCACTGATGTCGATGCCGTTGCCGCCCAATACTGAAGTAACTTCTGCTAGTCTTCCGGATTTGTTCTCAAGAAAAATGGATATCTGCTTCACATACATGGTCCGCTACCTCCCTTTCCCTGCTGGTGTGCCCCATCAAAACAGAGCACTTAACAGTTTACAGCCAACTTGTTTTGATAAAATCGAACCGTCAGGCCGTATGATATTATGCCGTACCGGTTCAGATTTTACGCTTGTCAATGACCCTTTTTGCTTTTCCTTCGCTCCGCTCGATTGACTTCGGCTCTACAAGCTTGACTTTTATACTGATACCAAGTGTGTCTTCTATCTTCTTCTTCATGCTCTTTTCCAGGTCTTCGATCCTCTTTACTTCATCAGAGAACAGGGCCTGCGTCATCTCAACCCATACTTCCATGACGTCGAGATTACCAACCCTGTCAACTATTATTTTATAATGAGGAGCAGCCTCGCCCATCTCAAGCAATACGCTTTCGATCTGGCTCGGGAATACATTGACACCCCTTATTATCAGCATGTCGTCAGTACGTCCTGTTACCTTGCTCATCCTTACCAATGTTCTTCCACAGTCACATTTCGAGTAGTCCAGGGATGACAGATCCCTTGTTCTGTAACGAAGCAGCGGCAATCCTTCTTTAGTGATTGTTGAAAATACAAGTTCTCCTTTGGAACCGGGAGGCAATACTTCCTCTGTTTCCGGGTCGATTATTTCAGGTATGAAATGATCCTCCTGGACATGTAAGCCGCATTTGCACGGACATTCTGACGCAACACCCGGCCCCATAACTTCACTCAGCCCGTAAATATCGATAGCCATTATGCCAAGTCTTCTTTCAATCTCGCTCCTCATGGCTTCAGACCATGGTTCGGCTCCAAAAACGCCGGCCCTGAGCTTCAGATCACTGGGTTTTATACCTGCTTCCTCCATCTCTTCCGCCATGTAAAGAGCATAGGAAGGAGTACATGCCAGATGCGTAGTCCCGAAATCTTTCATTATCTGCAGCTGCAGCTTTGTGTTGCCTCCCGACATAGGAATGACAGATGCACCTACTTTTTCCGCGCCATAATGTGCACCAAGGCCTCCCGTGAACAGGCCGTAACCATACGCGATCTGTATCACCGACTCCTTGGTAACGCCGGCGCTTGTCAGTGTTCTTGCCATGACTTCTGACCATTTTTCCAGGTCATTTCTTGTATATCCCACGACTGTTTTCTTCCCTGTCGTGCCGGAAGATGCATGTATCCTCACGATCTCACTGAGCGGAGTTGCAAAAAGTCCATACGGATAGTTATCCCTCAGATCTTGCTTATAGGTAAAAGGAAGCTTGGGCAAATCTTCGATTCCTTTGATATCTCCGGGTTCGATACCCTTTTGCTGCATCTTTGCTCTGTAAAAAGGAACGTTATGGTATACTCTTTTAACCGTCTTTACAAGCCGCTCACTCTGAAGCTTTCGCATTTCCTCTCTGGGCATGCATTCGCGCGACTGGTTCCAGTATAACATTAAGAACCCCTCCTAATATTTATTTAATGCCCTTTATTCTCCCGTGAGAACAGCTTTCAGGGTTTACGGGTCAGGTCCCCGCCCCACGCAAAAGCAACCAGGCTGAAATCCAAATTCATGCGACACTCCATAAATCTGTTCATTTCTGCACATCTCAAGAAATCCAATGTTCTGAAGAACACTTAATCTTCAGCAAGGCTGTGCTGCATATATTATGCGGCATGGGCATGTCACGTGAAAATCATATTATTTTTTTACATTAAACTGATATCCGGCATTAAATGCTTTTCTGTTAACATCAAGGAATTTCTGCGGCACTACTTCCTCAAGTGCCTTGAGCCACACATCGATACCAATTTCAGTAGTTTTTGCAAGAAGACCTATCAGTACAATATTTACAGCTTTTATATTTCCGCAGTCCCTTGCGATACTCAGAGCATCTATGGATTTGATATTTACGCCCGCAGCTGTGAGTTTTTCAATTATTCCTTCCGGATATTCCGCCTTGCCGGTGATGACAGGCATTGGGTCGATCCTCTGGTCATTCAGGATCAAAGTACCATCCTTTTTCAGATATTCTATCCAGCGCAGAGCTTCAAGTCTTTCAAAAGCCAGCAGGATGTCTGCTTCTCCCTTTTCAATGATGGGCGAATATACTTTCTTCCCCATTTTTACATATGTGACAACACTTCCGCCTCTCTGGGACATACCATGAACTTCGGATACCTTTACATCATATCCCCTTTTCATAGCAACATTGCCCAGAAGTCTGCTTGCCAGCAGTGTTCCCTGGCCTCCTACGCCTACTATCAGTATGTTCAGATTATTCATTTTTATCACCGGCCTTTTCTATCGCGTTGAAGCTGCATACTTTAGTGCAGAGCTTGCAGCCTACACACAATGCGCTGTTTATCTCTATCCTTTCACCCTTGTCTACTATCGCAGGGCAGCCTATCCTTAAGCAGCTTCTGCATTTTCTGCAATTATCATTAATCATCTGAGGCCCTTCATAACGAACCTGTTTCAGCAGAGCACACGGTCTCTGTGCTATTATCACTGACGGTTCGTCAGCCTCAGTCTCTTCTTTTACGACCTTTTCAAACTCCTTTAGATCAAACGGATCCGCTATCCTGACTCTTTCGATTCCGACAGCTTTAGCCAGAAGTTCCAGATCAACCTGCTTTGTCGGCTCTCCCTTAATTGTAAAGCCAGTGGTAGGATTGTGCTGGTGGCCTGTCATGCCGGTTATGGAGTTATCCAGTATAATTACGGTGGAGCATCCTTTGTTATAAACTATATCTATCAGACCAGTTATGCCTGAGTGGATGAAAGTAGAGTCACCCAAAACTGCCACTGTCTTCCGGCTGAATTCTTTTCCCCTGGCTTTTTCCATTCCATGAGCCATTCCAACGCTGGCACCCATGCATACGCAGGTATCCATAGCCTCTGAAGGCGGCAATGCTCCAAGTGTGTAGCAGCCTATATCTCCTGTTACGGTCAGTTTCAGCTTTTTAAGCACATGGAACGTTCCCCTGTGTGGACAGCCGGGGCACATGACAGGAGGCCTTGGTGGCGTCTCAAGATCTACATCGAACTTATTTTTACATTCCATGCCGAATATTCTCTGTCGTAACAGCGATACAGAATATTCGCCCGTGACTGGCAGTATGCCCTTTCCGATAACTTTTATCCCGAGCTCTCTGATCTGATCTTCAAAAAACGGATCCAATTCTTCTATCACATAAAGTTTATCAACTTTCGATGCAAATTCCCTTATCAGGTTTGCCGGCAAAGGATATACCATTCCAAGCTTCAGATATGAGACATCTCCGAAAGCTTCTCTTGCATACTGATATGATATTCCGGACGTAATGACTCCTATTTCTTTACTGCCCCACTCGATTTTGTTAAGGTCTGTTTCTTCGGCGAACTTCCGTAGTTCCGCCATTCTTTTTTCAACTGCCAGATGACGTCCCCTTGCCATAGCAGGCATCATGACATATTTTGATGGATCTTTTACATACGGTTTGAGTTCGTCATCGCTTCTTTCACCAAGTTCCACTATGCTCTGCGAGTGTGCAATACGCGTAGTCAGCCTTACGATGACTGGACAGTCGAATTTCTCGCTTAATTCAAAGGCAGCTTTGACAAAATCCTTGCATTCACTGCTGTCTGCAGGCTCAAGCATCGGCACCTTGGAAGCCCGTGCATAAAACCTGGAATCCTGTTCGTTTTGAGAACTGTGCATTCCCGGGTCATCTGCCACCATTATTACAAGACCTCCGTTGACGCCCGTATAGGAAACGGTATACAGCGGATCTGCCGCAACGTTAAGTCCGACATGCTTCATTGAGCAAATAGACCTCGCTCCTGCAACAGATGCACCTATTGCAACTTCCAGTGCTACCTTCTCGTTCGGTGACCATTCACTGTAGATCTCATCGTAATATTTTGCAATGCACTCTGTTATCTCCGTGCTTGGCGTGCCCGGATAAGCAGTTGCGACCTTCACACCTGCCTCATATGCACCTCTTGCTGCTGCTTCATTTCCCAACATGAGTTTCTTCATAATTTTTCCCCTCGTATATCATATAAATTCAAATATTTACATGTCCATGATATTCAGGCCATCAGCGGAATCCATCTGCTGGCTGCTAAGCTATATAATTGCAAAAAAGCCTATTTACAATATAATCATATTTTATACATTAATATGTTTTTTGTAAACTCTTGCAATGCTCAATTCAAAATCAAAAGGGACAGACCTTTCAGGAATGCCCCTTATTTTAATTGAGCAATGTCAAACTTAACGGGCAGTACTGTTATATCATGTTTCCGGGTTCAGTTTCACTTTTTTTGTCTTCCCAAATATTTCATCAATGCGCTTCTGCGGCATCTTTTCAGTAATGAGACTTACTACAGGCACGATTATAAGAGAAGCAACCATTGCGACGGCTCCGATGTTGGGAGCAACCGCAGCATCCATCTTATAAATCACAGCACCTGCCAGGGACACTGCAAAACCTCCGATGAAACCCGCCCAGGCGCCGATTTTTGTTGTCCTCTTCCAGTACAGGCCATACAGGAAAGGAGCCAGGAACGCGCCGGCAATCGTTCCCCATGAGAAAGACATCAGGCTGAGGATTGAATTTGGAGTTACAGCTACAAGGAAAGAGCAGATTACGAAAATTCCGCATAAAACTCTCATCAGCGCCATAACATTTTCTTTTTTCATGTCCGGAAAAAGTGTTCCTTTTACCAGGTCGAGCGAAATAGCAGAACTTGACACCAGTACCAGGGACGAAAGCGTGGACATGGAAGCTGACAGCACCAGTATGACTATTAGACCTATAAGCGCATCAGGCAATGCTTTTTCCAGCACCATAGGCATTACCATGTCAGCATTCGGTTTACCGTTAGCTCCAACAGGCATCGTGTTATCCAGGAACAGTCTCCCGAATCCGCCTACGAAATAGGCTCCTCCTGCTATTATCAAAGCAAATACTGTAGAAATTATCGTGCCTCTCTTAACAGCCTGTTCATCTTTTATTGCATAGAATTTGTGAACCATCTGCGGCAATCCCCAGGTCCCAAGACTTGTTAGCACTATAAGGCCAAGCAGATTAAGCGGCTGTGCACTGAAAGCACTGACCAGCCCGGGGCCTGCATCAGGTACCTGCGAGAGTTTCTGCAGTCCTCCCGAAAGTCCGCCGACAGCCGGGTTCGAAATTATATAATATATCATCAGGGCTACGCCTATCAGCATTATTATTCCCTGTATGAAATCGTTGACAGCTGTTGCCACATAGCCGCCCAGCAACAGATAAACACCGGTGAGCATAGCCATGGCTGCCATACAGTAAACAAAAGGTACTCCGAAGGTTCTTTCGAACAGATAACCCAGCCCCTGATATACCGATGCAGAATATGGCACCAGGAATACGAATATGATCAAAGCCGTAACGATTTTCATAGCCCTGCTGTCATAGCGTTTTTCAAAAAACTCAGGCATTGTTGACACTCCAAGGTCATGTGTCATTTTTCTTGTTCTGTTTGCGAGGACGATCCAGGCCAGAAGGCTTCCCAGCAAAGCATTCCCTATACCGATGAATGTTGATGAAATTCCAAAATTCCAGCCTATTTTCCCTGCATAACCGATAAATATTACTGCAGAAAAGTAAGTGGTACCGTAAGCAAAAGCCGAAAGCCATGCTCCCATCTTTCTGCCGCCCAGAAAGAAATCCTGGACATTATTGACCTTTTTTCTGCTGATAATTCCCACAAGAATCATGAGAACGATGAATAGAACCAAAAAGACATACTTAAGCATACCTACCATCCTTCCGTAATACTGAAATTAATACCTTCCATACTGCCCATTCTGCGACTTGATAGAAAATCATGTATATTATACAACACACACATAAAAAAAGAAAGAAGTTTTTGACTTCTTTCTTTTCTTGTAACAAGGAAATACCATGATTCGTTGTACGGTTTTTCAGCTTCGTCTGCTGCCGTAAATCCGGTCTGATAACATCTGCTATCTGATTATGTCTACGATATATTGCTCAAATTTCAGCAGCTTTGACATCAATTCATCCAGCTCGATATCATCCTTTTCAGTCTTCAGGTCATCCCGTATAATGCCGGAGGCTTCCTCAAGCTCATCTTTCAGCTTGTCGAGCATATGAACAATCTCAAGACGCCTGAAGCTGTACTTTTCCTTCTTCTCTTCCCTTACAGCCATTCTGCCGGCAGCGGAGACATCTGTACGTGTCACTGTGAATGACTGGCCATATTCCGGTATTATCGTGTCCAGGCGCAGTTCAGCTTCGATCAGCTCCGACAGCGCTGTTATGGAATCTTCTTCACCATGGACTATGAATACTTTCTTTGGTTTATGCCCGAAAGATCTGACCCAGCTCATAAGTCCGCTTTGATCTGCGTGCCCTGAGAAGCCTTCTATCATTTCCACCCTGGCAACGACATTTATTTCCTCGCCGAATATCCTTACCTTATCAGCTCCGTCCACCAGTCTCCTTCCCAGAGTGCCTGCAGCCTGGTATCCTACGAACACTATTGACGATTCCTTTCTCCACAGGTTATGCTTCAGATGGTGCTTGATCCTGCCGGCTTCACACATTCCGCTGGCAGATATGATTATAAGTGTTTCCTTACTGTCATTGAGAGCCTTGGATTCTTCAACACTCTGAGTAAAGCGCAGGCCCGGGAAATCCAGCGGATTATCGCCATTCTCTATATATTGCCTTGCTTCTTCGTCAAAACAGTCAAGATTGTTTCTGAATACTTTGGTGGCTGATACAGCCAGCGGGCTGTCCACATATACCGGTATATCAAGCAGGTGCTTCAGATCCTCCCCGTATTTTTCACGCTGTTTGAACAGTTCATAAATTATCTCCTGTGTCCTGCCAACAGCAAAAGACGGGATTATAATATTTCCTCCCTTTTCTTTTGTTGATTTGATGATTTCAATAAATCTGTCGATTTTGCTTTCAGTCTTTATATGATTCCTGTTGCCGTACGTCGACTCAATAAACAGGTAATCGGCACTGTCGATGATATCAGGGTCTCTGAGTATAGGCATGTTTTTATTGCCAAGATCACCTGAAAAAACAAGCTTTACTTCATGCCCATCTTCCCTGATCCATAATTCGAGAATCGCCGAACCAAGTATATGTCCTGCATCGCTGAACTTAATCCTGACCTGATCATTTATCCTTACTTCCTCATAATAATGGACGCCTTTGAACAAACCGATACTGTCCGCGGCATCCTGTACAGTATAAAGAGGCTGTACGGGAGGCAGTCCTGCCCTTTCACGCTTACGGTTCACCCATTCGTTTTCAAACTCCTGGATATGACCGCAGTCAGGCAGCATTATCGCACACAACTCTGCTGTTGCCTTTGTCGCATATATCGTTCCCTTGAAACCCTCATTGTACAGTTTAGGTATCCTTCCGCTGTGGTCTATATGAGCATGTGTAAGAATCACAAAATCCAGTTCAGCCGGGTTGAAGGGAAAAGGGTCATGGTTGCGGGCTTCTTCTGCGCTGCTGCCCTGGAACATGCCGCAGTCCACCAGGAAATTGCATGTCTGTGTTTCAATATAATAGCATGAACCAGTAACCGTCTTTGCTGCTCCCAAGAACGAAATTCTCATCAATAGCACCTCGCAAATATTATAATCAGCCATAACAGGCAAGGCTGTATGACCTTCCCGGTATGGTATTCGACAAATTAAAACATATTCCCTTTGAGTTTGATAAAATTTCTTTATTATGCACTTGACTTAATGTATTCTATGCTTTATACTTGTCTTTGTCATTTCGCGGGCCTTTAGCTCAGTTGGTCAGAGCAACCGGCTCATAACCGGTTGGTCCGGGGTTCGAGTCCCTGAAGGCCCACC
>ENA-OWPA01000464-OWPA01000464.1-bioreactor-metagenome-genome-assembly--contig:-NODE-464-length-55133-cov-8.691278_pt1 | contig 55133 bp, 61 predicted proteins | sample MGYA00238139_ERZ651803 | MGnify/ENA primary metagenome ERZ651803 (study PRJEB26909, sample SAMN07631231) | bioreactor metagenome | isolation source: Switchgrass digestor | place: USA: Dartmouth...
TGAATACTCAGGCCGCTCCGAAGAACTTTTATCCGATTGGCTTGGTAAGGAAGCCTATATGTTTAAAAGTCCAAAACACTGGAAAAAGCTTATTGGCAGCCATGACAGAATTGAATCAGTGGTAACGTGGGAAATGGCTTGCTTTGAAGAAGCATGGAATGAGTGGCTTGCAATTGATAATGAGTATGCACGCAGCGACAGGCAATACTTTGAAACTATTATCAAGCCTTATACTTGCTTTGTTGGTATATATGTAAAGTTAAAAAGGTAATGGAAGGCTAATTTTATCAGCATTACACCTTTGACCCGGGAGAAGGCTTTTCATGTAATAAGCAAATAAAAGACTGTGAAATGTTGACTGTGGTGTTCAGGACTGAATTGGTGCAATAGAATCCTTATGTGTAGTAAAGCTAATGGGAGGAATCGTATGATTTCTAGATTACTGAAAGAAACTATTAAAAAAACATATAACATCTCTGATTTTAACAAAATTGGCCATATTTTTACATCAACTGATTATCGTATAAATGTAGATAGTAATGATAAATGGTTGAGAAATATGCGTGAAAGATATTTGAATGATATAAAAAAGATGTTATATGAAATTATGTAGTGATAAATAAAAACATAAAGCCATGTGAAGATGGTTGTTATCTATAAGTGTTCTAAAATCCTAGCATGCTTAGGGTTAAGGTTGGACATAATTATTGTTCCAGGATTAAGTGTCAGAAGTCTAAGAGGTGGTGGAAAATCTCTTGCACTAATGTATAAGTGTTTTGCAAAGGATTATCGAGTGTACTTGTTTAATAGAAGACATGATGTTTCAGAGGGATTTTCAATCTGGGATCAAATAATGCCATTGATTGTTTAAATCCAGCTGCTATTTGTTTTAGGCAGCTATTTATAATACCTACATATGAATAGGAAAAATTAGGAAAAGGTTGTTTGTATCATGCCCATAATAGTTTAAGGAGGTGTATATATGGCAATATGTGAGGTTAAAAACCTGACTCGTGATTACGGAAATGGACGGGGTGTGTTTGATTTATCCTTTTCAATTAATCGAGGTGAGGTGTTTGGTTTCCTTGGGCCAAATGGTGCAGGAAAAACTACGACAATCCGTCATTTGATGGGTTTTTTAAAGCCTCAAAAAGGTTATTGTACTATCGGTGGAATGGACTGTTGGAAAGATCGAGCTGATATCCAGAAAACTCTAGGATATATTCCTGGAGAAATGGTGTTTTTTGAAGATATGACGGGAACAGAATTCTTAAACTTTATGATGAAGTATCGAAAGGTTAAAACAAACAAGCGTATAAAGGAGTTAATGGACCGTTTTGAACTGGATACCAGGAGCAAGATCAAAAAAATGAGCAAAGGTATGAAGCAAAAGATCGGTATTGTGGCAGCTTTCATGCATGACCCGGAAGTATTAATCCTTGATGAGCCAACAAGCGGTCTTGATCCGCTTATGCAAAATAGGTTTATTGAATTGGTGATGGAAGAGAGGTCAAGGGGCAAAACAATACTAATGTCTTCTCATATATTTGAAGAAGTAGAGCGCACCTGCAGTCGTGTGGCTATTATTAAGAATGGCAGGCTCGTTGCAATGGATGAAGTGGAAAAATTAAAAGCAGCACAGGTCAGAAAATATGTCATAACACTTGAAAATGAGAAGGCTGCAGCTGCTTTCGCTAGCGAGGGACTGCATGTCTCTGAGGTTTCGAAGAATCAGGTTACTGTGATAGTGCAGAACAATATTAAAGAGCTTATATCTGTCATGAATCGTTACCCTGTTACGAATATTATTACCCCCAATCAAAGTCTGGAAGAAATTTTTCTGCAGTATTATGGAGGAGATAAATCATGATAAATTGGACCTTATATAAACTCGGTATTAAGGGTATTTGGAAGATGCTTTTAATCTTTGCTGCAGTTATTACCATGTATTTTGTAGTTATAATTTCTATGTTTGATCCTGCATTGGGAAGCGCTCTTGACGAATTTTCAAAGGCTATGCCTGAACTAATGGCCATAGTGGGTATGAATCCTGTATCTGCTGAGCTTGTCGGATTTTTAGAGGCTTATCTGTATGGATTTATCATGCTTGTATTTCCTATGCTTTTTTGTATACTCAGTGCGAATAAATTGATTGCCCGTCATGTGGACCGTGGTTCTATGACATATTTATTATCAGCTCCTGTTAAGAGGGAAACTGTTGCTTTTACTCAGATGAAAGTCATGGTGACAGGCATAATTATTTTGATTTTCTATGCTACTCTGATTGGAATAGTTGATTGTGAAATTTCCTTTCCTGGAAAACTTGATATCTGGAAATTTATACTACTCAATATCGGAGTACTCTGCCTTCATCTTTTTATAGGTGGTATATGCTTTTTATGTTCCTGTATTTTCAATGATAGCAAATATGCCGTTGGAGTTGGGGGCGGGATTCCAGCCCTTGGCTTTGTTATTCAGATGATGGCTAATGCTGGGGAAAAGCTGGAAAACGCGAAGTATGCTACATTCTTTACCCTTTTTGATTCAGATGGCATTATTATAGGAGAATCGGGGGCAATCTGGGGAATGATTGTTCTTTTTGTAGGAGCCATTGTACTGTTCTCAACAGCCATAGTTATTTTTTCAAAAAAGGACTTGCACATTTAAAGAGACTAAGAAAAATACCCCTTTCATTGGGTGCCCAATAAAAGGGGTACAATCATATTTATAGTTCACTTTTTTCACAGCTAGTAGCATTAATTCTATTAAGCAATACTTGAAAGAATAAGATATAACCTATTGTTATAATAATATGACCTAATCCAGCAATACCTGAAATTGAAAAATCTATTCCTTTTGATATTTGAAGGTTTAATACCTCTACACAACCGCGTACAACCATCATTATAACGGACAATAAAAGTCCTATGTTATATGTTATAAAGAATTTGTTAAATTTCTTATTTTTAGTTAATTCAAAGGATTTCTCTAGTAATAATACAATTAAAAGGAAAATTGCACCTAAAACTAATACATGAGGATGTACGCTGCTTAAGACAGTCTGCCCTGTAAAGTCATTAAATTTTGTAAACTCCCTATAAAAAGCTCCGAGGAACAATCCTAATATACTATAAAAAAAACTATATTTTGCAATTCCCTTCATTTAATACCCCTCCGTTTATTTATGCTTTATTTTTCTAATATTTCATAAAAATATTACCACTTTATCCCCATAAAAACAAGGCACAAAGATAGACAGTTTTCGAAGTATTGAAGGTAGATATTCGAACTCAAGTGTGGATAAAAAATCCAAACAAATTGACAGTAATAAAAATAAGTGATATTGATTAAATACTAAACAGTTTAACTACTAAAATAATTGGCATTTAGGAGGTGGATTGTGCGTAATTATATAGGGAATGTATTATTCACAATTATATTAGTAAGGAATTACCATAATCTAGTGCTAAAATTTCCTTATATCTAACGGAGAGGGAAAATGTTGCTTTTAAAGGATATTTGGTGTACCATAATCAAATAGGTAAAGTATGGAGAAAATTCATTGATAATATTAGTAAAAATGCTATAGATGAAATGAAAAAATTTAAATGGTCCTTGATAAAGAATATGAAAGTAAAGGAGAATAAAGATGAAAACAGCTATATTATATGAATCATGGCATCATGGGAATACAAAAAAGCTTTGTGATGCTATTAAAAAAGAATATGATGTTGTACTACTTAATGTAAGAGAAGATGATATAGAATTGGAAGAATATGACCTTATTGGAATTGCATCTGGCATTGCTTATGGTAAATTCTATAAGAAAATTGAAAAAGTAACAGAAGAAAAAATGCCTGAAGGTAAAAATGTGTTTCTTATGTATACATGTGGAAATCCATTAACAGATTATGCAAAAAGCATAAAGCGAATTCTTTCTAAAAAGAAATGTAATATTCTTGGGACATATTACTGTAGGGGTTATGACACATATGGACCTCTTAAACTAATAGGAGGGATTAATAAGGAAAGTCCTACTGAGGATGAGATACAGGGTGCAGTTAAATTTTATGGTGAAATAATAAAAAAATGTAAATGAACGCACTGATAATCTTATATAAATGTTTATTCTATATAAAGAAAGCCACTGATTATATGAATAGTGGCTTTTTATTATTTGTTAATTTTATTATTGATTATTACAAGATTTATATGAAAATTATTAAATAATGATAAATATACACTTGTGTTAAATATCTATAATCCGTTGAAAGTATATTTGAAAAGCTTATTACATACTATCTACCAAAAAACATTAAAAAAAGCATAATTTATTAGATATTGTTATTTTTTTTATAGCATAAATCTTAATGATTTTTGCTATTTTATGTTTTATGATTTATAAATAGTCTTTTGAAAAAGGTATTGAAAATAATTTTATATTTGATTAGTACAAGTTAGATAGGAAAATTTTTATTTTAAATATGACATACAGTTGTCATATTTAGTATATTAAAATAAGGAATGTCTTGAGCTTGTGGAGGTAAGTAATGAAAATAGATCGCCTTATTGGAATAATTACCATATTGCAACAAAATAAAAAAGTTTCAGCTTCTTATCTTGCTGAAAAATTTGAGGTATCATTAAGGACTATAAACCGCGATATTGAGGATATCTGCCATGCAGGTATTCCTATTGTTACGACCCGCGGTAAAGGCGGAGGTATTTCAATTATGGATGGCTTTAATCTTGATACCACCGTCTTTACAGTAGAAGAATTAGAAGCCATTTTTACTGGCCTAAAATCCCTTGATAGTATTTGGCGAACTTCACATACAGAAAAGCTTGCAAGAAAGATTACAGGTAAGGACTCAGTCATCCCATTTTCGGATAATATCATAATTGACTTATCGTCGTACTACAAAGATAGCCATGCAACAAAAATAGAGCTCTTAAAGAAAGCTATAAATCTAAAACGGCTTGTCAGCTTTCGCTATTATTATAAAAAAGGTGAAGTTGACAAGCTGATTGAACCATATTTAATTGTGTTTAAATGGTCAAGTTGGTATGTATTTGGATTTTGTACGGAGCAGCAGGATTTTCGTATGTATAAGCTGAATCGCCTTTGGAATTTAAATATTACTGAAATAGAATTTATTCCTAGGGAAATCCCAGAGCAAAGGAGAGATTTTGATAGTCATCTTACAGATAATTATATGATAACAGCTATTTTTGATGGAAGTGAGAAATATAGGCTTATTGAAGAATATGGCGTAGAGTCCTATTCTGAAATGGACGATGGACGATTGTTATTTATAAGGGGATTTACAAACATTGATGTTATGATAAGCTGGCTCCTTAGTTTTGGCGATAAGGTTGAAGTTGTTGAACCAGTAGAAATACGGGAAAGGATAAGGGCAATTATTAAAAACATGTTAGATAAATATAAATAATAAAGTACATGTTTGTTTTAAATGATTAATTTGATTTTGTTAGAGTTTAATATAAATAAAAAATGAAAGGGAGATGAAAATGAAAAAGGAATTTACTGTAAAACCAGATAAAATTACTGAAGAGTGGCCAGGAGAATTTACTGTTTTTTCTTGGCAGGATTTTGTAACTGCTATTCTTTCGCCTTTGTTTTTAGTAACCACGTATAAATCAAATGGTAAGGAGAATGCATGCCTTCAATCTTGGTCAACTTTTGTAGGGGATAGTGGAGAGTTTATTTGCATTATCGGTTCTGTATCAAAAACAGGCCATTTATATCAGACCTTAAAGGAAACAAAATGCTGTGTGCTTAATTTTCCATCACGGGAAATTTTTGACAAATGTAAAGAAACAATTAAGAATAACGGTTTTGAGGATGACGAGATTACCTTGTCTGGATTAACTGCTGAAAAAGCCAAGACTGTAAATGCTCCGCGTATTGCAGAATGTTTTCTTAACATTGAATGTGAATTCTTATGGGAACACGAACATTTTGAAGGCAGTCGTGATGTGACAGTGGCTCTAAGGGCTACTCATATCTGTATGGATAGTGACTATTATGATGAAAATAAGCTTGGAAGATATGGGAAAACAGGATATATGTATAATATTCACAGCCCTCGAAATCCTGAAACGGGAGAAATAATTCCTAGTTGTTATGGTGCTATAGAAATGTATGAGTGATGGGAACTATATATCCAATATTAAATAAAGACATTTAGAGTATCATTATGAGATAGGTGAAGTATAGATCAAAAAAATGTTTACTACAATAATAATAATAAAAGGAGTTAAGCTTATGATAATAGAAACAGATAGATTGATTTTACTTGAAATGACTGAAGATGATTTTGATGCAATGTATGCTGTTCTTGGAGATTCTGATATTATGCAGCATTATCCATATACCTTTGACGAAGAGAGAGTAAGAGGCTGGATAAGGAGAAATATTGAAAGATATGAATTTACTAAAGTATATGCAATTAGTCGTGAGGAATGAGAAAGATTGAAAAATGAAGAGAATTATAATGATTAACATAAAAATATAAATGGAATGCTTTAACTTAGCAATTGTGGTCGAGTGGTATAGCATTGTTTTTGCTATACTTAATACTGGAGGGGGAAAATGGATTTACCTGAAAAAATTAAAGCTGTGAGCAGAATACAGCATTATATCAATGATCATTTGGACGAAGATATTACACTTGATGATATTGCAAAAGCCTCTGGTTACAGTAAATTTTATGCCATACGGATTTATAAAGAGCTGACAGGTCAAACTATTTTTGAAACTATACGAGCCTTAAGGCTTACCAAGGCTGCAAAGACTTTGCAATCTTCTGATAAGAAGGTAGTTGATGTAGCTATGAATAATGGTTTCGGTTCACACGACGGATTTACGAAAGCGTTTTACAAGCAGTTTGGAATTACCCCACAAAAATATCGTACTGAAACTCCGCCTATAAACTGGTTTGTCCACTATCCCATTGAAGACTACTACATACTTAAGGGGTACATAAAACCTATGTCCAATGAAAAAGTATCACGAACTGTTACGGTTACTGTGGTAGAAAGACCTGCAAGAAAGCTGATTTTTCTGAGACACAACGGAACGGATTATTTATCTGGATGCGAAGAAGTTGGTTGTGACTGGGAAGGCTTTTTTAACAGCATTCCTGAAAAGTTTGACACTGCTGCTGAAGGTTTATTGCCAAAATTCTTAATAAAACCAAATACAAGGGGTCGTGCTTTTTTCGTTGAAGTACCTTTAGATTACTGTAAGTCTATTCCTGATAAATACGAAATAGCAGAGTTGCCACCTTGTACCTATTTATACTTTAATGGTATGCCATATAAAGATCCAAATGATTTTCCTATAGCGATTAATATAGTAAATGAGGCTATTAAGAATTATCCATTTGAACAATTTGGATGGGAAATATCTGACGATGGGCCATATCTATGTATGGGTGCGGAGCCAGAAACTGGAGCTAGGTCAGCTGTTCCAGTGAAGAAAGTTTTGAATAATAAAGAAAGGAAGGTATCTAATATGGAAAAACTTTTAAATTTAAAAACTACAATTATTGAAGAATTTAATTCACTGGGGATAGAAGGATTACATTTGACTGATTTGAATTTATTGGAAGGTTCATATATTAATTTGGAATATACTCTTCCTAATGGACAAAAGGTAAAGCTATTGGAAGATGATAAGATGTATTTGGGAAATCAGATAGAAATTGATGGCAAAGAGCGATGTTATGGTGTGGCAGCAGATGAAAATTATCTGCTTGTCTGCGAATATGGCTGCAATGGATTAGATCCAGAGATAGTCATTTACAAAAGAAGATAGATATAACTGTGTGTGCATTTACCCAGATTTCCTTTTTTAACAGACCAACATATTATTGTTTGGAAATAGTAAAGTGATAAATAACAAAGGAATATAGGATATTTACTGAAAAAGCAGAAATCAGTAGGATTTTTGCTTTTTTAGTTTTTAGTATGGAATAAGTAATTTCTTTAAAAAAGTATTGAAAATAATTTTATATTTGATTAGTGTAATTTAAGGATATAAAAAATTATAGTTTCCAGGGATATATTATTGGAGGAATTAAATAATGGACTTTTACTCTCAAATATTCAAAAGAAAGTCTTTTCATATATTTAGGGGGACAGAAACGTTATTGGAGGACGATATTAACAAGCTTAATATGTTTATAAATTCAGTAACTCCATTGGATTTATCAATTAGGACAGAAATTAGAATTGTTCCAGAATATGAAACAACCTGTAAGCGTGGTTCTGAGTATTGTATTCTTTTTTACAGTGAGAAAAAAGGTGAATATCTTAGGAATATAGGATATATGGGAGAGCAAATAGATTTATACCTTGCGTCTCAGAACATTGGTGCATTATGGTATGGTATTGGTAAGCCTAAAGAAATGCAAATTAATGGTCTTGATTTTGTGATTATGATTGCCATTGCCAAAATTCCTGAAAATAAGTTCCGAAAAGATATGTTTAAATCCAAGAGAAAGCCCATCGATGAGATATGGATAGGTGAAACCATGGGAATTGCAGAGATTGTTCGCTTTGCACCTAGTGCTTGTAATACACAGCCATGGATTACAGAAAACACTGGCGAAGAACTTGTTGTTTATAGATATAAGAAACCTGGCAAACGAGGAATTATGCCTGCTAATAAGGTAAGTTACTATAACCGTATTGATATTGGAATTTATCTATTTATGCTTGAAACATGTTTGGCTCATGAGGGTTATACATGGGAAAGAACTCTTTTTGAAGACAATGCAGATGATAGTATTGAGAAAGTTAAAATAGCAAGTTACCGATATAAAAGATAAGAAAAACAATAAACTGTTTAGATTTTATTAATCAATGGAGGACTTAAAATTGAATATTAAGTTAGATGATATTTTAAAAGTTTTAAAATTATATAATATAGATGGACAAGTTTCTGATTTTAGCTTTTTTATAAATCATTACAATGCTGAAACAGGTGAAATGAAGGTTATTACTAAAGTTGAATTTTCAGATAGACAGGCACTTGTGGTGAAATTTACAAAGGAAAATAAACATCCTCAAGAAATTATTGAAAATCAAAGCATATTCTCTGAATACCTAAGAAGTCAGGGTATTTTAACACCTAAAAGATATATCAGCGGTGGGCGGTATTGTAATAAATATAAATTGAACAATATGTTAGTTAATGTAACTGTTGAGGACTATTTAGGAGAGGAAATAAAAGCCATTGATTTTAATCTTGCTTTTAAAATAGGTAAGCTTTTGGCAAGGATGCACAAGATATCTGAAAAAGGCAACTGCCATATAGGAAGTAATACCATTTTTAATGTAGTAGGATATAATGAAGTCAGCGGTTATGACAAGTTTGTTCAGTTAGGGGAAAGTGGGAAAATAGATTCAGAGATATACCATAATATAAAAACCCTATACCTAACTAAGCTTAATAGGATTAAATCAATATGGGATAAGTTGCCAAGATTTGCTGTACAAGGGGATATATCTATTAACAATCTGACTTGCATTGGAGACAACATTGGTATTTTTGACTATAATATCGCAGGCGATGAAACGTTAGTTGGAGATATGGTACTTGAGGGGCTGCTAACTGCCAATGAAATGGAATTAGCTGATGGATTAACAGATGAAGACCGAACTGAAATATTTAAATGTTTTTTCCGGGGATATATTAGTGAAAGACCACTAACATATAATGAAGAAAAAATATTAAATGATATTTACTCAATATCAGCAGCATTATGGTTTACTAAAATTCAGTATAATGAAAATTCATTGACTGAACTTTTGGAACGAAATGAATACCATAAAGTAAACCTTCTTTTAGAACAAATTTACCAATCTCTATGTACAGGTCATATATTGTAAGGTGTTAAGTATATGAATAATACAATTGCTAATGGTATGTTGTTTGTAAATGATGAAGAAGTTATTGGGAAATGGGAATAGTCTGATATTATTAATTCAATGGAAGAATTTAATTGTGAAAAACCTGAAAATAGTTTCTCTGATAAAGGATTTAAAGAAATTAATTTTTTACCTGACGTTGAAGGGTTTTGGATATTTGAATGCTGGACAAAGGGGTATTTAGGTATTCACTACGGTGAAAATGAACCATTTATTTGTTACAAATATATACTTAAAAAAGTAGAGAACAATATATATATGTTTCTTGAAATCACTGAAAATGGAGAATCTTACATTAATGTTTTGAAAAAGTTTCAGACAAAAAATTTACAAAAAAATTGGTTGAAGGAATAATGTTGACTTGCCTTTTGTCTTAGATGAGAATGTTTTGGGAAAATGGAGAACTGTCGGGTTTGTAGAAAACATTGATGATTTTAGTGAGTCTACTATGTCACAAGATGAATTATGGCTAAAATCAGTTTGTTTTTATGAAGATGGAAGAGCAATAAGGGTCTATGAAGATGAAACATGGATTGATAGGTAGACAAATGGATTTTTACCTGATGTAAGGATGTTTACTGCTTCAGCTTATGAAATTAGAAATATTAATGGCACTGAATATTTATTCAGTGGAAAACTGGCAACTATGTTTATGGTAGAAAGAAGCCTAGTTATTATGTTTTTATAAGAGAATGTTCAAAGTAAGTTTAAGGTGGTTTGAAAATTACAAAATGTAAAATTGTGTTCCATTAAACATCAATTCTATCAACTTGAGTTATGTAAAGAGCATGGTGTTAATGTAAAAGGTTGAGAAATTAAAAAATTGTATAGCTTGTAAATTAAAGGTTTCCATACATGTAAATTTTCTCCAGTTTACTTCTTTGGAGAGGACAATGTTAGGAAACCTTTTATTATTATGATAAAAGATATTTAAGTTTTGGAGGAATTATAAGAATCAATGAATGAGTAAAACATCTGAAGAAGCTCCTGATTCTGTTCAAAAAAATCTATCAAAGCTTGAATTTTGAACACTGTTGATGGACATAGCATATGCTCAACCAACTCTGCTTCCTTTAGTGGATTGGAACTTCCGATTAAAGAAAAAAAACGCTCCACAATACGGTGACGTTCCAATAAATATGCACCGGTTGAATTTCCTTTTTCTGTTAGACGTATACAATCAAGATTGTCATATTCTAGAAATCCTAATTCTACAAGTTTAGAAACCATTTTTGAAGCAGAGGATGGCCTAACATGTAGGCTTTTGGAAAGCTTGTTAATGCGTGTGTATTTGTCTTCCAAACATAACCGATAAACCATTTCCAGATAATCTTCGAGTGCAGGCGTTAGTTTATTTTCATTTTGATGCATCAACTGATATCCACGAAGTGTATGAAACCCATTTTCTGTGGACTTATTCATATGTATTCACCTATTTTTCCATTTTTTAAATTACATTTGTAACACTATATGCTGGAGCAACATATATTATTCATTGCAAACAGTGTTTCCCACCACTAACAGATGGAAATTGCGCAATTTTCTTGGTAGATGGTCAGGTTAGGGAGAAAATGGATTATTAGATTAAAAAATATATATTAAGGAGGTTTCTTATGAATCATAGAATCAAGGTTCTGTTTTGCATGACACTATGTTTATCTGTATTGCTTGTGGGTTGCGCTGTGTCCATAGTAAATATTGATACTTCAGAAGAAAATAAATTGAACATTGTAGCTACCACTACAATGTTAGCTGATTTATCTAGGATAATTGGAGGTGAACGGGTAATAGTTCATGGATTGATGGGGCCAGGAATTGACCCACACTTATATCAAGCAAGTGCAGGAGATGTTACTCTGATGCAGAAAGCAGATGTAATAGTATATAACGGACTTCATTTGGAGGGGAAAATGGGAGAAATATTTGAAAATCTATCAACTCAAGGTTTAACAATCATTTGTATTGGAGAAGGTTTAGACGAGTCAAAACTCTTGGCATGGGAGGATGATAGCAACATAAAAGACCCTCACATTTGGTTTGATGTTTCGCTTTGGAAGGAAGCTGCACAAATCGTTGCAGATGGATTATCTAAGGCTGATCCTGATGGAAGAACTGAATATGAAGCTAATCTTCAATCTTATTTAAAAGAACTGGATGAAACGGATTTATATATTCGCAACAGAGTAAAAGAACTATCGGAAGAACAACGAGTGCTTATTACTGCACATGATGCCTTTCAATATTTTGGAAAAGCATATGGATTTGAAGTGCATGGTTTACAAGGCATCAGTACCGATGTAGAAGCAGGAACAGCAGATGTGACTGAATTAGCTAATTTTATTGTTAAGCGACAGGTAAAAGCAATTTTTATAGAATCTTCTATTCCTCCTAAGACAATTGAAGCTCTACAAGCAGCAGTTAAAGCAAAGGGATTTGATGTTAAAATAGGAGGAGAGTTATATTCTGATTCCTTGGGGGATGGGAAATCTGGAGCAGACACTTATATTCTTATGATCAAGGCAAATATTGATACCATCGTTGAAGCTTTAAAGTAATAGGGAGGATAATTATGGAGAGGCAAGAAAATTATATAGTAGAAATAGAAAATCTTACTGTTGCTTATGATAGGAAACCTGCTCTTTGGGACATTAATCTAAAGATACCTAAGGGTCAGGTAATGGCAATTATTGGACCAAATGGAGCGGGTAAAACAACATTGATTAAAGCTATGTTAGGGTTAATAAAACCAGTTACAGGAACAGTACGATACTTTGAAGGCAATGTGGATATTCATACATTAAAAGGTAAAATAGGATATGTACCCCAAACTGAGAGTGTAGACTGGGATTTTCCTACTACAGTTCAGGATGTTGTTTTGATGGGATGTTATGGCAAGTTGGGGTGGTTTCGTCGCCCACGTAAAAGTGATATTGAGTTAGTGAAACAAATGCTTCAAAAGGTAGGTATGCAAGAGTATGCCTCAAGGCAGATTAGTCAACTTTCTGGGAGACAGCAGCAAAGAGTATTTCTTGCCCGTGCATTGGCCCAGGAGGCAGAAATCTATTTTATGGATGAACCATTTAAAGGAGTGGATGCACATACAGAACGTGCGATTGTTGCTTTGTTGAAGGAGTTAAAGAAACATGGGAAAACCGTAGTAGTTGTTCATCATGATTTGCATACAGTATTGGATTATTTTGATTGGGTGACTCTAATCAATATGCGAGTGATTGCCAGTGGACCAGTAAAAGAGGTATTTAATGAAGAAAATTTGAAAAAGACTTATCACAACTCCGATATCTTATTAAGGAGCTTGATGTGATATGGGCAATATGATTGAATTATTTTCAAACTATACTTTTCAAATAGTTGCTTTGGGTTCTGCATTATTGGGATTGATAAGTGGAGTAATTGGGTGTTTTTCGGTACTCCGTAAACAGAGCCTTCTGGGTGACGGAGTATCCCATTCAGCTCTTCCTGGTGTTGTAATGGCTTTTATTATCCTTGGAAGTAAAAAAACAGAAGTTTTACTCTTAGGTGCTCTTGTCTCAGGGCTTTTATCAACACTACTTATTGTGGTTATTGTGCGATATACTAGAGTAAAATTTGATAGTGCATTGGCTTTGGTTATGTCAGCATTCTTCGGTTTGGGATTAGCGCTGCTCACTTATGTGCAAAAAATCCCTAATTCAAATCAAGCAGGATTGAATCGATTTATCTTTGGTCAGGCATCAACACTCTTACAGCGGGATATTGCATTTATGATGGTATGTGGAGTTACTATGCTTGCTATAATACTTTTACTCTGGAAGGAATTTAAACTCTTTACCTTTGATATGGAATTTGCACAAATAATTGGTTTTCCATCGAAAGGATTGAATCTGTTGTTGTCGTTTTTGACCGTATTAGTTATTATCTTAGGTTTGCAAACAGTTGGAGCTATTCTTATGAGTGCCATGCTTATTTCACCTGCAGTTGCTGCACGACAGTGGACAAATAAGCTTTGGGTTATGGTGATACTATCAGCTGTTTTTGGAGCGGTATCAGGTGTTGCTGGAACCTTTGCTAGCTCCATGATACCTAAACTACCAACAGGACCAGCTATAGTTGTTTGTGCCAATTTAATTGTGAGTATTAGTCTTTTGTTTGCGCCTAGCAGAGGCTTACTGTTTCGAGTCTATCAGCGAAAAAGAATCATTAATAAAATAGAGGGAGATGGCAGAGATGTCCCCACAAGTTGAAATTTTAATTATTTCTGTAATAGTAGCAGTTTCTTGTGCTCTTCTAGGAACATTCTTAGTATTACGAAGAATGTCTATGATGTCTGACTCTATTACACATACTATTTTGCTAGGTATAGTGTTGGCTTTTTTTATCACACATGACCTATCTTCACCGTTACTTATAATTGGAGCAGCGTTGATGGGTGTGGTGACTGTTTGGCTTACTGAACTGGTTAGTCAAACGCGTTTACTAGCGGAGGATGCTGCTATTGGACTGGTGTTTCCTTTGCTTTTTTCTATCGCTATTATCTTAATTACCCGTTTTGCAGGTTCAGTACATCTGGATACTGACTCAGTGCTTTTGGGAGAGTTAGCTTTTGCACCATTTGATCGAATGATAATTGGAGGTAAAGATATCGGAGCTAAAGCAATTTACACAACGGGCATTCTATTGCTGATAAATATTGTTTCAATTGCAGTTTTATTTAAAGAGTTTAAGTTAGCAACATTTGATTCAGTACTAGCTGTAGTACTGGGTTTTTCACCTACTTTTGTTCACTACTGGTTGATGACATTGGTTTCCATTACTGCAGTAGGAGCGTTTGAGGCAGTAGGTTCTGTATTAGTGGTAGCTTTTATGATTGGCCCTCCAGTGACAGCTTATCTTTTGACAGACAATCTTAAGCATATGCTAATTCTAAGTGGAGTGATTGGGGCGATTAATGGTGTTTTAGGTTATAAGATAGCCACTTTATTTGATGTTTCCATTGCTGGAAGTATGGCAGTTATGACAGGAATAGTTTTCATGCTGGTATTTATTTTTGCTCCAAATAGAGGATTATTAAGAACAATACTTCTACGCAGAAATCAAAAATTAGAATTTGCAAAGATGATTTTGTTGTTTCATTTATATAATCATTCTGATGGAGAAGAGGAAGCAGGTGAATATGAAGTAGAGGCCATCCCAGTTCAATTGAATTGGGATAGCAAGTTTACTAAAAAAATAATTCGTATGCTGGAACAAGAAGGGCAGATACGAATTGCTGATGGAATAGCAAAGCTAACAGAAAAGGGGTACAAAACCAGCGTTCAAAATTACAATACATTATTTTCATAGTAGAATCTGAAGCAGAAATATAAAAATTGCTCAAATAGGCAAACATAACGCTTGCATATTTGGGCAATTTTAAGAATCTTATTCCATATAGATTAATTTCGTGCCATTCCACAGTTCACAATAATATTGACATGTAACGAAATTATTTTATTTTACAGCTAAATAAAGATTAGTTCAAGCAGTTAACGGAATGATGAAAAGCAATTCATTTTCCGATATCATTGGTAACTTCCATTATGATTAGTGACTTATATTTTTACTTCTTTTTCATATGGTATTGTTGAAACAATATTAGGATATTTTTCAAGTAATGGTGTTAGATCCACTGGCATTGTAATCGGTGGAAAGGTAACGTCATAATGAGTTAGGATGACCTTTTTTGGCTGTAAGCGCTCAATTATTCTTAATGCAGGAGGAAAATTATCCTTCCATCCATTGTAAGGGAGCACTAAGAAATCTGAACCAGTTGGATATTCAATATCATCTCGAAGGTTAAGGCTTCCCATAAGGAATATGTATTTTCCATCAGTTTCAATGTGATAACAAACAGTCTCATCGTTTTCCTTGCATACCCTATTTTCTCGTATTATATGGGGTAGATTTCCTCTTGATGGAGACTTTAAGATGTGCATTAGTTTGGAAAAAGATATTGTGTCAAGGACAGCATGACGACCATGGAATACTCGAAGTGTAATATCCCCAATGTGGATTTCTTGACCGTAAGTGATTAAATTTAGATTCCTTTCTGGTATTCCCTTTAAGGTAAGTGTTTTAAAAGGTGTCTTGGTACAATGTATTATTACCTCTGAATTTCTTTTGACGATTTCTGGAAGATTTGAAATGTGATCAAAATGTCCATGTGTTACAAATATATCGGAAAAGCCATCATATTTATCTATAGAAAAACTTATACTTGAGCCTTTTAATGGGACAAATGGATCGAAAAGGATATGAGTGGAAAGGTGGATTATTTCCACCGATGCAGTTCCATACCATTTGATTTTCATATTTATAAATCTCCTTTCAAATTTTTCGAGTAGGACAAATATACTTTAGGTTCAGTAAGATATATATTTTAATAGAATTTTCTTCATGAGAATTATTTATTTTACATGTCTTAATTTAATAGATTATCAATAAAGTAATTTTACACTTGTGAATGAATCACTTTGCAGTTGTGTATAGTTACTTACATTTTACCAGATTTATTCACAAGTGTTTTTAATTTTCGAAAAGTATTAGGAAGCATTTTAGCTTTTAATATTTATTCATTTATTATAAAACCAAAATAAAATGAAATAAACAACGATATGGTATAATATTGATAGTATCGTACCAGTTTTTATTTGACTTACCTGAATCATATAATTGAGAATACAACAATTGAGTTGGGAAGTATAGAGGTATTACCCCTAAGATTGAAAGAAGCCTATAAACTTGGAGTGGGATTTATTTAATTAATCTGATTGATGAATCCAAATATCGTTACAGTCAACATTCAAGAGTAAAAAATATATTGGTCGCAGACTTTATCTTTTAACAAGCTGAAACGATTGGAATATTTTGCACAGATAAGCTCACTTGATGCCATGGAAAAAAGAATGCCTGAAGCAGAAAATATGTGTGATTATCGTAGTTTTTTCTACTGACATTAAAACATCAAAAAGTTTATGAATAGTTTAAAATTGAGAGTTAATATATCAAAAATTGGGAGGTGACAAATATGCAACATAAAATACTAATAGTAGATGACGAACCGGGTGTTGTATCTTTATTAAAAGACTACTTTGAAATAAACGGATACCTTGTACTTACTGCTACTAACGGTGAAGAAGCAATTAAGCAGGTAGAACATGGACCAGATATTATTCTGCTTGATATCAACATGCCTAAAATAGATGGATTTGAAGTTTGTAAGCGAATAAGGGAATATGTTTCCTGCCCTATTGTCTTTTTAACAGCTCGTGTTGAGGATATGGATAAAGTAGCTGGGTTTGTTGCAGGTGGGGATGATTATGTAACAAAGCCTTTTTCAATAGATGAGCTCTATGCTCGAGTCATGGCACATATAAGGCGTGAAAAAAGACGTGTTGGAAACACAAAGATCAGTTTCGAAGATGATTTAACAATTGACTATGCATCCTATAGGGTTACTATAGGTGAGAAGGAGATACCTCTTACAAAAAAGGAGTTTGAAATTATTGAATTGCTTTCTAAAAACAGAGGTCAGGTATTTGATAAAGAACGGATCTATGAATGTCTGTGGGGATATGATGCAGAAGGTGACAGTTCGGTAATTGCTGAACATATAAAACGTATAAGAGCAAAATTTAAATCTGCAGGTGCGTCAGAACACGTTGAAACAGTATGGGGTGTGGGTTATAGATGGAAGTAAAGAATAAAAGAGGATTTCATCCTTTTCGTAATTTATCATTGAAATGGAGTTTTGTGTTATATGTAGTTCTGTGCGTCATTGCAATACTTCTGGTATCTATTCCACTCTCTGGATTTTTTAGCCAACTTCAAGATGATATTAGACTATATTATGAAAATTTATACCGGGATGAGATTGCTAAACAAGCTTATCTTGTATCAGATGATGGAGTGATACAGGGAGAAAAAATATGGGTCTATATGGAAGATATCCGAAACAGATTTTCTGAGAGGGATTCAAAATTATATGACTTGTACGGAATATTGAGCATTCTTGTTGTACCCATTACCTCTGTTATTGGTGTTATAGCTACTGGGGTAATATTTTATCTGATGAAGCTAAAAAGGCCATTATTGATTTTGGATTCTGCTTCTGGGCGTATAGCAGCTGGCGATCTTAACTTTAAAGTGGAATATGATAGTCATAATGAGTTTGGACGTCTTGTTGCATCATTTGAAACAATGCGTGAATCTCTATACGAAACAAACCGTGAAATGTGGCAGATGATGGAGGCGCGCAGGCGTTTAAATTCAGCTTTTGCCCATGATTTAAGAACCCCTTTAACTGTATTGCGAGGATATTGCGATTTTCTTTTAAAATATGTTCCGCAAGGAAAGATCAGTGACGAGATGGCACTTTCGACTTTACAAACAATAGATGTATATTTGAAAAGGCTAGAAGGGTATACAGAGGTCATGTCTTCACTTCAAAAACTGGAAGAAATTGAACTGTTTCCTGAAGAGATGAGTTTTGAAAGCCTATGTCATGAACTAAAAAATATGGCTATTATGTTGGCATCTAAAAAAAAGATAGACTTTCATAGTGATGGCTATGGTATGATATATGTTGATTTACGGGCTGTTTTTCAGGCATATGAAAATCTTTTATCAAATGCAATAAGGTATGCGGAAAGTGAAATAAAGATAAACTGCGCAGTTGAGGGTGATATTTTTAGCATTACCGTTGAAGATGATGGTCCTGGTTTTTTGCCAGAGGCTTTAAAAAGAGCTACTGAACCTTACTTCCGTATTGAAAAGGATATATCAGATGGCATGCATTTTGGTATAGGACTTTATATTTGTAGACTTATGTGTGAAAAACATGGAGGTTCATTAATAATTGAAAATGCCAATGGTGGTAAAGTTACTGCTAAATTTTCTGTAAAGCAAAGTAAATAAAATATTAAGAAGTATATAAAAAGTTTATAAATGTCAGTTACACTCTCCTTGAGTTAAAAAATAAGGAGGGTGATTTTTTATGCAAGTACAACCTACTATTCAGATTAAAAATCTGAATAAACTTTATGGGAAAAAACAAGCTTTATGCAACATTAACCTAGATATTAAACCTGGCATGTTTGGGTTGCTTGGTAAAAATGGTGCAGGAAAAACTACTCTGATGAAAATCATTGCAACACTATTGAATAAGCAGGAGGGTAGTATAACTGTATATGGTATATCAGTTGAAAAGGCAGCAGAGATACGAAAAATAATCGGATATTTGCCACAGGACTTTAATATGTATGGTAATATGACTGTATATCAAGCTCTTGATTATCTAGGTGTTTTATCTGGTATGACAAAGTCAGAACGAAAAGGGCGAATATCAATCGTTTTAGAACAGGTTAATCTTGAAGAACATGCAGGAAAAAAAGTACGGATGTTATCTGGTGGTATGAAACAAAGGCTTGGAATTGCACAGGCATTGCTTCATGATCCAAAAGCGTTGATAGTTGACGAGCCTACAGTTGGCCTTGATCCTGAAGAAAGGGTACGTTTCCGTAATCTGCTTTGCCAGGTAGCAGAAAACAAGACAGTAATACTGTCAACTCATATTGTTGGTGATGTGGAGGCTACTTGTGAAGAGATTGGAATTCTTCATGAAGGCGAGTTGTTATTCCATGGTACTGTGTCTGAATTGTGTGGTCTAGCTAATGGAAGTGTTTATACAGCAGAGGTCACACAAAAGGAATTAAACTGGATACGTTCATACTATATTATAACTGCAGTTATATCTCAAGGGAGAAAGAGCATTGTGAGATTTTTATCTCCTGATGACAAGCCTGCAATAGGGAAAATAGTCTCTCCCAATGTAGAAGATGCCTATATTCTTTGTTTAAACAAATTAAGCAAAGGAGGAAATAAATATGACACAATATAGAATAGAATTATGGCGTATTCTAAAAAGTGTTGTATTCATACTAATGGCTGGGGGAATTGTATTGTTTGCTTATACACAGGGAATTTTTCTCCCTGGTTCTGCCATAACAAAACCTGAACCAAATGGATATTACGGTATGAAACCTTCCAATGATCCGTCCCTGATTATGCCAGAAGCAGCTACAAGTTTACTTGTTCAATATTCTGCAAATGAATATATAACCTATCCAAAGGGTTTTTATAAAGTGATAAAACTCAATGAGGAAGATCGAAAAAAATGGCGGAGATTGTAAGTGAACTGTTTGTAAATGAGGTATCGAATACTTCGCAAAATAGTAAAAATATGGATACGGAAAGCTATGAAATTCAAATAAGTGGAGACAGTTTTAGTTTAAACGGAGATGGCAGCTTACAAACAGTGATGCCATATAAAGAAGTACCTACAGGGACTGCAGGTTTTCAATTCAATCATGAAATTACTTAGGAACGTTTTAAAGAGTTGATGAGTCAGGCAGATAAGTTGCTAGGAGGAGGTTCTGATTTTTCTGAAACATGGTTAAATCACAGGTTTGGGCAGATTCCAGTTACATATGAGGAAGCACTTGCAGATTACGAACTTATAATTTCCCATGACAAAGTGACAGGAACATATGCCCGTTTGTTTTGTGATTATATGGGGATAATCCTTGGGTTGCTACCTGTATTCCCAGCAGTGTTTTTAAGTTTGTGTGACAGGAGGGATATTTCACCTATGCTGTATACTCGCAGTATATCATCTGGGAAGTTTATTCTGATAAGGTTTTTTGCCTTGGCTACAGCGACCATGTTGCCCATACTTTTGATGTGTGCTGTATTAACTTGCATACATGCAGCTGATTATGGGCTAGAGAATGTAGATGTATTTGCTTATTTTAAATATGCATTTTTTTGGCTGTTTCCTACAGCTATAACTGCAATATCAGTGGGATTGTTTTTTACGACGCTTACAGGCACACCTATTGCCATTGCGATACAATTTATATGGTGGTTTATCGACATGATGGGAAGGAACGGAATGTATTCGTTTTTTGGTGTTCGACCATTTCAGCTCATTCCTAGGCATAATGCCCTAGGAAATGTAGAAGTTTATTTTGATTATCTGCCAAGACTTATTCAAAATAGAATTTGGATTATGTTTATTGCAGTTTTACTGGTAATGGGAACCATTTATGTGTTCAGTGCTAAGAGAAGGGGGTTGTTGTATGTTCCAATATCTAAACATATTAAAATACAATCTGCGGTTTAATCTCTTGCCTCATATATTAGCTGCAATTGGTTTATTAATATTGACCCCTATTCTATTTGGAATAACTGCTCTTGACACTATGGCTTCTGCATATCCCCTTGAGCTATACATTCCGTTTATAGGCGTGATACTTTTAGCTCCAGTGTATTCACCTGAACAGGAATCTAGTATTTTGGATACGATTAGAGTTCGTAAAATGCCCTATCTTCTAATATGTAGCATACGGATTATTATAGCGGTGGCAATAATTATGATATTCATTTGCGGATTTGTTTTGATGATGGCTGCTTTGGAATGTGAAGTTTCTATTATTCATGTACTGGATTCCTTTACAAATGCCATATTTCTTGGGGGGTTAGGTATTTTGGCTTCATCTATTAGTGGCCATGTGATAAGTGGTTATATTTTTCCACTACTGTACTATATTATAGATTTAATGGGGGCATTTGGACATTTTACAATGTTTTCTATGATGAGAAGTGGCACAATAGATGGCAAATGGGTAACATTTGTTATTGGTTTGTGTTGTATTGGGGCTTCAATATTGTGTTGGTATCTTCGCATTTGGAGAAGATAGCTTATCCGCTAAGACGAAAAAGAATATGTTATCGTATATGTTAATTTTGAGGAACTGAATAATACCAAAACGAAGAAAGAAATACTATATTTCAGAGTCTCTCCAAGAATCCATCTGGAATGTATGGTGTTGATGCCCTAGAGCGATATTTGGAGGTTCAAGAATTTGGAAGATTTATTTCATATGATATTTGATTTCATTATAAATTATTGGTATTATGATTTTGTGTAATTCCATTAGGCCAACTTAGTATGTGAAAAGTTTGGAAATTGGAGGTGTATAAATATGACAAATAAAGAAATATTACAAGTTGCTATGGAGCAATCAGCTTTGGATCTTAATTGTAATGTGGATGATTTTTTGAAAGATGATTCTGTGGTTGTTGAGTATAAACTTGGGCTATCAGCTAAAAAATATTACAGTGAATCAACCTCGTGCATTATGGTTTCATATGGAAATAATATTGTAGCATCTGCAAAAGAAGAATATCGTGAAATTGTGACGGAATATATCAATAAGTTTGAATTCTATCGTTGCTTTGAAGTGCCTAATATATACTGGTTAAATGAGCGATTAGCTCAAGAAGGACAAAAAGTTTGCTTCATGGGGGAGTATTATCTTCCAGACCTTAATAAGCTACAATCCATACCATGTAATTACGAAATAAGAATATTAGAAGCAAAAGACTTTGAAAATTTGTACAAGCCTCAATGGAGCAATGCCTTATGTGAAGCTAGAAAACATTTGGATGTACTTGGGGTTGGAGCTTATGACAGAGGTAAGCTTATTGGACTTGCTGGATGTTCTGCTGATTGTGAGAAAATGTGGCAGATTGGTATAGATGTATTGCCTGAATATCGTAGAAAAGGAATAGGAGCTGCACTTACCAGTAGATTAGCTATAGAAATATTAAAACGTGGCAAGGTTCCATTTTATTGCACAGCTTGGTCAAATATTAGGTCAGCACGAAATGCGGTTAAGTGTGGATTTGTTCCTGCATGGGTAGAGATGGCAGTGAGACCACAGTAGACTGTTTTGAAATAAAATAGAAAAAGTAAAGAGGAAAGGAGACTTTATTAAATTAGGAGTAAAGTTATAAGGGCTTTAAGAGGATGAAAAATAAATGAACAGAAATATAAATAGTTTAACCTTAAATAGTTTAGAGTAAAAGGTTTCTATGTTTTCGGCAAATAAAACCGATTAATAGAAACCTTCTATTTTAACCATATCTCCAATATGTGTAATCATATAAAAATTATTTTAGTAAAAATTTCTATTAGATTTCAAATTGGTTATTTATTCTTTATAAATTTATTGTAAACAAACAAAGATCCAGCTGCAAAAGTGATCATCAGTAATACTGAAATCCAAAATATAGGGGAACTTGGTTCATTGATACTTGCTCCAAACAATGTTGCAAGGAGAGTATTAGGAATTGAACCTAATGTGCCTGCCAACAGGTAAATGTCAAAAGGAAATTTTACAGCCCCTGAATATATGCTTAAGGCATCTCTTGGAAAAACTGTAAGTATTCTTAAGAAAAAGCATGTAAAAAAGGGATTTTTATTTTGCTTTTGTAAGAGTTTTTCAAGAATAGGATATTTTTTAGTTATTTTATCAACGGCACTTGAGCCTGAAAAGTAGCCAACAAAATAGGATATAATCATGCCTATAACTATACCCAACATATTGATAATGAAGGCAGTTACTGTTGGAAAAAGATGACCTGTAGCAACTTCTAAAAGAATAATAGGAAAAACTACACTTAAGCTTTTTAGTGCTTATAAAAATAATATAACAAAGGCAGCTGTAATTGGATTATGTGGTGTATAATTTAAAATTGTTTCAACTGTAATTTTATCTTTGTTGGTTAAATACAAGATAATTAGTATTATACATAAAGCTACAGGTATGTACTTAAGAAGAGAAAAATATTTTTTATTTTTCATATCTTTCATCTCCTAAAGTCCCAATGATTCATCTAATATAGTACTCTTAATTTGTTATTTTATGCTTTAAGGATGACTTGCAAGTTAGCCTTATTCTACATAAATCATTTTGCGTGTCATTCCGCCATCTACAACAAGGTTGATGCCTGTAACGAAGTTATTTTCTTTGTCAGTTAAATAAAGACAAGCTCGGGCAATATCGTCAGGCTTTCCTACTCTTCTAGATAAATGCTGTTCATGATCAATTGGCCTTAATTGGGAATAATCTCCTGTTTCAATCCAACCAGGAGATATGCAGTTAACCGTAATTTTATCTTTGCTAAAAGAAGCAGCTAAGGCATGAGTAAGAGCAACAATTCCGCCTTTACTAGCAGCGTAAGCTTCTGAATTGGGTTCAGACATAATGACCCTTGTTGAGGCAATATTTACAATAGAACCGCCATCTTTATTTTTACGCATGTATTTTGCTGCTTCCCGTGAGCATATGAAAACACTTCTTAAATTGGTATTTATTAAGTCATCCCATTCTTCTAAGGTTAACTCATAAGGTGACTTAAATAGTCCTTTTCCAGCATTATTGATTAAAATATCGATTCTGTTAAATGTTTGAAATGCAGTTTTCATTAAAAGGATAATATCTGCTTCTTGTCGGACGTCAGTTTTAACAAAAACTGCATTTCCGCCTTGGTTTTTAATTAAAGAAGCTGCTTCTCTTCCGTTTTTTTCATCCATATCTGCTATGACGACATTTGCTCCTTTCATGGCATAATGTAAAGCAATTCCTTTCCCAATGCCATTGGCAGCTCCAGTTATAATTACTGTTTTATTAAAAAAGTCCATATCAATCACACCCTTAAAAATATATTTATTAATAATATTAATATAGCACAAAAATTTAATCATTTATTTCTTTTTCAGTAAAACTCATTCATAACTCTTATAATTTGAGTGCCAGCTTCATCAGATTTCTTCAATTACCTTATAGAAATACGCAAATCAACTGTTATTACTTTCTTATACAACAAAAATATCAGAAATATATAAACAAAACAATCGTTTCACAACTCATAACTTATAAAACAAAGACATATAAAATGTATAAAATTTTCCGTTTATTTTTTATTTGACTAATTGAATAATATAGCTGAAAATACTAGAATGGAATTAGGGGGTATAGAGATGAAATATATTGTTGCCATTAATGCTAGCCCACGTAGTAATTGGAATACTTCGAAATTAGTAGAAGCAGCTGCTAGAGGAGTTCAGGAAACAGGAGCTAATGTTGAAATCATCCATCTTTATGATTTAGAGCCTTTTCAAGGATGTATTTCCTGTTTTGGCTGCAAGTTACCAAAAACCTTTGGACGATGTGTTTCACAAGATGGCTTAACAGAAGTTCTAGATAAGATTCGTAAAGCAGATGGACTTATTCTTGGTTCTCCAAATTATTTAGGAAATTTAACTGCAGGTTTTAGGGCCCTTTATGAACGTTTGATTTTTCAGTATTTGACTTATAATAAAGAACGTCCAAATTGCAATGACCATATGATTCCAGTTCTTCTCATTACCACAAGTAATTGTGATGAAAGCCTTTATGATAAAATAGGTTATACAGAAATGCTAGAAAGCTATAAAAAGAGGTTAGAACGTTTTATTGGGCCAACTAAGATAATGATTTATGGAAATACCTTGCAGGTAGAGGATTACAGTAAATATGATTGGACTATTTTTAACCCTGCTGATAAAAAGGCCCGACATGAGGAGATATTTCCACTGAAGTTAAAAGAAGCATTTGAGCTTGGAAAAGGGCTTATTTAGTATTTAGGTTTTTAAAAATTTATTATATCAATTGAAAAAGGGGTTGTGTTGAAATGATGGTTTTTTGGTTGGCAATTGCAGGTATCATGTTAATGACTTTATGTGCTATTATTAGCATTATAATTATGACTAAAAGATTAAAACATTAATTATGATAAAATGAATGACAGTTTCTATAAAAATGTTAGTATATATGGAGTAGATTAAGAACATATAACAAAGTAGTGAATATTAAATTATTATGGGATATGAAGAATTTGGATTGATGTTAATAACAGTGCTTGAAGGATTATTATTGTCAAGTTGGGTATAACTTAGAGAATAAATATAAAATAGTATAAATGCAGTATGCTTCAAGAAAATACCTTAAATTTGGATGAACCTCTGTTGGTTATAAAGTCACATGATGGTAATGTACATATCAAAAGCATGGGAAAAGTAAGGTTTGTAGAGCTTAAAGGGAAATATGGCTGGATTTAATGATGTATGAAATTATATAATGAGTAACCCTTGATATATACCATGAGAAATATCAAGGGCTTTTTTTATTAAGGTTAACTTTATAAATGATTGTTAATTAAATAACAATACTATATTGACAAAAATATGTCAAATTGGTATAATGTAACTGCTAAGTCAGAAGAGTTTTCTTATGACGAAGCATGTACATTTAATTTTACTAATCTGACGCCAAATATTTTTTATAAGGCGGAAGGTACAGAAATAGTATAGTTATATGTGGAATTTTCTGCGCCTTTCGTAGGCGCATTTTTATTTTTGGAGGTATTGAAATGGAAACAAGGGTTGCTATTATAGGGATTATCGTTGAAGATTTGGATTCTGTTGAAAGACTTAATAGGCTTTTACATGATTATGGACAATACATAATAGGCAGAATGGGGCTGCCATATCGTGAAAAAGGTATCAATATAATCAGTGTTGTTATAGATGCACCTCAAGATATAATAAGTGCTCTTTCTGGAAAGATTGGAAAATTACCTGGAGTTAGCACAAAAACATTATATTCAAATGTAAAAAGTAATATTAAGGACGGGGTGCAAAATGAAAGAGCTCATTGATAAACTATACGAGACAAATAATCTATCTCCAGAAGAGTTTAAAATCCTAATTGATAACAGAACTCCTGAACTTGCACAATACCTTTTTGAAAAGGCAAGAATAGTTGCTATTGGAAACTACGGATATGATGTGTATATAAGAGGGCTTATAGAGTTTACAAACTACTGCAGAAATGACTGCTTTTATTGCGGTATCAGAAAAAGCAATTGTAATGTAGAACGCTATCGCTTGACTAAAGACGAGATTCTTGAGTGCTGTGCTGTTGGATATAAATTGGGATTTAGGACCTTTGTCCTTCAAGGTGGAGAAGATGATTATTTTACTGATGACAGGATGGTTGATATTATAAAGTCTATTAAAAAGAATTATCCAGATTGTGCAGTTACGCTCTCTATAGGAGAAAAAAGCTATGATAGCTATAAAGCCTATTTTGATGCTGGAGCAGACAGGTATCTTTTAAGACATGAAACTGCAAATGAAGAACACTATAGGAAACTACATCCTAAATACCTTTCCCTAAAGAATAGGAAACAGTGTCTATATCATCTAAAGGAGATAGGATATCAGGTTGGATGCGGTTTTATGGTTGGCTCCCCTTATCAAACTACGGAATGCCTTGTTGAGGATTTAATGTTTATTAAGGAGTTAAATCCCCATATGGTTGGCATAGGCCCATTTATACCGCACCATGATACGCCTTTTGCTCATAAGGATGCGGGGACTTTAGAACTTACATTGTTCCTATTAGGTATTATTCGTTTAATGCTTCCAGAAATTCTACTTCCTGCAACCACTGCCCTGGGGACCATACATCCTAAAGGAAGGGAACTTGGTATTCTAGCTGGGGCAAATGTAGTAATGCCAAATCTTTCGCCTAAGGATGTAAGAAAAAAGTATATGCTCTATGATAATAAGATCTGTACGGGAGATGAGGCTGCAGAATGCATTAACTGCATGAAAAAAAGGATGGAAAGCATTGGATATCATGTAGCTATTTCCCGTGGGGATCATAAAACATTTCAAGTAAAAGAATTAGTATGCTGAAGGGGAAGATTTTTCTGACCCGTATAAGGAGGAGGTAATATTATGTATAATCCAAAATCTATGAAAGCTGAAGAGTTTATTTCTCATGAGGAAGTCCTTGACACCATTAAGTATGCTGATGAAAACAAAAATAACGTAAAACTTATAGACGAAATAATTGAGAAAGCAAAGCTTCACAAAGGACTTACTCACAGAGAGGCTTCAGTCTTACTTGCTTGTGAGCTTCCTGAAAAAAATGAGGAAATATTTGCTCTTGCCAAGCAGATTAAAGATGATTTTTATGGTAACCGCATTGTATTATTCGCTCCATTATATTTATCAAATTATTGTGTAAATGGCTGCGTTTACTGTCCATATCATAGGCAAAATAAGCATATCACTAGAAAGAAGATGACTCAAGACGAAATTCGTAGGGAAGTCATTGCACTTATGGATATGGGACATAAACGACTTGCCATTGAATCTGGAGAGGACCCAGTGAACAATCCAATAGAATATATACTTGAATCTATTGAGACAATTTATAGCGTTAAGCATAAAAACGGAGAAATACGCCGTGTAAATGTAAATATTGCTGCAACTACTGTTGAAAATTACAAAAAGCTTAAGGAAGCTGGCATAGGTACTTATATACTATTTCAAGAAACTTACAATAAGGAAAAATATGAAAAGCTACATCCATCTGGGCCAAAACACGATTATGCATATCATACAGAAGCAATGGATAGGGCAATGCTTGGTGGTATTGATGATGTTGGCTTAGGAGTATTATTTGGACTAGAAAATTATCGATATGAATTTGCAGCACTGCTAATGCATGCAGAACATCTTGAAGCTGTATTTGGTGTTGGCCCACATACCATCAGTGTACCTAGAATCCGACCTGCAGATGACATTGACCCTAGAAAATTTCCTAATGCCATAAATGATGATGTATTGGCTAAGATTGTAGCATGTATACGCATATCGGTACCTTATACAGGCATAATCGTATCGACTAGGGAAAGCAAAGAAATGAGGGAACGCCTACTTAACCTAGGTGTTTCACAAATCAGCGGTGGTTCCAAGACAAGTGTTGGAGGATATAGTGAGCCTGAACCAGAAGATGAAAATACTGCACAATTTGATGTTAATGATACAAGGCCATTAGATGAAGTTGTTAAATGGCTGATGGAACTTGGTTATATTCCAAGCTTTTGTACTGCATGTTACAGGGAAGGCAGGACTGGCGATAGGTTTATGAGCCTATGTAAGAGTGAAAAGATTCACAACTGCTGCCATCCAAATGCTTTAATGACATTGAAAGAATATCTTGAAGACTATGCTTCAGAAGAAACTAAAGAAATTGGTGAAGGACTTATTTATAAGGAATTAGATAGAATTCCACATCCAAAGATGAGAAGGATTGTAGAAGAAAACTTAGTAAAGATCAGCGAAGGAATGAGAGACTTTAGGTTTTAAGGGGGAATATTATGGGGCTTAATGATACACCAAGGGCAAATCGAATTCATATAGGTTTTTTTGGAAGAAGAAACTCTGGCAAATCAAGTCTTGTAAACGCCATTACTGGTCAAGACCTTGCTGTTGTTTCTGACATAAAAGGCACAACAACTGATCCTGTATATAAAGCAATGGAACTACTCCCTTTAGGTCCTGTAGTAATTATAGATACCCCTGGAATAGATGATGAAGGAGCATTGGGGGAGCTTAGGGTAAAGAAAAGCCTACAGGTGCTCAATAAGACTGATATTGCTGTTTTAGTAATAGATTCCCTTGTTGGGAAGACAAAAGAAGATGAAGAATTGATTAAAATATTTGATGAAAAAGGGATAAACTATATAGTTGTTTACAATAAAGCTGATTTGATGACCAAAGAAATAGCTGAAATCGATAATGGTATTTTTGTAAGTGCCAAGACAGGTTACAATATAGAAGAATTAAAAGAAAGAATTGCTGCTTTATCTGTAGGGGAAGGGCCTAAAAGAAGAATAGTAGCTGATCTTATTAAGCCTTTGGATTTTGTGGTTCTAGTAACTCCAATTGACCAATCTGCACCAAAGGGACGAATAATACTTCCTCAACAGCAAACAATCAGGGATATTCTTGATACAGGTGCTACTGCTATTGTAGTAAAAGATAATGAATACCAAGATACGCTAAATAATCTAGGGAAAAAACCAAGATTAGTAATTACGGACAGCCAAGTATTCCAAAAAGTATCTCAAGAAACACCAGAAGATATTCATTTAACTTCTTTTTCAATTCTATTTGCTAGATATAAAGGTATACTAGATATTGCTGTAAAGGGTGTTAAAGCTCTAGAATCCCTTGAAGATGGGGATACCGTTCTCATTTCAGAAGGTTGTACTCATCACAGGCAGTGTGAAGATATTGGCACAGTAAAGCTTCCGCGATGGATAAGAAACTATACAAAGAAGGAACTTAATTTTAAGTTTACATCAGGTACAGAATTCCCTGAGAATTTGTCGCAATACAAGTTAGTTGTCCATTGTGGAGGCTGCATGCTCAATGAAAGGGAGATGAAATACCGATATAAATGTGCACAGGATCAAAATGTACCTATAACCAACTATGGGATTCTGATTTCATATATACATGGCATTTTGAAGAGAAGCATTGCAGTATTTCCTGATTTATTAAAAGAAATTGCTTAGCAACTATAATTCAGCCATACTTAAAGCCCTTGATATGTTGTTATAGACATGTCGAGGGTATTTTTTTCATAAAATTGTATTTTAATGATTTGGCATTGAAATGTTAAATGTGAAATTGCAAAATATCTCCAATAAGATTTATGTTAAAATTAAATGGAAATTATTGTATTTGTGAAAATTGAAGTAGGGATGACCAAAGTTTCATAAAATGTGAACAATAAATTAGATTATTGTACCAAAAATGATATAAAATAGGATTGGTAATATTCCAGAACATTTATTGGTAAAGATAGGAAAAGCAAGGTTTAATGATTCAAAATATATAGAAAATGGGCACTTAAGATTTACCTTAAGTGCCTTTTATGATTAGGCGGCCTATTTATCTTTTACTAACTTATTATAGACTAAAAAAGATCCTCCTGCAAAAATAAGCATTAATAATATTGAAATCCAAAATGCAGGTGAAGTTGGTTCTGTAACATTTGCTCCAAATAATGTTGCTAGTATAGTATTTGGAATTGAGCCTAAAGTACCTGCCAATAGGTAAATGCTAAATGGGAATCTCACAGCACCTGAATATATGCTTACAGCTTCTCTAGGGAAAACTGTAAGGGTTCTCAATAAAAAGCATGTAAAGAAAGGGCTTTTGCTCTGCTTTTTAATGAATTTTTCAATAATAGGATATTTTTGCGTGATTTTTTCAACTGCACTTGAGCCAGAGAAATAGCCTACGAAATAGGATATAACCATTCCCAATATTATACCAAGCATATTTATAATGAAAGCAATAATTGTTGGGAATAGCTGGCTAGAGGCAACTTCAAGTATAATGATTGGAAATACAATACTTAAGCTTTTTAAAGCATATAAAGATAATAGGACCAGTGCGGCTGTTAATTGATTTTTAGGTGTATAGTTTATAATTGTTTGGACAGTTATTTTATCTTTGTTTGATAAATAGAGAATAATAAGTATTATGCACAACGCTAGAGGTATATATTTAAGGAATGTGAAATATCTTTTATTTTTCATTTTTTTCATCTCCGGAAATTGTATATCTATTCTACATAAATCATCTTCCTTGTCATTCCACCGTCCACAATGAGATTAACGCCAGTTATAAAGTCATTTTCTTTATCTGTCAAGAAGATGCAAGCCCTAGCAATATCATCGGGTTTTCCTACTCTACCTGAAAGATGTTGCTCATGATCGATTGGTCGCAATTTAGAATAATCACCTGTTTCAATCCAACCAGGAGATATACAGTTAACGGAAATTTTATCTCTGCTAAAAGATGCAGCAAGTGCATGGGTAAGGGCTACAATTCCACCTTTACTAGCAGCATAAGCTTCAGAATTTGGCTCAGACATAATGGCTCTTGTAGATGCTATATTGACAATTGAACCTCCATCTTCATTTTGACGCATGTATTTTGCTGCTTCTCGGGAGCATAAGAAAACACTTCGTAAATTTGTATTTATTAAGTCATCCCATTCTTCTAGGGTTAAATCATAAGGAGATTTAAATAAGCCTTTTCCAGCATTATTGATTAAGATATTGATTTTGCCAAATGTTTGGAATGCAACTTCCATTAAATGTACGACATCTCTTTCTTTTCGGACATCAGCTTTGATAAAAATCGCACTGCCACCTTGTTCTTTTATTATAGTTGCTGTTTTTTCTCCATTTTTTTCGTCAATATCAGCTATAACTACATTGGCTCCTTTCTTGGCATATAAAAGAGCAATCCCTTTTCCGATTCCATTGGCAGCACCGGTTATAATGACTGTTTTATTTGAAAAATCCATATTATCACACCCTTATTTATTAGATTTTATTAATATTATGGTTGTTTATTCTCAAAAAATATTTTTGAAATAACCAAAAATCCACAGGATAAAAGTATCATAGATAGTATTGAAATCCAAAACATAGGTGAAGTTGGTTCAGTAATACTAGTCCCAAATAATGTAGCCAGGATAGTACTGGGAAGTGCATATAAAATACTTGTCAACAAGTAAGTGCTAAATGGAAACTTTAAAGCACCTAAATATATGCTGACAGCATCTCTAGGCAAAATATAAATAGCACGCAAAAGAAAGCATGTGAAAAAAGGATTTTTAGTTTGCTTTTGGACAAACATATCAAGCTTAGGGTATTTTTGAACCATTTTATTAATGGCATCTGAACCTGAATAATAACCAATAAAATAAGAGATAACCAGTCCAATGATTACACCTAGCATATTGATAATAATTGCAGATATTGTAGAAAATAAGTGACCTGCTGCAATTTCCAGGATAATAATTGGAAAAACTACGCTAATGCTTTTTAATACATAAAGGAACAATATTACTAATGCTGCTGCAATTGGGTTACTTGGTGTATAATTTAAAATTGCTTCTACAGAAATATCCTTGTTGTTTCTGAAGTATATTATGGTTAAAATAATACATAAAAATAAAGGTATGTATTTAAGAATGGAAATATGTTTTTTATTTTTCACGTCCTTCAACTCCTGATGACTGGTATCAATAAAACATTATAAGGATGAAAACCAAAAGTTTCAATAGACAAAAGTTTTCAGTTGTCGTATTACAATTTATTATTATCAAAAATGGGAATAGAAAAATATGAAGAGGCAGTTTAAATAAGAATAGTTTTATGATGTAATAGAGATAATTAGAATATTTTGGGGAGTGGAGGTATAATCATTGAATTATACTATTGCCAAAATAGGTGCTATAATTGATGACATTGTAGTTATAGGCTTTGCAATATGCATGCTTGTAGGATATGATTTTGAAGGCTACCTTGTAAGCATGTTTATTGCTTTTGGTTTTATAATGATGGTAGCAGGATTTTATGCTGAATGTGAAAAAGAGCATAAGGTTGCAGCAAATACTGCTTTAATCTTCACTGGTATTTATGCTGTATTGATTTTATTAGTGTATTTTACACAGATTACATCAGTTAGGCTTGGCTTATTAAGTCAAGTTTTATTTATATAATGCTATATCAAATTAATTCAGGGAATGCAATTTTCTTACTGTGGAAGGAAATTTTGGTAAATGTAGATTAGACTTAAGCTGATGCTCACATTGGATTACTTAATTTATTGAAAGTAAATTAATAAAATTTAAAGAGACATATTTAAAATAGGGTATATTATAAAATGAAAATCAATATCAAAAATGAGGTGAGATGATGCAAAACCTAAAGCTATACTATATGAAAGGCTGTCCTTTCTGTAAAAAAGTAATCCAATTTATGGAGAGAAACAATATAGAAGTTGAAATGGTAGATATACAAGCTGATCCTAAAAATGAAGAAGAATTAATTAAGCTTGGTGGAAAAGACCAAGTCCCAATGCTCTTAATTGATGGAAAACCACTTTATGAATCAAATGACATTATCCAATGGCTTAAGGATAATTACAAACAAAGCGAGCAATAAATCTTGCTCGCTTTTATTTTATCCTATATTAGATTTATCCGGTGTTTTAGATTTATTGAAAATCTCTTTGAAGTTTATCTGAGTCAATAGAACTGCCACAAATACTAAAATACATCCTATAATTTCCTTTAGAGTCATTGATTCATTTAAAAATATGGCGCCACATATTGCTGAAAAAACAGATTCTAAGCTCATGAGAAGTGATGCAACTGTTGGATTTGTATATCTTTGCCCGATTATCTGTAATGTATATGCGACACCTACAACAAAAATGGCAGCATAAAGAATAGGAAAAGCACAATCTATTATTGCACTGATAGTTGGATTTTCAAAGATTAAAGCTGAAATAAGGGACAAAGTTCCAGCAGTAATAAATTGAACACAGGAAAGCTTTAAGCTCTCGGTTTTAGGGGCAAAGGTATCTACTATGATTATATGCATTGCCCAAAATAAAGTACCAGCAAGAACAATTGCATCTCCAATCTCCATGGAAAAGCCTTCTTTAATAGTTAACATGTAAAGGCCAATAACTGCAAATATTACTCCTAGCCATGTATAGGAATCCACCTTTTTTCTCATAAAGATGCCAATAACTGGCACTAAAACAATATAAAGGGTTGTAATAAATCCTGCTTTTCCTGCAGTAGTATATACAATTCCCCATTGTTGCAATGAAGCTCCAAAAAATAGGGCAAAGCCACATAGGATTCCGCCTTTAATTAAGTCTTTTTTGTTATATTTATTTTCTTCGCTCTTTTCATTGTCATTTGATTCTTTTTTGTTTTTCTTATTAATAAAATCAAATGCAAATATCAAAATAAGAAGTACCAATGCACCTAGCAAGAATCTTGATGCTCCGAAAGTAAATGGCTCTACATAGTTCATCCCTAGTTTTTGTACTACAAAAGATGTACCCCAAATAATTGCAGCTAAAAGAAGAAATATGCTACCTTTAATGTTTTTCATCCTTTTTCACCTGCCATTATGAGATTTTTGTATTAAAAAATTAGTACAGTTATAGCATAGATTATAGCATATTTATGTTTTTTCTTGAATGGAAGATTTATTTTTTAGATTGTGCAAAATTTAACAATATTTACTTGAAATAAAATATAAATATGATATAATATTAACAAACGAGAAAATATAAACAGCCTTTATTTTATTTGTTCTTATAGGTAATATTAGGATTATAAAATGATTGCATAATGATTTTTTTGAAAAACAGCCAATAAATGTAAAATAATTGTCAATAAAAATGTTATATATTTAACATATATATTTTATATACATAATCAATTTAAAAAAAGAGGATTTATTATAATGAGATTTACATTACCACGAGATATCTATTATGGATCAGGAGCTATTGAACAGCTAAAGAATTTAAAAGGCAAAAGGGCAATAATCGTGCTAGGCGGAGGTTCAATGAAGAAATTCGGATTTGTTGATAAGGTCATTGAGTATCTAAAGGAAGCAGGAATAGAAACAAGGCTATTTGAAAATGTTGAACCAGATCCATCAGTTGAAACAGTTATGAAAGGTGCTGCAGCTATGAGAGAATTTGAGCCAGATTGGATTATATCCATAGGTGGAGGCTCACCTATAGATGCTGCTAAGGCTATGTGGGTATTTTATGAATATCCTGATTTGACATTTGAAGATATTGTACAACCTTTCTCCATGCCAACTTTAAGGAATAAGGCAAGGTTTATAGCTATACCATCTACTTCTGGTACAGCAACAGAAGTAACTGCTTTCTCGGTTATTACAGATAATGAAAAAGGTGTAAAATATCCATTGGCAGATTACAATATAACTCCAGATATAGCAATTGTTGATCCTGATTTAGCTCAAACAATGCCAAAACAATTAGTTGCTCATACTGGAATGGACGCATTGACTCATGCCATAGAAGCTTATGTATCTACAGCTAATAGCCCATTTACAGATCCACTTGCAATAAAGGCTATTCAAATGATTTTTGAACATTTGTTGAACTCCTATGAAGGAGACAAGAATGCCAGAGAACAAATGCACTATGCACAATGTCTAGCAGGTATGGCATTTACAAATGCATTGTTGGGTATAGTACATTCTATGGCACATAAGACTGGAGCTGCTTTCTCTACAGGTCATATTCCACACGGTTGTGCTAACGCCATCTATCTACCTTATGTAATTAAATTCAATAAGAAATGTGCAATGAAGCGTTATGCAGACATTGCAAGGAGTATTGGTATAGATGGATCAGATGAAGAATGTGTAAAAGTTCTTTGTGAAAAGATTGATGAATTGAATAAGAAGCTAGGTATTCCAAAGACATTAAAAGAATTCGGTATTAATGAACAAGAATTTAAAGAAAAAGTTTCAAATATTGCTAAGTTAGCTGTTGGAGATGCTTGTACAGGCTCTAATCCAAGGCCAATTACTCCAGAAGAAATGGAAAGATTGTTAACCTGTGCTTACTATGGATATGAAGTAGATTTTTAATTAATTCAATTCCAAGGTGCATGGCTCTTATTTTATGAGTCATGCATCTTTATTTTTTGAGAAATATAGAAAGAATCAGTTTGATTAATTTAAATATAAATATATACTATATTTAAAGATACATATTTTTGTTTTAAATTTGGGAAAAAATTGGAGTGATTTGTGTGTCTTATATAAACCTAATCAAAATTATTAAATTAGTAATGATTATTTTATTAATTTCTTTTCTATTAATTGAAGGATTGATAAAGATAAATGACAGCACTAATAAAATCAAGCATTAGGTTTATGAAACCATAAAACATGGGATGAATTGTGACATATAAACAAATAGGAGGTAAGCTATGATATCTTTACGCAAAATTACATTTGACAATTCTATTGAATGTATTAAGCTGGAACCCAAAGAAGAGCAAAAGGAGTATGTGGCAAGTAATTTATTTAGTCTTGCAGAAGCATATATTGCATTATCCAATGGATATTCTATACCAATGCCTTATGCTATATATGATGATGAGACAATGGTAGGCTTCATAATGCTATCTTATGATGAGGCTGACGAAGATGATGAGGATGATGAAACTGTTTATAAGATATGGAGGTTAATGATAGATAAGAAATATCAGGGTAGGGGATATGGGAGGAAAGCCATGGAAAAGGCACTTGAAATAATCAGAACTTTTCCTTATGGCAAAGCTGAATTAGTTGTATTATCATATAAGCCTGAAAATAAAATAGCAAAGAAGTTGTATGAGTCATTGGGATTTAAAGAAACAGGTGAAATGAACGACGATGAAGTATGGGCTGTACTGCATCTGTAAAATGAATTGCAATGGTTTTATCTTATTTAATTCTGTCATTAAAATTATTATAATAATACAAAATTATTTTTGTCTTTAATGGGGTGAAAACATGTCTAATATAATATTAGATGGCATAATGGGATTAGCAGTGGGGGATGCCCTAGGGGTACCTGTTGAATTTGAGAGTAGGGATGCGTTAAGAGAAAATCCTGTAGTTGGTATGAGAGGGTATGGAACTCACAATCAACCTGCAGGGACATGGTCTGATGATACTAGTCTTACATTATGTTTAGTTGACAGCCTCTGCATAGGATTAAATTATTACCACATAATGAACAACTTCATAAAATGGCTAGATCATGGAGAATTTACACCTCACGGGAAAGCATTTGGTATTGGAAATACAACAAATGAAGCTTTGATAAGATTTAAAAATGGTGTTCCTCCTCTATTGTGTGGTGGAAAAGACGAACACAATAATGGCAATGGCTCTTTAATGAGAATCCTACCAATTTTATACTTTATAAATTCTATATATGGCAGTGATTTTCAAGAAGAGGAAGAAGCATTTGAAATTATCCATGATGTGTCATCATTAACTCATGCCCATAAAAGAAGCCAAATGGCATGCGGAATATATATTTCCATTGCAGCTATGCTTATTAGCCATGAAGATTTGGATGCAGCAGTTGAGTTAGGTATAAAGAAGGCAATGGATTATTATAAAAAGAAAGAGGAATTTCAATCTGAAATAGAACATTTTTCGAGAATGGAAAGCAGGGATTTTAAGCATTTACCTGAAGAAGAAATGAAAAGCAATGGCTATGTAGTAAGCACTTTGGAAGCAGCTATTTGGTGTTTGCTAAATACTAATGATTATAAATCCTGCGTTTTGAAAGCAGTAAACCTTGGAGATGATACTGATACTGTGGGAGCAGTTGCAGGAGGATTGGCAGGATTAAAATATGGATATGACAGTATACCTGAAGAATGGAAGGAATCATTGGCTAGAAGGGATTATATAGAAGGTTTATGTAATCAGCTATATAAGAGTTTGGCTTGGTAATCGCTTGATGAAGTGATAACTGTTTTACTGAAATAAACAAATTAAAATGATATAAACACGATTTTTGAATAGTAAAAATCGTGTTTTTTATTCATGTTTCTATATAATAGATATTATTAATTAAAAGATAATAAAAAATCAATTGATGTAATGGAAATTAGTTTTAAAGATATGTAAAATTTAATTATTAAAAAAGAAAGGAGAGCATATGGCAAATTTAATCCCAATTAAATATCATAAGTTGAGTTATCCTGATGGTATAGAACCAAAAATATTGGAAGTTGCTGGACATTTTGATGTTAAATTTATCAATGTAAATACGCCATATTCATTACATACAGAGTATAGTTTCATGAGAAGAAAACTGAATAGTGAAGTTGTTAGTAAGTATAGGGAAATATGTGAAGCAAATAAAAATGGTATTCCAATGTTATAGTATTCTAATAAATGGGCTATTGAGTTTGCCAACTTTAAAAAAAGATATAACTGATGAACTAGAAGTCTTTAGTACTAAACGTAAATAGCGGAAGTGAGGACCTCAAATCAATAGTTAATGACCTAAAGGAAATAGGGTTTAAATTTATAAGCAATCCATAAATTATTAATCTAATAAAATCAAAATAATTCCTTTTTTGTATATAATTGTCAAATCATGGGTAATAAATATTATTGTAAATATATTAGGATGAGAAAAAACCAAATTAGAATTAATGTTAATTTTAATTGGTGTGAGGTTGCCATGGATGTAAGAACTGTAATCCTTATGTTAGCAATGGGGTATTTTGCATTGGGACTTTTGCTGTCGATTTTTAAATATAACATAATCAATTCCCAAAAGATTCATTTTTGGACTCCTGCAAAATACTTGCAGGCAGCAGGGTTCTTTTTGCTTTATTTTAGGACAAGCATCTTTGACAGCGTAACGATATTTTCATATATCCTCTTGATATTGGGCTGCTTCTATGAAGCCTTAGCATTAAGGATTCTATCAGGTAAAAGTGCAAGTCCAAAATTCTATATTCCCGTTTCTTTTGGAATTCCCTTAGTATTACCTATAATTAATTTCTTGAATGAACCTTATAGGATTGGATTTGTTTTTCTAATCCAAAGTGCTTTTTATTTTTTGCCAAGTGTATTTTTGGTCAAAGGTACAGAGAGGAAGTTTTCATTACGATTATTATTAAATATCAGTTATTTTACAGCAGGAATAACGTTTTTGGTAACATCTATTATATGCTTGGCATTTCCAAAACTAGCTTTAGCTGTATATAGTAATATTATAAACATAATATCTGCCATAAGATTTTTAATATTTTTATTGGGCAGCTTCAGCTTGTTAATGTTAGCAAAAGAAAGAAGCGATATGGAATTATTGGAGATTCAAGATAATTTGAAAAAAACGCAATCGCGATATAGGCAAATTATTGAAACTGCCATTGAAGGGATAATAATTTTTGATGAAAATTATAGGATTACTTTTGCCAATGAGAATATGGCATCAATTCTTGGATATACAATAGATGAGATGATTGGCAAGCCATATATTTCCTTCTTTCCAAAAAGTCAGCTACATATATATCATCAGCAAAGATGTATAAGGAGAAAGGGAGAAGGCTCAGTATATGAATGCTGCCTTTTGAGAAAAGATGGCAAAACTCACTGGTTTTTAGTTTCTGCAAAGCCTATTTTAGATGAAAGTGGGAAATTTGATGGATCTTTTGCAATGCTTACAGATATTAATGACAGGAAAGAAATGGAGCTTTTATTGGCAGAAACAAATCGCCAGCTAGTTGAATTAAGCAATAAGGATAGTCTAACTGGAATAGCAAACAGAAGGCTTTTTGATACAACATTAGAGCATGAGTATTTAAGGCTTAAACGTTCAAATTCTAAGCTATCTATTATCTTGATAGATATTGACCATTTTAAAGAATACAATGATTATTATGGCCATGTAATGGGAGATGAATGTTTGCGTAAAATAGGAAAGGCATTAGAAGAAAGTATAAACCGCTCTGTCGACTTAGCAGCTCGCTATGGAGGAGAAGAATTTGCTTGCATTTTGCCTGATACAGGCTTGGAAGGTGCTGTAAAAGTAGCAGAGAGGATTAAGAAAAATATTGAGAACCTAAAAATAGAGCATAAAAAGTCGCCTGTTTCAGAATATGTTACTGCAAGCTATGGTGTTGCTACAGTTAAATATTCTCCAGAAATAACGATAAAGGATATTCTCAAGACTGCTGATGAGTTATTGTATAGGGCTAAGGATTTAGGACGCAATAGGATTGAATATAAGGAATTAGAATAAAGATACATAATCAAGTGAGATTTAAGCTAATTACTACGGAATAAGAAATAACGATTTTGTGATTAAATTAGATAAGTTTTCGGGAATATGGGTAATAAATATTAAAAGAGTAGAAGGGGTGTAATAGATGAATATATACGATTTTACAGCAAATGATATAAACGGGAACCTAATATCTTTAGATGACTATAGGGGGAAGGTATTGCTAATTGTCAATACTGCAAGTAAGTGCGGATTTACTCCACAATATGAAGATTTACAAAAGTTATATGAAAAATATCACGACAGAGGTTTTGAAATATTGGCATTCCCTTGCAACCAATTTATGGAACAAGAACCTGGAAGCAACGAAGAAATAAAGAATTTCTGTTCCTTAAATTATGGAGTGACTTTTCCAATATTTGAAAAGATAGACGTAAATGGTAAATATGCACATCCATTGTTTAAATATTTGAAAGAAGTAGCTCCATTTGAAGGATTTGATATGAACCATCCTACAAATAAAGTTCTAGATGCACTGCTAAAAGAAAAGTATCCAGAATATACAATAGGTAATGCTATTAGATGGAACTTCACAAAGTTCTTAGTAAGCAGGGATGGGAAGACAATTAAAAGATTTGAATCATCCGTATCGCCTTTAGATATGGAAGAAGAAATCGAAAAGATGCTGGAAGCTTAAAATGAATATAGGATGTCAATGGAAATGGACTTAGGATTTTATTCCTAGGTCCATTTTTATGTGAAAAAGTCAGAGAAAGATAGTTGACAATTTTAGTCGGATTTGATATATTTTAAGAAGTTGTAATTGATAATTGTTATCAATTAAGAGATGTTATCAATTCAATTACAACAGAATAAAAATTTAAATAGAAAATACATATAAGGAGAGATATTATGATGAAATCAAAATTCTTATTACTTATTTCAATTATAATGATTTTTGCTTTAATGTTAACTGCTTGTTCAAGTAAAAGCAATAATACAAACGAAACCACTCAAATATCATCTGTTGAGCCAAATGAAGGAGCAGATAACAAAATAGATGAACAAACCGAGAATCAAGCTGAAACAGTTGAAGTTATAGATGCCCATGGAACAGTTATAGTTCCAGTTAATCCCAAAAACGTAGTTTCTCTAGATAACAGGACTTTTGAAACATTGGCTTCCTGGGGGATAAAGCTTGCTGCAGCACCAAAGCAAGTAATGCCTATGGATTCTCCTTACATAGCTGATGAGTCAGTACTCGATATTGGGAATCATCGTGAGCCAAACCTTGAGATAATAGCTGCTGTAGAACCAGAACTTATAATTGTTGGTCAAAGATTTGCAAGCTTCTATGAAGATATCAAGGCACTAGTTCCTAATGCAGCAGTAATTGATTTAAATTTTGATATTTCTGAAACTGCAGAATCACCTGGAGAAAACTTTGTAAATGGATTTAAGAACACTACATTGATTTTAGGAAGGATTTTCAATAAGAGTGAAGAAGCTAAAAATCTAATAGCTGAATTTGAAAGTGCTTTGGAAAGGGCAAAGGCTGCATATAATGGAACTGACAGAATCATGAGCGTAATAGTTTCCGGTGGCAATATAGGTTTTTCAGCTCCTAGGACTGGACGTGTATGGGGACCGTTATATGAGATTTTTGGTTGGATTCCAGCGTTAGATATAAACAATGCCACATCTGACCATCAAGGTGATGAAGTTTCTGTTGAGGCTATCGCTCAAAGCAATCCAGATTGGATTTTTGTACTGGATCGTGATGCTGCAGTATCTACATCAGCTGATTATGTACCAGCAAAAGATGTAATAGAAAATTCTCCAGCTTTGCAAAATGTAAAGGCTGTTAAAGAAGGGAAAATCATTTATGCACCTAATGATACTTATACTAATGAGTCCATTCAAACATTTATAGAAATATTTGAATCTATTGCAAATGCTTTTGAAAATAAGTAAAGGAGTATTAAAAGTGCAAAAAGGCTCGGTTTATTCTGTGAGAAGGACTGGGAGTTCTCAACCCAAAAGTTATAATTTCAATAAAATATGGACGAAATCATTATTTTTTGCGATACTTATTGTTATTGTTTTAGGTATAATTTCCCTATTTACAGGAGTGTATGACATTTTTGGGCAAGAAGATGGCATAAGGATGTTTTTCATCACTCGTATTCCGAGGACAGTTGCGTTGATGCTGACAGGTGCTGCAATGTCCATGTCAGGTTTAGTAATGCAGCTTATTACTCAAAATCGTCTAGTTGAGCCTACAACAACAGGTACAATAGAGTGGGCTGGATTAGGCCTAATCTTTGTTTACATTTTATTTCCTGCACCAACTTTAGTGCAAAGGATGACAGGAGCAATTGTTTTTTCCTTTATTGGTACTATGATATTCTTCTTGTTTTTAAGAAGAATAAGGCTTCGTTCATCTTTGATTGTTCCTATTGCTGGAATGATGGTTGGTGCAGTAATTTCAGCAGTATCTACCTTTATTGGGCTTTTATTTAAGATGAGCCAAAATGTAGAGGCATGGTTTGTAGGCTCCTTTGCACCTGTTCAAATAGGCAGATATGAATACTTATGGCTAATTGTAGTAATTACATTTGTAATTTTTATATTTGCAGATAGATTTACTCTTGCTGGCCTCGGAGAAGATGTTTCAACGAGCCTTGGATTGAACTACAATCAAACAGTTATATTGGGCACTGCTCTTATAGCCACTGCTGTTGGGATTGTTTCTGCTGTTATAGGCAATCTGCCATTTTTAGGCATGATTGTTCCCAATATAGTTTCCATGTTTAGAGGCGACGACCTTAGAAGCAATCTCCCATGGGTATGTGTTGCTGGAATGGGAGTTTTAACTCTTTGCGATATAATTTCTAGAGCCATTATAATGCCCTTTGAAGTACCAGTTTCCATGATACTTGGGACATTAGGCTCAATTGTATTTATAGTGGTTCTATTGAGGCAGAGGAGGTTAAGATGAACGCTTTAGTCTTTGAAAAGAAAAAAGCCAGCATTACTTCAAAGTTACATACTGGAAACAGGTCTTGCAGTGCTTTTCTCACGAGGAAAGACGAAAGGATTTATTGGATAGTGCTTGCAACACTAATAGTCCTTGGGCTTTTATCAGCTTACGGGCTTTTAGTATATAACAATCCAGTTCCCCGTTCTTCGCCATCTTTCGTTCCTGTAGTGAGAAGGCGCATAAATGCTGTAATTACTATGTTATTGGTGGCAACTTGTCAAAGCTTGGCTACAGTTACATTTCAATCTATAACAAATAACAGGATTATAACCCCTTCCTTATTGGGCTTTGAAGCACTTTATTCTGCGATTCAAACAGCTACAATGTTTTTCTTTGGTTTGAATGCTTTCTTAAAATTTACAGGAATTGGGGCCTTTGTGGTTCAAGTCGCTGCAATGGTCTTAATAAGCTTAATACTTTATGGGCTTCTTCTTTCTAGCAAATATGGAGATTTACAGCTTATGTTGTTAATAGGGGTTATAATTGGAACGGGATTAAGGTCTTTATCATCTTTTATGAGAAGGCTTCTTGCACCTTCCGAATTTGATATTTTACAAGCAAGGCTTTTTGGCTCTGTTAATAATGCCGATCCAAGCTATTTTCCATTTGTAATTCCAGTTGTAATAATTACAGCTATTGCACTTTTTATGTATTCGAGAAAATTAAACATTTTGTCTTTGGGCAGAGATGTGGCTACTTCGTTGGGTGTTAGATATACATCAGGTATAATTTTTGGCTTGATACTAGTTTCTATTTTAATGTCAATGTCAACTGCAATGGTTGGTTCTCTTACATTTTATGGCTTTTTAGTTGCTTCATTAACTTATCAACTAGTACCAACTTATGACCATAGGTTTATTTTCCCAATGGCAACAGCCCTAGGGTTTTTAGTATTAACAGCTTCGTATTTCTTCATGTACCATATCTTCAATGCACAAGGAGTAGTTTCAATCATAATTGAGATGTTTGGGGGATTAATATTCCTAATTGTATTGTTAAAGAAGGGAGCATTATGATAGCGATAGAAAATGTTAAAAAAAGATATTCTGATGAAGTTGAAATAGGGCCATTAAATATTAAAATACCAAGAGCTGGAATTACATCATTAATAGGGCCTAATGGAGCAGGAAAATCTACTACTCTTTTGATGATAGGAAGGCTCCTTAAAATGGATGAAGGCCATATAATGGTTGCCAATATGGATGTCTCAAGTTCTAAGTCGCAAGATTTGGCAAAGATACTTACTATCCTGCGCCAAGAAAACCATTTTGTTACAAGGCTTACAGTAAGGCAGTTAGTTGGCTTTGGCCGTTATCCATATTCAAAGGGTAGGCTGACAGAAAAGGATGAAGAAATAATTTCAAAATATATAGATTTTCTAGGCTTAACTGAGTTGGAAAACAGATACTTAGATGAGCTTTCAGGAGGGCAAAGGCAAAGGGCTTATGTTGCTATGGTTTTAAGTCAAGAGACAGAATATGTGCTATTGGATGAACCGCTTAACAATCTTGACATAGCCCGTTCAGTGCAAATGATGGAACATCTAAGATATGCAGCTGATAATTTTGGCAGAACTATTGTTATTGTTTTACACGATATAAATTTTGCTGCGAAGTATTCCGACAGAATATGTGCTATGAAAGATGGCAAAATTGCAGCTTTTGGAACTGTAGAAGAGATTATGAAGCCAGAGCTATTATCGGATATTTTTGAAACAGAAATAGATGTTATAAGAGGACCCTATGGACCGATAGCAATTTATTAGGTATAATTATAATGGAGTAGCTTTGCTACTCTTTTTTTTATTAAAAAGATACAAAATTTGTATATTGATTTAGATGAAAAGTTGTGTTAGACTTCCCAGTGGCTTATAAAAGGAGATGACATTAGGATGAATAGGCGAAAAATTATTTTAGATATCTTGTTTTTAGTTTTAGTATTTTCCATTACATGCTATCAGATATTTCATGGACAAGACCTTAGGGAAGTAATAGAAACAATTAAATATACCAATGCCAAGTACTGGCTATTGGCTATTCTAGGTGTAATCTTTTACATTGGAATTGAATGCATTACTATATATTATCTAATGAGTTCCATAGGGCAAAAAGTAAATATATTTAACTGCTTTTTATATTCTTCAATTGGTTTTTTCTTTAGCTGTATTACACCTTCAGCTTCTGGTGGGCAACCTGCACAAATATATTTTATGAGGAAGGACAAGATACCAGTACCAATGTCCACATTAGTCCTTATGATTATAACTATTGCTTATAAGATGGTTTTGGTTATTTTAGGCACAATTATTTTCATCTTTCGTCCTGTAAATATAATGAATTATTTGGAGCCAATACGTGGTATATGTTATTTAGGGCTCTTCTTGAATATAGCATTTATTTGTTTTGTATTGATTTTAATGATTAATCCAAAGATAATCCAAAAATGGCTTGTGGATTTAGTTGAGCTGATGGAAAATCTGCATTTAACCAAAAGGAAGGAACACTATTTAGCAAAAATTGAAAATGCCATGGTGCAATATAAGGATGCTGCATTATATTTTAAAACTCACAAATTGATTGTATGCAATGTATTTGTAATGATATTGATTCAAAGGGTATTGCTTTTCAATGTAACTTATCTTGTGTACAAATCTTTTGGGCTCGATGGAGTTGATATTGTTACAATTAATGTTTTACAGGGGATGATTTCAGTTGCAGTTGATATGCTTCCACTACCTGGTGGAATGGGTATAAGTGAGAAATTATTTTTGAAGATTTTTAAGCCTATTTTTGGTACTGTAATACTTCCAGCAATGGTAGTAACTAGGGGCTTAAGCTATTACACAGAATTAATTTTAAGTGCGGTTTTCACCGTATTATCGATTTTTATAATAGGTAAAATAAAACAAAGAGATGTAAAAGCATAAAGGTAAAATTTAATTTGGTTTTTTGTGGTTTGATAAAGTCACTGTTTTTTGTAACTATCCATAATTATCTTATAAAATCTGGATGGATTTGTATTAGTACCTATGTATTTACAAAACTAATAAATAAAAGATATAATAAAATTAATTATTTTCGGATTTATTTCTAATAAGAGCCTTCAAGAAGGGGGGATTTGTTTAATATTATTTAATACTCTAGAGTATAAACTGTATATAAAGATACCATAGCTTTTATATAGGACGGTGTATAGTTAATGTTGGACAATCCAATGGTTTTAAAAACTATTCAGCAAGTGGCTAAATCTATAGCTTCAATTCTTAATGTTGAAATAATGATAATGGATAACAAGCTTAATAAATTGGGCGGAACGGTTAATAATGAAAGAAAATTTTACATAAGTAATATATATAAATATGTTATGGAAACAGGGGAAAAAATAATAATTGAAAATCCGGGATTTCATCCTTTGTGTAAAGGCTGTAAGAATTATAGAAATTGTCCTGAAAAAGCTGAATTTGATTTTCCAATAAAATTGGATGATAAAATAATTGGGATATTGAGTTTGGTGGGTTATACAGAAGAGCATAGAAATATTATGCTGTCTAGGAAAGAAGACTATATAAATTTTCTTGAAATAATGTGTCAGATGATTTCTACGAAAGCATCTGAAGTATTAGCATCTGAAAAGTTAAGAGTATCAGCTATGCAGATGGCCCATATTTTTAATTCTATAGAGGAAGGAATCATTGTATTTAACGATAAAGACATAATTACCCATTTTAGTAAGGCTGCAGAAAAAATTTTCAAGATTTCTCAAGAAAATGCTGTGGGAGCGAGAGTCGAAGATATATTTCCTAATTTTAAGTTAAATACTAGAAATCTAGTATCAAAGAATGTAAAAAAAGAAATAAGGGCTTTATCAGGAGATGGAAAAGAAGTTACATGTTATGTTTCATCTAATATTTTAAAAGATAATGAGGGTAAAGTAATCGGAGGAATATTATCTATTTCTGATGTGAAAAACGTAAAAAAGATTGTCAGAAATATGATGGGTTATGACAACGAATACGTGGATTTCAATGATATTATAGGCTGTAGCAGTTTAATCAATGCTTGTAAGCAAAAAGCAGAGATAGCAGCTAAAGGTATATCCACAATAATGATTAGAGGTGAAAGTGGTACTGGCAAAGAGCTGTTTGCTAGAGCTATACATAATGTTAGCCCCATGTCAAATGGGCCTTTTATTACCATAAATTGTTCAGCTATTCCAGAAACACTTTTGGAAAGTGAGCTTTTTGGCTATGATGAAGGAGCGTTTACTGGTGCAAAAAAAGAAGGGAAGCCAGGTAAATTTGAACTAGCAGATGGCGGGACTATTTTTTTAGATGAGATTGGGGACATGCCCCTTCACTTACAAGCAAAGCTTTTGAGGGTATTACAGGATAAGGTGATACAGAGAATAGGTGGTGTAAAGGACATAAGGGTTAATGTAAGAGTAATTTCTGCTACCAACAGGGATTTGGAAAAGATGGTAGCTGAAAATAGATTTAGGGAAGATTTATATTATCGTTTAAATGTTATACCTATATTTATACCTCCATTAAGGGAGCGTAAGGAGGATATTCCTTTACTTACAGAATATCTGATAAACAAGTATAACAATATTCTAAATAAGAATATTATTGGCGTTGATGAAAAAGTTAAAGAAATATTTATGTCTTACAACTGGCCAGGTAATGTACGTGAGCTAGAAAATGTAATAGAATATGCGATGAACATGGAGAGAGGACAAATCATAACAGAAGAAAGTATTCCAAAAAATATAAAAGATGATTTATCTATAATTTACAGCAGTTCTCTTGATCAATTGGTTGCTGACTATGAGAAGAAAATAATATTAGAGCATGCAAAGAAGTTTGGTTCCAGTAAAAAGGATAAAGAAAAGTTGGCAGAAGACCTTGGAATTAGCATAGCAACTCTATATAGAAAATTAAGGGCTCATAATATTGAAATATAATGTTAAATTAAAAAAACACGGTTTTCTTTATCTTGAAAACCGTGTTTTTTTATTACAAACTTTTTGTTTAATACCATGGTATCAATCTTGAGACTTTAGTATCATGATTGATACTATGCAGCAATTATCATATGTTTGTCTGCTTTTTCATTTTTTATTAATTTATTTTTTATCAATATTGATTTTTATAATTACATCATAATGGCATTTAAAATAGGTAATTCAAGCAAAATGGACAAATTTATAATCTGGCATGATAATTGCATGTTTTATTTTGTGAAAGGAGGAGTATTATGAAGTTTAATGTCGATGAGTTGACAATTCCAATGACAGAACGGGTTATTAAATTACGCGAAGAAGTAGTCCACGCCAAACCTATATTATGCAGTGAGCGGGCATTACTAGTTACAGAATCCTATAAAGAAACAGAGTCATTGCCTGCTCCAATTAGAAGGGCACTAGCTTTTAAGAAGATTTTAGATAACATGACACTGATTATTTGGGATGGTGAATTAATAGTAGGCAATCATGGAAGTAATGGAAGAAGGTCTGCACCAGTTTTCCCTGAATTCTCCATTAGCTGGTTAGAAGATGAAATAGATGAAAAACTAGAAACTAGAACTCAAGATACATTTGATGTACCACAAAAGGTAAAAGATGATTTAAAGAGCATCTTCCCATATTGGAGAGGGAAAACAGTATATGATAAATATCGTGCCATATTGCCAGAGGATGCAAAGAAAGCTAGAGATGCCTACATCTTTACAAGAGACTTATTTGAAAGGTTTGGATATGGACATACTGCCTATGACATTCCTAAACTTTTAAAAGTTGGCCTAAAGGGAATCAAGGAAGAAATTAATGAAAAAATAAAACACCTTGATTTAACTACCAGTGAAGGCTTAGACAAAAAAATATTCTATGAAGCAGCTCTTATATGTTGTGATGCAGTTATTAACTATAGTAAACGATATGCAAGGGTAGCATTGGATTTAGCAGCGAAAGAAGAAAACCCAGTAAGGAAAAAAGAATTAGAAAAGATAGCAGATGTTTGTGGATGGATTCCAGAAAATCCAGCAAGAGATATTTGGGATGCAATACAAGTTGTACAATTTATGCAGCTTTTGATTCAAATTGAAACAAATGGGGATTCAGTATCACCAGGGCGCCTTGATCAATATCTTTATCCATATTATAAGAAAGACCTTGAAGAAGGCAGATATACAAGGGAACAAATACAAGAATTGCTAGACTGTTTATGGATTAAGTTCAATGAAATTGTAAAGGTTCAAGATAGTGAATCAGTGCATATTCACCCAGGATTTCCATTAACTCCAAATTTAACTATTGGGGGGCTAACACCAGAAGGAGAAGATGCAACAAATGAATTGAGCTTTTTAATGTTAAACAGCCAAGAACACATCAGATTAACAAATCCACAATTTACATTGCGTATTCATAAGGATACTCCAAATGAATTTAAATTGAGGGCAGCAGAGGTTATAAAACTAGGGACAGGTATGCCTGCATTATTTGGTGATGAAAGATGTATAGAAGCACTACATAAAAAATATCCAGACATACCAATGGATAGAATAAGAGATTATAGGATTGTAGGATGTGTAGAATTAGCACCAAGGGGTTTTCAAGGGAGAATAACTGGTGGATGGTTTAATGTAGCTCGTGTTGTAGATTTGGCTTTAAATAATGGTGTAGATAGATTAACAGGGGAACAATTAGGACCTAAAACAGGTGAACCAGAGGATTTTAAAGATTTTAATGATGTCCTAGAAGCAGTTCGCAAGCAAGCAGAATATTTTACAAAACAACTAGTTATTAATGCTGCAGTTGTTGATAAGGTACAAAATCAAAATACTCCTCATATATTCCTATCATGCCTTACAGAAGGATGTATAGAGAAAGGAAAGGATATAACTACAGATGGTTCTTTATGGGGAGCAACAGCTGCTGTACTTGTTGGGTTGGCTACAGCCAGTGATTCATTGACAGCTGTTAAAAAAGTTGTCTTTGAAGATAAATTAATAACCATGAAAGAGTTAAAAGAAGCATTAGATAGTAATTATGAAGGAGAAAGGGGAGAAGAAATAAGAAGACTTCTATTAAATGCACCTAAATATGGAAATGATGATGATTATGCAGATGAAGTAATGAGAAAGATGAGCAGCATATTCTTCGATGTAATAGAAAGTCATAAGGACATTGATGGGCGTCCATTTGCAGTGTTTGTATTGACCCTTGGTGGAACAGTAGCCCATGGCTGGAAAACTGGAGCAACAGCAAATGGCAGAAAGGCTAAAGAGCCAGTTTCAGATTCATTGTCTCCAGTAAATGGTGCTGATAAAGAAGGCCCAACTGCAGTATTACTATCAGCAAGCAAAATTGACCAAAGCAGGCTAGCTGCTGGCAACGTATTAAATTTGAAATTTTCAAAGACTGCTTTTGGTGAAGGGGAATCTTTACAAAAGTTTGTTGATTTAGTTGATGCTTACCTTATAGATTTAAAAGGCCAAGAAGTTCAATTTAATGTAGTAGATGCAAAAATATTGCGTGAAGCACAAAAGTATCCTGAAAGATATAAGGACTTAATAATAAGGGTTGCAGGATATAGTGCACGTTTTGTTGAATTGGCAAAGGAATTACAAGATGACATTATAGCAAGAACAGAACATGAAGCATTTTAGCTAAAAATGTTTAGGAGAGATGACATGACAGATATAAGCAAAATTCAAGGGTTAATATTCAATATTCAAAGATATAGTGTTCATGATGGACCGGGAATTCGTACCATTGTTTTTTTAAAGGGATGTCCATTGAGATGCCCCTGGTGTGCCAACCCTGAATCTCAGAAATTTGAAATAGAGAAAATGGGTGATGAAGAAGTTGGTAAATTTGTAGCAGTTGAAGAAGTAATAAATGTTGTAAAAAGAGACATGGTATTTTATAAGCGCTCTGGTGGGGGAATGACATTATCAGGTGGAGAGCCATTAATGCAGCCTGAATTTTCTAGGGCACTTGTAATAGAAGCAAAAAAAATAGGCATAAATGTTGCTATTGAAACGTCAGGATATCAAGAATGGGATAGGCTATGGGAAGTTATGGAACATGTTGATTATGTTTTATATGATATAAAAGCTATAGACCCAAATCTACACATGAGGCTTTTAAATGTATGTAATGAGTTGATTTTACAAAACATAGAAAAATTAGTCAAGAAAAACAAACAGGTGATAGTAAGGATTCCTGTAATTCCACAATGTAATGATAGCTATTATAATCTGTCACAGACAGCTGAATACTGCAAGGATATTGGGATAAAGGAAATGCATTTCCTGCCTTATCATCAATTGGGAGTTCATAAGTATGCAAAATTAAATAGGCAATATGCATTAAAAGATTTAAAAGCATTAGATAAGGAAGAATTAATTAAAACAGCAAGAGAACTGCAGGACAAATTTAGGGTTGTTATCAAGGTATATTAATTATCCTAATAAGATAAAGTATTTATCTAATACAAAACTGACATCGAAGGGGGTAATTATTTGAACAATAAAATAGCTGAAGAAAAAATCACGAAGGTAACGGACAAAACCTATTCAATAATCAATAAAGAAAAACAATATATGTCATATACCACAAGGGTTCCATATTTTCCTCTAATTGTGGACAAGGCTAGAGGCTCAATAGTTACTGATATAGAGGGAAATGAGTTCATAGATTTTCTATCAAGTGCAGCTGTTGTAAATACTGGGCATAATCATCCTAAAGTTGTAGAAGCAATTAAAGGGCAAGTTGATAAGTTCATACATTATACACCTGCGTATATGTACCACATACCACATACTGAATTGGCGGAAAAGCTTATCGAAATAACACCTGGCAAATTCGAAAAAAGGGTTGCTTTTGGATTATCAGGGTCATCATCAGTTGATGGAGCATTAAAGGCTGCAAGAAGTTATACAAACAGAAAAAGGATAATTTCATACTTAAGGTCGTATCATGGGACAACTTGTGGGGCTATAAGCGTCTCAGGTTATGGGACAGATATGAAGCGCAAGATTAATTCCCAGCTATCAGATGTAGAGTTTATTCCATATCCAGATTGCTATAGATGTATTAGCAATCAAAAATATCCAAACTGTCATTTAACTTGTTTTAAATATTTGGAAACTCTATTAGATACAGTAGTCCCACCAGAGGAAGTTGCTGCAATAATATTTGAGCCAATACAAGGTGATGCAGGAATCATCGTTCCACCACAAGAATATTATGACAGATTAGTAGATTTGTGTAAAAGATATGATATTTTGATTATTGCAGATGAAGTTCAAACAGGCTTTGGAAGGACTGGCAAAATGTTTGCTTGCGAACATTTTAACCTAGAACCAGATATTATTGTACTGGGAAAAGCAATAGCCTCTGGAATGCCATTAAGCGCTTTAGTTGCAAAGAAAGATATATTTGAAAAATGGTCTACGCCTGTACACTTCTTCAATACTGCAGGCAATGCAGTAGCTTGCAGTGCTGCCATTGCAACAATAGATGTTATCAAAGAGGAGAATTTAATTGAAAATGCCAATGTTCAAGGCAAGTATATTATAGAACGGTTCATGGAAATGATGGAGAAATATGAGTGTATAGGTGATGTAAGGGGTAAAGGGCTCTTGATAGGAGTAGATATTGTAAAAGACAGGACATCAAAAGAAAGAGATATTAATAAGACTGCAAAGATATGCTGGAGATGTTGGGAAAAAGGCCTAATTTTAGCATTCTTTAGTGGTTCTGTATTAAGAATTGAGCCACCTTTAAATATAAGTCTTGAGGAAACAAAGAAGGCTATGGACATAATAGAGGAAGCTATATATGACGTTGAAAATGGAAAAGTGCCTGATGAGGTACTTGAACAAATAAAGGGATGGTAGATATTACCGAGAATAAACTCAATTAAAAATATTTAGGGGAGGATATAAAAATGCTACAAAATATATTAGATAAAATTAATGGTGTTTTATGGAGTAATGTATTTGTGGCTTTTGCACTATTGTCAGGATTGTATTATACCATAAGGACAAAGGGAGCACAATTTAGATATATTAAACTAATGTGGAAATATCTATTTGAAAAGCAACGAGAAGAAAAAGGGAGAACTCCATTCCAATCTTTTGCATTGACAATGTCTACTAGGGTTGGAACTGGTAATATAGCTGGTGTAGCTTCTGCTATCTCTATTGGAGGGCCAGGAGCAGTATTTTGGATGTGGGCATCAGCTATATTAGGAGCAGGAACGACAATCGTAGAATGTACCCTTGCACAAATATATAAAACAAGAGAAGGTAATGAATACAGAGGAGGTCCACAATATTTTATCGAAAAGGGCTTAAGAATGAAATGGTATGCAATACTATTTGCAGCATGTTCTGCAATTGCACTAGGATTCTGTACACCAGGTATTCAGGCAAATGCCATAGCAGATGCAATGTATAATGCATTTGGAATAAATAAGCTTCTTATGGGTGCTATTGTTGCAGTATTAGTAAGTTTGATTATATTTGGTGGGGTTAAGAGAATAAGCGAATTTGCTGAAAAAGTAGGGCCAGTAATGGCCATGGGCTATATTATAATTGCTTTAATTATGATAGTAATTAATTTCAAAAATATTCCATCTGTGTTCTCGTTGATATTCACAAGTGCTTTTGGAGTAAGGCCAGTATTTGGAGCAATAGTAGGTAATGCAATAATTATGGGTGTTAAGAGAGGAATATACTCCAATGAGGCAGGAATGGGGACAGCAACTCAGGCAGCTTCCACTGCAGAAGTTAGCCATCCAGCAAAATCAGGTTTAGTACAAGCATTTTCAGTTTATGTAGATACATTATTTATATGTACTGCTACTGCATTTATGATATTGTTTACTGGAATGTATAATATTGATGGTATAGTAGAAAATTTACCTGGTATAGAAGCTGGCCCGGGATATGTTCAATATGCAATAAATACATTACTACCAGGATTTGGTTCAGCCTTTGTAGCAATAGCAATGCTCCTATTTGCATTTACAACAATTTTAGGGAACTATTATGCAGCAGAAACTGGTGTAGCTTACTTAGTTGATAAGATAAAAGGTGCAAACAAAAAAGTACTCCTTACAATAATAAGGATTACTACCATAGCTGCAATACTATTATTCTGTTCAAGGTCTTCACTTTTAGCATGGGCAGTAGGTGACTTAGGCATGGGAATTATGTCCTGGTTGAACTTTATAGCATTGCTTCCATTGAGCAACATAGCAATTAAGGCATTTAGAGACTTTGAAGAGCAATATAAACAAACAGGGGATGCAATATTTGATCCAGAAAAATTAGGAATAAAGAATACAGAAGTATGGGAAAAAAGCAGTGTTTTAAGCAGGTAATTAACTTCAATTAATTAGTTTCATTATGATGTCAAAAAAATGAAGATTAACTATATATTTATGTAATAAAGCTTATTAGCATGCCAAAGTCATATGATTTGTATGTTTATAAATCACATGACTTTGGCAATGGTTTTATTATAATATAATCTATTTTTATATAAATTGCAATACTGGAGGGATATTATGAATAAAGCTGTAAAAAATGACTGGGTAGAAGTTGAAAACGTAGTTTTGAAACCAGAAGAAAGGGCAGCACACTTACCAGA
>ENA-OWPA01000465-OWPA01000465.1-bioreactor-metagenome-genome-assembly--contig:-NODE-465-length-54923-cov-7.909948_pt1 | contig 54923 bp, 51 predicted proteins | sample MGYA00238139_ERZ651803 | MGnify/ENA primary metagenome ERZ651803 (study PRJEB26909, sample SAMN07631231) | bioreactor metagenome | isolation source: Switchgrass digestor | place: USA: Dartmouth...
CCCTCAACAATTCTTGCTTTGCCGAAAGCGATGACGCTACGAAAATAAGTGGTATATTCTTTACTTACTATCGTATCTTCATCTATTACTGCAAAAGATACCTTCGGATTTTTCGTAAGAGCATCGATTTTATGTCCGACTTTAGCCGAGTGAAAATAGATTTTACCATTGTAATAGACATAGCTGAGTGGAACCGCGTAAGGATAGTCATTATCTCCTAAACAGGCCAGGACACCATTAGTGCATCTGGCCAGTACAGCTTCTGTCTCTTCCTTGGATAATAATTGCTTGTTTCTTCTCATTTCCCTAAACATTTATTTCTTTCCTTTCTCTTCATTGTCTCGGTACCAATTATTAGTTAGTAAATAATAGATTTAACTGACCATCTTTCAATGACCTTACTTCCCGCTCATGAATTATATCGTCAGGACCAACCTGACTGCAAAGCAATGGAGATTCAGGATCATATTGTTGCCTATTTTTTTGTACTGAAGCTAAACTGTGGTTAGCGTAGCAATATTTACAGCCATGACAACATGTATTATATAAGCCTATGTCGATGCTTGAAACACAACCACACTCTAAGCGTTGATTTTTATCTTTCTCCACCTTCAGAGGACTGCCGACAATGCGGGAAATTAACTCATCGTCAATGCATTTGGCATGCCCGATACCTAATTCACTTAAATCAATCTTTTCACAGCATGTATCCAATTTAAGACCATAGGCAAAGGCGATTTTTGCTAAATTTTCAGCAAGGCGCCATTGCTGCTCAGGGTTCATTTCAGTTATTCCTAATGCCTTAATGTTACTTTTTATTTTGGGATAGAAATCCAGAAAGCTAATTGTACATTTTTCCGTGTAATCTTTTAGCTGTTTAGCCATTTTTTCAAAGTACTCAATATGATACTCTAAAGTGTATTTTTGATTTAAAAAAATCGGGTCGTATCGCCAGATTACTTTTTCCGGACCAATTTTTGTAGCTAAACGTTTAAACGATTCAATTAAGCAGCCTTTTGCAGGCAGGCTTAGCTCAACATCCTGAGCATATGGAGTAAGCGTAAACTGAAAATAGAAATTATAATCTTTGAGCTTGTCAAGTTTAGCAAGTATTGGCTCAGGGTTTTTCGTCCAAAAGACAATACAATCAACTACCTCGGGAGATAAGTTAACTTTGCTTATCTGACGATAGTTCATCGGATTGCGGACCAAAACATACCGCTCTTTAATTCGGTTAAAAAACCAGTCCGAATAAAAGGCAGGTATGTCAGTCCTGCGGCTGGCGCTTATAATCATTTTATCTACCTTCTATCAAGCGACGGCCAAAATGGCTACATCTTTGTGATCTGACTTAGAATATTGCATTATTTCAATTGTCTATTCGTTAAATTCAATTTGTTTTCCTTTTTGAAGCATTCAACGAAGCTATTGATGAAGACTTCGAAGTGTTTTTCAAAACCATTTCTTTATAAAGTCCCCGGTGATATTCAGATGGTATACCGCAAACTGCTCGAAAATGTGGCGAAAAAAAAACTGGATCCCATTGTTAGTAATCCAGCCCTTCAGTTTTTCTTTTTTCTCTGCTACTTAACAAAGAGCGGTTAAACTTTTTTCCAGTCATTGACCATTTGTAATAGAGGTTACACATTTCTACCTATTTTTAACGATGTTTTGCTTTTTCCTCTACATACCTGGAACTTGCAATAAAGTAATGCATGCCGGCCTAGAAACCTCAATAACAACAATCTTCAATAATACCGGAAAAGGGATTGCTTCAAAACATATAAGGCAAAAGAAAAACCATCTATTGATAAAAACCTTTTATCAATAGATGGTTAATTTTTTGGCGACAACAAAGGGAATTGGGTTCGAACCCTTGAATCTCTTGAATGCAATTCAAGCGCGCTCCCAACTGCGTTAAATTCACTGCTTTATAAACTTCCGCTATCTATTCGACACGCTTTATACCGGCACTTCATATATGCAGTTTAATATTTTAGCAGAGTTATTGCATTAATCAGCGCATTATTTGTCTTTTTTAGTAGCATAGCTTGTAACATAACTACTGATCAATCAACTTAGATTCCACCAAAAGGTTCTTGATGGCCTGGGCTGATTCCGCATAAGTCAGATTGGACTTAGGCGAAATGGTCGTGGCGCTTGTTCCGTTGAAGACATAGGCGACATGAATCATGTTTTAGATCCTATTTTCTGGAAGGTTATGTTAGCAAAACAGGCTCTATGATAAATGTTGGGGGAACAGGAAAAAGAAAAGCATTTGGTCGAATACCGTAGTCGCCAAACTACCCTTTTTCAAGGAGGTATTCTTCCAAATGCCCAAAGTTTACCAAAGATTTGCTGCTTTTGCAGATGTGAACATCAGAGATGTTAAACATTATCAAGATCGATGCGAAAGTCGCATCCCCTTCAGCTTGTAGAAGAATACAAGATTCCCCAATTTTCTTCTTGCAATGACTATTTGAAGATGGGAGCAGGAGATTTAAATTCATTTCCATCCCTTATAGCAATGCTTGTGTAGAAGGTTTTAACAACAAGATTAAAGTTCTAAAACGCAATGCTTTTGGTTTCAGAAAGTTTTCTCGTTTTCGTACTCGGATTTTACATTGCTGTTCATAAACTAAGGGAGGCTGGTATTCTACTGAATACCTACCACCTCAACTTTTGACAAAGAACCAGAAACAAAAAAGCATCTACTGAAAAATAATTTTTCTCAGTAGATGCTAAATTAAACTGGTGGAGACGAGGGGGTTCGAACCCCTGACCTCTTGAATGCCATTCAAGCGCGCTCCCAACTGCGCCACGCCCCCAAGTATGCGCTTTTGACAAGTGATATTGTAGCATATTTAAGTTTGTTATGCAAGGAAAAACTATTCGCTGAAAGCACTTTACAGATCCACCCAATTTGCTCAAATTCAGGCTAATTTTAAACCGCCTGCAAGGTGTAAGCCATATTAAAAAAGCCATAAAAGGTGCGCCAACTCCCCCGGCGCACCTTTTTAGCAATGTTTTACTTCTAACTGCCAAAGCCAAGGTTATAAATTTAAAAAATCTCAACAAAAGTCATATCTAACAAAAACCATTTAAAAGCTGGCAAAGCTTTATCTATTCTTCTACCCTGCAAATCTCTAAAGCAGTCAGCGCATAGATTTGGGCTGCCTGATAGAGCTGCTTGATCTCCACAAATTCTATGGCAGCATGGGCCTGGGCAATATCTCCCGGTCCAAATACTAAGGTTGGTATACCGGCTTTCGCAAGATGGGCACCATCGGTCCAGTAGACAACGCCTTTAACTTCAGGTTCCTTGTTTAAGACTTCTGCAGCAGCCTGGGAGACAGCCCTGACCAAGGGATGGGTCACTTCTATTTCCATGGGCCCGCGGCCTATGGTTTCAGGCTGTTCGCTTAGTTTGGCATCTAAATCCGGATCCTCTTTTTTTAGTTCGTCGATAATTGCCTGTAGTTCTCCCATGACTTCTTCCAAAGTTTCACCGGGGATCCAGCGGCGATCCAGGGAGAACCAGCAGCTGTCAGGCACGATGTTATTTAACACTCCACCATCTATCCGGCCGATGTTAATAGTAGGTGAACCTACTAAAGGGTGCTTACGTTCTTTTAACTGAGGAACGATTTTTTGTTCGATAGCCTGGATAAGCTTCGTTGCCTTGACGATAGCGTTTATGCCTTGTTCAGGAACACTTCCGTGGGCTGCCTTGCCTTTTACTTCTATCTTCAGCCATTCCATGCCTTTATGAGCCGCAGCAATCTCCAAATTAGTCGCCTCACCTACGATAGCCATATCCGCTACTTTGCCATTAGCTACCAAGGCCCGGGCCCCTTCACTGGTATTCGGTGATTCTTCTCCCACAACACCGGCAAACTTTACTGTTCCCTTAAGTTTTACCCCGGCTCTTTTTAAGGCAGCCATGGCCAAAAGCATTGCTGCAATGCCGCCCTTCATATCGGCTGCGCCCCGGCCATAAAGACGGCCGTTTTCAAGATAGGCATCAAAAGGCTTAATCTCCATATTGTTAGGTGGGACAGTATCAAGGTGACCACAGAATAACAGACTCGGTCCGGTTCCTTCTCCGCTTAGTTCAGCGTATGCATTGCTTCGTCCGTCAAAAATTTCTTTAAGCTCTGCAGCTATTCCTTCTGATTGGAGAAAGGAGCAGATGTATTTGGCCACCGCTGTTTCCACAGCGGGTACACCATAATAACTTTCTGTTCTAACTAATTTTTGGGTTAGAGCAACAACTTCTGCTTCTGTAATCTGGTCTAAAACTTTTTGCTTAATATCCATTTAATCACTCCTGTTATGACACAATTCTTTCTTATTATCTCATATTTATGGAATTTTGGTTAATTAAACAAGATGTACAAAAAATGTCACACTATTCTCTAATTAGAGGATTAATCATTTGGATGTCGAAATAGACACAAAAATATAAATATTAATTAAACATTAACTAATTATTTTCCGCATAAGCTCATAATAGCCCAGCTCAGACACTGTTTGCCCTGAGAACAAAACATGTCAGGGTTTAATGTGCCTTCCAAAGGAGGTGAAAAGGATAAGAGGCACATATTAACATTATGAATATATAAAGGAGGGTACTTTTATGCAACTTCAAGTCTTGCCGCTCATCATAGTTATAGCTTACTTAATTGGCATGCTGTGCGTTGGTTATTTTACCAACAAGTTCTTTATTAAAGGCAGTGAAGATTACTTAATCGCCGGCAGACGCCTGGGCGTTCTGATGTTAGCCGCTAGCCTTGCTGCCAACAACGTAGGTGGCGGTAGTTCTGTTGGTGTTGCCAGCCGAGCCTTTGGGGACCAATGGGGTATTTCGGCTGGTTGGTACGTCTTAGCTGCAGCCATTGGTGTTATTCCGCTAGCTTACTTTGCACCATATATTCGTAAAGCCCTAGCTATCACGATTCCTGAAGTTGTAGAAAGACGTTTTGGGGCATCAGCCGGTTTGATCACGGCTATTCTTAACGCTACGGCTTTATTCTGTCTGACTGCTTCTCAAATCTTAGCCTCCGGTACTATTGTTAGCGCCTTAGTAGGTTTAGACTTATCGATTTCCATTATCATTGCTGCTATTATCGTCATGTTTTATACAGTCATGGGCGGTTTATATGCTGATGCCATTTCTGACCTGGTCCAATGGTTTGTCATTTTTATTGGTCTTTTAATCGCTGTACCTTTCGTCATTTCCGGCGCAGGTGGTTGGTCTGCTATTACAGCTGCCTTACCTGTCGGTCATTTGAATTTTACCAAAGTTGGTTTCACCCAAATCTTCAGCTTGATCATCATGTACTTTGTAACTTTCTTATCCGGTCCGGAAATCATCAGCCGTTTTAACGCTGCTGAAAACGAGCAAAGTGCACGTAAATCCGCCTTACTAGGTGCAATACTCATGGGTGTATATGCCTTTATTCCGGCTTTTATCGGTGTCGTGGCTAGGGCCAAGTTCCCAGATATTGATGCTAGCCAGGCATTGGTTACTGCTGTATTTAATTTAGCTCCTGGTTGGATAGGAGGTCTGGTGGCTGCTGCCATCATCTCTGCCACCATGTCCAGCGCTGACTCAGATATGCTTTGCGCATCTTCTATTATCGTCAAAGATATTTACCAAAAATATATTAATCCTAACATCGAAGACAGAAAAATAATCACTTTGACCAGGGTTTTCAACGTTGTAATCGGTGTGGCTGGTATGCTGATCGCCCTATTTAAGATCAACATCATCACCCTTAACACTTTCTCCTTTGCTTTACGTTCGGCCGGTCCTTTCGCAGCTTTTGGCTTAGGCCTGGTTTGGAAAAATGCCACTAAAAATGCCGGCATCCTATCTATCATCGGCGGCTCCATCGCAGCTGTAGTCTGGCAGATTTTGGGCGAGCCTTTTGGAATTTTAGCTATTGTCTTTGGTGCTGCTATCAGCATTATCGTCTTTGCGCTAGTAACTGTTATTGAACGTAGCATGGGCGTTGCACCTGCTCCAAGCGCATATCTGTCGGAAGAAAAGAAATAAATATCTTGACTTAAGGGGTACAGAGATGTACCCCTTAAAATTTGCTAGTATACTTACTAGATCATATTTTACTTTTCACATTTTCTTTTAACGCATTTATGTTAAAATAGTAATAATTCGCGGGTTTATAAGATTATCAAGGAAAGGAGTTTAAGGCCGTGATCAATATACCTAATGATTTTTCCAACGATCCTCATTTTAACCTTGCGTTAGAAGAATATGTTTTCAAGTACCTGGATCCTCATGAAGACTACATCATCCTGTGGCAAAACTGTCCTTCGGTTATTATCGGTCGCAACCAAAATACCATTGAAGAGATTAATGTGGACTATATCAAAAAAAATAACATTAAAGTAGTCCGCCGGCTTTCTGGAGGCGGGGCCGTTTACCACGATTTTGGTAATTTGAACTTTACCTTTATTATGCCTAACACAGACAGCATCGGTCCGGATTTTAAAAGATTTACCTTGCCCGTCATTAAGGCTTTAGCCAAATTTGGAGTTAAAGCAGAGCTAACCGGTCGCAATGACATCACTATTGACGGAAAAAAATTTTCCGGCAATGCTCAATACTATCACCAGGGACGAGTGCTGCATCACGGGACAATCATGTTTAACTCTGATTTAGATGTGGTCCAGGCTGCTTTGAACGTAAAAGCCGACAAAATAGCTTCCAAAGGGGTCAAATCAGTCCGCAGCAGAGTTACTAACGTCATCGACTATATGCCAACAAAGATTACCATTCAGGAATTTAAAGAAGTCTTGCTGCGCTACCTGTTGGAAGAGTCGGGACAACCAAGCAAAAATTACATTATGACTCCAACGGACTTAGCTAACATTAATAAACTTGTTAAAGACCGTTATGCTACTTGGGAATGGAATTATGGCCACTCCCCTGCCTTTAACTTAAAGAAAGCCCAGCGCTTCCCCGGTGGCAACATTGAACTGTTGCTCGAGGTGGATAAAGGCTTAATTAAAAACTGTAAAATCTATGGGGACTTCTTCCACCAGGAAGATGTACAAGGTTTGGAAAAGCTCCTTCTAAACCAAAAATATGATCAGGATTCCATTGCTCAAGTCTTAAAAGACGTAAAAATAGCCGACTACTTAGGTTTGATAACCAAAGAAGAGTTTCTCTCCTGCATGTTCTAGTCGATGGTGATGAAGTCTTCCTCGCAGGGGATAAAGCCTTGGAATCCGTCCATTTTAAATTTAACTTTTCCCCCGAAAAATTGGAGATAGCCTTTAACTGTCGAATTGCTTAACAATTTTTCCCTAGTATAGGATCCATCCAGGCCATGCCCCAGCACGTAAAGCTGGGGATTATGTTTATTTAAAAGAAGACCTCTTTTGACCAAAGCCAGCGCTCCCAGATCAATAGAGTCTAAGGACCAGCCGATAAAATATAACCGTTTAGCTCGTAGGATATATTGTAAAGCCTGCTGCCAAATTTGCTCAACGGGTATGTAATGATGACGGGGAAAAGTTGTGGGACCAATTAGCATTGGATGTAAAGCTCTGTCTCCGCAGACTGAACAACTTGCTCTTATCCAGTCGGCAAAGCGATATCCGACTACTGTCATCTGGGAGCAGGAATCACACCAGGCCCAATTAATGCTGCCGTGCAATTTAAGTAAAGGATATGACTTTTTCTGTTTTTCCCCGACACCATAATCTAAAGGCCAACCCATAATCTTTTCCAGACAAAAGTCTAAAGCCGTGTCCCAATTTAAGCTGAGGACTACACTGGTATCCCAGCTCAACTGTTGGGCAAAAGTAGTGTACATTTTTACAGCTTTCTGATAGTCTATTTGCTTGGAGTCTTGGGCAAAAAGCCGGCAAATGCTTAAGTTGAGTTTTTTTCGTACACTTCTCAACTCTTCCTGCCGAAATGGCCCTAAATTTTGGTCATGAAAGAGAGCAAAATCAATTAAGGAATAGACATCATCAAGAGAAGGAAGTAGCTCTTTTCCTTGATCTTTTTGGACATTAAAGATTTTAACCAGGAAATTATATATTTCAGGGCATTCCAGCATGAAACTCAAAGTTTCTTTTAAAACCGGCAAGCCTCCGGCATGGGATGCTCCCGCTCCGAGAAAATAGATGTCCAAAATATCACCTAAACCTTGCCTGATAAATTATCGAGTCTAAACATAGCCTGTCTTATCGCTCCATAAAATATGAGTACCGCTAATGAAATTTTTATACTTACCCGTAATTTCTCAGTCTGTGAACATATATTAAGCCGTTCTCTAAGTCAAGAAATTTAATCGAATTGAAAAATATAAATTATTAATGTTTCGCCCTGATTGCGGAGTAGGTAAAGATCTGTTCGAGAAAATATAAAAGAAAAAGACAGGCTAAAGATATAAAGCCGGCACAACTGCCGGCTTTACTATTTTTATTCACGATATTTCTTAACTTCTTCAATAATGGCATCCATATCTAATACCATTTCCATCATGCTGACCTGATCTTCATAAACATCAGGATCTACTTCATCTTTTAATTCAAACATATGATAAGCTTTGAGTCCCAACGAGACTCCTGCTAATGGACCTGCAAAAGTAGGATCGCCTTTTGATACGGTTTCAGCAGCAAGACCTGAAGCTTCTGCTTCAGCTCCTCCTAAAACAACGATCAGATCTTCGTTACCGTATTTTTCAGCTAATTCTTTGATCCTGGCTTGGTTTTCAAGGTCCATTGCGCCAGCGGATGTTCAGACGAAGCACTCAGTTGTAGAAAATACAACTTCAGCACCGGCGCTTTTCACGCACTCTTCAATAGCCGGTCCCGGAATACCGTCCCGGTCACCAAGAATGGCAACTTTTTTGCCCTTTAACATGGTGTCACCTCCCTTCGCTATAAAGTTCTGTTTTCATAGTCATTAAAAAAATTTATTAACCCTTATAAAGCAAGATAAGTCAGCTTATGCTGACCTATCTAGAGCGGTTAAATGTATTCCGCCTCTTTTAAAATTGCTAAGGCTTTTTCCTTGTCTTCTGGAGCTACCATGATGATAGGTCCAGTGCAGCCCATACCGCTGGCCGCATATATGTTGTTCTTCCAAAGCAGGCGAACTGCATCTTCCAGTTGGAGAATTTCAATCCCCGGAATATCTGCTGTTACAGGTTTTTCCGGTGGTGGAGTTATTTCCCCACTGTCCTCAGCATTTTTAGCGGCATTAGCAGGACATTCAAAGGAACTTAACAGTTTTTCTAAACCTGCCTTTTTAGCTGCAGCAAATTCTGCATTTACTTTAGCCAAGAACTTACCCTGAGCAGCGTCAGCTGCATAACGTATTGCACCAGCTATAACCGGAGCTCCGGAAGCTCTGGAGATAATGCAGATAATCCGGTCGTAATTTTCACCTGCACCAGGACCATAGCCATAGCCTAGAGCTTCATAGTTTCCTCCACTGGAATAGGCGGAAAACATCTTCATCAAAACGTTACCGGTTAAGCTGTCAGTTACCATTACATCGGGAACGCCTAAAAGCAGGTCGTTTCCACGCATTACAACGCCGCCGTCACTGCGAGCTGATTCAGTAAAGTTGATGGGATAACCGTTTTCTTTTAGTTTTTTCAAAGCTCTTTCTACCTGACGGGCACCCTCAATGTTCAAAATTCCAACGGTAGGATTAGCAATGCCTGTGGCCTTAGCTGCTGCAATGCCGTAAAGAGTATTTTTAATCATGGCCGAAACCCGTTCAGTAGCGGAAGTTCCTGTTGTAGTGGCAATAAACATTTCCCGGCCTTTACCAGGGGTGATAACCTTTCCTACAGTCGATACCCCAATTGGGAAACTGTAATGCAAGGTAACGGCAGAATCTAATTCGCCGTTCACCAGCATTTTATCCATTACATCATGGGCCTCTTTTTCATCTTTTGCCTCAACCAGTTCTAAGGAAGTTTCTACTCCTGTACCGATTAAGACAACTTCCAGGTCAGAGTTATTTTTTTGAGCCAATTCAGCACCTTTTACTAACTCTTCCGGCCCGTGTTCACTGCCAAGTATGGTTAAGCCAACTCTGGTCTTCCGTCCGAATGTACCTGTTTCAAGTGCATTAGCCATGTCTTCGAAGATTTCACTTAATGTTTCACGAATAATCTTGTCTTCCACACTTTTCACCTCACCTTCGGTTAATGCATGACTTCAGTCGTTAGTCATTAATCGCTAGTCGTTAGTATCGACACCGATTTGAAACAAATATACTGACGACCGGCGACTGGTGACTAATCAATCTTCAAGGCGCTGGCAAAGTTTCTCAATGCTTCAGCAACCATCTTGCGAACTTCTTCTTTATCGAAACCGGAAGTATCTTCTACTTTACCGGAATTCTTTTCCATAACAAAAGATACACCGTCAAAGAGGTTGGTTAAACGGCCTAAGAAAAGGCTTCCTTTACCGATGATCATAGCTCTATTGATCTTACCTTCCAAAATCAGATCACGGGCAAAACCAATATAGGGAACACCGGAAGGAATATGGCCTTGGGTCGGTGCATAACCTGGAACACTAATCCTATCAACCACATTATTCAAATCGGCTTTAGCAAAGTCGCCCCGTTTAACACCTAAAGCAGCAATCATCTTATAGTTAGCTTTAGGAACGTCTCCGGCACCTGCTGCTTCAGTGATTTCAGGATTTTGTAATTCAGGAGAGAACCGGTCTATTTCAGAAAGCTTAATTCCAGCATGGTCTAACGGATCGGTAACGATAGCCTGCATAACAGCTTGAGGAGAAGCTCCGGAACCGATTCTATGGCGGCCAATCACATCAGTACGAATAACAGGATTTACGCCATCGTTTTCCCCAATATGAATAGCAAAAGCTCCTAAGACGTCTTCGAGAGCAGGCATACCTTTAGCAACATGGTCTCTGGAGTTCATGCCAAGTTTTGCGGTAGAACCACCGGCTACAACTACAACATTCTTATAAATGCCAGACTGGGTCAAAGCAGAAGCTTCAACTAAAGCATGGGCGGGACCAGCACAGAAACTCCGGGTATCGGAACCGGTAGCATTGATACAGCCACAAATTTCACCAATGGATTTAGCGAAGTTACCGCCACCTCTTTGGTTCATGTCACCGCATGCTTCTTCAGAACATTCAATGATGTATTCTACTTCTTCTGGTTTTAAGTCGGTTTTAGCAAGTAAGAGTTTTAAAGCAAAAACAGCTGAAGCTTTGCTTACTAAGTTTTCAAACATTACATGTTCAGTAAGAGCAGCATCAAACTCGTGGGCTTTTTTCACACAGCCAACCAGCTTATCCTCGAAGTACATAGGTTCAGCTAAATGTTCATCTACCAATTTCTGAATGTCTTCAGCTTTAGCAGGATTTTTATCCAATTTAGCCAGTTCTTTAATATCCCCTAAAATAGGATGAGCCGAGAGTTTTTCCTTAACTGCTGCTTGGAAATTTTCCTCTAAAAGCACTAGTTCAAAAGAGTCTACTGCTTTCATTAAGCCTAAGAATTCATCTTCCGGCATGATTTCGCCGTATTTACCTTCCCGTTTAGCATCCTGAACAGGATTTTCATACCAGGGACGGGGGATTTCCTTCAAAGCATCCGGTAATAAATTACCGATGTATACTTGGTTAGGTGGATATTTGAGTACTTCTTCATAACTTCTTAAATGTGCTGGAAGTTTTTTTAAGTGCTCAGATTCCGGGTTTTTCCGGCGTTCTGAAGTTTGAGTTGTGCCTTGATAAATTACCATATGGGGGACATGAACAAGTCCATAGCTAGCCCCTTTTACAACCGGAAAGTTCATTTTTTCACCTCCAAAAAATTTACGTGGAACTGGTACTAAATTCTTTCTAAAAAGAAATATATATTATCATGGGTAATGGCTAATGCCATTACCCATGACTAAAACTACTTATCAAAAACGGTTTGTCCGTCTACTTCTGTTTGTAACGCAACTAAAGCTTTTCTAACCAGCTTCCTGCGTAGTTCCTTTTCTTCTTCCCTAGGTAAAGCAGGGTTCCCTAGTGGGTGAGGAATAGCAATAGTAGGAACAATTCTGTTAGCACCTACAGTTAAGGAGATTGGAACTACAGTGCACATATGAACTACAGGTAAACCTGTTTTTTCGATTTCTTTAACCATCGTTGCACCGCAACGAGTACAGGTACCTCAGGTAGAGGTTAGAATTACAGCGTCAACGCCGGCAGCTAATAAATCCTTAGCGATTTCAGCAGCAAACTTCTTGGCATTGGCAACTGAAGTACCGTTACCAACGGTAGCGTACCAGTATTCGTGCAAGGAGCCAATTTCTCCTGCTTTTTCCATTTCTCTTAAAACGTCTACCGGCAAAACTCTGTCTAAGTCTTCGTTAGCATAAACAGGGTCGTATCCGCCGTGAGCAGTTTGCCCGTTTTCCGGATTTAAGTCATAAATGCCAGCCAGGCTGTATTTACCATATTTAGAAGCACTGGAAGACTCAATGTGATCCGGATTACCTTTCGGTACAGGACCGCCGGAGGAAACTAGAGCTATCTTAGCCTTAGTTATATCTTTAACAGGTTTGGCAGGCGGTACTCTGTCGAAAACAGGCATTTCGAATTCAGTAACGAAGTCTTCGCCTTTAATTTTCTTGATGAGCATGTCAACTGCTCTCTTGGCGCCTCTTTCTGAAGCAAAGTAGTTCTTACGAACTCCCCTGGCAATGTAGCCTTCCTCTTTAGGTGAACCGATTTCCTCACCTTTAGCAAGTTTTAAAGCTAAGGAAGCCATTGGCCCTACAGCTTTCTTCATACCTACGGCAGAATTAGCTGTTTCAATAATGTAGGCGTACTTCTTATACATATCTACACCTGGGTTTTCTGGATACATTCCAGCTACCACAGGGACCTTTAACTCTTCGGCTACAGCTTTTGCCACTGCACCGCAGGCAACACCATAACGGCCGGCATTAAAAGCTGGACCGCAAATTACTACATCAGGTTTATATTGTTTAATCATTGAAATGATTTCTGCACTTGCAGATTCAATGTTTTCATTGAAATAGGTATCACCGCAAATAACGGTAGCAACAATTTCAGCTTCATCACCAAAAGCTTGTTGGAAAGCCATACCTGGGCCAACTTTGCCTTCACGAACTTCCGGTTTGTGATCAGCTTTGTCTTCGCCACCGATACCTGCATAGAATTGGTTGATATAATGTACTACTCTTAACTTACTCACCTGTGTCCCCCCTTTTTTGGGTATTACTCACGATATTTCTTAACTTCTTCAATAATGGCATCCATATCTAATACCATTTCCATCATGCTGACCTGATCTTCATAAACATCAGGATCTACTTCATCTTTTAATTCAAACATATGATAAGCTTTGAGTCCCAACGAGACTCCTGCTAATGGACCTGCAAAAGTAGGATCGCCTTTTGATACGGTTTCAGCAGCAAGACCTGAAGCTTCTGCTTCAGCTCCTCCTAAAACAACGATCAGATCTTCGTTACCGTATTTTTCAGCTAATTCTTTGATCCTGGCTTGGTTTTCAAGGTCCATTGCGCCAGCGGATGTTCAGACGAAGCACTCAGTTGTAGAAAATACAACTTCAGCACCGGCGCTTTTCACGCACTCTTCAATAGCCGGTCCCGGAATACCGTCCCGGTCACCAAGAATGGCAACTTTTTTGCCCTTTAACATGGTGCTATCTCCTTTCACTATTTTTCTATCTATCGAAATTTCGAACGAAATTAATATCCTTTAGCTGTCAAGGTATGGAAACCTAATTCGTTAGTAGCTCCGGTAATTACTTGGATTTCAGCTACAATACTGCCATCCGGTCTTAAGCTTCCTGCAGTACCACCGGCAATAGTATCAGCAACTTCCGGATAACCAATAACAGTCTTCATTGGAGGAAGTGTGATTACTTCATTAGCATTACCGGCTGTAACAACAGCGTTACCTAACGGAGTAGAGTCGGCCAAGGATTGAGATGCTCCGTCTTGTCCGGCATACTCGTCGGTAATGAGGACAGTCTTAATACCTTTTTTCTCTAGTTTGTTGCAGTTCATAACTAGGTCGGCATCTGGGTTACCAAAGCCTTCTTCAGAAACGATAGCAGCGTCAGCGCCCAAGAACTCTACTAACTTAGCAGTCATATTGGAAGAACGTTCTTTGTCAGCCAAATAAACGTTTTCGTTAGTGATTACGCAGCCTAAGAAGTTGATGTCTTTTCCATGACGCTCATAGAGTTCATGAATAACAGGGCTGTTCTGGTGCACATAAGTCGGGTTCTTATCGCAAGCAGACACGCAGTTACCGCTTACAATGGCACCATCCATTACTTCGGTAGGATAGATAAAGGTTGGAATAATCTTCTTAGCATCCACGCCGTAAACATAGGTATCGTGGAGCAAGCCTTGAGTTTGAAGCATGTAGACATAGATAACCTTGGGCAGATCAGGATACTCTTTAACTTGTTCTAAGATTGGTTTTGTTTCATAAACTTTTACTTCATCAGGTTCCAAATCTTTTCCAACTTCGCCCAGGTATGCAGCTGCTCTCAAGCCAGCAACCCTTACAACAGCTTCATGTTCGTGTTGATGTAAGCCTTGAATGGGGTCGACCTTAACAACAACGTTGTAGGTCTTAGAGAATGGTGTATACTCAGCACCAGGACCAGACATATCGATAATACCTTCTTGGAAGCCTACAATCCTTCCGGTAGTTACCACAGCTGCTCCTTTCAGCACATGAGTACGACCTTCTCCCACGGTTTCTACGCTACTGATGTAGCCGGGGAAGAGTCCCCCCTTACCTGATACTTTTACACGTGGTTCAATTACGTCTTTGACAGGAATAATTCTGGTTTCTTCACCAGGTTTAGCAAGATAGACCTCTACAGTTTCGATGCGCTCGTCGTCGCCTCTTGCGACTTTGACTAGTTCCTCTTTGTTAACAAAGAGAACGCCATCTTTCACTTCTGTTTTTGGACCAAATTGTACGTCTTTGATAAAAATGTTCCCTACTTCTAGACGCAAAACCATTCACCTCCTTGAATAATTACTTCTCTGCCAAAAGTTTGCTAAGCCTTCCTTCTTCCTTAGGTGCTCAGCACCCTTAGTCGAAGGAAACGGGTAAGAGAACAACATTTTATCTATAGTTTGCTGTTCGTCTTCCCATCTTAGCCAGCAAAGTTTTAGCATTGAAGTTTTCTTTGTCGATACTGCCAACTGGCCAACCACCTTGCTTAACAGGTGACAACCGCTGGCCCCATTCGACAGATGGGTATTTTATATTCCCTATGCCCAAAGGCTTTCGCCTCAAAGCACGGGAAATAGAAGCCTTTAAAAGGCATCTATTACCAGATAAGTTTTAGGTAAAATTGCTTATTGTAGCCTGTCCATAACAACCAATTTTTATGCACCACAGGATTTTAGGTTTTATGTATAAAATTACAAGAGGCCAGTCAACTAAGATTATACTTCTTCAACTGCCCTAGTCCTGCCTATACTATTTTAGGTGCCTTAATCTATTTTTACTATCTGATAATCTGGTGGAAAATGTTCAAATGTAGCTTTAAGTAATGAGCAATCGATGAGTTGAAAATCTTCGTAAACTTTTTCATCCCAATTGCGCTTTAAGTCAGCAAGCTTATCCTTCACTTCAATAGCCGACTCAATAAGCTTTAAAGATTTAAAATCCAAAGCTTCGCGTTTTGCATCAAGCACAATTGACTTATAAATCGTTTCGTTAGGTTTTACGCTACCGGCCAGAGGATGGCTAATTAGCTTATATCCTTGATGAACATAATCCCGAGCTTTAACCAGGACATCACGCAAGGAGCCTTCAACTTTCATGGCTTCCGGGAATTCTTTCCAAACTCTGGGATTATTGCTCAGAATAAATACTTTAAGCATAAGCCTCATCTCCGGTCTAGCATTATAAGATCAGTTCTTGTGAATTTTTGAACAAAATCAGCAAAATAAAAACAGAGAAACTAATAGCTAGCTTTCTCTGTTTGCTAACCTGAGAGTTTCCAAGACTTTAAGTCTTGTTGCTCCTTCGGCGTCAACTGACTTTCCAGAGTTGAGTCTAAATACGGTCCTTTGGCCTGAGAGTTTCACACTTTGGCAGCTAGCAAAGGTTTGCTCCTTCGGCGACCTTACGGTCTCTCCCGTATTTATCATTCTCCTCTATTCAAATTTTATGGTTAAAGAATCTTTCTAAAACCTTCCATTTTTGCATCTTGTAGATTGAATACACAAAATGGAACAAGAACAAAAAACTTTTCTTCTTTTGCACCATTATTGTACCATTGAAAGGCTTAACTGTAAAGTAGGATTTAATAACCTATCTTTGATTTAAAGTAAATGATATTCTACCATTATATTCTTTATATAAATCAGTCTTTAAATCAAACTTTTTTATAGATCTTGACTTTTATTAAACATCCTTATCTATTTCAAGCAAGCAGAAAGCACATCTTCCTATTTATATTCTAATCCTGTTTTCCGTGCCGTTTAAGATACGCTTAATATTGGAGCGGTGACGATAGATTACGAAAACTACTAAAACCCAGGAAATGATGGTTAAAAAGATACTCATGTCATAAACCAGGGTTAAGATTCCCAAGGTTAATGCCGCAATGATTGAGGAGAGGGAGACATATCGGGAAATCAGCAAAGTAAGCGCAAAAGCCAAAGCGGCCAGTAAAACTACCTGAGGCGCTAAAACCAGATACACTCCCGTACCCACCGCAACTCCCTTGCCACCTTTAAAGCCGGCAAATAAAGGGTAACAATGGCCTACAGCTGCGACCAAACCTGCCAAAATTCCCAGCGTTTCACCACCGGCAACCATTCCAAGATAGGTAGCCACCATTCCTTTTAAAATATCCGCTATGATGACAGAGATTCCGGCCTTCCACCCTAGAACCCGGAAGGCATTTGTACCACCTAAATTGCCGCTTCCGTAATTTCGCACATCAACGCCGCCAACTGCCTTGCCGATAATAAGAGCAAAGGGTATGGAACCAATGACATAAGCTAAAATCAGGATAAGCACCGTTTTCAAAGTATCACCTACATTTTTTTGATTTTTCACCTATGTACCTATAATTTTAGCTAAACTTCCTCTACTTTACCACATAATTGCCCAAAATATTGGAAAATATATGTTTTGAGGAGGTTTATGAGCATGGAAAGTTTCGTTTCAGGCAAAATCGCTAAACCCCAGAGCAATACTGAAGAGGTTAAAAATCAGTTACAGGCACTGGGTTACTCCGTTAATGAAACTTCTGAGCATTTGGAAATCACTAAGCAGGACCTTTTGGAAAATGTTATTGCAGAAATCAGTCCCATCTGCCAGGAAGCCGGGATTAGTACAGAAAAAGAAATGATCTTGGAAGAGACTTATCCTGACTTGGCCATGAGCAATGTTTACGATCACGGTAGAATAATCAGCAAATACCCAGGCTATTAACAAGAAAGCTCAAGCGTGAAATAACCGACTTGAGCTTTACTTTTCCCTAAATGAAGTTTTGAGTTCTGAGCTAATATTAGTTGCCAGTCTCCAGTAACCAAGCCCAATAATTAGTGTATCAGAGGGGCAAAACTGGAAAGATTATTTTGGTCCAAACCTGAAAGTTAGTTTTTAGCGACTATCAAAGATTAAAAAGGAATTCCAAATCGGCTCATATACCACTCATCATCATATTTTCGTAAAGTTTCAAGCTGTTTTCTGCGTTCCCAGACATCACTCGTCATGATCTCGCTAACTAGTGGAATAAAGTAGGAATGATTATAAAAAAGTTTAAGAGCTTTAGCTATCCGCTTTTTATTAAAATGCAAGCAGCTTAAACGAAGGACATTATAGACCCAGTGAGTCCGTTTAAAATAATAGGGCTTTTCAGAACGGAAAAGATGTTTAATACGAGTAAAAGGATTAAGCCATAAACTATAGCCACATAGCCATAGACGTATGGAAAGTTCTACATCCTCATGTCCCAGGATACGAAAACCCTCGTCAAATCCACCTACCTGCCAGTAATCTTCAGCATAAATAGCAAGACAGGTAGAAGGAAGTACAGGTACTTCAGTAAGGTCAAATACCTGTCCTAACCAAACTCCCTCTAAGCGTTCATTTAAGGTCATACCAAACCCACCCGTGGCCGGATTTGTCATATCACTTACATAAGGTGCTTGAACCCTAACATTTTCCTGCTCAAACCCTTGCAGCAATTTGCTAAATAGATCATTTTCCACTTCAATGTTGGCATCACAAAAAACTAATACCTTGCCTTGAGCCGCTTTAGCTCCCAGATTTCTGGCATAACTTGCTCCCGCCCCAGGTGTTTGAAGTAACTTGATTGTTGGAAAATCAGCGCTTAAAACTTCACAACATCCATCTGTGGAGCCGTCATCTACCACAATAAGCTCAACCTGCTGACCATACTCGGCTTGCAAAATCGAATTTAAGGTGAAACGTAAATGCTTCTTCTCATTTTTACAGGGAATTACAACTGACAAATCTTGTGCTTCTACTTTCATCATTGTTGCTCCCCTTACCGGAATTTCCCTTCCAACATTTCCTGGTAAACCAGTTCATGGTTTGCAACCATCCGGTCCGCAGAAAAATTTTCCCGGACATGATTACGGCAGTCCAACCGGTTGATTTCCCCAATATTTCTTACCGCCTTGATCATCTCATCTACCGAGGTAACGATGAAACCCGTTCGGCCATGCTCTATGACTTCCAGCACCGAGCCACGGTTAAAGGCTACAACGGGAGTTCCGCAGGCCATAGCTTCAATCATCACTAAGCCAAAAGGTTCTTCCCATTCGATAGGCATTAAAAAGCACTTAGCCCTTTTAACAACCTGCTTTCTCTCTTCCCCCATCTCGCCGAGGTACTGGATTTGGTCATTAAGATGGGGTTTAATCTGGGTATTAAAATAATTAGAATCGCCAATGATTCCGATGAGTTTAAGGGGCATATCCAGAGCCTGGGCTACTTTTATGGCATGATGGACTCCCTTATCCGGGCAAAACCTTCCGACCCAAACCAGGTAGTCCTCACTTTCTTCCTGAAAAGGGAAGTCGTTTAAATCAAGACCATGGTGAATTACCCGCATTTTTTTTAATTCCCGAAAAATAAAGCGTTGCCGCTGGCTGATTGCTATATAAAGGTTGTTCTTAAATTGGCGATAAGTAGCGCTTAAACTGTGGAGAGTAGACACGGTAGGGACTGGACAGTCCTGAGCTAAAGGCAAGCCTCCGTAAGAATGATTATGCACAAGATCAAAGTTGGCGGCCTTGGCAAAAGCATACCTGGCATGCCTTCCTTCTTTTTCCCATGACCACTCCGGTTTATCGTAAAGGTAATCCAATTTGGCCAGAGTAACCGAATCCCCAGTGGCAAAAAGCGTAACGTCATGGCCCAGTCTGACTAGCCCGTCTGCCAGGGTTGCAACGACTCGCTCTGTACCTCCATATTTTTCCGGAGGAGTTCGCATAAAAGCCGTAGAAACAATTGCAATTTTCATGGTTGATTGGCCCCTTCCCCTATATCACTGTAGAGCAAGCATTTGAAATTTAGTAAAACTAATATCTTAATAAGCTACGATATTATACTATATGGAAGAATTCAGGTAAGAGTGTTAGATCAAAGATTGTACTTCAATCGGAAAAAGCATTTTATCTAGATGAGTATACGTTTCTCAATTTTTTGAGCAAATAGAGGCGATAAAAATTAACGCCTGCCAAGCAGGCGTTAATTCATTCCTTATTTAAAGGCAACAGGTATTACTACAGTGTTAGCCGAACTACCTCCCGGTGCATTCCTGACAAATACCTCTAATTTACCTTGCTTTTGCTCAGCAGGCTTTTCAAATTGAAGGGAAATGTTAAACTTTCCCTTACTGTCAGTTAATGTTTCAGATTCAGCTAAGATATTACCTGAATTGTCCCGTAGCCGGATAGTGACTGTGCTGTTGGCTTCTCTGGCCTCACCTGAAACAGTAACAGGACTTTCTATTGTTTCATTAGGCTTAGGTTGGTCTACGCGAAAAACGCTTTGCTCATTGATATTTTCATTTTTTGTTTCCTTAGCTTTTGCTGCAGTCTTCTCACTTTTAGCAGTCTGTTCTGCTTCCCGCTTAATTGTCTGCTTTTCTTCTTTTTCCTCTTCCTTGGTGAATATAATTCCGCTGTTTAAAGAATCAAGGCTCAATTTTGCCACTAAAGGTTCAAGATCTTGATCTCTTCTTTTCTCGTCTTCGTCAATTTCCACCAGTTTTATTTCCAAGATTGTCATGTCCTGACTTATAGCCCGCTGCACAGCTTCTTTTACTTCCAGCCTGTCATCCTCATCTTCATTCACCAAAATCCAAACATTGCCGTCTGTTTCCAAAGCTAAATGAATCTCTTCACCGGCAAAACGTTTGGCAAAATCTTTAACGACGGCAGGTGCTTGACTAAGTTCCTGCTCTTCCACAAACACTTTTGTTACTTCCGGCACCACCACTCGTTCTTGCTCTGTTGGTTTTCTGGCCGGCGCACAGCCGGAAAATATGCTTAATAGAAGAATACTCAGTAAGAGAGCACAAGATAGATAGCCTGTTTTTTTCATCTGTTTTCCCTCCTTAAGTTTCTTTTGCTATTTTCCCCAACCTACAAATAGCTATACTTAGGAGGACAAATGAAAATTGCGTGCCCAAACAAGATTGACAACGGCACGCAATTAAAATCACGGTTTATAGTTTTCCAATTTCAAGGCGAGATGTTAACTTTATTGCTCAACAATATGCAATGCAGAATTAAATTTTTGCTAAACTTTGTTCCAGATCAGCAATTATATCTTCCACATCTTCTAGCCCAACGGAAAGTCGAATTATGCTTTCTGAAAAGCCAAAATCAGCCAGTTTTTCTTTTGGATAACCACGATGGGTCATGGCAGCCGGGTGCTCAACCAGGGTTTCCGCATCTCCCAGGCTTACTGCCAACTTACAAAGTTCCAAGCCGTCAACGACTCGCTTAGAAGCCTCTAAGTCTCCCTTAATTTCAAAGCTCAGCATCCCTCCAAAGCCCCTCATCTGCTTTTTGGCAATTTCATGCCCTTTAAAGGTTGCTAAACCCGGATAAAAGACTTGCTCAACCTTAGGATGTTTAGATAAGTATTCGGCTACCTGCATAGCATTTGCCTGGTGTTGGCGCATCCTAAGTCCCAAGGTCTTAAGTCCTCTTAATAAAAGCCAAGCATTAAAGGGACTCATCACACCGCCCAGCTCACACATATAATCAAATTTTAACTCCATAATGTAGTCTAAGTCTTTAGCTACGGCAACTCCACCAACGGCATCCCCATGACCTGAAAGGTATTTGGTAGCGCTATGGACAACCACATCGGCACCTAGTTCTAAAGGTTTTTGCAGGTAAGGTGTGGCAAAAGTATTGTCTACCACAACCTTAATGCCTCTGGCATGAGCTAAGCTACTTACCTCGGCAATATCGATTATGTCTAAATTAGGATTTGCGGGGGTTTCAAAATAAATAACTTTAGTATTGAGACTGATTTGCTCCTGTAAATCAGCCAAATCCCTCAGGTCAACAAATTTATACTTAACCCCATAGCGAGGCAAAGTCTTAGTTATCACACTATAGGAGCTGCCATAAATAGTGCGGTGAGCTATTACCTCATCTCCCGGTTTAAGCAAAGATAATAGTACAGAGCTAATGGCGGCCATACCTGAAGCGAAAGCAACCGCACCTTCCCCACCTTCCAGGACTGCCATCTTGTTTTCAAAAAGCCGGAGGGTGGGATTGTTTCCGCGGGTATAGACATAATCGCTGCTGGCAAAGGAAAAGACTTCCTCTGCATGGTCCAAACTGTTAAACTCAAAAGTTGAACTCATAAAGATGGGCGGATTAACAGCGTTACAGGGATTTTTACCTTGACCCCCACTATGAATAGCCAAAGTATCAAATTTATAAGCTTTACCCTTAACCATTAACACCTCTCCTTTTCAAATTAGCGTTGTCCGTAATGATGAAGATAAAAGTCCCTCATAAAGGCAATATCTTCCTGGGACAATTCAACGACACCACCGATTATCTGAGCCAGGATAGTAATCTGGGCAGTTTTCTCTACAACCTGACAGACCTTTAAAGCTTCCTCCAGGTTGCTGCCTGCTCCCAGCATCCCGTGATTGGCCAACAGTACAGCTTGTCTCCCTTCCAAAGCTTTAATCACGTTTTGTCCCAGCTCTTTAGTACCGGGCAGGGCATATTCACTTACCCTGACATTTCCGCCAACAATTTGTACCATATCTTCCACGGCTCCCGGTATGGGCTTACGTGCTGTAGACATAGCCGTAGCAAAGGGGCTATGGGTATGTACTATAGCTTGAATATCAGGTCTGTGCCTGTAAATAGTCACATGCATTGGCACTTCAATGGAAGGTTTGCGCTTACCTTCTACGATTTTTCCTTCTAAATCGACTATGACAATATCGTCAGCCTCCAAGGAATCATAGTTCATCCCACTGGGAGTTATGGCTACTAAATCCTCGCCCGGAACTCTGGCACTGATATTACCCCAAGTGCCAACTACTAAACTGGTGTTTAACATCTTTACCCCAGTTTCAACTATCTTTTCCTTAATCTCTAACTTTTTGTCCATCTGTTACCCCTCCTAAAATGCTGTTTGTTAACATGTCTGTTATCGTTTTGTAGGAACTAACCCTCTTACTTCGGGATCAGTTAGTCGCTACGCCTTAATTCTTAGGCTACATACTAAGAATTAAGGACTAACGACTAATTAAAATTATTAATTTTGAATTTTGAATTATCATTAATAGCATTGTTAAAGGTATCCGGCGAAAAGCCGGATACCTTTACATATTTTACTAGCGTTGTAGAATTCCACCGATAATGGTAAGAATTGAACCGATACCCGCCAATAATACTACGCCGACTGTTCCTGTACTTCCCGAGTATTGGAAAGCCACCTGTCCACCGAAACCAAGAGCTGCAATGAGGCCTAACAACCAACCGCCAATAATACCAATGATCATAATCAGTGCACCGACTTTGCTTCCGGCAACATTGGTTTCGACGGCTTCTTCATCCATAATATCTGTCCAGAGTAAATCCCATTTCTTAACACGAGGATATAAAACTAACATTAAAGGAATGCCAAGAACAATTGAAGGAATTGAGTTATTAAGGGCGATAATAAGGCCTAAGGATGCAAAAGGTACCATCTTGAGTAATTCAAGTCCCCAAGCGATAAATAATGCACAAGCTATAGAACCGAGAATGGCTATAATGATGAAATTAGCAATTCTCTTACCGGTTCTAAGATCGAGAGAATCTTCTTCATCCTTACCTACTAAGCCAAGCTTATTCCATAACTTGTAAGGGACATAGGCAAAAAGGAAATTACCTACAAAGCCAAAAGTACTGCCAATACCGAGAGAGCCAAAGAAGTCACCAATTAAATTACCAATAGCTGAGCCCCAAGCACCAGCCGGGCCAAATAACAAGCCTAAGAGAACTGGAAAAGCGCTCCCCGGTCTGAACTCTGTAATCCCAGGAATAAGAACAAAGCCTTTAAAGGGAATTAGTACGGCAGCGTAAATAGCTGCACTCAAAGCAACCAAAACCACCATTTTGGTATGCTTCCACATACTAAAAACTTCTCTCATGATAACACCCCTTTTACAATCTCATCAAAGATTTTGTACAAAGACAATGTTCTTGGGAAAGGTTTCCTTGGACAAATACTTTAATGAATAAATTGGTAATGAAAGATTTATTCCTTTCAACGGCAGCTAGTATTTCTTCTTTATCAAGCTCTTCACCTAAACCTGTACACCAGTTCGTAATGATACCTACCGCCGCATAACAAAGTCCAAGCTCTTTGGCCAGAACAACCTCTGGCACATTGGTCATCCCGACTACATCACCTCCCATCTTTTGAAACATTTTGATCTCAGCGGCGGTTTCAAAACGTGGACCTTCAGTACAGACATAGGTGCCTTCCCCAGCAACTTTTACACCTGCTTCTTTGGCAGCAAGGTGAAAAAGTCTTCTCAAGTTTTGACAATAAGGATCCGTCATTGAAGTATGAATGACACCCTCTTGCCCGTCATACAAGGTGACAGGTCTCATTTTGGTAAAGTCCAGAAAATCATTAAAGACGACAATTTCACCGGGTTTGAAGTTGGCATTGCAGGAACCGACAGCAGCAGTTGCATAGACATACTTCACACCCAGCTCTTTTAAAGCCACCATGTTGGCCCTGAAGTTGATCTTATGGGGAGGTGTGCTGTGCTTCTTGCCATGGCGGGCCAAGAATACAATATCTTTGCCTTGAATATTTTGAACTTCAACTTCTACTTCTCCAAAAGGCGTTTTAACCAGTTCTGATCTTGTGGTTGTAGCTACGTCATATACACCTGTTCCGCCTATAATTGCAAATTCCATAATTATTTATATTCTCCTTTTAAGTAATTGTAGAATGCTTCATTGACCCATACTATTTCTGTTTTAATATCCAAGCTTGGATCCAGTTTCTTCAAAGCATTCACAAGAGCCTCTGAATCTTCATTTAAAGTGTAAACATGGGCTTCATAATTTCCGTTTCTGACAATATTATCGGTCATTGTCAAGTAATTCTCCATAGGGATATTGGAAGTGTAAAGGGGTTGCCACCAAGCTTGGTAGATCAGTCCCTGTTGATCTGCTTCGTTCTTTTTAGCATATTGTAAAATTATATCCTGGAATTTGTTCTTCTGCTCTTCTGTAGCAAATTCAAATAAGATATCGTATTCCTTTACATGGGCGTAATAGTTTCCGTCAGCAGCAGGGATAAACTCATAATTCGGATTAGGGTCAAGACCCCACTCAGCCATATGTTTATAGGACGAGGTTTTTGTTTCAATATTTACCTTGGCATTCAGCCCTTCACTGCGGAGTAAGCCGATTAACTGAATGGCATGAATAGGATTATCATGTCCATACCTGATTGTAAGAAGCGGATCAAAATTGCTGTTATTTCTGAGATCCCTGATATTGTAACCAGTAGTAAGGCCAAGTTCTATGGCTGCATCTAAAGCGGTGAGCAGTTTTTCGTCGTCAACTTTTTTAACATTATCAATGGTTCTTAGTACTTTACCGTAGATGGTTGGATCCATAATTGTCCCAAGGTAGTTTTTATACTGGCCGTTAAGGTCCAACACTCTGCAGAGAATGGCAGCAGCTTCTGCTTTCGTCAGGTATTTATCAACGGCAAAACTACTTACATATTCTTTAGGCAGAAGTTCTACATCCAGAGCTAAAGCCAAATCCTGAGCCGTAGTTAAAGGTAAAGTGCTGGAATTAGCCGCATAATCAAGTCCAACTTTTTTCAAAGCCCGGTTGATTTTCTCAGCCGGATAAGTACGGGCCAGTTCTTCCATCTTGGCTGCTTTTACAGCCACGGAAAGAGCTTCCAACGTGGTGATTCTTTCACTAGCCAAAGACTTATCAGTAACTAAGTATTGCTCGTCGTCAAGTAAGGAACTTAAGTACTGGCCGAATTCACCCTTGCTTATCTCATTATCCAGCTCAAGTTGTTTGACCCTCGAAAGATACTGAACTTCATAAGGAACTGTTGCAATCGCTGCCGGAGCGGCAAATACAGGTAAACAATAACTTAAAAGAATAAACAGTACCAGGCTGATAAGTAGCGGTTTTCTCATTGTAGTTAATCTTCTCATATCCAATCCTCCATCCTTATTTTTTTACTTTTCCTTTTCAGGTGCCTGACCCTGCTAAAAACTTATGTCCGGATCTTTTAAACATACCTCCTTTGCTCTAAATTTTTGTGGAAAATTTAATGACTATGCTCAAGACAAGAAGCAGTATAGTCACAACAAGTAAAATATAGTCATTTCTTTTATAGCTGATTTCCAAGTAACTACTACGCTCGTCACTGTAACCAAAACCTTTGGATTCTAAGGCCATGGCAAAAACATTCGTCCCACGAATTACGGAGATAAAAACAGGAATAAGCAGAGGAATATACTTTTTAGCCCTGGTTATTAAGTTGCCTGAGTCTAAATCGAGCCCCCTTGATTTCTGGGCTTGAATAATAATGGAACTGGTAGCGACAATCGTCGGCACCAAGCGAATGGCAGTAGAAAAAGCAAAGGCTGCTCGATAAGGAAGTCCAAGTTTAACTAAACCGGCAGATATCTCTTCCATTTTAGTCGAACTTAAAAAGATCATTCCTGCAATGATCATTACGTCCAACTTGATCCCCATCGCAACGCCGTAAAGAAAACCTTCTAAGGTTATGGGACCTAAAATCTTGGTAGCGCCATCCCCTGTTAAGGACCAAATGACGACAGAAAAGAAGCCGATCATGATAAGGACAAATTTAATTCGGTTTAAATTGCTTAGCGTCTTCCCCGTAGCGCCATAAAGAATGATTAAAGCACCGACCACTAAGAGGGGAGGAATAGTGAAAAACATTAAAGCGATAGCAAAACTGGCAATCATGATAAAAAGCTTTGTCCGGGGGTCAAGTCGATGTACATATGTATCTTTGTCAAGATATAAAAACATTTCCATCTTTCTTCACCCCTTAGTCTTTTTGTGTGCAAGACAAGAGCTCATCTATGGAAAGAACTGTCTTGCCTAATAAATTGCTTAAAGTAACAATCTGGGGCGTTTTTAAATAGGATTCGGCCAGTTGTTCTTCCCGGGAAAATACTTCCCTGGTCCTGCCGTACATAATCATTTCCCCATCTTTAATGACTGCCACTTTATGGGCATATTCAGCTACAACCCACATAGTATGGGTAACCATGATAATAGTATGGCCTTCTTCGTTCAGCCTCTTAACCAACTCCATCATTTGCCGCTGTTCCTTGTAGTCTAAACCGGTAGTCGGTTCATCCAAGATGATAATGCCAGGTTGAGCTGAAAGGACAGAAGCAACTGCGATTCTTTGCCTTTCTCCTTTAGTTAGGGAGAAAGGATCCTGTTCTTCGTAACCTTCCATATCTACGGCTCTTAGTGCTTCTTTAACCCGCTTTTCAATTTCTTCTTTCTCACAACCTCGCATCTTAGGACTGAAAGCTACTTCTTCAAAAACCGTATCGGAAAAGATTTGGTGGTCAGGATTTTGGAAAACATAACCTATGTCTTTCCCAATTTCAAAAATAGAATGCTCCCGTGTATCCTTGCCGTTAATCACAACCTGGCCGCTGGTAGGCAGAAGCAAACCGTTAAAATGTTTAACCAAGGTGGTTTTACCGCTGCCGTTATGGCCTAAGATGGCTAAAAACTCGCCTTGCCGGATTTCCAGGTCTATACCTTTTAAGGCTTTATTCCCGTTGGGATAGACGTGTTCCAAACCTTTAACGGAAAGAACTACGTCGCCGTACTTTTGCTCTCGTTCCTCATCCTTGGCAAGTAAGTCCTGATATTTGCTTTCATCAATCTTTAAGTTTAACTTCTTCCATTTCTCCAAGCCTGTTTCAGGAGTCAAGGGCAATTCTTCTTGAGCCAGGCCTAAACTGCTGAAAAACTTAGGTATTTGCAAGGGCATAATTCCTAGCTCATCAAAAGAATCAACTTTGCGTAAAATCTCCTCAGGTTTGCCATCAAGGACAATATGTCCTTGGTTCATCACAATAATCCGGTCTGCTTCCAACGCTTCTTCTGTCTCATGTTCGATAATCAGCAAGGTAAAATCTTTGTCCTGATGCAGTTCCTTAGCTATTTGGAAAATCCCCAATTTACCAATGGGATCTAAATCGGTTGTAGGTTCATCCATACAGACGATTTTCGGTTGAATGGCTAAAACTGAGCCAATGGCAAGTCTCTGTTTCTGTCCACCGGAAAGAGTAGAAGGTTGACGGTTTTCTAAACCTTCTAATTTTACTACCTTAACAATACGTTCAATGATTTTTTCCATTTCTTCCCGGGGCACATTAAAATTCTCCGGTCCGAAAATTATTTCCAGCCTAGTATTGGTAGAAAACAACTGGGATTCAAAGTCCTGAAAAACCAAGCCAATATCTTTGGCCATAGTTCCGACTTTTTCTTTAGCCGGGTTTTTCCCCATGACCTCAATTTCGCCTTCATACTTGCCTTTGATAAAGTTAGGAATAAGTCCGTTTAAACAGTTAGCCAGGGTTGACTTCCCTGCTCCGCTAGGCCCCATGATAACTACAAATTGGCCTTTTTCCACATCCAGGTTGATGTTTTCTAAAGCGTAGCTATCCTTTTGCGTTTTGTAGCGAAAGGAATAATCTTTAATTTTTATAACCTGTTCATTCAACTCCGACCCCTCCTCCTCAACTATTTCAAAGCAAGAATATTTTCTCTAAAAGGACTTCGACTAACCCCCTTTTCCTAATAATTCTTATAATGTTTTCATGGGGCGTAACATCAAGCAGCTTATTTACATCTTACTTAAGATGCAACCCGCTTTTAACCCTTTATCACCTTGAGCTTCTTTTACGATTGACAATAAATTTAAAAATTTTACTATTATAATAATCCATCGAATAAATCGTCGGCTTTCCCAGCCTGTCGTAATAGATTTGCTTTAACAGAATAAAGAAGGTATCTTCCGGCAGGCCTAATTTGTCCCGCATTTTTCCTTCAAAAGAAGCAGGTACAATCTCTGTTACAGCATATTCAATGCGAATGTTTAACCTTTTTTCTAAAAATTCCAACATGGAGCCCTGATAATTGTTTTCCGGGAGTTTATCTTGAAAAATCTTGGCCGGAAAAGTATCAAGGCAATAGGCAGCTACTTCATCATTAGCTGTTCTTATCCGTTCGAAAGTTAATACTTCCTCATTTTTACTTAAGTTAAGTTTCTGCTGCACTTCTGTTTCAGCCCGTGACCTGTGAACCTTATATCCTCTTGTTCCGGGGGTGTAACCAAAAGCCCGAATTGTCTCAGTAGTACTACGCAATTCTTCTAAGCCGTCTTCTATTTTTATAGGAAGTTTCGCTAAAAAAGTGCCTTTTCCTTGTACTTTTCTAATAATTCCTTCCTGTTCCAAAAGAGCCAAAGCTTCCCTGACTGTTGACCTGCTTACACCCAGCATTTCCTGAATCTGGGCTTCCGAAGGCAACTTATCCTGAAACTTAAAATTTTGATTTTCAATGTATTCTAAGAGCTGTTCTTTTGCCAAATGGCTTAAAGGCATATATGGCTTTTGAATCTTCATGAGGAAATTTTTTACCCCTTTTAACTTGTCTGACATCAGATACCTTTTATTAAATTATAACATAAAAGTAAGTATAAATTACGCAAAAATAACAAATATTATAAATTTTACTTTAAAAACCCAATTTAACCCTGTACTTATCCTAATCTATTTTTGCTTTCTTGCTCTGGTAAAGCTCATGGGATACAATCTTTATAGCACACCAGTTTCAACAAGGAGGGATGTAAGATGCCTCACATTTTAGTCATTGATGATGATGAAAAGATTACCGCCCTCTTGAGGCGAAGTCTCCAATTTGAAGGCTACCAGGTTTCTACTGCAGAAGACGGAGAAAAAGGATTAGCTCTTGCCCTGGAGTTTAAACCTGACTTAGTAATTCTTGACCTGATGCTACCAAATCTAGACGGGTATCAGGTTTGTGAAAGGCTAAGAAATACTTACCAAAGCATTCCTATACTTATGCTAACAGCTAAAGACGAAGTAAAAGACAAAGTAAAAGGGCTTACCATGGGTGCTGACGATTACTTGGTCAAACCCTTCGCCTTAGAAGAACTGCTGGCCAGGATCAAAGCCCTTTTACGGAGGTCGATCGGCGACACGAGTAAAATATTATCCTATCTTGATATTACAGTGGATATTTCCACCAGAGAAGCCTGGCGTGGCAAGAGAGAGTTAGACTTAACCGCAAAAGAATTTGATCTTTTAGTGCTTTTCTTACGTCACCCACGCCAGGTCCTAACCCGGGAATTTTTGATGGAAGAGATCTGGGGTTACGATTACAGCGGAGAATCTAATGTACTGGAAGTATATATTGGCTATCTCAGGCAAAAGTTGGAAGCCCAGGGCGAGAGCCGGATAATCCAAACAGTCCGGGGAGTTGGTTATGCTTTAAGGGAGTGATACAGTGTCTTTACGCTTACGAATCACCATCCTGTTTACGGTCATACTGACCTTGGCCTTAACTGTCTTTGGCTATTTTATGTACAATTATTTAGAGTACAGTTTGATTAAAGAAATTGATAAGACCCTGCAGAACAAGGCTGTAGAGGTATTTAAGTCCATTAAAATAGTTGATTCTTATCCTCTCCCTTTGCAGAAAGTAATTCTACCGGACGTCAATATCTTTGCCGCTACACCGGATATTTACCTGGAGGTAATAGACACTTCCGGTTCTACTGTAGCTTCTTCTAATAACTTAAGTGGTCAAAACCTGCCTCTTTCCGAGGATACCATTGAACGAGTAGCCAAGGAAGGCCAGCTATTTCAGACCTATACGCTGGAAAAGGCAAGCCTGCGGGTTTATAATGTACCTTTTTACTTAGACACAACGCTGGTTGGAATCCTTCGGGTCGGGAGATTCTTAAATCCTACCTTGCAGGCCCTGCAAAACCTGCGAATAGTTCTGCTCATGAGCATTGTAGGATTTGTCTTAATAGCCTTAGCCAGCGGCTGGTTAATGACTACTTCCGCTTTTCGTCCCATCGAAAAGATTATTAAGACCGCCAAGACCATCGGAGAAAAACAAGATTTTACGAAACGCATACCTTACTCAGGCCCTAACGATGAAGTAGGTCGCTTAGCTTCAACTTTTAATAATATGCTGGAACGACTGGAAAATGCCTATGGTCAGCTGGAACAAGCTTATATCGCCCAAAAGCGTTTTTTAGCTGACGCTTCCCACGAACTACGCACACCTTTAACCACTATCCGAGGTAATGTTGAGTTACTTCAGATGATGGGAGAGCAGGAACCGGAAGTGCGCCAGGAAGCTTTACAGGATATTAAAAGCGAAGCGGAACGAATGACCCGCCTGGTCAACGATCTTTTAGCCCTGGCCAGAGCTGATGCGGGACAACAGCCTGAAAAAGAACCGGTCTTAATGGGGATGCTCCTCCAAGAAGTAATACGTCAGGCCAAAGTCTTAGCCCCCAACCATAACGTTGAACATGATGATCCGGACAAGCTGGGAGAACTAAAGCTGATGGCTAACAGAGATTCTTTAAAGCAATTGCTTCTGATCCTTATTGATAACGCCATAAAATATACCCCTGCCGGCGGCACCATCCGCCTTGCTTTTGAGCGTTTACCTGACTCCCTTCGTATTCAAATAGAAGATACAGGCATCGGCATTGCAGAAGAAGATTTACCTCATATCTTCGAACGGTTTTATCAGGCCAATAAGACCAGAGGCTCCCGTGGCAGCGGTTTAGGTTTAGCCATTGCTAAATGGATTACGGAAATTCATGGTGGTAAAATTTCGGTGGAAAGCCAGGTTGGCAAAGGATCAACCTTTACCTTAGAATTTTTTAACTTAATTTAAGTTATTTCTTAACTTTTTTTCAGGTTTGCTGCTTAAAATTAGTGGTAACAATAAACTTAGTGAGGTGGTAAATTTTATGAGCATTTTTAGCTCAAAAAAATCATTTACCATTTGTTGCGCAATCGTTTTGCTCTTAGCCACAGGCTTAGCCTATGCTTATACCAATCAAGAATTTATCTTTAAGCCGGCCGAAAAAACTGAAGCTGTAGAGAATTTAAATGATGCTGTAGAAAATTCAACTGAAGGAAATAAGTCTCTCTCCAAGGCTCAGGTTGCTTCTCTAACTCCTCCGGGCTTAAATGCCGATACTATTGCCGAAATGGTGGAAACCGTAGGACCGGCGGTAGTTAAAATTGAAACAACCTCCGAAGTAAAAAACCCTTATTTTAGCAGCGATCCTTTCTTCCGCTACTTTTTCGGAGAAGATTTTGATGCACCTAAGTCCAGAGTTACTCAAGGGTTAGGTTCTGGTTTTATCATTTCTCAGGATGGCTACATTCTAACCAACGAACATGTAATCAACGGAGCAACCGATATTCAAGTAGCAGTTTCCGGGTACGATAAGAGCTTCTCAGCTACCGTAGTTGGAAAAGATGCTGAATTAGACCTGGCGGTATTAAAAATTAACGCTGATAAAGCACTCCCGACCTTAAAGTTAGGAGATTCGGATCAGATTAAGGTCGGCAACTGGGTGGTAGCCATCGGTAACCCCTTAGGCTTGGACCATACGGTTACAGTGGGTGTGATCAGTGCTAAAGAAAGACCTATTACCATTCAAACCGATACAGGACAAAGGCAGTTTAAAAACCTGCTGCAAACGGATGCCTCTATTAACCCTGGCAACAGTGGTGGTCCTCTCTTAAATCTGAATGGGGAAGTAATCGGCATCAATACGGCAGTAAGTTCTTCCGGCCAGGGAATTGGTTTTGCCATTCCCAGTTCGACGGTAAAAGAAGTCTTGCAGGACTTAATTGAAAAAGGTCAAGTAGCCAGACCTTGGATTGGTGTTTACATGCAACCTTTAACCGAGGAACTAGCCGAATACTTTGGTTTAGATAAAGCAGAAGGAGTCGTTATTACTGATGTAGTTGAAGGTAGCCCTGCAGCCAAGGCCGGCCTGCAGAGGAAGGATATTATTCTGGAATTTAACAACGTAACCATCAAAGACCCGACAACTCTTCAGGAAGCCGTTCAAAAAGTTAAAATAGGCAGCAAAGTTACCGCTTTAATTTGGCGTAACGGAACAAAACAATACGTGACAATGACGATAACACAAAAACAAACTCAGTAACTAAAATTTAAAATTTTGAATTCAAAATTGAAGAGGTTAAAAATAAGAGCGTAGACGTGCTACGCTCTTATTTTTTAAAAACCTGGAATAATAAGCACTTCGTCTCCGGCCTTAAGTCCTGAAACGATCTCCACGAAATCCACTCCTTCTATGCCTACTCCTACTTCTTGCGGTACAGGCTCTCCTTCAGGTCCTCTAACCATTACCGTACCTTTGCCTTCCTCATAGATTTGGACGGCGTTTACAGGCAGCCGCAACACGTTTGTCTTTTGCTCCACTTTAATATCCGCATCTCCTGTCATCCCAGGTTTCAGCGGTCCCGGATCTACTAAAGTCAGCTCGGTTGCAAAAGTAACCAGATTGTTTTCTACCTTTCCTTTTTCGGCGATCTTAGTCACTACGGCTTCAAAGGGCCTATCTCCAAAAGCATTAGTATAAACGGTTGCTTTTTGACCCAGCTTAACGTAGGGAATGTCAATTTCATCTACTTGGATAACCATCTTCATCCCCTCCTGATTAGAGATTACAACTGCCGCCTTATCAGCCGGTACTTCTTTACCTGCTTCTACATTTAACTCTACCACTGTCCCGCTAACCGATGCCCGTACCTCGTACTTTTCCAGCTCCTGCGCTTTAGTGGCTAAACTCATTTTTGCCAACTCTAAATTTAATTTCTTTTCCTCCAAGCTTTCCTGTTGACTTCGAGCATCTAAGCGAACTAAGACCTGGCCTGTTTTAACCTGGTCTCCTACCTGAACCAGTACTTGCTCAACTTTGCCCTTCGCCTGGGCTTTCACTTCAAAGGGCTCAGGAACCTTTAGTCCACCTGTCCCGATAGAACGTACTAGCCTACCCCCGGCTTCCGCCTCAACGTAACCCTTGTCACCTGCTTTCAGGGCCCCGGGATTAGGAATCTCTACCGTAACATTGTAAATAATCCCACCATCTGAAGTTCCTCTTCCCTTTTGGTCAATTTCAGTAATTGTACCTGTAACGTAGCTAAAGTATTCAGAAAGCAAGACCTGGACTTTTTGACCCGTTTTCAGTTGTTTTACATCATTAGGATTAAAAGGGACCGTTAATTCGAACAAGTCGGTTTTCACAACTTTTGCCACCACAGTTTGAGCGCTGAGCTCATCTTCCGTTTTGACCAACACTTCACTTATCTCACCGCTTACCGGGGAGGTTACCACAGAGCTGTTGGCAAGCTGGGCTTCTTTTGCATATTCTTTTTCCTGGATTTCATAGGCCAGTTTTTCTTTCGCATAGGCTAAGGCAATTTCCTCACTGTCTAAGGTAAATAATAAATCTCCCGCTTTGACTTCCTGTCCTTCCTTGACGTAGACTTCTTTAACCTTTGCTCCGGCCTGAGACTTAATTTCTTCACCGGAGCCTTCAACTACCGACCCTGTAGCATAGACAACCCGTTCTACGTCTCCTAGATCTACAACAGCCGTCTCATATTCGGGCTGAACTTGATCAACCATAGCTTCTTCACCGTTTTTGCGGCTGTTTACAAAATAAACAGTCCCGCCTAAAAGTGCAATTACCAAGACAATGATTACTATTTTCCTTTTTTTACTCATCTTCCTCATCCCCTATTCCTGACGTAGTGCTTGTAACGGACTGATTTTGGCTGCCCTATGAGCAGGCAGTAAACCGGATATTACTCCGATAAAAATGCTAAAGCCTAGAGCAAAAGCAACTAACCAAGGCGGAATAACCGCAATCTTACCGATCTCTTCACCGGTCATGTCAAATAGGCCACTTTGAGGAGCCATATTGACCAAAGTTACGAAGATGTAGCCCACAGCTAATCCGCTAAGGCCTCCCAAAAAGCCAATTAAACCTGATTCGAGGAGAAACATCTCCCGGATATTAGGAATGGTTGCTCCTAAGACCTTCATAATGCCTATTTCCCTTGTCCGCTCTAGAATTGACATGAACATGGTATTCATAATTCCTATTGAGGCAACTAAGAGGGAAATAGCACCTATTCCACCTAAAATAAGTTGCACAACATTAAAGAAAGAATTGATTTCTTCAATAGCTTCCATCGGCGACCAGGTTTGATAGCCTAAAGCTTTAATCCCGTCAACTACCTGCTGAACTTCTGTACGGCTTGCTACTTTCACCTGAAGCGTCTCATATTCTGCCTGATTTTTACCTCGATTGCGTTCTGTATCAGACCCAGTGTTGCCAAGCCAGCGGTTCATTTCCTGGACCAAATCCATCGGCAGGTAAATAGTAGGACCCCATTGTCCTTTTCCTTCCTTAAGCATGCCCTTGACTCTTACCTTAAAGGTCCTGGTCTCAAAATTGTTCTCACCGGTATACCTGGTAAGAGTTAGATTTAATGTTTTATTGACCATATCTAAACGGGGCTTGTTGAAGGTATCCTCCCCAAAAGGATCCATGTAGTAGTTTTCTTCTTCTTTATTTTTTCGGCTGTTGCGCTGCTTCTGGTACATATAATCAGGGACTAAGTAGGAGATTACCGCCTCATTTTTTGCTCCGGAAAGAAAGCTACCCTCCTCTAATTCAAAGCCAAAGTTTTCAGCTTCACTGGCATCGACTCCAATTACCTGCATACTGTCTCCTACCATACGACCCATTTGTACTTCCACATTGGTGTAAAGGCCCATCTGAGGCATCACCCCGACCACACCGGGAATCTTCTTTATTTCGGCCACACTCTTTTCTGTTAATTTAATCATCTGCTCCGGCCCGGCCGTCTCCCTCCAACCTGGGTATACATCTAAGACAGTTAAATCCTGAAAGTTATCAAAACTTTTTATGGCGTTCTCCTTTAAACCTATTGCCAAGGCAATCATTCCCACTATGGCTGCCGTGCCGATAGCCACTCCTAAGGCCGTTAAAAAAGTTCTGCTTTTACGACGTAATAAGTTACGCCATACCAACATAATCCCGTCAAAAAACCTCATGCCACAACCTCCTCCACCACCAAACCGTCACGCAGGAAGATGATGCGGTCTGCAAGCTTGGCTAAAGAGAGATCATGGGTTACAACCAAAAAGGTTCTTTTCCCTTCCCGGTTTATCTTCCGCATTAAGTTCATAATTTCCTGACCGTTACGGCTGTCCAGATTACCCGTCGGTTCGTCAGCCAAGACAACTGATGGGTTATTGACTAAGGCCCTGGCAATGCTTACCCGTTGCTGTTGACCACCGGACAGTTCATTAGGTTTGTGATGCATCCGGTCAGCCAAGCCCACCAACTCCAGAAAGGCTTGGGCTTTTTCCTTTCTTTCCTTGGGGGGAATGCCGGCAAAAATCAGGGTTAATTCTACATTTTCCAGAGCTGTTAAGCTTGGGATAAGATTATATGATTGAAAGATAAAGCCTAGATTTTTTTGGCGGAAGATACACAACTGGTTTTCGTTTAAACTTGTAATGTCAGTGTCATTGACGACTATCTTCCCTTGGGTCGGTTTAGCCAGTCCTCCCACCAAGTTTAATAAAGTAGATTTACCCGAGCCTGAAGCGCCGCAAAGAGCTACAAATTCGCCCGGTTTTACCTGCAAATTAATACCATGTAGTACAGGGACATCCACTTTCCCCAGCTTAAAAGTGTGTTTTAAATCATAAATCTCGATACTACCAGTCATTTTTCTGCTCCTTTTTATCTTTCTAAATATAATGGGCCTAGGTCTATTGGAAACACTGCCATATACTACTAAATAGACGGGAAAAAATCCTGTATGTTTCAAATGTTTTAAGAAAACTTTAAGAATCTTAATAATTAACCCTTACATTTTACAAACTTACCCGCCAGAAAATGCTTGTAAAATTTGTAACAAAACTGTCTAAAAACATTAAAGGCCGGTTCATTTGACCGGCCTTAATGTTTTTTAAAATAAAAAACACGCTTTTAAGCGCGTTAGCTTTAGCATTATTACCTTTTAAGAATATAGCGCACAATTTTTAACCTTTTGTATCTTTGCCGCCAGTAAAAAAACGAGTTCCAAGTATAAATTAAGAGCATTCTCTTTAAAGTCCAGATAAGCCTTCGCATTATGCATCACCTTACTTTAACTGCAGGTACTGTATAATATGTAAAAAAGCCTAAAGAGTACCTATTTGAGATCCTTGCTAAAACTACTCTGTCAGAAAAGTTGAGTTAATACTCCCCGCTTTGCTTGATAACCACTCTTTGCCGCCGCAGCGAAAGCCAAAAAAAGACCCCGCTTTAAAGCGGAGTCTTTTTGTTACTTGCCAATAAATTGTTGAGTCCAATAAGTACCGTAGCTATCGCCTTGAACATAGCCAACCCCGATGTGGGTAAAGTTGGCATTTAAAATGTTAGCTCTATGACCGGAACTATTCATCCAAGCTTGGACAACAGCTTCCGGCGTTCTTTGGCCTGCAGCGATGTTTTCACCTGCAGTACGATAGCTAATCCCAAATTTTTTCATCATGTCAAAAGGTGAACCATATGTCGGTGATTGATGGGAAAAATAATTATTATCACGCATATCAGCAGATTTTAAGCGCGCTACCTGGGACAATTTTTCATCAATGGTCAAAGGTTTAAGCCCATTTTTTTGCCTCTCCGCATTAACCAGCTCAACTACTTTTAATTCATACTGGCTTAAGCTGCTTTCCGTACTGGTTGTCGGTTGTTCCGAAGTAGATCCCTGGTTAGTTTCCGGCTTAGAGCTACCGGGCTGCTTTTCCGGAGCAGGAGTAGGTTCTACTTCTTTCTCCGGTTTAGACGAAGGTGTAGTGTTTTGAGTCGGCACGGTAGTTGTTGGGTTTTTCGCAATGCGAAGAAGATATCTTAGAGAAAAGCTGGTCTTAGTTGAAACACTACGGGAACTGTTAGCACAAAGGGTCGCCGCATTAGCATCTCCAGTCGGCAAATAGACAGTTAAAATACCTAACAACAAGATAAGGCTTAGAAAACCTGCTAGTAGTTTTTTCGTCATAGTTTTTCCCCTCTTTGGTGTGTATTTATTTTAGCTATTTTTTAGTTACAACCAAAGAAGGGCTAGAACGAATCAACTTAGCCATCTTTATCCCACCTCTCTTTACTACGCTGACGAGGTTAGCTGACGGGTTCGGGACGAAAGATGTATCCCTACCTCACTCGAGAATCAAAGTCAGGAAATTCAAGGATCAGTCCTTGGCTTTCGCTCTTTGAATTTCGAGAGATGGATTCACCCCGGGATTTGGTTCCCCCGTTTCCCCAAAAATTGAGGAATTAAGCGCAGGTGTGATATTTTTTGACTTAAAAGTCCTTACTATCGTATCATGATTTGCGCCCAATAACCTTAGGAAATTGCTTCCAGCCTACCCTCTAACTTAAGTCAAGCTTTGAGTTAAAAGTTAAAAGATAAGAGATAAGAGTTAAAAGTTAAGAGTTTTGAGTGTTCGGTCAGGACATGGGTAACAAAATTTTGAATTAAAATTTTTAATTCTGAATTGAAATGCGATTGAAGATTCCGCGCAGTGGAACTGACAACTAACAACAACGACTCTTTAAAGCAAAAACTCTTTACTTATAGCGCTACCGCTTCACAAAATAGCTAGTACTCTACTGGCGCATCGCAATAACTAACGACCAACTACTAAGGACTAAAGACTTTTTTAACTCTTATCTTTTAACCCTTAACTTTTACGTTAAAACCAGCATACAATTTACCAGAGCATCTTTTGGCATAAGGGGAATAAGCAGATGGCTATTCAGCTGGATGATTTGATCATTGAGACCATTCCCATATTGTTTCGCGATGTTAACGCTTTACTGGAAGTAATGAATAGCCTTACCGATAACTATCGCCTGCTGGTCGGGGCAGCCGAAGAATTGACCAGAATTCCGGGTGCAACCCAAGAGTCGATCAATTATGCCTTGGACCGGGCTGACAATGCAGGAACCCTCATCGACCTGGTCATCTTTACCTTAGCCCTTAAGCTGGACTTTGTGATTGAAGTCCTAAATGCAACCGGTATTCCCCTCGATCTGGTGATCGGCCTTTTTGCCAAAACACTGGAAGCCAAGGATACTTGTATCCCCCGCGATCCCGCAAACCTCTTACCTCATCCGGAAAACCCTTTCCCAGTAGATTTTCCAAATCGCCTACGAGTTAATACCTTAAGCTCGAATAAAAAATGGGAAAAGCGCCATCAACAATGGGAGAAACGTAAAAAGAAGTGGACTGCCAAAAGAAAGGTAAAAAAATGCTCCTCATAAGGATGAGGAGCGGGAAGGAGTATATGAGGGATAACCCTAAATAGCAAGAATAAATCATTTTAATTATATTAGATTGATGAAAAAATTACAACAGATTCTGGCAAAATTGGTGACAAGAGCTAGCTCAGCTCTTTTTTATTTTTCCAAGTTGGACATTCACCAATTAGAGCTCTGCCCAATAACTTAAATTATCGGTTAAGGGATTTTGGGTTAGAAGGAGGGAAGAGAATTGAAAATCCATGAAGACTGGCTTGCTGTAATCGTCGGTTTGAGCATAGGCTTCCTGGTTTTTTTAGGGGTTGTGCCCCCTATTCCTTGGTAAATATTTAAGCGGAGGTGAAAAAAATGAATGTTAAAGCGGAAGCAATTACGGAAACAAAGAATAATTCCTGGGGTACTTTTATAGGCATCGTCCTAGTTGCCTTTTTAGCCTTGGTGACCAATTACTTATGCCACAATTCGGAGGCTATTTTTGGTAAAGACATTGCCAAAGCCCTTGAATATCCTCTCTGGGCGACCCTGCTTGGCTTAGGAGCCAACATCATCCTAACCGTGACAAAGACTAAAGAATTGGTAAAACCGGCCATTCGCACCGAACTTTTTCTGAAAACAGGCCTGGTCTCGATGGGTGCCACGGTTAATTTAAGGTCAATTTTAAGCATCGGCAGCCGGGGCATAATCCAAGCCCTGATCATGATCACATCGGTCTTCTTTTTCACCTGGTGGCTGGGCGGAAAATTTAAGCTGGCTGAAAGCCTCCGGGCTGTAATGGCTACAGCTATTTCAGTTTGTGGTGTTTCCGCCGCTATCGCTGCAGCCGGATCTGTTTTAGCCAAGAAACAGGAGCTTGCCTATGTTACCGCTTTAGTCATCTTTACGGCCCTGCCCCTCATGATCTTGATGCCCATCGCCGCGACCTGGTTAGGACTTCCACCGGAGGTAGCCGGAGCATGGTTTGGAGGAAACATTGATACTACGGCGGCTGTAGTCGGAGCCGGTACTATCCATGGCGAAGCAACCGCCCAAATAGCCTCCGTAGTCAAAATGACTCAAAATGCTCTCATCGGTGTAGTTGCTTTTCTCCTGGCTTTTTACTTTACCACCAAGGTTGAAAAAGGGAAAAAGCCAAGTGCCGCCATTATCTGGCAACGCTTTCCCAAATTTGTCTTAGGTTTTGTGCTCATGTCTGTCTTGGCAACTTTAAGCTTTTTTGGCAAAGCGGAAGTTGCCTCGCTTAAGAACCTGCAACAATGGGCCTTTAACCTGGCCTTCGTCTGCATAGGCTTGGAATTGTCCTTCGTGGAACTAAAGCAGTTAGGCAGAAAGCCCACCGGTGTCTTCTTAATAGCAACGGTCTTTAACACTGTTTTAGCCTTAGCCGTGGCCTGGTTCCTTTTTGGATAAGTACATAGTCAAAAATGAGGGAAGAGTCGCAAAATATCGACTCTTCCCTTTGTTTTTTACGAGGCCTTCGCTTTCGCCAGCGGAAGTTTTAGACCAACCATTTCTACTTATCATTTGGTCAGATATTCATGTAGCGGTTTATACAGAAAACCTATCACCAGCCAAGAAATAACCAGCTCAGGAGCCAGGTATTGAGCTTGGTAAAGCAAAGAATAGAACCAAGGGTTCATCCCTTCCGGTGCATACTGACCGAAAACGATAACTCCTGATAAGAAGCTGGAAACAAATCTGCCTAATACGCCCAGAAAAACACCAGCTAAAACTCCTTGCAGGTTCTTGCGGAATAGGCCGGCTAAGCCCAAAAAGCCAAAAGCCAGAATATAGTCCAACAAGATAGATAAAATATGCCAGGACCATTTGGGACCGAGGAAAAATTGTAAACAACCGTACGCTGCTCCAGCTAAAAGGCCGGGTTTTACTCCCCACCTGATAGCAAAGATCAAAATAGGCACCATACTCCCCGCCGTTACAGACCCACCAAAAGGAGCTTCATAAATTTTGATGTAACTTAAAACTTGAGCTAAGGCGATCAGGATACCTGCTTCAACTAACATTTTGGTAGAAACTTTCACTTGCTTCCTACCTCCTCTCAAAAATGAAGCGTTCCCAACCCTGACGTAGGCAAAAACAAAAAATGCTGCATTTGGGTAAAATGCAGCAATAGAAAATGCATAAGCTAGCCTCTCTCCCTCCGCTGGCATTACCCAGATCAGGTTCATGGGGTCGTGAGTATCAGTGGGACCTCCCTCTCAGCCGGACTCATCCAGCTCCCCCTTAGGAACTATATAGTTTACTATAATTATCTTATCAGCCAGGTTAAAGGTCAACTCTTATTTTCAGCAAAATAGGTATAGTCGCAAGGAATAAGTCTGCTAAAGTCTTCAATGGTTCCATCGTCCAGAACAGCCTCGATGATTTGGCGTCCTACCGGGTGTAAAGCAGGAGTTAAAAACTGCTTTAACTCGTTTTTGAAGAACTCGGTTAACATAGCGGCTCCTTTCAGGTAGCCCTCTTCACCTACTTCAGGCTGCAAATCAACCTGGAGGAAAAACTTCGGTAAATAGATACCGTCAATCTTCATGGTCTCTAACGCATAGCCCAGTAAAGGACACTTAGCAGGGGTCAGCTGTCTGGCCTTAAATTTAGAACTGCCTCTCCGGGCTATATATTCTCTGGCAACCCATTCGGCCATAAAACCGACCCTGTAGGCACCGATATATTGGTTAGGTATGAGAATATATCTGGTCGAAGGAGTATCTAAAATCTGTTCCAGCAGTAAATTAGCCTGGTCGACCATCTTACCGGTGGCAAAGGGCCAATAAGATCCTACCCCTTCACTGGTTAACCCGGAAGGACCGATAATGCTTGGGTTGGAGTGACCCCTGGGAGCTACCAAACGCCACAGCCAGGCTAAGCTGGGCGGCAGAACATGGAACAGTCCAATAATGCCATAATTTGGCTTATCCTTGGTTGTAGGCGGTGTTCTAACCCCGAAACTTCTAATATCCACCTCTACCGGCTCATCGACAGAATCCGGGAAAAATCTCCGCGGTACGATTACCCTCGGGTTGGGACACGGTTTTTCGTCATCATCCAGCACATGCTCCCAGATTAAGCAGGTAGATTTCGGTACTCCCTCAATGTTGAGAAAAATCAACGGAGCGGGAGGATGAACCGTAAGCTTTTCCAGATGAGGTTGGGAGCCGTAATGGGTAATATGGTCCACCCTGATAAACCAACCTGCTTCTGCATCAGTAACCACCAGTTTCTTTTTACCTTCCTGAAGCTGAGCCGGGCAAAGGGCCATATCGTCTGTCACCGGCTGTAATTCAGAGCTATCGGATATCTCCAGCAAGTGACGCTCTTTAGTGACGATATTCTCTCCCAGCAGGACTTTACCGTCCGGCTCCCGGTGAAATTGCTCCAGCATTTCACTTTTTCCGCCACCGCTGGCCCCTTCATGCATAATGGTAAAAACGTTTTCGTAAGGTGTAATGACCCGGACGGTAGAACCGTGGAGGGTGACCCACCCTTCTGTTTCACCAATGTTTAACAGTACACCGTAGATACCTTTCTTGGCACTTGGCCCGGGATAAAGGTTATAAGCAAACAATTCATGGATGTTTGCCAGCCTGTTATGAACAACCACTTGTTTTTTCCCAAAGTGTGTATGACGGAAAGGCGGAGCGACATAAACTATCGCTTTAGGAACAAAAGGTGTGGGAACCTTAGACTTAGGAATAAAGAATTGAAGATCCCCCAGGCATGCGGCAAAAAAAGCTGCATTAGCCGGCGCTACTAAGAGAGCAGGATAGCCAAAAGTATCCCCACCGGCCATAAAGGGCATGAGAATCAGTTCTTCCTGCTTGCCCAGCCAGGCAAAGGTTTCATTACGCAAAGGCTCGAAATCCTCTTGAAAGCGCTCAGTATAGCGGATTTTATCGGTTGCACCATGGTCAGCTACAACCATACAGTTAGGGTCTCTTCGACGCATATACTCATCAGTGTAATTAATGGCTAAACCATTTTTACACCTGGCTACCGTTGCTTCAACTACACGCCCTAAGCCGGGAACGTCATAAGCTACTTCAAAATAATCCTGATCACCATGTCCCGTAGAGAGAGCAAAAAGTTCTTCCCTGCTTTCAGGAATGATGACCGAGGCAGCGTCATGTAAAATTTGTTCCAGCTCAGCAGGCAATTTAAATCTGGTTAAATATGCTTGTTGTTCTGTAGTCATACACATCACCTGTTTCTAACTAGATATTGCTATCAGTAACAAATATCCTTTATAACTGTTAGCATCATGCTTAATAGTATAATTATAGCACATAGCCAATATTTGATTACATATATTCTTTATAACCAGAACATATGTTTCGTTTTGCTCAAGGATATGGTAAAATTTACGATAGACAGACTTAATACTTTTTGATTCTGGACAGGCCTCACTGGTCCAAAAGTGAGTGAATGGTGGGGTGATTGAAGTGGAACTGTTAAAGAAGCTGGAAATCCTGGCCAATGCAGCAAAATATGATGTTTCCTGTTCCTCCAGCGGCAGCACCCGCAAGAATAAGGCCGGCGGGATCGGCAACAGCTATTTCGGCGGGATTTGCCACAGCTGGTCGGAGGACGGCCGCTGCATTTCCCTTTTGAAGATTCTCTTGACTAACTATTGTATCTACAACTGTGCCTATTGTATTAATCGGGCAAGTAACGATATACCAAGAGCTTATTTCACCCCCGATGAAGTAGCTGAACTGACCATTAATTTTTACCGGCGCAATTACATCGAAGGTCTCTTTTTGAGCTCAGCCGTCATAACCAGTCCAAACCATACAATGGAATTATTGACTGAAACAGTACGGAAACTCCGTACTAACTATAACTTTAACGGATACATTCATCTTAAAGCCATTCCCGGAGCTGACTTGGAATTAATCAAAGAAGCCGGAAAGCTGGTTGACAGAATGAGTGTCAACATAGAGCTTCCTTCAGCTACAGGTCTCAAACTCCTGGCTCCCCAAAAGACCCAGGAAACCATTCTCAAACCTATGGCCTATATCAACTCCCAAATTCAAGAACACAGGGAAGATAGAAAAAGCAGGCGAAGAGCACCTCACTTTATACCGGCCGGTCAAACTACTCAATTGATCGTCGGAGCTACACCTGATAACGACTTAAACATCCTCCGGCTTTCGGAAAAATTATATCAAAGCTACCAGTTAAAGAGAGTATATTATTCTGCATATGTTCCGGTGAACCAGCATCCAAAACTACCTTCAATCAGCCAACCTCCTCTGCTTAGAGAGCACCGGCTTTATCAGGCCGACTGGTTGCTGCGCTATTACGGTTTTAAGGCAGGAGAATTATTAGATGAATCCCAACCTAATTTTGACCCTGAACTAGATCCTAAAACAGATTGGGCCCTTAGAAACTTGCACTTTTTCCCTGTTGAAATCAATCGGGCTGATTATGAAACTCTACTACGCGTCCCTGGCATTGGTGTTCGCTCCGCTCAACGGATTATTCGCGCTCGCCGGGTCCGGGCCGTAACTTTTGAGAACTTAAAACAATTCGGCGTGGTAATGAAGCGTGCCCAGTATTTTATTACCTGTCAGGGTAAATATGAAGGTCAAACCAGTTTGGAGGACAAGCTCTTACGTCAGTATCTGATTGCCAAGCCAAGATCTTCTCAATTATTACTACCAAGACCTTATGAGCAGCTAAGTCTCTTTACGGATAATTCGGGAGTCGTGCCGACTGAGGTCCTTATGTCTAATCTTACAGGTGAATTATAATGCTGGTTTATCTTTACGACGGCAGTTTTTCCGGCTTGCTTACGGTTATTTATGAGAGTTATTATCGCCGGGAAAAACCAGAGCTGATTATTGTCCAGGATAAATGGGAGCATGCCTTGTTTACCAGGGAAGTTGTCATCAAGACTGACGAACAAAAAGCGGATAAGGTTTACCAGGCGATTCTGACCAGAATCTCCGGTTTTGCTGCGAAAAACATCTACTGTGTTTTTTTAGCTGAACTGCCTGGAACGGAAAGGTTAATCTATGACTACCTGGCCCGGGGTTGGAAGTGGGGTGATAAACTCGACCTGCATTTAGCGGACGAAGTGGTCCTCAAGGTTCAGACAATAGCCCGAAAAGTCCGGAATGAGGCTCACCGCATGCTGGGTCTGGTTCGTTTCCGGCTTTTAAGCCAGGAGTTATATTACGCCCAGATTGAACCGGACTACAATATTTTACAAATGATCAGTCCCCACTTTGCCAGACGGATGGCTGATCAAAACTGGATCATCCATGACCTTAAGCGGGAGATGGCAGCAGTTTATAACCAAACCGAATGGTTTCTAACCCCTCTACCCAGGTCGGTAAGCGTCTCTTTGGATGAAGCTGGGTTGGCATATGAATCTCTTTGGCAGAAGTATTTCTCTTCCATTGCCATCAAAAGTCGCCAAAACAAACGCTTACAGAGGAATTTTATGCCTAAAAAGTATTGGAAGCATTTAGTTGAAATGATGGAAGATAATTGATAATCTTAAAATGTTACCCATTAACAAATTTTTAAATCGGGTAAATTATAAAGGGGCCTTAAGCATAAGCTTAAGGCCCCTTTTCTAATCAGCAAAACTTATTCCAAACCGCAGGTCTTTCCCTTACCAGCTTGACGATTTTCTCGATCTTTGTATCCGTCTCTTCTATGATTTTTTCCGCCATTTCCAAATCCTCTTCGGCAACCACTAGGGAAATACCGCAGCATTCACTTAATTTTCGCGGAGTTGGGGAGATCATACATTTAACCCCCGCTTCCTTCATGGCTTTATGAAGTTTCAAACCTTCGTTATGGTTTGGGAAAAGAATATAGCAGTCAATCTGACTTTCATTGGTCATTTGCTATTACTTCCTTATCATTTCAATGAAAGCTCCTACTCTGGTTCTCAGCTGTTCTGCGTCTTGCTCACTGTAGTCGGTTTCTAAATGGATAAAGGGTATGCCGGCTTCTTTAATGGCCTTTTGCACTTTATAACTTTCGGTAGAGTACAAACCGCAGAACTTCAAATTGACATCGATAATTCCGTCTACCTTATATTCCTTAGCTAAACGCAAAATATCATCTATTCTACCCTCATTAGGAGTAAAGCAAGCACAGTTAATCTTCATATAGCGTTCGGCCAGGGCGTCAATTTGTTTGTCCAGTTCTGTTTGGCTTTCGTCAACCAGGTTTTCGAAATAACGGGTGCCGGTACACATTTCTTCTACAACAACTACTGCCCCACTGGTTTCAACTATGTGATGTAATTTCCAGTTAGGTATGGCCATAGGTGTGCCTGTAATCATAATTCTCGGCGTATCAGCAGGGAAAACACCGATACCCTTTTCGATCCTCTTCTCCAATTCATCACTTAGAGCATTGGCCTGAGCGGCGCAACGGGCCGGGTCATCGTAAAAGGCAATTTGTGTAATTAAAAGGGCGTCTTTCCCGCTGATTGGCACCGGAGAATGTTTTCTGGCTTCAAAAACCCTGGCTAAAGCCCGGCGTTTATTGTTAATAAGTTTTATACTTTCTGCCAGAGATTCTGCTGTAATCTTATTGCCGGTAACTTCTTCAACCTTCTTCATAAAAGCTTTAATTTCCTCAGCCCAAGCAGCTACGTCCTTGGCCCTCTTCATCTGAGGTAAATCCATCACATAGACGTCAACATCTTCAGCTAGGATTTCCCAGGCTTTTTTCTTGCCATCGCAAGTTGTTTCGCCTACAAAAACATCGGCAATTCTAAAGAAAGGACAGGTCCTGTCCAGCCTTGCTCCTACCGAGGCTTTAATCAAGGGGCAGGTACTGGTAGGAAGTACTTTTTCTCCGCCCGGTACCCAAAATTGAGAGCCTCCGCATAAGCCGGTAGCAATTCCCTTAGCTGCAAAGACTACTTCATCGGGCACATAGATGCAGAAAGTGCCGAAAACCTTGCCGCCTTGGCGTTGATGTTCAATTAATTCCGCCGGCCGGACTCCGTGGATTTCCGAAACAACGAAATCATAATAAGCCATCCCTTCCGGCCTGTTTTCCTGGGCCAGGTAGATATTGGTGTAAGCATCAGGTAAGGCCTGGCACAAGAGATCGTGGGTCTTTAAATCCATTCCCAGGTCTTCCCACATTTTCCGATAATCAGCCATTATTATCCCCCCATTAACAAAATAAAAGAGCCTTAGTTGGCTCTTTATATTTTCGTGATATTTTTATTTGCTTCCTTTATAAATGCTATAGAATTATTTTATTGGATAGTAATCTTTTATAATATTCTTTTATATTATTTGGACTTTAACAAGCAGCAAAAAGGCCTCTATTCTCTTGCCAACAGAGCCGCTCCCAAAGCGCCGACCAGTTGACACTCTTTAGGAACAGTAATTTCCTTGTGCAAGCCTTCTTCCAAGCTCTTTTTGACCCCGTCATTTAGGGCAACTCCGCCGGTAAAGGTAATCTTCTGTCCTGCTCCCAGCCGGTTGATCATGGCTACTATTCTTTTGGCAATAGAGGCATGCAAACCCGCTACAATGTTGGCCTTGTCTACCCCCTGGGCCAGCATACTGATGACTTCTGATTCGGCAAAGACGGTGCACATATTGTTAATGGCTACAGGAGTATGACCGGCTGCCACTTCAGCCAACTCGCTCACTTCCAGGCCTAGAGAAGCAGCCATCACCTGGAGAAAGCGGCCGGTTCCGGCAGCACATTTATCATTCATGATAAAGTCCAGCACTTTGCCCTCTTCATCTATCTTGATTACCTTACTGTCCTGACCCCCAATATCAACAACCAGGTCGGTTCCCGGTACCAAGTAAGAAGCCCCCTTGGCATGACAGGTAATCTCCGTAACCGCCTTATGGGCAAAGGACAAATTTAGCCTTCCATAACCGGTGGCTATGATCTTGGTAACTTGTTCCTCTCTGTAACCGTTTTTTTTCAATAATTCCTGAAAAGCTTCCTGTCCGGCCTGTCTAGGGCTCCAGCCCGTAGGCTTTACGATATAAAACATTTTATCATCATCAAGGAGTACAACCTTGGTTGAGGTCGAACCTACATCTATCCCTGCTGTAATCATTTTGTTTCTCCTACCATCTATTAAATAGCTTCAATTATTCGTTTAAAACATTCTAAGACATAATCTATTTCTTCTTCTGTCGTATAATGCCCGATACTCAGCCTTAAAACACCTTCCGGAAAAGTCCCCATGGTCTTGTGAGCAATCGGAGCACAGTGGAGTCCAGGTCTGGTCATGATCCCAAACTCTTGATCCAGAATAAAACAAAGCTCTGCGTTATCTACCTCATCTATATTTAAAGCTATGGTGCCGGTCTGTAGGGTTTCATCCTGAGGTCCATAAACAGATATCTTGGAATACTGCTTCAATCCGTCGAGGAGCTTTTTGGTCAATTTTTGCTCATGGACTCTCAGAATGTTTAGGTCTTTTTCCCCTAAGTACTTTACGGCAGCACCTAAACCTACAATCCCTAAAGTATTCAAAGTACCGCTTTCAAACTTATCTGGAAGAAAGTCCGGCTGTTCCTCCCGATCGGAAACACTTCCCGTTCCTCCTTCATATAGGGGCAACATTTTACGAGCCACATCCTCTTTGACGCAAAAACCTCCAATGCCCATTGGACCTAAAAGATGCTTATGACCTGTAAAGGTTAAAACGGAAGCATGAAGCTTTTCAAAATCAATAGGTAAGACGCCTGCCGTCTGGGCTGTATCAACGACAAAATAAAGGTCATTTTCAGCCGCCAGAAGTCCCAGCTCTTCAACAGGCAGTAAAGCCCCCATTACGTTAGAAGCATGAGTACAAACAATCATCTTAGTATTTGGTTTAAGCATTTTTTGGGCATCAGCCGGATCTAAGCGTCCACGTGGATCAGTAGGAATAATAGAAAATTCTACTCCCCGGTATTTTTTTAGAGCCGTTAGGGGCCTTACTACTGCATTATGTTCCAAGCCGCTGATCAAAACGTGGTCGCCTTCCTGTAATAAACCTTTTAGCGCAATATTCAAGGCCACTGTGATGTTTTGAGTAAAAACAACCTGACTTGTTTGCTTAAGATTAAAAAACTTAGCGATTGACTCCCTGGCTTCCATCACCCGGCGTCCTGCCTCCAACGATAAGCTATAGCCTCCCCGGCCAGGGTTACAGTTAACTTCTTTGTAAAAAGATTCTATAGCCTTAAAAACCACATCCGGCTTTTGCCGGCTGGTTGCCGCGTTATCCATATAAACTTGCATCGTGCTCACCTCTAACAAATCTTATCATAAAGGAATGGACAAACTGAGATCGATAAATTTTTTTTATTTTCTAAGCGTCTAAGATAAGAATAATTAATTTTACAAGTTACGGGACATAAGTTAAGTTAAATAATGGTAATATAAATAATTTATCACAGTTTTAATAAAGGAGGTAAAAAAAATGAAAAAAGCTCCCATTTTTATTGCCGGAGGTGTAATTGGTCTCTTAGCTGCTTTGCTGGTTAAGTTTGGTAACCCGGTCAATATGGGCATCTGTGTTGCTTGTTTCTACAGAGATATTGCCGGTGCCTTAGGACTTCACAGAGCGGAAGTAGTCCAATACATTAGGCCGGAAATCATCGGTTTTATCTTAGGTGCTTTCATTTTGGCTCTCGCTAAGAAAGAGTTTAGACCAAGAGGAGGATCTTCACCCCTCATCCGCTTTGTCTTAGGCTTCTTTGTCATGATTGGAGCTTTGGTCTTTTTAGGATGCCCCTTACGCATGATTTTAAGACTTGCTAACGGTGACCTAAACGCCTTAGTTGGTCTGGTCGGTTTTGTTTTTGGCATCTTCATCGGCATCCAGTTTATCAAGAAAGGCTTTTCCCTTGGTCGCAGCTACAAACAAGCTACCGTCAACGGTTATGTTATGCCCGCATTTGCTATTATACTTTTAATCTTACTCCTGGCTCAACCGGCCTTTATCTTCTTTAGTCAAGAAGGACCCGGGGCAACCCACGCTCCTATCTTACTATCTTTAATTGCCGGTCTGATTGTAGGCGCTATCGTACAAAGAACAAGACTCTGTACCGTAGGTGGTTTTAGAGATGCAATTTTAATTAAGGATTTTCATCTATTAACAGGTCTTGCCGGCATTTTTGTCGTTGCCTTAATCAGTAACCTGATCTTTAACCCGGCTGCTTTTAAAATCGGTTTTGTCGACCAACCTATTGCTCATACCGAATTTCTTTGGAATTTCTTAGGCATGACTTTAGTCGGACTTGGCTCTTGCTTACTTGGCGGTTGCCCACTGAGGCAGACTATTTTAGCTGCCGAAGGCGATACGGACGCAGCCGTAACAGTTTTCGGCTTAATCACAGGTGCTGCTTTTGCCCATAATTTCGGCATAGCTGCCAGTGCTAAAGGTGTTCCGGTCAATGGACAAATAGCAGTTCTCATTGGTCTAGTGGTTGTACTTGCCATTGCCTCTTTCATCGTTTGGCAAAAACAACAGGCCCAAGTTAAAACCAATGTAAAGGAAGGTGTACAAGTTGGCTAAAGCAACTGTTGATGCCAGAGGACGTTCCTGCCCAGAGCCGGTAGTTATGACCAAAAACGCCTTAGATACATATAAAGATGATGTAGAGATAATAGTAGATGCAGAGGTCGCTAAAGAAAATGTAAAAAGATTTGCTGAAAATAGAGGATTTAAAGTCAAGATCAGCGAAAAAGATGATGAATATATTCTACACATCACTAAATAATAGGACTGACTATAGATGAACAACATTTTTTGCGTAGCAACATTCCACTCTGTCCACGAAGCTTTACAATTTGAGAAGATCATCAAAGCTAGAGAACTTGAGTTACAATTGATTCCCGTTCCCCGGGAAATCAGCTCCAGTTGTGGTATCGCAGCTAAATTTTCCCCGGAGATCAGGGAAAAAATTGAAGCTATCATTGAGCAGGAGCAATTGGAAGTAGACGGAATATATGAATTAGAAGACAAAGTCAGGACAAAAAGTATTTTAAATGCTTTTAAGAAAAATTAATTTAGTCCCCCCGGCCTACAGGTCGGGGGGACTTTTTGTTTAAACAAACCGTTTTTCAAAAATGTTTTTAAATGTGACTTCCATCACTCCAGATATTTCCCTTATTGCTTAAAATATTCTTACAAACAATAAGAAGAATACCTATGGATACATGTAATTTAATAAGACAACATAATGAATCCTTTTACTCCACATTTTTCAGCATAATATTTAGAATCGTTTCATCAGCCTGTCCCATGCCCTTTTTACTGATTTGACTAAAGTTGGAAATTGTGCTTTCGATAGTTTTTCCCACAATTCCTTGAACGTCATGAATATAAATATCGTTCATAGCCAGATAAGCTGAAGTTACTGCTTCTCCTGCGGAAGTAGCCAGCTTAAGTGAACAAGTGCTTTTCGCACCGTCACATAGCATGCCTGTTAGATCTGCCGCTACGCTCTGCATCGCACCGCTTATTCTATTTATGTCCCCTCCTAACAACCAGGTTATAGCGGCAGTTGTTCCCAGGCCGGCTGAGACTGAAGCACCGCAAATAGGCGCTAATTTACCTAGATGTTCTTTTACATAAGCGTTTATTAAATGACCGATAGCCAAAGCTTTAGCTTTAGCCTCATCTGATTTTTGTAGTTTTTCGGCGACTAATGCGACTGATAAGGTAATTATAATCCCCTGGTTACCGCTGCCGCAGCTCGTCATTACCGGCAGAGGACTGCCCCCCATTCTGGCATCACTTGCTGCCGTTACCATCATTTTTACTTCGTCTACTATATCTCTGCCTAAAATTCCATTTTCCTGTAAAAGAGCATAGCCATAGCCTATTTTTAAACCGTGTTTAGCTTTCAGACCTTCCAAGGCTATTTTTTTATTCATCTCAATTCCTTCCAGTAAAAAAGCCAGGGACTTAAAATCCATCTCTTCCACTGTTCTAATAATATCAGCAACGTTTAAATTACCCAGACTAAACGACTTCTCCGGTGCCTTTTCCTGATATTCATCAGTAAGAAGAACTTGCCCGTTTTTGGCAACATAACAAATATGGTCGTGTTGATCTTTAATACAAACTACTGCCTGGCCGTCGGTTTTTTTAACAATAGCTTTAACATAAACTCCTTCAAACTCTGTAGTATATTTCGCCGAAACCTTATTTTCTGCAACTAACCGATGGGCTTTCTCAACTAATCCAGTGTTTATATTTTCCAATACTTGCAGCCCTTTTTCAGGATTAGCTGCAAGAGCGCCTAAAGCTGCGGCTATTAAAATACCCGTTTCACCGGTGTTAGGAATTCCAACTCCATGGGCGTTTTTAAATACGGCTTTACTGGTCTCTACTTGAATACTGATTATCTCTCCTTCTAACACGGAAGAACCTTTAGCACAAGCCAAAGCTATAGCAACCGGTTCTGTACAGCCAAGGGCCGGCTTAACTTGTTGATGTATAACTTGAATAAGGTTTTCTGGTAAATTCAAAACAGTATTCCCCCTCAATTTTCTTTACCATCAGGTGCTAACAAATTATTTTTATCCATATCCTCATGAGCTCTTATCTAATTTTTGGAGTAAACGAAAACCATCATATATATTTGCATCGTAAACAAAAGGATAAACTTATAATAAGCTGGGTAGATCATTAAAGAATTCTGGAACTTTGTATTGTTCAATTTGACCTTGGTCAGCTAGTTTAACTAAATCAGGATCCAAGGGGATTTTCCCTAAAACCTTAATCCCGAATTTTTCTCCCATGGCTTGGACTTTGCTCGATCCAAATACCTCAATTTTTTTACCACAGTCCGGGCAAACCAGGTAACTCATGTTTTCCACCAAACCGATAACAGGCTTTTTCATAAGCTTAGCCATATTAATCGCTTTGCCGACTACCATGCCGGCAAGGTCCTGAGGAGTGGTCACCATCACAATTCCATCCACCGGAATGGCTTGTAAAACAGTTAAAGGCACATCTCCTGTTCCCGGCGGAAGGTCTACAAGCAGATAATCTAAATCATCCCAAGCCACATCGTTCCAAAACTGAACTATAACTTTCGTAAGGATGGGCCCTCTCCAGACTACAGGCTCATCCTCTTGCTCAAGGAAAAGATTTATCGACATAACTTTTAAGCCTAAATCAGTGCTTAAGGGCACATATAATTTATCCTTCCGTTCCGGGTATCCGGCTATTCCCAACAACTTAGGGATACTTGGCCCTGTAATATCCGCATCCATAATTCCAACTTTAAAACCTTGCCGGGCAAGGGATATGGCCAGAAGACAAGTAACCGAAGACTTGCCTACCCCACCTTTGCCGCTTGCTACAGCGATGATATGTTTTACGTTTTTTCCTTTTTCCATAACATGCAGCCCTTCCTTTAGTAAAATTTACACATTAGTTAGTTTGCCCTCTCCAGCTATAATTTACTTTTATTGAAAACCAAAAATACTAAAGGGCATGTCATTAAGACATGCCCTACAGTAAACAGCAGAGTTATGAGTTTTAATGACAGCCAACCACGGTCATCTAACATCATCTTTGGAATTTACACTCATCGATCATCCTGAGCAATATTTGCAACCCAGACAATAATCTGCCTTGTCAAGAGGGGTAAAACAGTAAGTTCCGGCTTCTTTCCAACAGGGTTTAGCAGTATTTATATAACCGCTAGCATTTTTTGCCTTGCCGCCTTGGCAGTTTTCTTTTCCCCAGCAAGGATAAAATTCGATTAACTGTTTAACACCTGCCAGATTTAGCCCTTTATCATCCAAAAGTTGCTTAATAAAGAATAATTTTTTTAAATCATTTTCCGAATACAAGCGTTGATTATTTTTTCGCGCCGGCATAATTAAACCGTTTCTTTCCCAGATGCGCAAAGTTTCCTGATGCACTCCAACGAGACCTGAAACAACACTTATCGTATAAATTGGCATGTTATTATCTTTCTGCATTCTCTTCCACCTGTTTATTCAGTAATATCTAACCACTATTTTAACATACTTACAAATAACTTTATTAGATAAATTAAAATAAATAAAAAAAAACCGTTATAAACAGGTTTTCTAAGATCAATCATTAGGTACTTTTTATACTGTAACAGGGATCCACTTACTATGCAGATGTTTTCGTTTAATCAACACCACCCGTAAAACGGGTGGTTTGCTCAGGGCTATAAGCCCACGTTACCGGCCAGCGTCTAAAGGCGCTGGCTTTCACTTTGTTCAAGCCACTTTGCCTTTGCCGCTTTTGCTCACCCCTTAAAGGGGTCCTGATACTCTTTCACACTCAACTTGTCTAAAGCAATATCATGCTGCTCCTGTTCCCGAATGTACTTCCTTATTGTTTCCTCATTGAGACCTACTGTACTGACGTAGTACCCCTCCGCCCAAAAGTGACGATTGCCAAATTTGTATTTTAAGTTTGCATGCTTATCGAACATCATCAACGCACTCTTTCCTTTGAGATATCCCATGAAGCTTGAAACGCTAATTTTGGGCGGTATACTCACCAGCAAATGAACATGATCTGGCATCAAATGTCCTTCGATAATCTCTACTCCTTTGTATTTGCATAGTAGCTTGATTATCTCTTTCAAACTTTCACGGTATTGATTATAGACAATCTTTCGTCTATACTTTGGAGTGAACACTATGTGATATTTGCACATCCATTTTGTTCGTGCTAAACTATGGGCTTTATTAGCCATAAAATCACCTTTCCTTTCTCTACAAAGTGGCTTGAACACCAAACATTATAATGGAAAGGTGATTTTTTTGTATAACTATCGACGCGCACCCGCATAGCGGGTGGTTTTTTGTTTCGCACGCGTTGC
>ENA-OWPA01000469-OWPA01000469.1-bioreactor-metagenome-genome-assembly--contig:-NODE-469-length-54500-cov-4.341381_pt1 | contig 54500 bp, 53 predicted proteins | sample MGYA00238139_ERZ651803 | MGnify/ENA primary metagenome ERZ651803 (study PRJEB26909, sample SAMN07631231) | bioreactor metagenome | isolation source: Switchgrass digestor | place: USA: Dartmouth...
ATCCGGGCTGCCCGTGAAGCGGGGCTCGCGGTGCCCCAAGACCTTTCCGTGGTTGGGTTTGACGACATTCCCATGGCTGCACTGGTCAGCCCGCCCCTGACCACCGTGCGGCAGCCGGCCTACGAAATGGGCTGGCTGGCCATGCGCATGCTATTGGAGCGGATCGAGGGCCGGGTAACGGGCGGGGGCCGGCGCCATCTTTTCCGTCCCGAGCTGATCTTGCGGGGAAGCACCCGGAAGCAGGTTTGACAGGTTCAGGTATGAGGAGGGATCGGGTGTGACGAAGCCGGTGGTGGTGGTTGGCAGCCTCAATCTAGACCTGGTGGTGCGGCCGGAGAAGGCCCCCGTGGCAGGCGAGACGGTCTTTGCACCGGAACTGGCCCGCTATCCGGGCGGCAAGGGCGGCAATCAGGCGGTGGCGGCGGCCCGGCTTGGGGTCCCCGTTGCCATGGTGGCCCGGGTCGGCCAGGACGCCTTTGGTGATGAACTGCTGGAGAGCCTCCGGCAGAACGGCGTTTCGGTGGATGCCGTCTCCCGGTCGGATACCGCGGGCACCGGTACTGCCGTGATCACCGTGGACCGGACGGGCCAAAACCGCATCGTGGTGGTGGCCGGCGCCAACAGCGAGGTGACGCCGCAACTGGTGCAGCACCACCGCGACGTGATTCGTTCTGCCTCTGTTCTCCTTCTGCAGCTGGAAGTGCCGGTGGAGTCCTGTGTGGAGGCTGCCCGCATTGCCGCCGAGGCCGGCGTACCCGTGATCCTGGACCCGGCACCGGCGCCTGAGAAGCCGCTGCCGGTGGAACTCTGCCGCGCAACCTGGCTGGTTACCCCCAACGAAACCGAAGCGGAGCGGCTCACCGGGGTGGCCGTAAGGGGCGCCGAAGGGGCTGCTGCCGCTGCCCGGGCCCTGCTGGCCCAGGGATTTGAACGTGCTGTTGTGAAGTTGGGCGGCGAGGGCGCTTATCTCCTGGCCCGAGGTGAGGACGAGGGCCTTTGGATCGAGCCGTTCCGGGTGCCGGTGGTGGATACCACGGCGGCCGGCGACGCCTTTGCCGGCGGTCTGGCGGCGGCCCTGGCCCGAGGGCTTGCCCTACCGGAGGCCCTGCGTTGGGCCTCGGCTGCGGGGGCGCTGGCGGTGACCAGGCCTGGTGCACAGCCCGCCATGGGCACCCTAGCCGAACTGACGGCACTGCTTGAGGATAAGGGAGTGGGAGCATGAAGAAGAGTATGCTGCTGAACCAGGCCCTCTCCGAGATCGTGGCGGCCATGGGCCACACCGACCTGCTGGTAATCGGTGACGCCGGTCTCCCTGTTCCCCGGGGCGTTCCCCGTGTCGACCTGGCACTGCGCCCTGGTGTGCCCGGTTTCCTTGAGACCGTGGAAGCCATCCTTTCGGAACTGGCGGTGGAGGAGGCCATCGTGGCAGCGGAGACCGCCCAGCGGAACCCGGAAGTGGATAACGGACTCAAGCATCTCCTGGGCGAGATCCCCTTCCGCACCGTCACCCATGAGGAACTGAAGCGCCTCTCGGCGTCTGCGGTGGCGGTGGTGCGGACCGGCGAGTGCACGCCGTATTCTAATGTAATTTTGCGTGCCGGGGTGACCTTCTGATGCCGCCCCTGGTGCAGATGCAGGGCATCGTGAAGCGGTTTCCCGGCGTGCAGGCGCTCTCTGGTGTCGACTTTTCCCTGGAAGCGGGGGAGATCCACGCCCTGCTGGGAGAGAACGGTGCCGGCAAGTCTACGCTGATGAAAGTCCTGGGGGGCCTCTATCCCCCAGATGCAGGAACCATTCTGCTGGATGGCGAGCCGGTTACGATTCCGACTCCAGCCCGGGCGTCGGAACTGGGCATCGCCTTCATCCACCAGGAACTGAACCTGGCCCGGCATCTTACCGCAGCCGAGAACGTCTGCCTGGGCCGGCCGCCCCGGCGATTCCCCGGGCTTGTGGACTGGCGCGCCATGCGGGAGACGGCGCAAAAAGCCCTTGAACGAGTGGGTGCCCACGTCGACCCGGACGCGCTGGTGGGCAGCCTGGGCGTGGGCAACCAGCAGCTGGTGGAGATCGCCCGTGCCCTTACTATGAAGGCCCGCGTGCTGATCATGGATGAACCCACGGCTGCCCTCACGGAGGCGGAAGCGGCCAAGTTGGCGGAAGTGGCCCGAAGCCTGGCAGCGGAGGGTGTCGGGGTGGTCTACATCACCCACCGGCTGGAGGAGATCTTCAGACTCTGCTCCCGGGTGACTGTTCTCCGGGACGGCTCTCTGGTGGGAACCTATTCCGTGGCGGAGGTCACGCCGGACTTTCTGATCACCCGCATGGTGGGCCGTGAACTCACCGAACGGTTTCCGAAAGAACAAGTGCCTATCGGGGAACCGATTCTGCAGGTGGAAGGGCTTACGGTGCCCGGAAAATGCCAGGACGTCAGCTTTACCCTGCGCCGGGGGGAGATCCTGGGCGTGGCGGGGCTGATGGGCGCCGGGCGGTCTGAAGTGATGCGGGCGGTGGCCGGCATCGACCGGCCCTCAGCGGGGCGTGTCTTATTGGGCGACAAGCCGATTCCCACCGGCAGTGCCCGGGCGGCTATCGCCAACGGCATCGTCATGGTGCCGGAGGACCGGCGGGGCCAGGGACTCCTCACCGGCCGTCCGGTCCGGGAGAACCTTTCCGTGGCGGTGCTCCGTTCCCTGACAAACTTCGGTCTGATTCGTGGCAGCGCCGAGCGGAACCTGGTGGACCAGCTGATCGACGAACTGGAGGTCAAGACGCCCCACCGGGAGCAGTCCATCAATTACTTGAGCGGCGGCAACCAGCAGAAGGTGGTGCTGGGGCGGTGGCTGGCCACCGAGCCTCAGGTGCTGATTCTGGACGAGCCCACTCGGGGCATCGACGTGGGAGCCAAGGCGGAGATCTACCGGCTGATGGGCCGGCTGGTGGCACAGGGCAAGGGGATCATCCTGGTCTCCTCAGACCTGCCCGAGGTGCTGGGGCTGGCTGACCGGGTCCTGGTGATGCACCAGGGGCGGGTCGCCGCCGAATTGAGCAGGGAAGAGGCGACCCAGGAGCAGGTGATGCGGGCCGCCACCGGGAGGTAGATGCATGCGGGTTGAGTTGAGTTGGGGTGAACGAATCAGGCGGTTGGGCCCAGGCCTTGCTGTGCTGGTCCTGGGTGCGGCGCTGTCGTTCTTATCCGATAACTTCTTTACAGTTTCGAATATCCTGAACGTGCTCCGGCAGATTTCCGTCAACGCCATCATCGCCTGCGGGATGACCATGGTGATCCTCACCGCCGGCATCGACCTTTCTGTGGGTTCAGCCCTGGCCCTGGGCTCTGCCGTTACGGCTGGCCTGGCGGTAGGGGGGACACATCCTCTGCTGGCGATTCTGGCCGGGCTGGGCGTGGGCGCCGCCATCGGTCTTGTGAACGGTCTGCTGGTAACCAAGGGCAACGTACCGGCCTTTGTGGCCACACTGGGCACCATGGCCATCGCCCGCGGGCTTACGCTGGTCTATACCGGCGGGCGGCCCATCTCCAAACTGCCGACGCTGATTCAGAAGGTCGGCACCGGCTACCTGTGGCGGATCCCGGTGCCCGTGATCCTCATGTTTGTGATTATCCTGCTCGTCTACGTCTTTCTCCGGCACACCCCCTACGGCCGCTACCTGTACGCGGTGGGGAGCAACCCGGAAGCCGCCCGGTTCGCCGGCATTCCGGTTCACCGGGTGCTGATCACTGCCTATCTGTTGACGGGCATCTTGAGCGCCCTGGCAGGTGTGATCCTGATCGGCCGCCTCAACTCTGCACAGCCTACGGCTGGACAGGCTTTTGAAATGGATGCCATCGCCGCCGTGGTGCTGGGCGGCACCAGCCTGGCCGGTGGTCAGGGCGGTGTGGGCGGCACCTTCATCGGCGCCTTGATCATCGGCATTCTGGAGAACGGCCTCAACTTGCTCAAGGTCCCGTCTTTCTGGCAGCAGGTTGCCAAGGGCGTGGTCATCCTGGGCGCGGTCCTGCTGGACCGCCGCCGGAAGTGATCCACCCTTTGCAATAGAGATCCCACTCAGGAGGTCAACCGAGTACACGCGAGAGCGAAGGAGGAAATCTTCATGAAACGGTTCGTGTGGGTCGCGCTCCTGGTCCTGTCCCTAGGCCTCGTCTCTGCCTGCGGTGGCGGCGGCGCTCAGCAGCCGGCGGGTCAGTCGGGCGGCGAGCAGAAGACTACCACCATCGGCCTTGCTATCTCCACGCTGAATAACCCGTTCTTTGTGGACCTCCGGGATGGTGCCCAGGCTGCAGCGGACGCGGCAGGCTTTAAGCTGGTTGTGCTGGATGCCCAGGACGATCCCTCTGCCCAGGTCAGCCAGATCGAAGACCTGATCACCCAGAAGGTGGATGTGATCCTGATCAACCCGACTGACAGCGATGCCGTGGTTCCCGCGGTGGAGCAGGCCAACCAGGCCGGCATCCCGGTGATTACGGTTGACCGGTCCTCCAACGGCGGCAAAGTGGTTACACACATCGCATCGGACAACGTGGCCGGCGGCAAGATGGCCGGCGAGTACCTGCTGGAGCTGATTGGCAAGAAGGGCAACATCGTGGAGCTGGAAGGCGTTCCCGGCGCCTCTGCCACTCGTGACCGCGGCGAGGGCTTCCACCAGGCCGTTGACGGCGTCGCCGACGTGAAGGTTGTTGCCAAGCAGACCGCCAACTTCAACCGGAACGAGGGCCTGGAAGTGATGGAGAACATCCTGCAGGCCAACCCGGACATCGTGGGCGTCTTTGCTCACAACGACGAGATGGCCCTTGGCGCCCTGGAAGCCATTACCGCTGCTGGTAAGGCGGATCAGATCAAGGTTGTCGGCTTCGACGCCACCGACGACGCGGTTGCGGCCGTGAAGGAAGGCCGGATGGCCGGCACCATCGCCCAGAAGCCCAAGGAGATGGGCAAGCTGGCTGTTGAGGCCGCCCAGAAGGTGATCGCTGGCCAGTCCGTGGACGAGTTCATCCCGGTGCCTCTGGAACTGGTCAAGTAAAGCGCTTACAAGGTTGTCAGCCGAAAGCCCCTGCCGTCACGAGAACGGCAGGGGCTTCTTCGATGGAGCCCTAGGCCAGTTGGCGGATTACGCGGCACGGGTTGCCGCCGGCCAGGACGTTGGCGGGAACATCTTCTGTGACCACGCTGCCCGCGGCGATGGTGGTGTTGTCGCCGATGGTGACGCCGGGGCAGATGATGGCGCCGCCGCCCAGCCAGACGTTGGCGCCGATGCGGACCGGCTTGGCCAGTTCCGGGCCGGCGATGCGCTCAGCGGCCTGCAGCGGATGTGTCGCGGTGTAGATCTGGACCTTGGGCCCGCACATCACGTTGTCGCCGATAAAGACCGGGGCGCAGTCCAAAATGACGCAGTCGAAGTTCATGTAAAAGTTGGCGCCGACGTGGATATTGAAGCCATAGTCGCAGTAGAAGGGCGGTTCGATGACAACACCTTCGCCCGCAGTGCCCAGCAGCCGGTGGAGCAGTTCGCGCCGCAGAGCCTCTTCTTCCTCAGTGGACTGGTTGTAGGCCCGCAGGAGCGCCCGGGCCCGCCGCCGCAGCTCCACCAACTCGGGGTCACTGGCCATGTAGAGTTCGCCTGTTACCATCTTTTCCCGTTCTGTTTGACGCAAAGGGTGCAGCCTCCATTGCAGCAGATGGCTTTATTCTAGCACAGGTTCCTATTGGCATGCCGGGAACCATTCGGTTGACTTGGCAGCGTTGAGAAGGATAGACTTTTGCTGTGACTCTTGCCGGTCGGCGAACCAAATGGGCGGTAGCAACGTCCTACTTACACGGTGCAGCCCCGTTCTCACTCTGGTGACGGAAGAAGGTATGCAGATGAAGCGATACACTGCGGCAGCACTGCTGTTGGCAGCCGCCCTGGCAGCGGGCTGCGCCGGCAGAGCCACAGCGCCAGGCGGGTCGGCCGGACCCGGTCCGAAGGAACCGGATGGTGGCCAGTCGCAGGTGCAGGATCTGGAGCGTGTGGCGGATCCGTCCTCGCTGAACACCGAAGAGCTGCGGGCAGGACTTGAAAAGTATGTGAGCAAAAGCGAGAAGCCGGCCAGCGAGCGGCTGGCGGATCTCTTTGACCGTTGGGGACTGAAGCCCGTCGGTGATCGGATTCCCCTGGCCGAAGCGGATCTGAACGGCGACGGAACGCCAGAGGTGGTAACCGCCCTGGTGGGGCAGGGGCCCTCTGTTACGGGGAAGGGGGCGCTGTTTGTGCTTTACCGCGCAGGCGATGGCTGGCAGGTGGACCGCAGCGATGAGGTGCCCGGGCCGGCCCTCCACGCCGTGGCAGATCTCACCGGCGACGGCCTGCCAGAGATTATCTGGTCCAGCACAGACGCGGGCGCCCACACCAGCTTCAGTACGGTCCTGGTCTCGACATGGAAGCCGGGCGCCCTGGAGAATCTGCCCGGCAGCCTCGCCATGGCCAGCATGGAGCTGGCGGTGGAGGGGCAGGATCTGCTTCTGCGGGGCGGGCTCATCGGCTCTGTCGGCGCCGGCGAGGTGCAGCGGGTCCGGACGGACCGGTACCGCTTCGACGGTGAACAGTTCCGATTGGTTGACCGCCGGTATGCGGTTTCCGACTACGGCTACCACCGGCTGGTAGACGGCATCCTCGCCGAAGAGTTCGGCCGTATGGATGACGCCCGGCAGGCCTTCCGGGAGGCCATGGAGCCGGGGCGGGCTCCCTTGAAGGCAGGGCTGGTACCCGCGGAGTGGGAAGGCCGCTTTGGCGACGCGGTCCGGGCGTACGCCGCCGTGCGGCTGGCGCTCAATGTGGGACTCAGCAGCGCCGAGGCGCAGCAGGTGCTGGCGGGGGCTGAAGGCGCCTATGCAGGGCTGGCCGGGGCGGTGAAGGCTGCAGGGGACGAAGCGGAAGCCTGTCAGGCCGCTGCGGCATGGGCAGAGGCCAACCCAGAGTTTCTGGAGGCCCTGAACAGCCCTGAGGGCTATGCCCATCCTCACTGGCTGCCGGCGGACCTCTGCGGGCCGCTGCCGCCGGACCTGGGCTGATGCTGTTCAGCTGTTAGCCAGCAGGTAAATCCCGAAGATGATTAAGAGTACTGGGGCGAACTTAGCTGCTAGGGAGAGCAGGATGGCAAGGGACTTGATAAAGAGTCCCGGAAGCCCCAGCAGCACCAGCAGGGCAGCGGCGGTGTAGCCCCAGCGGCTGATTGCGCCTGTGGCCGCCGCAGCTGCCAGGCATAAGGCGAGCAGGAGAAAGAGGACCCAACCCTGCGTAAGGATCTTGAAGAGAAATAGTCCACCGAGGATCAGAAATAGAACTCCCATGAACTGCTTCACGGCTGTGTCCCTCCATGGTGTCGGTGCGCACATGTGGGAAGTTTCGTAATTCTAATGCCCATTCCCTGCTGCCGCCGGGACTGCCCGGTAAGCCTGAACATTGTGGAGGCATCCAAGGATGGTCGACGATCTGGTTGCATTACTGGCAACCCTCGGCGTCTCCGCAGTGCCGGGTCTGGAACTCAGGGCCGGTATTCCGCTGGGGATGGCGATGGGTCTTCCTTCCGGCGTCGCCACTGCCGCGGCGATCGCCGGCAACGCTCTGCAGATTCCCGTGGCCACCTGGGTTGTGGCGGGGGCATATCGCTATGTAACTCGGGTTCCTGCCATAAAGCGCTGGATCACCCGGGTGGAGAATCAGGTGGAGCGCCACAAGCCCCTGGTCCAGCGCTGGGGCTGGCTCGGCATGGCCTTTTTTGTGGTGATTCCGGGCCCTGCCACCGGCGTGTGGGGCGGCGTGGTGATCGCCCGGCTGGTTCGGATGCAGGGCTGGGCGGTCTGGACAGGGCTGTCGTTGGGTCTGCTGATCTCCGGCCTGATGGCGGCGCTTACCACTATAGGGGCCTTTTCTGCCTGGCGGCATCTGTTTTCGTAGGATGGGAAGACGGAAAAGGGCGGTCCCGCCGGCCGCGGCGGGACCGCCTTAGACTTTGCTGTGCACGGGGGGAGGGGACCGGGGCAGCGCTCCGGATGCCCTGGCTCACCGGAACGTGCGGGCCACCAGGATCGCCCCGATGACGAGGAAAGCCACGCCCGTCGTTAACTTCACCAGCCGGACGGGGATCGTGCGCAGCATGAAATCGCCGGCAAGGGCAGCGAGCAGCGTGGAGGTGACCAGGGCGGCAGCGGCGCCCAGGAAGACCATCTGGGGCGACTTGGAGCGGGCAGACAGGGACATGACCATCAGCTGCGTCTTGTCCCCCAGTTCGGCAAAAAAGATGAGGGCAAAGGTGACCAGGGCCGATTTCCAATCCAAATCCGGCTCCCCCCGCTGCGCTAGAATACACCTAAACAGGCTCACTCAGGTGTATGGGGACAGGCGGCTTGGTAGAACCGGCTCAAGCGGGCAAGCCGAAGAGGAAAGAGAGGATCGCCTGGGATGTCGCTTCCGGCTGCTCCATGGGAAGCATATGGCCTGCGTCCGGTATGATCATCTGCTTGGCACCGGGAATGCCTTCTGCCAGCACCCGTGCGATGGTGTGAAAGTCCGGCAGGTCCTGCTCTCCCAGCAGCACCAGGGTGGGAGCGGTAATCTCCCCGAGACGCTGGGCGTCCGGGATGCTCTCTCGACGGGCGTGAGAGCGGTTCAGCCACTCGTGGCCGGGGTATTCCCGAACGATGGCTTTTAACTCCTCGGCCCGAGGCGATGCCATGATGGTGCCGAAGATGGAGTCCTGCATCCAGGCCTCCAGGGCGGGCGCCAGCCCTTCGCTCCGGGCCTGGCGGATATAGGGCCTGGGCCCCGGCCAGGAGGGGAAGGGGAAGCCACCCAGGGCGGCATCCACGGGAATCAGTGCGGCGCACCGGTCCGGTGCCGTTAGGGCGAAGCTGACGGCCACGGCTCCGCCCTGGGAATGGCCACAAATGGCAGCTCTTTCCACCTGGAGGGCATCCAGCAGGTGAACCAGGTCCTCCGCCGGCGTCGATCCTTCCGGGCCGGGGCCGCTTTCGCCGTGGCCCGGCAGGTCCACCAGTATGGCCTGCAGATGGGGGGTGAGCAGCGGCAGCAGCGGGTGCCACATCCGGCGGTTCAGGGTGTGGCCGTGAAGGAAGACCACGGGGCGGCCGCTGCCGTGGATCTCGAAAGCCAGGAGGCCACTGCGGGGCATCGGTTTTCCCTCCAACTCAGAATGCTAGAATGCGGCGCCTTCAAATAATGCCAATGCCTCCCGCCACTCCTGGGGCACCGGCACCGGCTTCTTTTCGGTATAATCGTAGTGGACCATAACCGCCCGGCTGGTGGCCACGAGGCGGCCCGTCGTCTTTTCTTCGATGCGCGTGTCGATGATGAAGCTGGAGTTGCGGATCTCCGGGATGCGGACGCCGATCAGGAGCGTCTCTGAGAGGTACGCCGGCGACCGGTAGGTGATGTTCAGTTCCGCCAAGATCAGCCCCCAGCGGCCCGGTTTGGTGATTTCCGGTCCGGCGGTGCCTGTGAGGGGGCCCAGCGCCTGCTCCAGATAGCCGAGGCGGCCGTTCTCCACGTAGGTGGCGTAGACCGCGTTGTTCACGTGACCCCAGGCGTCAAGATCTCGCCAGGTCACTTTCTGTTCCAGCACATAAGGGTATCCGTCCAAGCAAGAGCCTCCCTTGACGCGCGAGTTGAAGTCTATTTCTTCAAGATATAGGCGCATCTTTCCTGCTTGCATTTTTATTCAGATGGGTCCAGAAGATGGGAGGGCGATGTTGTGTTCTGGTTCCTGCTGCTGTTGGGTACGCTGCTGCTTTTGGTGGGAGTTTGGGGTGGGCCACGCCTCTCCCGTCCGGCTGATGAAAAGGATCAGGAAACCAAAGGTCGGAAGGATCCCTGGGAGGTGCTGACGGAGCCGCTTCCGCAGGAGGAAGAGCTGATAAAGCTGCCGGAGCCCAAGCCGTGGTACCTGCCGGGGGGTGACCGGCGGTTCCGGCAGGGGCTTCTGGTGGGTTTGGGTGCTGGTCTCGTGGTAGCCGGCCTGGTAACACTGCTGCCGTCGGGTGAGGACGAGCCGGACCTGCCCGGCCCGGTGGTACAGGAGCCGGGGCCCGCCGCAGGTGGGAACCAGCAGGGCGGGCAGGGTGCAGAGCAGCCAGAGGGCTCCGGAGAACCGGCAGGGGGTCAGGATGAAGAACCTGCTGGACAGGAAGAGCCAGACGGCGGGAAGGGCGATGCGGACAAGCCGGAGGCGGTGCTGTTTGTCATCGAAGAGGGCGAGTTTCCCAGCACCATCGCGGCGAACCTGCGAGCGCAGGGACTGATTGCCGACGAGGACGCATTCCTCAGTCGGGTCACTCAGCTGGGGGTGGACACCAGCCTCCGGGCTGGCAGCTTCCTGATTCCCACGGGAGCAGACTTGGATGCGGTGATCTCTGCACTGACGGAATAGCGCCGAAGGGAACAGAGGGGCCCGGGCTCAACGGTGGTTGAGCCCGGGCCCCTTTCGCACTTCTGCCTGCATCCTGCGGAGCCTCGGTGGTGCTGGTGATGGGTTAGTAGGTCCAGCCTCCCGATTCGTGAAGCGATTCTCAATTCTTCGCAGCGAAGATAACCAAGAGTGATCAGCAGGATTCGGCATAGTTTTGGGAGTATATAGAACAGCGCATCGGTTTGGGTGATTCACAATAATACCGAGGCTAAAGGGGAGGTCTGGACCCATGGACGAACAGAAGCAGTTCGAGGCGCTGCTTTCCGAGAACCGTCTCTTCCGGCCCCCGGCGGACTTTGCGGCACAGGCAAACGTGGCAGACGAGAGCCTGTACCAGTGGGCCGAGCGGGACCGCGAGGGCTTCTGGGCAGCCCAGGCGGAAAAGCTCCATTGGTTCAGGCGGTGGGATCAGGTACTGGAGTGGAATCCGCCCAACGCCCGTTGGTTTGTGGGGGGCAGGCTGAACGCGGCGTACAATTGCGTCGACCGGCACACCAAGACCTGGCGGCGCACCAAGGCGGCCATCATTTGGGAGGGTGAACCAGGCGAAGAGCGGGTGCTCACCTATCAGGACCTCTACCGGGAAGTCACCAAGTTTGCCAACGTGCTGAAGTCCCTGGGGGTGAGGAAAGGCGACCGGGTCACACTCTACATGCCGATGATTCCGGAAGCAGCTGTGGCCATGCTCGCCTGCGCCCGCATCGGCGCGCCCCACAGTGTAGTCTTCGGCGGCTTCTCAGCCGAGTCTCTGCGTGACCGTATCAACGACTGCGGCGCCAAGGTGGTGGTCACCGCCGACGGCGGCTGGCGCAGGGGCAACATCATTCCGATGAAGCAGATCACCAACCAGGCCGTCGCCCAGTGCCCTACGGTGGAGCACGTTGTAGTGGTTAAGCGGATTGGGCATGAAACGCTGGTGGCGGACGGCTGGCAGCAGGGACGCGACATCTGGTATCACACCGCCATGCGAAACGCAGCGGCAGAGTGCCCCTGCGAGGAGATGGAGGCTGAGGATCCGCTGTTCATCCTCTATACCTCGGGCTCCACGGGGAAGCCCAAGGGGGTGCTCCACACCACCGGTGGCTACCTGACCCAGGTGACGGCCACCTTCAAGTACGTGTTTGACCACAAAGACTCGGACATCTACTGGTGTACGGCAGATATTGGCTGGGTAACGGGCCACAGCTATATCGTCTACGGTCCCCTGGCCAACGGCGCCACCACGCTGATGTACGAGGGCGCCCCGGATTATCCAGACCGGGGACGGATGTGGGAGATCGTCGATAAGTACAAGGTGAGCGTCTTCTACACGGCCCCTACAGCCATCCGCTCATTCATGCGGTGGGGGCCTGAGTGGCCCAGAAAGCACGACCTGTCCAGCCTCAGGCTGCTGGGCACTGTGGGGGAGCCCATCAACCCCGAAGCCTGGGTCTGGTACCATACCAACATCGGCAAGGGCCGCTGCCCCATCGTCGATACCTGGTGGCAGACCGAAACCGGCGCCATCATGATCGCACCGCTGCCCGGCGTCACCGCTACCAAGCCTGGCTCCGGCACCCGTCCCTTCCCCGGCATCGAAGCGGAAATTGTGGACGAGAACCGGAATCCGCTGCCCTATGGATCGGGCGGCTACCTGGTCATCAAGAGTCCGTGGCCGGCCATGCTGCGCACGGTGTGGGGCGATCCGCAGCGGTACGTCTCAACGTACTTTGGGAAGTTCGACCATAACACGTACTTTACCGGCGACGGCGCCAAGTGGGATGAAGACGGCTATTTCTGGATCATCGGCCGTGTGGACGATGTGATCAACGTCTCCGGCCACCGCATCGGCACCATGGAGGTCGAGTCCGCCCTGGTGGACCATCCGGCTGTGGCCGAGGCGGCGGTTATCGGCCGGGCCCACGAGGTGAAGGGACAGGCGGTGTCTGCCTTTGTCTCCTTGAAGGAAGGGGTACAGGGCACGGCAAAACTCATGGACGAGCTGAAGAAGCACGTCGCAGAGAAGATTGGCGCCTTGGCCAGGCCGGAAGAGATCTTCTTCGTATCGGACCTGCCCAAGACCCGTTCGGGCAAGATCATGCGCCGGCTCCTTCGGGACATCGCCGAGGGACGAGCCCTGGGCGACACCACCACCCTGGCAGACGCTTCTGTGGTGGCGGCCCTCAAGGCGCAGTACGAGGAGTCTGAGGGCGATTAACTGAAAGAGCAAGGCCAGCCTGGTCCCTGTACCGGCTGGCCTGTGCATGTTATATGGGCCCACTCGTCGTTGGTGCCTCCGCCCCCGCAAGGGATATTGGCTGCCGTACCGGCAGCGGGGCGGGTAATGCAGAAGAGGTCCGCCCCGTCACCCGGACGTGGCGGACCGTCTCTTTGCGGTTCGCTGTTATTTCTGGTCTGTTCGGGGCGTAGAGTAGACTGCAGGAGGTGCCGTCACTTGGATGCGGTCCGCCGTCGGGGCCACAATGCCCTGTGATGCGGTCCCCGACTTAGGGGTTGTTCCTCACCTGCTCAGCGTTGACGAGGAAGTCAACCACCAGGGTCTTGTCCTGGAACTCGTTGCCGGCATCCAGGTCGAAGGTGACTTCGAATTTCATCTGGACGTTGCTGGTGAGGATGAGAGGGATCTTGCTTCCGTCAGGGTACCTGATGGGCACAGCCCCCTGCAGGAACTGGCGCAGGGAGCCTTCGCCCACGACGGTGTCCACTCCGTGCCAGGGGGCTTTCACTGCCACATGGAGGACATCCGCCATGGCCTCATACTGGTTGGGAACGCCTTCCGTCAGCCTCGCCTGAACGCTGGTGAGCCAGGCATCCTGACTGCTGCAGGACTTGGGGTTGTATACGGTGAGCGTCTTGGAATGCTTGTCGCCAGGCGCCCAGAGGCCGGTAGGGTTAATGCCATTCCGCCCATCAGGCGTTCCACCCTGTTCAGGGGTGATGTAGAACATGGGCCCGGGAACGGGGTCACCTTCATCCCGTTCGGCGGTGATGCAGAGCGTGCTGGCCGCAAAGTCCAGGGCGGTGGTCTTGGAGTCGGTGAACAGGGCAAGGGTGGCGCCGGCGCCCACTGCGGCGGCCGCTCCGGCGGCAGCCAGTGCAAGCAGGGCTCCCTTCTTCATGCAGACCCTCCATCAGAGTCTCCGCCGGGGACCTGGGGACCCCGGCGGAGAAATATCAGGCATAAGGAGATCGCTTAGTTCCAGGAGATGGGGCCGCTGCCGTCGTTCCGGGTGTTGTTTCTGGCCTGAACAGCGTAGACGGTCAGGTCGACCTGGCCATTCTTGCCCTGGTACTCGTTGCCGGCCTCCAGCGGGAACTCCCAGTCGACTTCGATGACTACCGTGTCACCTTCGGACACTTGGCCCAGAACCCGGATGCCGTCAACGTCCACCCCAGCGGGCAGGTCAACGCGAAGCGGGTTGGCGCCGCCGAAGAGATCGCCAGAAGTGGAAGCCGTCACACCGAGCCAGGCATCCAGGGTGCCCTCATAGGTAACCTCTACGGTGCACGTACCAGAGTCGCCGGGGGCCAGGTTGTCGGCCTCTACGGAGCAGGTGAACGTGCTGACCTGGTCGATATCCACCGTGCCCGCGGTAAAGGTGTTGCTGTTGTTCTCCGCAGTATCGGTAAACAGGGACAAGGTAGCACCGGTGACCAGGGCGGACAGGGCAGCGGTGGTGACCACACCCGTGAGGAGACGACGCTTGGACAACGGAATCACCCTCCTAACAGTTGATGGGGAGCATGAACCCTGTTCAGCAGAGCTGAACAAGACTTGCAGACGTCAGTCAGCCGGCGGCGCTGCAGTCTTGGCCGCCTCCTCTTCCTGCATGATTCGGATCATCTTGCGGATTTCGCCGCCGATCAGAATCACGCCGGGGAGAACGATCAGGAGCAGGGCCCCCAACTTGGTGCGGACGAAGCTGCCCAGGTAGCCGAAGAGGGGAATCCGATAGTGGTAGAGGCCCAGAACCTGTTCTCGAGTGACTGGAGTGATGTCCGGTGAGTCGTTGGCGTCGCCCTTGGTGACGTAGGCAGTGGGCTCTCCGTTGACGTTGACCACACCGATCACCCGGTGGGTGATCAGCATCGAGGCATCCTCAAGGGTCCGGAATGTGATGACGTCGCCTTCCTGAATCTCATCCTCGGGCGTAAGCGGACGCACCAGGATTACATCGCCGGTGTGGATCGCGGGTTCCATGGAGCCGCTTACCACGTTGAGGAGTTTGTAGCCGGCAACGGTGGAGATGCCGTCGGGGGAAGTGCGGGCCGAAATGGCAAGGAATGCCGTGCTGGCCAGGATCAGAACAAGAACCAGCGACACAGCGGCATTCAGCACTTTCGCCAGGATCTTCATCATGGGGTCCTCCAGTGGAATCGGTGGGACCGGCGCGGCGCCGCCGGTGCAGTTGCTGGGAGGGATGTGGAGGTCTACTCCGGTTCGGCAACTTCACTTGGAGACACGTCGAGGTCGGGCTCCACATCTTCCAGTTCTGCATCACTGTCTTTCCGGGAGCCTTCATCTTCAGGAGCTGCCCGATCTTTGCCGGGAACCTCCTCGATCTCTTCCGGTGCAGTGGTGAAAGGCTCATCGTGGGTCGAGGCTGGTTGTTGGGCGATGACCTCTACGATGGGCGCAGGACCGTCTGCCGGTAGGCGATCGAAGGGCTCTACAATGGGAACTTCACCCGGCGCAGGCGGCACGAATGGTTCGATGACGGGGACGGCTGGCTCGGCTTCTGGGGGCGGCACTGGCTCGTCAGAGGCGTCGCCGGCTTCGCCTGCCGCGTTTTCTGCTTCATCCGGTTCAGCCGGCAGCAGTTCTTCGACCGGTTCCTGGAGGTGCTGTTCATCGGTCAACTGGCAGAGCGGCAGTGCTTCCACGTCATCCCCAAGCGAAACGCCTGTCTGTGCGGAATCACACGCTTCCATGGGCGGCACCTTGATGCGGCCGGTTACGGGAATCTCTACTTCCATGTAGCCCTCGAAGGCAGTAAGTCTGACGTACCCCTGCACTTGCCCGGGTTTTCCTGGCCGGCCGTAGATCACCAGGGAGGCGGATTCACCTGGTTCCAACCGGCTGGGTTCCAGCACTACGTGGAGCCCGGGAAGATTCTTGACCTGTGCAGAGAGGGAAAGCGTACGGTCGGAAACGTTGTGTACCACCAGGGGTGCGCTGTCCACCGGCTTGTTGGTGACCAGGGTGCCGAGATCGATGTAGCCGGGATGCAGATCCAGCACTTCGGCAGCGGAGAGCGTGTGAAATGCAGCAGTTAGTGGGGCCGCAGCCTCTCCGTAGAGGGCCATTGTGGCGTTGGTGGGCTGACCAGTTAGGCTGTGGACCAGCAGACTTACAATCGGCACAGATGCGGGGATCGCCCGGAAGAGCCGCGCTATCGGACGGCGCCGCACGGCGGTTCCCTTCTTGTGCCGGAGGTTTGGATGCATTGGCTCCCCCCCGAGCGATTTGAGTGTGAGTTGTGAGTGTGAACGTGAGCGTGAGTGCGAGCACAAGCACGAGCCCATGCGCAAGTGTGAGGACAAACGCATACACGGCCAAGAGTGCGAACGCGGCATAACCTGCGTGCTGGCTTGTGCGTAGGGCTGTCTTGTGCGGGTGAGCAATCCGTTGTGGCGTAATCCCTGCATGACGAATGCGGAAGCAGCAGGGAAAGTGTTACTGAAACAGCAATTCCCGACTGCAGCCCTAATAATAGGCCAAAACGGCCCGCCTGTGTGTAAATCTTCGGTAAAGCGTGAGTTGTATGTTACAACGCCGTGGCAGTGCGAGTCTGGTAGATGCGGCAGTCAGTTGCGCACATGAACGCTGCACAGCGGTCGCATGCTATGGCCTGAGTGAGCTTGTCTGCGACAAAGCTCACCCTGAGGAGGGTTTCGGGCATGAAGCTCGCAGCGCTGGTCGCGGGGGCGATGGCGCTCATGGCGCCGGCCGCCGCAGCGAGGGCCGCGGGCCATGAGGCGATTCCGGCCTTCGAAGGAACCCACGGCGCCCAGTTGGTTACTGCAACGGCCTACACCAGCGGTCCTGAAAGCACAGGCAAGCGGCCCGGCCACCCGGCCTACGGGATTACGGCCAGTGGGGAGCCGGCCCGCGAGGGGGAGACGCTGGCAGTAGATCCCAGTCATATACCGCTGGGCAGCCTGGTTTATATAGAAGAGTTGGACAAGTACTTGGTGGCCCAGGATACCGGCGGGGCGATTCGCGGGGCGAGGATCGACCTGTACATGGAAAACCTCCGTGATGCACTGGAATGGGGCGTTCGTCCCGTCCACATCCAGGTGTTCCCGCGCATCTAATAGCAAACCGGCCTGCTTCGCAAAAGAGCAGGCCGGTTTTTTCCATCTCACAACAGGAAATCCGCCACTAACAGAGAAATATTCACGACAATCACTATAATTCGAATTAAAAGTGAGCCATGGGCGTGCTGTCAGCGTTGGCTCACTGGATGCAGCAGCTGTCGGCTCCGTTCGTCTCCGGACCCTGCGTCACAAGGTTTACCCCCTTGCGGACCGGTCTGAGCGGCTGGCCCAGGGGTGTAGATAGATAGATGGGGGTGCGCCTGATGGAGCGGATTGTGGGAGAGAAGATTGCCCCTCCCGCCGAACTGGTGAAGGAGGCCGTTGTTCCCAACTACGAAGAGTACTACAAGGAAGCCATGGACGACGTTGAGGCATACTGGGACCGGGTGGCCACAACGGAGGTAGACTGGTTTAAACCTTACGACAAGGTCCTGGAATGGGAGTACCCGTATGCACGGTGGTTTGTGGGGGGTCAGCTAAACGCCTGCTTCAACGTCCTCGACCGGCACGCCGACGGAGCCCGGCGGAACAAGGTGGCATTGATTTGGCTTGGGGAGGACGGCCAAGAGCGGATTTTCACTTTCGGCATGCTGCGGCGGGAAGTGGCTAAGCTGGCCGGGGGCCTGAAGCAGCTGGGCGTCAGGAAGGGCGACCGGGTCGTCATCTACATGCCGCTCACTCCCGAAGGCATGATGGCCATGCTGGCCTGTGCCCGAATCGGCGCCATCCACAGCGTGGTCTACGCCGGCATGGGAGCGGGGGCCCTGCGCCAGCGGATCGAGGATGCAGGTGCGCGTGTGGTCATCTGTTCTGACGTGACCTACCGCCGGGGGAAGCAGGTGGACCTGAAGCCCATCGTGGATGAGGCTCTGGAGGGCAACAGCCAGGTGGAGCATGTGGTGGTCCACCGCCGCAGTGAGCCTAAGATCGCTCTGAGGCCTGGTGAAACGGACTTCGCCGAACTCAAGGCCAGCGGCGATCCCAACACACCCTGTGAAGTGATGGAGAGCGAAGACTATCTTTTCCTTCTTTATACGTCCGGTTCCACCGGCGCTCCCAAGGGGCCTGTCTACACCCACGGCGGCTTTGTGGTCGGCACCCAGCATAGCTGGCGGATGGCCTGTGATATTAAGGAGACCGACGTCTACTTCTGTACGTCGGACATCGGGTGGATGGTGGGCCACGCCATCATGACCTACGGTGCGCTGGCCAACGGCACCACTGTGGTGGCCCGGGAGGGTGCGCCGGACTATCCGCACCCGGGCATCGTATGGGAACTGGTGGAGCGGCTGCAGATTAACAAGATCTACACGGCCCCCACGGTGCTCCGCATGTTCATGCGCTTCGGGCCGGACATTCCCAAGAAGTACGACCTTTCCAGCCTGAAGGTGCTGGTCTGCGCCGGCGAACCCCTCAACCCGGAGGCGCAGCTCTGGGCCTACGAGCACATCATGCAGGGCCGCGGTCCGGTGCTCGACAACTGGTGGCAGACCGAAACCGCCCAGCCCACCATCGGCACCCTGCCCAGCTATCCGGTAAAGCCAGGGGCCGCCGGTAAACCCCTGCCCGGTTTCCGGGTGGAGATTCTGGACCAGAACGGCCAGCCGGTGGGTCCCAACCAGCCGGGTCTGCTCTGCCTGCGGGGGCCGTGGCCTGCCATGTTCCGGACTATCTGGGGCGCTCCCGAGCGGTACGAGCAGTACTGGAACCAGATCCCCGGCGTCTACACCGCCGGCGACATCGCCAGCATGGATGAGGAAGGGTATATCACCGTCCGGGGACGGGCGGATGACGTGCTCAACGTGGCGGGTCACCGCATCGGCACGGCAGACGTTGAAAACGCCCTTGTGAGCCATCCCGCCGTCGCCGAAGCCGCTGTAATCGGCAAGCCGGACCCCATCAAGGGTGAGCAGATCAAGGCATTTGTCACCCTGCGCACCGGCCATAACGCCAGCGACGAACTGACCCAGGAACTGATCAATCACGTACGGCACCAGCTGGGCCCCATCGCCACGCCGGCCGAACTGGCTTACATGGAGAAGCTTCCCAAAACTCGGTCGGGCAAGATCATGCGCCGAGTGCTGAAAGCGCAGGAACTGGGCCTCGATCCCGGCGACTTGACCACCATGGAAGAGTAGCCAGCGGCTGGAAGACCGCCCACCTGCTTACTGGCTCCGCAGAATAGCCCCCAAAAGCGGTGGACATACTCACGGGTGTATCGTCAGCGCTGCGGGGGAGGCAACGACCCAAATGATGATAAACAAAGTCGAAATCTGCGGAGTCAACACGTCCAAGCTGCCGGTTCTCACCAACGCCCAGATGCGTGAACTCTTCACACGGCTTCAGGCTGGTGAGAAAGGCGTGCGGGACCAGTTGATCACGGGCAACCTCCGCCTGGTTCTGAGCGTTATTCAGCGCTTCAACAACCGCGGCGAGTACGTAGACGATCTTTTCCAGGTGGGCTGTATCGGTCTGATGAAAGCCATCGACAACTTCGACCTGGGGCAGAACGTCAAGTTCAGCACCTACGCCGTCCCGATGATCATCGGCGAGATCCGCCGCTACCTGAGGGACAACAACCCCATCCGGGTGAGCCGCTCCCTGAGGGATGTGGCCTACAAGGCCCTGCAGGTGCGGGACGCACTGGTGGCCAAGCTTTCACGGGAGCCTACTGTGCAGGAGATTGCCAACGAACTGAATCTGCCCCTGGAGGAGGTGGTCTTCGCCCTGGACTCCATCCAGGAGCCGGTCTCGCTCTTTGAGCCGCTCTACCACGACGGAGGCGATCCCATTTACGTGATGGATCAGGTGAGCGACGAGAAGACCCAGGACGGCCAGTGGCTTGAAGGCATCTCCATCCGGGAGGCTCTCCGGCGTCTGAATGACCGGGAACGGCTGATCCTGACCCTCCGCTTCTTTGAAGGCAAGACCCAGATGGAGGTGGCTGAAGAGATCGGCATCTCCCAGGCGCAGGTCAGTCGCCTGGAAAAGGCGGCCCTCAACCACATGCGCAAGTACGTATAACCAGACTCGGGTCCGCCCCGCTCTGCCGGGGCGGGCCCTTTCATTTCTGCTCTGCATGATGTTTAGATTTACATAAGTTAGGCAACACTTGGTGATGAATGGTTCCAGAAAAGGGAGAGGCAGGATATGACAGAGAAGAAGTTGACGGTGAAGCTGTGCAGCGGTTGGGTGCTGCTGATGACCGGAACAGTGCTGATGATGGCCGCGTGGGGCTTGGCGGCTGCCGGAAAGGGAACTGCTGCTCCTGTGGTCCCGCAGTGGCGAGATCAGGTGATTCGGCTCCATGTGGTGGCCAACAGCGATTCGGAACGAGATCAGGAGATCAAGCGGGCGGTGCGGGATGCGATTCTCGACGAAGTGACACCGCTCTTTACCGGGACGGAGACCATCGACGAGGCTGAAGCGGCGATCCGTCAGGCCCTCCCGCAAATTGAGGCAGCGGCCGGGGCGGTGCTGGCCCAGTACGGGGTCAGCTACGGCATGTCCACAGAGGTGGGCCGCTTCCCATTCCCTGACAGGCTTTACGGGCGGGTCCTTCTTCCAGCTGGCGAGTACCGGGCGCTGAAGGTAAAGTTGGGCGATGCTGAGGGGGCCAACTGGTGGTGCGTCCTCTTTCCGCCCCTCTGCTTCTTGGACTGGTCCACAGGTGTTGTGCTTGAGCCGAAGCCGGGCACCGACGGCCAGGAGACGGTGCCGGTGCCCAGGGCAGCGGTGCGTGCCGTGTTGGACGAGGAACAAGCGGCCGAGATGCCTGTGCGGGCCCGTTCTGTGATCTGGGAGTGGGTTGTCGGGCGGAAGCGCAGGGCTGAAGCCACGACAACTGCGTCCCACTCTCCGCATACCATTCAGGTAACGGAGGGGAGGGGGATTGCCGTGACCAAGGCCTCGGACCTGCGGAAAGAAGTGATCGACATTCGGACGGGGCGCCGTCTGGGCGAGTTGGTGGACGTGGAGATCGACGATGAAACGGGGCGCATCACCGCCATCGTGGTGCCGGGCGAGTCCAAGTTCTTCGGGTTTGTGGGGAGTGGACCGGACATCGTCATTCCGTGGTCCCGGATCCGCCGGATTGGTCCGGACTGCATCCTGGTGGAACTGGACGGGCCGCCTTCGCAGGGGTAACTGGGCGCCGCATCAGAAGATCCGTCATTGCAAACGCTTTGGCCCTCTTGCTATGATGAAGACAAATGGTCGCCGGATCATGCTGTCGTTGGCTGATCCGGCTCCCTCTGCTAGAATGGCAGGAGAAGACTGGGAAGAGCAAGCAGAGGGGGTGCTGCAGTGGACGAGGCAGCGGTCTCATGGCAGCAGCACGGCAATGGTGTATATGCGCTTCACATGGCCTCCCTCGAACGGCTAGGTGGTGTGGTGGCCTACTTTACCGGCCGGTCGGGCGGGGTGAGCCCCCGCTGGCAGGGCGGCCTGAACTGGAGTCTCTCTGTGGGGGACCGGCCGGAGTACGTGCAGGAAAACCGGCGCCGCAGTTTGGCAGCTGCCGGGCTGTCGCCAGATCGGGCCGCAGTGGCTGGACTGGTCCACGGCAGTCGGGTGGTGGCGGTCACTGGCAGAGAGCCCGCCGGTGCGGGCGGGATGCGGCTGGTACCAGACTGCGATGGGTTGGTAACCGACGTCGTCGGTTTTGCACTGGTGGTGACTGCAGCGGACTGTGTGCCGCTGTTCTTCTATGACCCCGCGGCCCGGGCGGTGGGCGTTGCGCACGCCGGCTGGCGCGGCACCGTGGCCGGGGTGGGATCGGCCACGGTGGCAGCCATGGTGGCCCATTTTGGGTGCTGTCCGGAATCGATCCATGCGGCCATCGGCCCCTCCATCGGCCCCTGCTGTTTCGAAGTGGGGGAGCAGGTAATCGGGCCGCTGCGCCAGTACTACGGAACGGATGCGGATGGGCTGATGAAGCCGGCGGGGCATGGCAAGTGGATGGTTGACCTGTGGGAGGCCAACCTACTGGACCTGAAGCGGGCAGGGGTCCAGGACGTTTCTGTGGCAGGGGAGTGTACGGTCTGCGGCGTGGCGCGGCTCTTCTCCCACCGGGCCGAAAGTGGGCAGGCAGGGCGGGGTGCGGCCATTATTGCCCTTACCTGACCCCTCCCCCAGTGCGGGGGGACAAGCCACAATTGGTAAATAGTTATTGAGCAGTTCTATTCTGCGGCCAATGGAAATTCTGCCTTCAAATCGGAAGGGAAGTTGGATTTTGGTGGCGAACATCAAATCAAATGTAGAACTCGTACGTCAGCAGGTGGCAGAGGCTGCGGAACGCGCCGGGCGCGACCCCGCAGAGGTCACCATTATTGCGGTCAGCAAGACCCGGACGGTGGCCGAGATCGAAGAGGCCATGGCCGCGGGGCTGACCCATTTTGGGGAGAACCGCGTTCAGGAACTCAAGGAGAAGTGGCCCCAGCTTCAAGGGCGGGCAACGTGGCACCTAATTGGCACCCTCCAGACGAATAAGGCCAAGCAGGCGCTGGAGATGGCTGACCTGATTCACTCCGTAGATCGGGACGCCATTGCAGAAGTGCTGGCCCGCCTGGCCGAGCGCCGCGGGGTGCCCGCCAGAGTTCTGGTTCAGGTGAACGTTTCGGGCGAGGCGTCCAAACACGGCGTCGCTCCAGATGAACTGGCTTCGTTTCTGCGGCGAATCAGCCAGCGGGGATTCCTTCAGGTCGAAGGGCTTATGACCATGGCGCCTCTGGTGTCGGATCCGGAAGAGACGCGCCCCGTTTTCCGCAAGCTCCGGCAGTTGGCTGATGAAATGCGGGAGCTTCAGCTGCCCGGCGTCGCCATGCGGCACCTGTCGATGGGAATGTCAGGTGACTTCCAAGTAGCTGTAGAAGAGGGAGCCACCCTGGTGCGGATTGGTACAGCCATCTTCGGCGCCAGGTAGTCCCAGCAGTATCCGCAGGGATTCTTTCAAGCACCGTAGGGAGGGACCTGGGTAATGCCTAGGAAGGACAGCATTTGGAAAAGGCTCGTGGACTACCTCGGGTTTGGTCCCGAAGATGAGGAATACGAGGACGAAGTGGTGGAGGAAGAGCCGAAGGACGACTGGCCGGAAATCAAACAGCCGGCCCGCGCTCCCGTCGTTCCGATTACGGCTGCGCAGCAGCGGCAGTCCCAGGGCACTCTGAAGGTCCTGGTGGTGGAGCCCCGCTCCTTTGAAGAGGTACAGACGATTGTGGATCAGATGCGGTCCCGCCGTCCGGTGATTCTGAACCTGGAGTCGCTGGACAAGGACCTGGCGCAGAAGATCCTCAATTTCCTCAACGGCGCCATCTATGCGCTGGGTGGCGAGACGCAGAAGGTTTCCGGCGGGATCTTCTTCTTTGCACCCCAAGGCGTTGACATCTCCACCATGGGGCGCGGCCTGACGGGCACAGCCATTGGCGGCGGCGCAGTCGACCTGCCTCCCGGCGTGCTGGAAAGGCTGATGGGCGTGGCCGCCCGAAACGAAACCGCTGCTGCCAGTTCTACAGGGCTTACAAAAGAAGAGGCAGAACTGCTCTACCGGGCCACCGGAAGGCGGCGTGATTCTGACCGTGCCGGCGACGACCGGTCGCGGTTTGACTGGCGGGGGAAGTAGGGTTTTCACAAAGGAGCGAGTATCAGCCTCATGGGGATCCTTGTGAACGCAATTGTCATTTTCATTCGACTCGTCGAAGTCCTTATCTTGATTCGCGTCCTGATGTCCTGGTTTCGACCCCGGTACCGGACCCGTGGCAACGCCTGGTTCTATGAGATTGAAGAACTGGTTTGGCGGGCCACGGAGCCGCTGCTGGCACCCATCCGCAATCTCCTGCCCGTAACTGGAATGGGCCTGGATTTCTCTCCGTTGATCTTGCTGCTGCTGCTCCAGATTGTCGGCAGTTGGCTAATCCGTGCCCTGTCGGCGCTTCCGTTCTGATCCTGCGCGAGGGGTGCGGCTGCTGCCGGATTGAGAAGCTGTACTGTGGCGTCAGCAGCCGAAAGTGGGTGGACGAATGGGACTCACTCCGCTAGATATTCACAACAAGGAATTTCCCAGAAAGGCGTTTAATGGCTACGACCCGGATGCTGTTGACGAGTTTCTCGACCAGGTGATTCGGGAGTTTGAGCAGCTCATCAAGGAAAACGGCCATCTCCGGCAGAAGCTGGAACAGATGGACGAGAAGATGGAGAAGTACCAGCGGATGGAGGAGATGCTCCAAAAGACGCTGGTGACCGCCCAGGCAGCTGCGGAGGAGTTGAAGGCCAACGCCAAACGTGAGGCGGATCTGATCATTCAGCAGGCTCACGTGGAGGCGGAGCGGATTGTGGCTGCTGGCCAGGCTAAAGTGCGTGAGACCCTGGCGGCCAACGCAGACCTGATTCAGGCAGCCCAGACGCTTCGCGTCCAGGTGCGGTCTCTGCTGGTGGCGCAGCTGCAGGCCATCGACCAGCTTCAGGATCCCTTCAGCGGTGAGGTCGTGCGCAAGGCCCTGACGGGGTCTTCGCTCAGCAGCAACGGCGCTCCCTTGGAGGGCCGCCAACAGTAGCACAGCAGAGCAGCCAGCGAAATCCGCTGGCTGCTTCTTTCTGTACGGCCTTTAGGGTCGCGAGAAGGCCCATATGGCGGTACTGCCTGTGGGGTGGGAGAAGGTGAGGGTGAAGCCGTCGGCCTCTGCCTTTGCCATGAAGCCGAGCCAGCCCTGCACTTCCTTCCCCTGCAGTAGGGTGCCCTGCAGCTGCGGCGAACGCTGCATGGTTCCCTGCGGACTGTAGGGGGCGCGGTCGCCGGCGGTGCTGGTGAGGGAGAAATGCGGGGTGCTCAGGGTATACGGACTTGACCCTTCGTTTTTCAGCGTCAGGTTGACCATTATGTAGACATACCCTTCTTGAAGGCCCGGGCCATCGGCCAGGGTTTCTACCTGGTTCAGGGTGATAACAAGTCCGCTCACGCGGGCTGTCTCCTGGAGACCCAGGGTCACGCCGCCGGTTTCTGCGTCCACGACACCGGTGGAAGGCCCCGTAGAGGGTTCGGGGGCGTACTTGCCGCACCCCGACGCAGCCGCCAGCAGCACGGCGGAAAAGAGCAGCGGCAGCCAGCGCTTCGGCATCTGCCACACCTCGCTTACTGTTTCAACCGGGGGTCGAGGGCGTCACGGAGGCCGTCGCCCACAAAGTTGATGGACATCACGGTCAGAAAGATCATGAAGCCGGGAGGTGCCCAAAGCCACGGCATCCGTGTGAGGACTGCCTGATTGTTCGCCTCGGTCAGCATATTCCCCCAGGTGGGAACAGGCTGCGGCACGCCGAAGCCAAAGTAGCTCAGGGCGGCTTCAATCAGGATGACGTTGGCCACATCCAGGGTGGCCGCCACCAGAAGCGGCGCCATGGCGTTGGGCAGCAGGTGGCGAAACATGATGCGAAAGGCGCCGGCCCCGGTGGCCCGTGCAGCCTGCACGAACTCCCGTTCGCGGAGCGACAGAAACTCGCCCCGCACTAGGCGGGCTGGGGTAGGCCAACTCAACAGGGCGATGGCCAGCACCAGGTTGGAGATGGCCGGCCCCCTTATGGCCACGATGGTGAGGGCAAGCAGGACTATTGGGAAGGACTGCACCACGTCCACCAATCGCATCAGCCAGGTGTCCACCCAACCGCCGAAGTAGCCTGCAGCCGCGCCCACGGCGATGCCTACCACCATGTAGATGGCAACGGTGCTCAAGGCAAGTCCCAGGGAGACCTGCCCTCCATACAGGAGGCGGGTCATGGTGTCGCGGCCGGCGAAGTCTGTGCCCAGGGGATGCCGGAGGCTGGGTGCTGCCCGGATGTAGCGGATGTCCACCTCGTCCCGTCCCCAGCCGAGGGTATACTTGGTGATGACGGGCGCCAGAATGCTCATCATGATGAGCAGCAGGAGGACGATGGCCCCGGCTACGGCCATCCGGTTGCGGCGGAAGCGGCGCCAGGTCGCCCGGAGCTGGCTGGATGGGCTCTCCCAGGCCCCGTACTGGAGCGGATCGTCCGGCAGAGGAGCAGTTCTGGCCGTCTGCACAGTGCTCGCCTCCCTTACGCATAGCGAATGCGGGGATCGATGAGGGCATAAATGACATCGGCCGCCAGGTTCCCCAGGATCACCAGCATTGCAAAGAAGAGGTTGACAGCCATCAGGATGTGGTAGTCGCGGTTGCCTATTGCTTCGAAGGTGAGCAGCCCCATGCCGGACCAGGTGAACAGCCGTTCAGTGACCACGGCGCCGCCCAGGAGGACGGGGAGGTTGATTCCGGCCATGGTCACCACGGGGATCAGCCCGTTCCGTAGGGCGTGCTTGTAAATGACGACTCGCTCGGACAGACCCTTGGCCCGGGCCGTGCGGATGTAGTCCTGCCGGAGCACCTCGAGCATGCTGGAGCGGGTGTAGCGGACGTACGCAGCCATATCCCTGAGGGCCAGCGCTGTGGCCGGCAGCACCAGGTGATGCAGAAGATCCAGCACGCTGAAGGGGGCACCCGGGGTGGTGATCTGGTTCATGGGAAACCATCGGAGCTGCACTGCAAAGATGTAGATCAGCACGAGGGCGGCAAAGAAGCTGGGCAGCGATATGCCGGCAAAGGCGAAAGCCGTGGCGGCGTAGTCCAGGAAGGAGTACTGCCTGGTGGCCGACAGGACCCCAAGGGGAATGGAGACGATGATGGATATGAAGAAGGCCGCACCGGCGAGGATCAGGGTGTTGGGGATGCGCTCTGCCATCAGGTCTGCGACCGCCCGTCCGGACCGGGTAGAATAGCCGAGGTTGCCCTGCAGGGTGGCGGAGAGCCAGCGGACGTACTGCACCGGCAGCGGGTCGTTAAAGCCCTGCTCTTCCATCAGCCGGTCCCGCAGGGTGGGATCGATGCGAGGACCGAAGAGGTACGCGTAGGGATCCCCCGGCACCGAGTGGACAATCACGAAAAGGACGATGCTGACGCCCAGCAGGATGGGGATCATCTGGATCAGCCGGCGGAGGATGAACTTTACCACGGGGCTGTGTCCCCCTTTCGCTGGTGGGAAAGGGCGGCCCGGCGGCTGCCGGGTCGCCCTTCTTTCAGGACGCTCACTCCAAAAGCCAGAGATCCTCGATGTTCCACAGGTACTCCCGGGGAATGGGTTTGAAGCCCTGCAGCCGCTCGTTGGCCGCGAGAATGGTGTTGGTGGCGTAGAAGATGTAGGAAGGGCTCTCTTCCGCCCAGTGCTTTGCCCATTCGTGATAGATGGCGGTGCGCTCTTCCACGCTGCTGGTGGCCTTGCCCTTGGCGATCAGCTCTTCGGACTTCTCCGTCCACCACCGGGAGGTGTTGAAGCCGCCGGGCACTGTGGATGCCTTATCCCAGAGGCCGGTGGGATCGGGATCGGCAGAGCTTAGCTGGAAGCCGATGAAGTAAAGATCGAAATCGAACTCGTACTGGGCACGCTGCTGCAGAGACGGCCAGTCGAGGCCAATCAGCTCCACCTCAATACCGACATCCTTGAGGAACTGCTGCACCACCGGCGCAGTGGCCTGCCGGACCGGGTTGCCTTCGTTGGGATAGATCAGCCTGAGGTGGAGGCGCTGCCCGTTCTTGACGCGAATGCCGTCGGGACCAGGGATCCAGCCGGCTTCATCGAGAATCTGCCTGGCCTTATCCGGATTGTACTCGTACTTTTCCAAGTCCTCGGTGTAGGCCCAGGTGAGGGGGTGGACGGGGCCGTACATGGTGGAGCCGTGGCCGCCCAGGAGGTTGTCGATGATCGCCTGCCGGTCGATGGCGTAGTTGATCGCGTGGCGGACCCGCACGTCCGAGGTGGGGCCTTCTACCGTGTTGTAGACCATATGCTGGAAGACGAGGTCGGGGAACTCGTGGATCGCAACGTGATCCATCGCCTGGTAGGAAGCGAGCTCAGCCGGGCTCAGTTCCACAAAATCCAGGTTCCCGATCTGCATCTCGCCTACCGCCACATCAGGCGAGATGATCCGGTAGAGAACCCTGTCAATGTTCGGGCGGCCCTTTACGTAGTTCTCGTTGGCCACCAGCAGGGCGTACTGCCCCTCCACGTACTCTTCCATCTTGTAGGGGCCGGTGCCGTTGGGGTAGATGTTGTACGGATCGCCCGGACGGCCCCAGTCCTGCACGGGGATATCCTTGTACTTGCTGGAGTCAACAGGGGCGTAGACGATCTGATTCTCCAAGAAGGCCGCGTTGGGCTGGTTCAGTTCGAAAACCACGGTGTGTTCATCCACGGCATAGAGACCTTCGATATCATCCGTGGTGACAAAGCCGTCGGCAAAGTTCTCGGGCGTTTCGCCCTTGATGCCCTGGCTGTACTCCGCGTACCCCTTTACATCGTCCCAGCCGGCGTCGCGGGGACCGACATAGCGGGGATGCCAGATGGCCTTGTAGGTAAAGACCACATCCTTTGCGGTGACCGGGGTGCCGTCGAAGAACTTGGCTTCGGGGTTAAGGTGGAAGGTCAGTTTCGTGTTGGTTTCGTCCCATTCCCAGTGGGTGGCCAGCACGCCTTCGGGCTTGAACTCCCCGTCGTACTCCCACAGTTTGGCGTACATCAACTGCTGCAGGTTTTCGCCGTAGGTGTCGTCCACGACGATGGGATTCAAGGCGCCAGCGGGTTTGTTCCACATGGCCAGGTTCAGCGTGCCGCCCTGCCGCGGCTCGCCGGCGCTTGCAGGGGGGTTACCTGTGGTGGGAGCAGGACGGTTGAGGAGCCTGGCGCCGAACACGACCGCCAGCAGGACGACGACGGCCGCGGCCAGGAGGGTTACATTACGCTTCATCCATTCCAAACCTCCTCTGGGTCATGCTCTTCGAACCTCTGTTCCGCAAGATGATCGACGGGCTACCCACCCCCTATTGCGCGAGGAGTATGGGACAAGATTAGAGGGGTATTCGCAAATTGACTCTAAATACCTGCTAGAGAAAAATATGGTGCAACTTGGGCGCGATAATAGATTTTTATCACGGAGGGAAGGATGGCGCACGACATCCTCTGGCAGCGCTTGACAGCCAATCTCGGGTGTGCTAAATTAGCGCATATCAATTGACAGTGTGAGAAGACGATGACGGGGACCGGTACCGGAATCGGCACGGATCAGAGAGTCGGCCCGTGTGGTGGAAGGTCGATGCCGCTCGCCCTCCGGGAAGATCGCCCCTGAGTCTCCACCCGAAGCGCTGCCGCTGGTCAGTGCCTAGGCGTGGACGGGATTTCCGCCGTTATCGGAGGCAGGGCGGGTGCGGCATGCGCCGGCGCCCTGGGTTTGAGGTGAACTGCCTGTCTGGCGCAGGCGGTTCAATAAGGGTGGTACCGCGAGGCAGACCTCGCCCCTTAACAGGGGCGGGGTTTTCGTTTTTCCTGCTTTTTCTACTGCAGCGCTACGGGAGGGACTCCGCTGATGAGTGACCAGAGCAGCTACAAGGCGACGCTCAACATGCCGCGAACCGACTTTCCCATGAGAGCCAACCTGCCCCAGCGGGAGCCGGAGCAGCTGAAGGCGTGGGAGGAGATGGACCTCTACAACACCGTTCAGAAGGCGACGGCGGGCCGTCCGAAGTTCGTCCTCCACGACGGGCCGCCCTACGCCAACGGCGATATCCACCTGGGTACCGCCCTGAACAAGGTGCTGAAGGATATCATCGTAAAGCATGCCACCATGGCCGGATATGACGCACCCTACGTGCCCGGGTGGGACACCCACGGCCTGCCCATCGAACTGCGAGCCCTGAAGGCGATGAAGCTGGACCGGCACAAGATCGACCCGGTGGAGCTCCGGAAGAAGTGTGCGGAGTTCGCACTCCACTGGGTGGACGTGCAGCGGGAAGAGTTCAAGCGCCTGGGGGTACGGGGCGACTGGGAACATCCCTACCTCACCCTGACGCCGGAGTTTGAAGCCAAAGAGATCGAGGTCTTCGGCGCCATGGCGGTGCAGGGCCACATCTACCGGGGCCTGAAGCCGGTCTACTGGTGCCCGGTGGATGAGACGGCCCTGGCCGACGCAGAGGTGGAGTACGCGGACAAGACCTCTTACTCCATTTACGTCCGCTTCCCGGTGGTGGACGGGAAGGGCAAGCTGCCGGAGGGCTCTTACATGGTGATCTGGACCACCACGCCCTGGACCATGCCGGCCAACCTGGCCATCGCCCTGCACCCGGACGTGGACTACGGCCTTTACGCCACGGAGAAGGGCGACCTGGTGCTGGCCCAGGCGCTGGCCGAGAAGGTGTTCGAGGCCATCGGCGTTCCCGGCGGCGAACTGAAGGCCACCTTCAAGGGCGCAGACCTGGAAGGGGTCACCTACCGGCATCTGCTGTTCGACCGGGTGAGCCCGGTGATCCTCGGCGAGCACGTCACCACCGAAGACGGCACGGGCGCCGTCCACACCGCACCGGGCCATGGCCATGAGGACTTTGCGGTGGGGCAGCGGTACGGGCTGCCTGTTCTCAACCCGGTGGATGACAAGGGCGTCTTCACCGAGGAGGCGGGACAGTTCGCAGGCCTCTACTACGAGAAGGCCAATCCCATCATCATCGAAGCCTTGGATAAGGCCGGCATGCTCCTCGCCCAGGGGAAGATCACCCACTCCTACGCCCACTGCTGGCGGTGCAAGAACCCGGTGATCTATCGGGCCACCGTCCAGTGGTTCGTCAAGGTTGAGGGCTTCATGCAGACGGCGCTGGACGCCATCAAGGAGGTCAAGTGGGTCCCCGAGTGGGGCTACAACCGGATTCACAACATGATCGAGGGGCTGTCCGACTGGTGCATCAGCCGGCAGCGCTCCTGGGGCGTTCCCATCCCGATCCTCACCTGCGACAGCTGCGGCGAACCTGCTATGGAGCAGGCGGTGTTCGATAAGGTGGCAGAGATCGTCCGGAAGGAGGGCAGCGACGCCTGGTGGATCCGGCCGGCGGAGGACTTCTATCCGGAGGGGGGCCTCGTCTGCAAGCGCTGCGGCGGCACCCACTTCCACAAGGAGAAGGATATCCTCGACGTCTGGTTCGACTCCGGCTCCACCCACCTGGGCGTGCTGGAGACCAGGCCGGAGCTCCACTGGCCGGCTGACCTCTACCTGGAAGGTTCAGATCAGCATCGCGGCTGGTTCAAATCGTCGCTGCTCACCTCGGTGGTGTCCCGCAACGGCCGGCCGCCTTACAAGGCCGTCCTGACCCACGGCTACACCGTGGACGAAAAGGGGCGGAAGATGTCCAAATCCCTGGGCAACGGCGTCGACCCGCTGGAAGTCTGCAAGCAGTACGGAGCGGACATCCTGCGGCTCTGGGTCGCTTCTGCGGACTACCGGGGCGACGTGTCCGCTTCCCCCAACATCATCAAGCAGGTGGCCGAGTCGTACCGCAAGATCCGCAACACCCTGCGGTACCTCTTGGGCAATCTCTATGACTACAACCCAGCCACCGATGCCGTCAGCCGGGACGAGATGCTGGAGATCGACCGCTGGGCGATGCACCGGCTGCAGCAGGTGGTGGGTCGGGTCAACCAGGCTTACAAGGACTACGACTTCCACCTGGTCTATCACACGCTGAACAACTACTGCTCGGTGGACCTCTCGGCGGTCTACCTGGACGTGCTGAAGGACCGGCTCTACACCAGCCGCGCGGATTCGGTGGAGCGCCGCAGCGCCCAGACCGTGCTCTACGCGGTGGCCGATGCCCTGATCCGGATGCTGACGCCGGTGCTCAGCTTCACCGCGGAGGAGGCCTACCGGTATCTGCCGAAGCCCGCCGATGCCCCAGTCACCACCCAGCTCCTGAGCATGCCGGAGGTGGATCCGGCGTTCGTGGATGACCGGCTGGGCGAGCAGTGGGAACGCCTGCTGGAGGTGCGTACGGCGGTCCAGGCGGTGCTGGAAAAAGCCCGGCAGGATAAGTTCATCGGCTCCTCCCAGGAGGCGGCCGTTCACCTCTACGTGACCGGCGGCGCCGCAGGCGGGCTGGCGGATCTGCTGGAATCCCACCTGCCCGACCTGGCTGCCCTGTTCATCGTGAGCGACGTGAAGCTCTTCGCCGGCGGCCAGGCTGCTCCCAGCGGCACCTACTACGGCCAGGGGCCCGAGGATCTCACCATCGAGGTGGTGCGGGCCGAAGGCGAAAAATGCGAGCGGTGCTGGAACTACCGGGAACTGGGCAAGGTACCTCAGCATCCCACTCTCTGCGAGCGCTGCGCCGGCGTCGTGCTCAGCCTCCAGGTGGAAGAAGAGAAGAAGTAAAGCCAAAGCGCCCCCGCCTCGCAGCAGGCGGGGGCGCTTCGCGCAGCAGGGAGGCGGCGGAGCTATCACGAACTGGTAAGGAAGGAACACGCGGGTTACTGGAGGCGCATCCACCATGGACGACGTGGAATACCGGGTCCTCCTGGCGCTGGGAGAAGACCTGCCGGCCGACCGGCTCTGTGCTCTGCTTGAGGCCGTCGACCGGTTCGGGTCGATCCGCCAGGCTGCCGCTGTGCTTCAGCTCTCCTACCGGTACGCCTGGGGGCTGGTGAAGCGTGCCGAAGAGCGCCTGGGGACGCCCCTCTTGTCCAAACGAGTGGGTGGACCGGCAGGAGGCGGGGCCGTGCTCACCGGTGCCGCCCGGGAACTGCTCAACCGCTACCATGCGTTCCGCCTGCAGGTGGAGGTGGGGGCCTCCCGCACCTTCGGCCGGTCCGAGGCGGCGGGGTCCGGTGCGCCAGCGCAGCCGCTCCTCCTGGCCTCCACCATCGACCCCGTAGAGACGGGGCTGCTGCCTGCGCTGGAAGAGGCCTTTCATGCTGAGACTGGCATCCTCGTCCGGCATATCGCAGCCGGCAGCGGCCAGGCGCTGGCCATTGCGCGGGAGGGCCGGGCGGATCTGGTACTGGTCCACGCCCCGGAACTGGAGCAGCAGTTCCTGGCCGAGGGGTGGGGCGAAGCGCGCCACCCGCTGATGTATAATGACTTTCTCCTGGTGGGTCCGGCCAGCGACCCGGCGGGGGTCCGCCATGCCGAATCAGCCCAGGCGGCCTTCAGCCGCATCGCAGCCGCTGGTGCCCTTTTTGTAACCCGGGGAGACAGGTCCGGCACCCATGTCCGGGAGATCTCCCTCTGGCAGGCCGCTGGGCTCCAGCCTGGACCCCCCTGGTACCAGATCTGCCCTCAGGGCTACATGGGCAGCCGGACATGCCTCCGCTGGGCATCCCAGCAGGGCGCTTACCTCCTGGTGGACCGGGCCACCTGGCTGACCAGCCGGGACGAGGCAGCCGGGCTGGCACCGCTTCTGGAGGGGGATTCTGCGCTGCGGAACGAGTTCGTGCTGATTGCGGTCAGCCCGGCTCGGAATCCGGGGGTGCAGTATGAGGCCGCCCGTCGCTTTATCGCCTGGGCTACGGGGCCCGATGGTCAGAGATTGATAAGTGATTTCGGAGTAAATAAATTTAACGTTTCGTTATTCAAACCGGCTGGAATCTGTTGACGGTGTGGTTATACAAGATTAAACTGGTAATGAAGCGTTGTGTTTGGAACAACATAACGCAGAGAACTCCAGGAGGTGCTTTTGCGTTGAAGAAGAGGCTGGTCCAGGGGTTCTGCGCGCTTTTTGCAGTTCTTTTGATGGCTGGATGCGGTGGAGCACCAGCAGCCAACAGCGGGTCCGGCAGCGAGAATCAGGCTGCTGGCACGGAGCCGAAGACGCCCGCCAATCCCGATGTAATCCTCGCAACCACCACGAGTACACAGGACACCGGCCTGCTTGACGTGCTGATTCCCATGTTCAAGGAGCAGACCGGCTACAACGTGAAGCCCATCGCCGTCGGCACCGGGCAGGCTCTGAAGATGGGTGAGCAGGGCGAAGCCGACGTGCTGCTGGTCCATGCGCCTGATTCGGAGAAGCCGCTGGTGGAGAGCGGCGTTGCCATCGACCGCAAGCTTGTGATGCATAACGACTTCATCATCGTTGGTCCTCCTGAGGACCCAGCTGGGGTCAAGGGCAGCAAGGATGCCAACGAAGCCATGACCAAGATCGCGAACAGCGGTTCCATCTTCGTCTCCCGCGGCGACGATTCGGGCACCCACAAGAAGGAGCTCTCCGTCTGGAAGGCTGTTGGCATCGAGCCTGCTGGAAACAGCTGGTACCAGGAAACCGGTGCCGGCATGGGCCAGACGCTGAACGTGGCCAACGAGAAGCGGGGCTACTGCCTGACCGACCGGGGCACCTACCTGTCCCACCAGAAGAACCTTGACCTGGATATCGTCTTCGAAGGGGATCCGATTCTCCTGAACATCTACCACGTGATGGTGGTTAACCCCGAGAAGTTCGATAAGGTGAACTACGAGGGCGCCAAGGCCTTTGCTGACTTCCTGGTCGCGGACGACACGCAGAAGTTCATCGGGGAGTTTGGCGTAGACAAGTATGGCCAGCCTCTTTTCTTCCCCGACGCTGGCAAGTCGGATGAGGAACTCGGTCTCTAGATAACGTGAAACAAACAAGCGGGAAGGCAGTGAAGGCGCCTTGAAGGTAATTGGAGAGGGTCTCGTCAAAGCCTTCTACCTGCTGATTCATGGGGATCCGGAGGTCCTCAGGGTGACATGGCTCACCCTGCGGGTCTCCGGATCCGCGACACTCATCAGCATTCTCATCGGCATTCCCATTGGGCTGCTGCTGGCCCTCATCCGGTTTCCCGGGCGCCGCATCCTGATCAGCCTGATCAACACCGGCATGGGACTGCCGCCGGTGGTGGTGGGCCTCTGGGTGAGCATCTTTCTCTGGCGGTACGGCCCCTTAGGGCGGCTGGGCCTGCTCTACACGCCTACCGCCATGGTTATTGCCCAGTCGGTCATCGCGGTGCCGGTGGTAGCCGGCTTCACACTGGCCGGGATTGGACAACTCAGCCCCAAACTGACGCTGCAGATCATGGCCCTGGGGGCCAACCGGTGGCAGACCTGGTGGCTGCTGGTCCGGGAGGCCCGTCTCTCCATCCTGGCGGCCATCATCGCCGGGTTCGGCTCCGTCATCTCTGAAGTGGGCGCCTCCCAGATGGTGGGCGGCAACATCCTGGGCGAGACCCGAGTGCTGACCACCGCCACCGTCATGGAGGTCTCCAAGGGGAATTACGACGTGGCCATAGCGATCAGCGTCATCCTGCTGCTCCTTTCGTATGGCGTGACCCTGATCCTGACACTGCTGCAGCACCGGGGGCGACCGTCGTGAGCGCAATGATAGAAGTGGAAGGACTCAAGGTCCGCCGGGGAAAGCGGCTGGTCCTGGATGTGGATGCCCTGGCTGTGGAAGAGGGAGAGGTCCTGGCCGTAATCGGGCCCAACGGAGCCGGCAAATCCACGCTGCTGGAGGCGCTGGCCCTGCTGACCCCAGCCGAAATGACTTACCGGTTCGCAGGCCGCGCTGCCCGTCTCCCCCAGGAGGCCCTGGCACTGCGGCGGCAGATGGCCGTGGTCTTCCAGCAGTCCTTTCTGCTGGACGGGACCGTCTTTGACAACGTGGCGCTGGGCCTGCGCCTCAGGAGGACGCCCCCGGCCCAGGTGCGCAAACAGGTGACCGAAGCGCTGGAGCGCTTTCAAGTGGCCCACCTGGCCAGACGGCACGCCAGAGCGCTCTCCGGCGGCGAGGCACAGCGGGTCAGCCTGGCCAGGGCCCTGGCCCTGCAGCCCCGGGTGCTCTTTCTCGACGAGCCCTTCGGCGCCCTGGATGTGCTGACCCGTTCCGCCATCCTGCAGGATCTGCGCGGCATTCTGCGGGCCGCAGGCGTCACGGCCCTTTTCGTCACCCATGATTTCACGGAAATCCCACCCCTGGCAGATCGGGTGGCTGTGCTGATGGACGGCCGAGTCCGCCAGGTCGGTACGCCCCAGGAGATCTTCTCCAAGCCTGCCGACGATTCTGTAGAAAAGCTGGTACGGGCGGCGGCGGACCTGGTGCGGACCCTCGGGTAACTAAGAAAAGCCCCCTTCCGGCAGGTGCCGGAAGGGGCTTTTGCTGACGTCTTGCCTAGCGGCTCTTGACGTACGGGACGCCGTCTGCCGCAGGTGCGGTGGCCCGGCCTACGAAGCCGGCCAGCGCAAGCATGGTGATGACGTACGGGGTCATCAGCAGGAACTGGGAAGGCACAGGCAGCTGCCAGATCTGGAACAGCGTGGCCAGCCCTTCGGAGAGGCCGAAGAGGAGGCAGGCCAGCATGGAGCCGATGGGGTTCCACCGGCCGAAGATCATCGCTGCCAGGGCGATGTAGCCTCGCCCGGAGGTCATGTTCACCGTGAAGCGGGAGAGAAGCCCCACGGAGAACGCGGCGCCGGCGATGCCGGCCATGACGCCGGAGAGCAGGACCCCCTGGATCTTCATGCTGATCACGTTGATGCCCATGGTCTCTGCGGCCCAGGGGTTCTCGCCTACTGAACGGAGCCTGAGACCCCAGGCGGTGTGGTAAAGGAAGAAGTGGACGATAAAGACCATGGCGAAGGCCACGTAGACGAACAGGCTGATGCCGAAGATGGCAGGAGCGGTGTTGGCCGAAGGGGACTGGCTGGTGCCCCAAACTTTAACGGCCATGAACTCGGTAAAGCCTGAAGCCAGCAGGTTGATGGCCACACCGCTTACCGTTTGGTCAGCGGTCCAGATGACGCTGGCCAGGGCATGCAGGCCGGCCATGATGACGCTGGCCAGGATAGCCCCCAGGATGCCAATGTAGACGTTGCCGGTGGCCAGCGTAAAGAAGGAGGCCGCCCAGGCTCCGGTCAGCATCATGCCTTCCAGTGCGATGTTGACGACGCCGGCCCGTTCGGAGAAGACGCCGCCCAGTGCGCAGAGGATCAGGGGGGTGGAGGAGCGGAGAGTAGAGGTGAGCAGAACCAGCAGTGTGCTAATCATGCCGTCTTCACCTCCGCCTTTACCCTGCGCCGGCGCAGGAACTTCCAGATGCTTTCAGCAGCCACGAAGAAGACGACGGTGCCCTGTACAATCCAGACCACTGTCTTGGGGACGCCGGCCGCCGCCTGCATGGCGCCGCTCCCCTGACCCAGGGCGCCGAAGAGGAGCGCCCCGAATATGACGCCCACCGGGTGGTTGCGGCCCAGCAGAGCTACCGCAATGCCGTCAAAGCCGTAGCCGATGAAGCCCATCTGCTCGTAGAACTTGTACGAGACGCCGAGGGTCTGCACAGCCCCGGCCAGGCCGCTCATGAGGCCGGAGATGGCCATGGCCAGGATGATGTTCCGCTTCACGCTGATGCCGGCGTACTCAGCGGCACCGGGGGAGAGGCCCACGGCCCGAATCTCGTAGCCCTGAGGCGTCTTCCAGAGGAAGAACCAGACAAACAGGGCTGCCAGCAGGGCGACGAAGATGCCGGTATGCAGCCGGGAGCCCGGAATCAGGCCCTTGGTCAGCTTTGCCGTCTCCTGAATGAAGGGGGTGGCGGCGGCGCGGTTGCCCGGTTCACGGAAATAGTACATCAGAAGATAGTGGGTGAAGTAGAGGGCGATGTAGTTCAGCATGATCGAGTTGATGACCTCATGGACGCCCCTGTAGGCTTTGAGAACCCCTACGATGGCAGCCCAGAGCATGCCCGCCAGCCCGCCGGCGGCCAGGGCCACCAGGGCGTGAATCACGGGCGGCAGGTGCAGGTAATAGCCTGTCAGCGCGGAGGCCATCAGTGCCACCAAGTACTGCCCTTCGACGCCGATGTTGAAGAGGCCACACCGGAAGGCAAGGGCCACTGCCAGACCGGTAAAGATCAGCGGCGTGGTGGAGGTCAGCGTCTCGCCGATGGCCCGGGGGCTGCCGGCCACCGCCTTGAAGAGCGCCTTGTAAGCCTCCATGGGATCTGCACCTGCGATAAGGATGAACACCGTTCCCACAAGAAGGCCCACAAAAATTGCCAGAATGGGAACGGTGACTGTTTCCACAGCTTCTTTCACCCAACTCTTCGCCTTGTCAGGCACGGGCGCCACCTCCTCCTGCCATCCAGAGGCCGAGGCCTTCTTCGGTGGCCTCGTGCGCAGGAACTTCGGCCACAATTTGGCCCTTGTACATGACCAGAATGCGGTCGGAAAGGGAGAGGATCTCATCAAGTTCCAGAGAGACCAGGAGGACGGCCTTACCCGCGTCCCGCTCCTCTACAAGACGCCGGTGGATGAACTCGATGGCGCCCACGTCGAGCCCGCGGGTGGGCTGAACCGCGACCAGAAGATCGGGGTTGCGGGTGATTTCACGGCCCACGATCACCTTCTGCTGGTTGCCGCCGGACAGGGATTGGGCCCGGTAGCTCGGCTCAGGCGGCCGGACGTCGAAGGCCTTGATGATCTCTTGGGCCAGTGCGGTCATCCGGCGCATGTTCATGACCCCCCACGACGCGTACTGCCGCTGGGAGCCGAGTACGACGTTTTCCGACATGGTAAAGTCCAGCACGAGGCCCCGGCGCTGCCGGTCCTCCGGAATGTGCCCCAGGCCGGCGGCCCGGATCTGGCCCGGGTTCATGTGGGTGAGGTCCTTTCCGTTCAGCAGGATGCGGCCGGACTTGGCCCGGCGCAGTCCCGTGAGGCATTCCACCAATTCGGTCTGACCATTGCCGTCCACGCCGCAGATACCGACGATCTCGCCGGCCCGCACTGTGAAGCTGACGTCCCGCACCGCCGGCAGACCCCGCTGGTTGACGGCGTTCAGTTCCTGAACCTCCAAAATGACCCGGCCCGGGTTGGCGGGTCCCTTGGGGACCTGCAGCATCACGCGGCGCCCCACCATCAGGGCTGCCAGCTCATCTTCGGTCTGGCCGGCCGTGTCCAGCGTGGCGATCTTCTTGCCCCGCCGGATCACCGTAACCCGGTCTGCCAGCTGGAGGACCTCTTTCAGTTTGTGGGTGATGATAATAATCGTCTTGCCCTGGGCCACCAGGCTCTTCATGATCTGGCCCAGTTCCTCAACCTCCTGGGGCGTCAGCACTGCCGTGGGCTCGTCAAGGATGAGGAGTTCCGCACCGCGATAGAGGGCCTTCAGGATTTCCACCCGCTGCTGCTGTCCTACCGAGATGGACTCGACTTTCGCCTCCGGATCCACCACGAGGCCATACTGCTCCGACAGTTTGCGGACATTCTCGATGGCCTGCCGCATGTTCAGTTTGAAACCGGGCGGCTCCTTGCCGAGAATGATGTTCTCCGCGACCGTGAAGACAGGGACCAATTTGAAATGCTGATGAACCATGCCGATGCCCAGGGCGATGGCTTCGGACGGACTCCGGATCTGGACGGGCTGGCCCTTCCATTCGATGGTTCCCTCATCCGGGGCATAGAGTCCGTACAGGATGTTCATCAGGGTGGTCTTACCGGCGCCGTTCTCTCCCAGCAGCGCGTGAATCTCGCCTTCCCGAATTTCAAGGTCGATGTGGTCGTTGGCCACCAGCGACCCGAACCGCTTAGTTATTCCGGTAAGTTTCAGCATGTTGCGAACGAAGGGCGGGACTCCGTCCCGCCCTTCATCCCCCTTTCATCCGGAGACTTAGATCTGGGGAACCTCCCAGCTTTCAAGGGCCTCCCGGCTGTTCGGAACAGTGACCTTACCGGTCCGGATGGCGTCTGCCCACTTGTCAACCAGTTCCTTGGTGCCTTCCGGCATCTTGTCCCACAGGGTGCTGTCAGAGTAGCCAACACGGCCTTCCTTCAGACCGAGGACGGTCACCTGGCCGCCCGGGAACTTGCCCTCGGCAGCAGCCACGGAGATGTCGTAGACGGCGCCCTTGACGTCCTTCATCATGGAGGAGATCACGTTGTCAGGCGCCAGGTAGTTCTGGTCCTGGTCGACGCCGATGGCGTACTTGTTGACTTCCTTGGCGGCCTCGATGACGCCGGTGCCGGTGTTGCCGGAGGCGTGGAAGATGACGTCGACACCCTGGCCGTACATGGCGAGAGCGTCAGACTTGCCCTTGTTGGAGTCGGTGAAGGTGCCGGAGTAGACCGTGACGACCTCGACGTTGGGGTCGGTGGCCTTGACGCCCGCCTTGTAGCCGGCCTCGAAGTGGTGGATCACGTCGATGTCCATGCCGCCGATGAAGCCGACCTTACCGGTCTTGGTGGTCTTTGCAGCGATGACGCCCATCAGGAAGGAGCCTTCCTCTTCCCGGAACGTTACGCCCGCCAGGTTCGGGGCGGTCACATCGCTGTCGACGATGGCAAACTTGACATCCGGCAGCTGCTCAGCCTTCGCCTTGATGGCGTCGCCCATCAGCGAACCGATACCCCAGATGAGGTCAAAATCCTGATCGACAAGGACCTGGAAATTGGTGTCGTAGTCTTCTTGGCGCTTGGATTCAACAGCCTGGACCTTGAAACCCTTCTCGCTTTCAAGCCGCTTGAGGCCTGCCCACGCGGACTGGTTGAAGGACTGGTCGTTCAGGCCGCCGAGGTCTGTGACCATGCCAACGGCGAACTGCTCTTCCTGTCCTGCAGGGGTCTGGTTCCCACCGTCCTGGGGCGTTTGATTGGCGGCCCCGCCGCAGCCGGCCAGAATCCCAACGGACAGGGCCAGGGCGGCTGCTTTCATGAACCAGTTGCGAGACACGGACGACACCTCCCAGAGGTTGTGCAGGCCGGCGTTGAACGCGGCCTGAAGTTGGATCGAAGATCCAAGGGGATAATAGCACGTTGATGAATTATTTGCTAGTCGTCGAAGGTACGACGAACTAGTAAGAAAGTGCGCTTCAAATCAGCGATGTTCTGCTAGTAAGAAGGTAGCCGAACCAAATGGCAGTACCTCTGCCGGCAGGAAAGGCGTGCGGTAAAACCGTAATTAGTTTTCACCGACTCCAGTGCCTGTCATGCGCCTGCATGGTTTGGTTTGCAGGTGCGAATCCCATGCGGCGCTCGCTGCATGTCCTGTGCGGAAGGTATGCCACATAAATTGGGTAGAGGGGTGAGAAGTTGCTTGCGGATTTTTTAGCGGCCCATCCGGTGGCCGCCGGCCTTCTTGCTAGTCTGCTGGCCGGCTTGGCCACGGCCCTGGGCGGCATTCCGGCCCTCTTTACACGGAGGATCCCGGATCGGGTGCAAGACGGCCTGCTGGGCTTCTCCGCCGGCGTTATGCTGGCGGCCACCTTTTTCAGCCTGCTGGTGCCGGCCATCGAGCACGGCGGAGGAGGCATAAAAGGTGCCCTTCTGGCAGCCACAGGGCTGATCATCGGTGGGGTCTTCCTGGACCTGATCGACAAGTACTCGCCCCACACGCACTTTATCAAGGGGCCCGAAGGCGGGGCTGCCACCGCCAGCCTGGCCAAGATCTGGCTCTTCATCATCGCCATCACCATCCACAACTTTCCGGAAGGCCTGGCGGTGGGCGTGGGCGTGGGCAGCGGCGATCTCTCCAGCGGCATCAGCCTGACCTTGGGCATCGGCCTGCAGAACATACCGGAAGGGCTTGCAGTGGCTCTGGCCCTGCTGGGTGAGAAGTATCCTTCCTCACAGGTGTTTCTGATTACTCTGCTGACCGGGCTGGTGGAACCGGTGGGCGGCCTTGTCGGCCTGGCCGGTGTGATGATGCTGGGGCCTGCGGTGCCCCTCGCCTTTGCCTTTGCTGCCGGCGCCATGCTGTTTGTCATCAGCGACGAGATCATCCCGGAGACGCACCGGCGGGGTTACGAGCGAACGGCCACCTATCTGCTGCTGGTCGGGTTTATCGTCATGATGCTGCTGGACGTAGCACTGGGTTGATTCTGTGCGGTGCTGGGCCGGCGCTCCGCAGTTCAGGCGCCTGTATGGGCGGCGGGCTGCGGAGCTTTTTGCTGCGGCGTCGGCGGCAGGAGGGCGCTGGTGGCGAAGGCCGGCAGCACAAGGGCAGCGAGGGCGTTGAAGACTGCGATAATGCCCCACTGGTCTGCCACCATGCCCATCAGCCAGGTACCCACGCCGCCCATGCCAAAGCCCAGGCCCAGGTTGAGGCCGGAGGCGAGGCCAGGGTTGCGGGGCATATATTCCTGTGTAAGGACCAGCGTGACGGTGAAGGTAGAGACCACCAGGAAGCCGGCGGCGAAGAGACAGATCAGGAGCGGCAGCCCGGAAAGATGGGGCAGCAGCCACTGCAGGGGCGCCAGGAGGCCGAAGGAGAGCATCAGCGAATTCCGGGAGCCGATCCGGTCTGCTGCCCGGGCGCCCAGGAGAGTGCCGGCCACGCCGGCCATCAGGTACATAACCTGCACGTAAACCGCCGTCTCCTTCGCATTGCCCAGCACGTCGATCCAGAAGAAGGGGATGTAGGTGACGATGCCGACGTTGATCATGGAGCGGAGGATCACCACCAGGGTGATCAGGCAGGTGCCCAGCCAATTTGCCGGGGGCAGTTCGGCTGCCTGCGCCGGGGCCTGCGCCGCGATCTGAGCTTCACGGGTCTGCCAGATGGGGAGCAGCCGGAGGATCAGGATGGACAGGATGCCCGGCAGGAGGAAAGCCCAGGCTGTGGCCCGCACGCTGCCCCCCAGAGAGAGAAGGAGGCCGATGTAGAGGGGGCCCAGGGCGTTGCCGATGTTGCCGCCCACGCTGAAGACGGACATGGCCGTGTTGCGGCCGCCGGCGGTGATCCGGCGGGCGGCGTTGGCGCCTTCCGGGTGGAACGAGGCGGTGCCCAGGGCGCTGATCATGACGGCCAAGAGCAGGAGCGGGAAGGAAGAGGTCCAGCCCACAGCAGCCAGTCCCAGGCCTGCCAGGAGGAGGCTGACCGGCAGCAGCCAGCGGCGCTGAGAGCGGTCGCTGAGGATGCCGAACAGCGGCTGGGTGAGGGACGAGGTGAGGTTCGAGCAGAGGCTGATGACGCCCACCATGGTGTAGCTCAGCGCAAATTCAGCCCGGAGCGTGGGAAGGAGCGCAACCACCGCGCCGCCGCAAAGGTCGACCACGCCGTGGCAGAGACTGAGCAGGAGGAGGAAGCCTGTGGCCTGCCTGGTCTGGTTCGCCGGTGTCTGGACCGTCTCCATGGTTTGAATCTCTCCTCGTCTTGGTATGCGAATTTGAGAACGGGCCTCCCGGTTTGGGGGGCCCGCTGCTTCATCTTCTGTTACATCGCCTGTGCCAACTTGTGCCAGAATGCGTAAAGCGCCCGGAGACCCAGGTCGAAGTTTTCCAGGTGGAAGTGTTCGTTGGGGGCGTGGAAGTTCTCGTCGTCCAGCGCGAAGCCCATCAGCACCGAGGGAAGCCCCAGCACCCGGGTGAAGGTTTCCACCACGGGGATAGAGCCGCCGCCGCGAATGAACCGGGCCTCTGTTCCGTAGGCCTCTTCCAGTGCGGCAGCCGCTGCCTGGATGGCGGGGTGGTCCACCGGTGTGATGCAGGCCCGGGAGTTGCCTTCCTCCCGCTTCAGCCGCACTTCCACGCCGGCAGGGCAGTGGGCCTTCAAGTGCCGCTCGATGGCATCCAGCACCTGGTCCGGATCCTGGTCCGGTACCAGCCGGCAGGTGATTTTGGCGCCGGCTTTGGCGGGGATGACGGTCTTGGTTCCCTCGCCCTGGAAGCCCCCGTAAATGCCGTTGATCTCGAGGGTGGGCCTGGCCCAGAGCCGCTCCAGGGCGCTGTAGCCGGGCTCGCCCGGCAGTGCGCTTACGCCCAGGGTCGCTTTAAGCTTCTCCTCGTCGAAGTGGAGGGCGGCGAAAGAGCGTTTTTCTTCATCTGTGAGGGGACGGACGCCGTCGTAGAAGCCTTCCACGGCGATCTGGCCATCCCACCGGCGGAGGGAACTCAGGAGTTCCACCAAACCGTGGATGGCGTTGGGCGCCGCACCGCCGAAAAGGCCGGAGTGCAGATCTCCCCTGGCGCCGGTGACCTCCACCTCGGCCGCTGCCAGGCCCCGGAGGGCGTAAGTGATGGAGGGGACGCCTCGGGCGTAGAGGCTGGTGTCGGAGATGACCACCACATCAGCCTTGAGCAGATCTTGATGGGACTGGATGAACCGCTCCAGGTTGGCGGAGCCGATCTCCTCTTCGCCCTCCAGCAGCAGCTTCACGTTGACGGGCAGCTTGCCTTCTGTCTTCAGCAGGGCCTCCAGCACCTTGATGTGCATGAAGACCTGGCCCTTGTCGTCGCTGGCGCCCCGGGCGTAGATCCTGCCGTTGCGGATGGCCGGCTCGAAGGGCGGCGTCTCCCAGAGGTCCAGCGGGTCGACGGGCTGCACGTCGTAATGGCCGTAGATCAGGGCGGTGGGTTTGTCGGCCGCGTGCAGCCACTCGGCGTAGACCACGGGGTGCCCTCCTGTTTCGAACAGCTGAACCCGCGGCATGCCGATCTGCTTCAGGTGCACCGTAAGCCATGCTGCGGCCTTGCGGACGTCCTCCCGGTGGGCCGAAAGGGCGCTGATGCTGGGGATGCTGAGAAACATCCGGAGCTGCCGGAGATGCTCTTCACGATGCTTCTGGAAATAGGTATCGCCATTCGGTGTCATGCCACATCACGCTCCACTGCTTCTAGACTAGCCCGGCGGCGTGCCGCTGGCAAGAGGACTGGCCTTTCAAACCAATCTTTCCGCCGCCTCCCATCATTAGAGGGAAAAGGGGGTGAAGCGTGAATAGAAATAGAAGTACGGAATGAGTGGGGATAGGAGGGCTGATCCTTGACCCTTGCCGGCAGGCCGTGGCTTTCCAGCTATCCTGATGGGGTGCCTCACACCCTGAGCTACCCCGAAGTGCCTGTCTACGCACTGCTGGACGAGGCCGCCCAGCGGCACGGCGCGGCAGCGGCCACGCACTTCTACGGCGCAAGGCTCACCTGGGCCCATGTGCGGCATCAGGCAGACGCTTTCGCCGCAGCCCTGGCCTCGCTGGGGGTGCAGAAGGGCGACCGGGTGGCCATCATGCTGCCCAACATTCCCCAAACGGTGATTGCCTACTTTGGGGCGCTGAAAGCGGGGGCGGTGGTCGCCTTCTGCAATCCCCTCTACACGGAGCGCGAACTGGCCCATCAGCTGAACGACAGCGGGGCCGGGGTGATCGTCGCCCTTGACCGGCTGGCTCCCCGCATCCGGGCGGTGCAGGGGGGCACATCGATCCGGCGGCTGATTCTGACCGGCCTCACGGACTACATGCCCTTGGCCCTGCGGGTGATGGCGCCTTTCGTGAAGCCGGATCTGGTGGGGAAGGTGCCCCGGGAGCCAGATGTGTACGCCTTCCGAGAACTGATCCGGCGGCACGATGGCGCAGAGCCGCCCGCCGTCGCCATCGATCCGGTGCGAGACCTGGCCCTCCTGCAGTACACAGGCGGCACTACCGGCCTTTCCAAGGGAGCGATGCTGACCCACCGGAACCTGGTGGCCAACGTCTGGCAGCTCAGGGCATGGATGCAGACCGCCGAGGAGGGCAGCGAGCGGATTCTGGCTGTGATGCCCTTCTTTCACGTCTACGGGCTGACGGTCTGCCTCAACATGGCCGCCCTGCTGGCGGCAATGCTTCTCCTGGTCCCTCGTTTCGATGTGAAGCAGGTGCTGAAGCTGGTCCACCGGGAGCGGCCCACGCTTTTTCCCGGGGCGCCTACCATGTACGTGGCCATCAACCAGTACCCGGGCATCTCCCGCTACCGGCTGGACTCCATCCGGGCCTGCATCTCCGGCGCGGCGCCGCTGCCGGTGGAGGTCCAGACCACCTTCGAGGCGCTCACCGGCGGCACGCTGGTGGAGGGCTACGGCCTCACCGAAGCCTCGCCCGTCACCCACTGCAACCCGCTCGCGGGCCGCCGGGTGCCCGGCTCCATCGGCCTGCCCCTGCCAGACACAGAGGTTAAGATCGTCGACCTGGAGACGAGGGCGGAGGAATTGCCGCCCGGCGAGGTGGGGGAACTCTGCATTCGGGGCCCGCAGGTAATGGCGGGCTACTGGAACCGTCCCGAAGAGACAGACCAGGTGCTGCGGGATGGCTGGCTCCACACCGGCGACGTGGCCTGGATGGACGAGGCAGGCTATACCTACCTTGTGGACCGGATCAAAGACGTCATCATCGCAGGTGGGTACAACATTTACCCCCGCGAGGTGGAAGAGGTCCTCTATGAGCATCCGGCCGTGCTGGAGGCGGCTGTCGTAGGCGTACCCGACGAGTACCGGGGCCAGTCGGTGAAGGCCTTCGTGGTGCCCAAACCCGGGGAGGTGGTCACGGCAGATGAGATCATCGGGTTCTGCCGGGAGCGGCTGGCGAAATACAAGGTGCCCAGGGAGGTGGAATTCCGGCCGGAGCTGCCCAAGAGCCTGGCGGGGAAGGTACTGCGGCGGGAGTTGCGGGGCGAGTAGGAGCGCAGACTACCGCCTGAGCCGGGTGCTGTGGGGGGAGCAGAAGTCGATGCAGGAAAGAGATACCGGCCCTGCGGCCGGCGATGGGCAGCTTACCCAGGTGGAGAAACTGGCCCTTATGTTGGAAAAAATGAACTTGGCGGACCTTATTGCTCTACACCAGAACCCCTGGCGGCTGATGTGGCTCAATTTCCTGGCCGGCAGCGCCCGCGGCGTTGGGCTGGGCTTCGGCTTTGCGATACTGAGCGCCGGCCTCCTCTATATTCTGCGCGGGCTCATGATGGCCAATCTCCCGGTGATCGGTGACTTTATCGCCACGATTGTCCGGTTGGTGGAGCACAACCTGGCACCGTAAAGGGGACATAACTCGGGTACACTAGCGCCGAGGAGGGAGCGGCGCGTGAACCTCGAGCACTTTCGACACTTACTCCTTGAGGAGCGCCAGCAGTACGCCGACCAGGTGGCGATGATCAACGAGACCGGTCTGGGAATGTCGCAGCAGGAACAGCTGTCGGAAGACTCGATGTACGACAACCACCCGGCAGACCTGGGCACCGAGACCTTTGAGCGGTCAAAGGACCTGAGTCTGCGGGACAACGCACTGCGCCAGCTGGACGCCATCGACCGTGCACTGGAGCGGATCGACCAGGGAACCTACGGAATCTGTGAGGAGTGCGGCAGCCCCATCCCTGAGGCCAGGCTGGAGGCTTTCCCCAGCGCCACCACCTGTATCCGGTGCCAGGAGGCCCGTGAGGCTGTGCCGGACCGCTTCGACCGTCCCATTGAAGAGCAGGTGCTCTACCCGCCCTTCGGCCGAACCTTTCGGGACGGCTCCGGCGACCCTGGCTACGACGGCGAGGATGCCTGGCAGGAGGTGGCCCAGTACGGCACCTCTGAGAGCCCCTCGGACGTGCCCGGCGCCGTACGCTACACCGACCTCTACAACTCAGACGAAGAGGTCTACACCGTCGTGGAGCCTGTGGAGGCGCTGGTGGATGAGAACGGCGAACCTTTGCTGCAGGAGGACTGGGACCGGGTCCACGACGCCGAGTGGGACGCAGATCTGACGGACACGCTGTACGGGCCTGCCGACATGGCGGGTGAGTACCACTGGGAACCGGCTCCCCTGAACCGAACGGTGATGCCCGAGCGGCAGTTCCGCCGCGGGCGATTCCCCCGGAGGCGCATGCCATAAAAGGGCCCGCTCCGCCACCCAGGCGGGGCGGGCCTTCCTGTACTCGTGGCGAATTTCGCCATGCTGTGATAGACTAGGACAGGTAATACCGGGGGTGAGGTTCTATGCTCTCGATCCTCCTGGCTGCGGTGGTGCTGGGCATCGACCAGTTCACCAAGTGGCTGGTTGCCACCCGCATGGCAGAATTTGAGACCATCGAGGTAATTCCAGGCTTCTTCTCGATCCAGTTTGTCTACAATCAAGGCGCAGCCTTCGGGATTCTGCAGAACCAGACCTGGCTCCTGGTGCTGGTGGCAGGGGCGGCGGTGGGCGCCATCGTCTACTACCTGCGGCTGCCGGAGGCGCAGCGGGGGCTGATGCCCCTGGCCCTGGGCCTGCTCCTGGGCGGTACCTTGGGGAACCTCACGGACCGGATTCGGTTGGGGCGGGTGGTCGACTTCTTCCTGTTCTACTGGAGGGACTACCGGTTTCCCAACTTCAATGTGGCGGATATCGGCATTACTGTAGGGGTCACACTTCTGATCCTCTACATGTTCATGGGGGAGAAAAAGACCGCGTGAAGGAGTACATCTTTGTCACTGAGACGGGAGAGGCCCGCCTGGACGCCTACCTGGCGGCGCAGGAGGAGTTGGGCCTCTCCCGTTCTCGCATCAAGGGACTGATCGACCAGGGGCTGGTGACGGTAAACGGCCAGAAGCGGAAGGCGAGCCAGCCGCTGGCGCCGGGGGACGAGATTCGGGTGACGGTGCCGGATCCGGAGCCCCTGGAGCTGGCGCCGGAGGAGATTCCCCTGGACGTGGTCTACGAGGATGACGACGTGCTGGTGATCAACAAACAGCGGGGGCTGGTGGTGCACCCCGCGGCCGGCCACTGGAGCGGCACGCTGGTGAACGCCGTGCTGGACTATGTGGACGACTGGGAGGGCATCGGCGGCAAGCTGCGCCCGGGCATCGTCCACCGGCTGGACAAGGATACCACCGGCCTTCTGGTGGTGGCCAAGACCGAGCGGGCCATGGAGTCCCTGACAGAGCAGATGCGGACGCACCAGGCCATTCGGGTCTACTGGGCACTGGTGCACGGCAACGAGCAGCTGCCGGACGCCGGCCGCATCGAGGCGCCAATAGGCCGCCATCCCCGGGACCGGAAAAGGATGGCGGTCAACACCAAGAACGGCCGCGAGGCCGTTACGCGCTTCCGGGTGCTGGAGCGGTACAAGGGGTACTCACTGGTGGAGTGCCGCCTGGAGACCGGCCGGACCCACCAGATCCGTGTACATATGGCCTTCATCGGCCACCCGGTGGTGTCCGACCCGCTGTACGGCACTCGCAAGCCCCACCTGGGGATGCCGCCCCAGGCGCTGCACGCCCGTCAGCTGGGTTTCTACCACCCGCGCACAGGGGAGTGGGTTGAATTCACCGCAGAACCGCCGGCGGATATGATGGCTGTAATTGAGCGGCTGCGCCGGGGTGAATAGAGAGAGGGGGCGGCATGGAAAGTGCCAGAGTCGAATTTTGCCGATCGCGTCGTCCGGCAGGTGCGGGCGAAGCGGTCACACGTGGTAGTGGGACTGGATCCTGTTCTGAAGCGCATTCCCCCCTGCGTGCGGGAGAAGGCGGCGGCAGAGCACGGCCGGACGGCCCGGGGCGCGGCCCACGCACTCCTCGCCTTCAACCGGCTCATCATCGACGCCGTGGCAGATCAGGTGGGCTTCGTCAAACCGCAGGCCGCGTTTTACGAAGTGTACGGCCACTGGGGCATGGAGGCCTTTTGGGAGACGGTGAAGTATGCGCGCTCTCGCGGCCTCATCGTGATTGCCGACGCGAAGCGGGGCGACATCGGTTCCACTGCGGAAGCCTACGCGGCGGCCTACTTCGGCCACCCGAACCCGCTGGAGTCGTGGGAAGATCCGGAGCTGTGGGCAGACAGTCTCACCGTCAATCCATACCTGGGGAGTGACGGCCTAGTGCCCTTTGTAGAGCGGTGCAGGGCCCGGGGCACCGGCGTCTTCGTCCTTGTGAAGACCAGCAATCCTTCTTCCGGTGAACTGCAGGATCAGGAACTGTTTAGCGGCGAGTCTGTGGCGCAGCAGGTGGCAAAGCTGGTGGACCACCTTGGCTCCGACCTTGTGGGCGATTCCGGCTACTCGTCAGTGGGGGCCGTGGTGGGGGCCACTTACCCCGAGGATCTTGCCCGATACAGGCAGGAGATGCCCCGGGCCCTGTTCCTGGTGCCGGGTTACGGCGCCCAGGGCGGCAAGGGGGCAGACGTGGTCCACGCCTTCAACCCCGATGGGCTGGGGGCGGTGGTGAACGCCTCCCGCTCCATCATCTTTGCCTATGAAAAACGGAGTCCGGATCCCTCGCCGGAGCAGGTGCAGGAAGCCGCCGCGGCCGCCGTTGCAGCCATGAACCAGGACATCAATAGTGCACTGGCTGCAGCGGGGAAGCTGGCCTGGTAGCAGCTGGCCCTCCATGGCCCTTGACCGATCATAGCCAGCGTGGTATTGTTCGAACAGGTAAATGCTGCTTTAACCGAGTCCCGTGAGGCTGGAAGGAGCATGGGATCGAGATACCGGGTGTGTTCCAGGCCGGGGGGCGGTGCCCACTGGCCGGGCGGCGCATCCCACGTCGAAACGCTCCTTGCCCCTCGGGTAAGGAGCTTTTTTACGTCCTCCGGAGGTGCTTGTCGTGGCAGAACCCAAGGCGATGCTGATGGACGCAGCCCAGATGAACCGGGCCCTTTCCCGGATCGCCCACGAGATCATTGAGCGCAACAAAGGTGTGGAGCGCGTCACCCTGGTGGGGATTCGGCGCCGGGGCGTTCCGCTGGCCCGGCGGCTTGCCCAGCGGCTCCAGGAGTTCGAAGGGCGTGAGGTGCCGGTGGGCACGCTGGACATCACCCTCTACCGGGATGACCTGTCTGAACTGAGCTCGGTGCCCCAGGTTCACAAGTCCGACGTCCCCTTCAAGCTGCCGGGCAAAGTGGTGGTGCTGGTGGATGACGTCCTCTACACCGGCCGCACCGCCCGGGCCGCCCTGGATGCCCTGCTGGACATTGGCCGGCCTGCCGCGATTCAGCTGGCGGTTCTGGTGGACCGGGGCCACCGGGAACTGCCCATCCGGGCGGACTACGTGGGCAAGAATGTGCCGACCTCCCGGCATGAGGTGGTGGAGGTTCACCTCACGGAGGTGGACGGCGAAGATTTCGTCGCACTCTACGATTTGCCGTAGCGAAGGAGGGCACTCACATGGGGGGCCTGAAGCGGAAGGATCTGCTGGGGCTGCAGGAGCTGTCGGCGGAGGAGATCGACCTCATATTGAACACCGCTGAGGCTTTGAAGGAGATCGTCACCCGGCCCATCAAGAAGGTGCCCACGCTGAAGGGGCGCAGCTATGTGACGCTGTTCTACGAGAACTCCACCCGTACGGCCAAGTCCTTCGAACTGGCCGCCAAATACCTGGGGGCGGATGTGGTCAACGTCGCAGTGGGCAGCTCCAGTGTGAAGAAGGGGGAGAGCCTGCGGGATACGGTGATGAACCTGAACGCCATGGGGCTGGACGGCATCATCATCCGGCACCCCCAGGGCGGGGCGCCCCATCTGGCGGCCCAAGCGGTAAGCTGCAGCGTCATCAACGCGGGCGACGGCATCCATGAACATCCCACCCAGGGCCTTCTGGACATGCTGACCATTCGCCAGCGGAAGGGCGGCTTCCGGGGGCTGAAGGTGGCTATCATCGGCGATATCCTCCACAGCCGGGTGGCCCGGTCCAACATCCACGGGCTGACCAAGTGCGGTGCGGAGGTCTGGGTGGCTGGCCCCTCTACCCTGCTGCCCCCGGGCTTTGAGGAGCTGGGGGTGAAGGTCTGCACCCGGGTGGAAGAGGCGCTGGAGGGGGCGGACGTGGTGAACGTCCTCCGCCTGCAGCTGGAGCGGATGGAGCGGGCTTTCCTGCCCACATCCAGAGAGTACCACCGCTTCTGGGGCATCACGCCGGAGCGGATGCGGCTGGCCAAGCCAGACGCCCTGGTGATGCATCCCGGGCCGCTCAATCGCGGCGTGGAGATCAGTTCGTACGTGGCGGACGGCGACCAGGCGGTGATTCAGGAGCAGGTGACCAACGGCGTCGCCGTGCGGATGGCGGTGCTCTATCTGCTGGCCAGTAGGGGGGATGCGGCATGATGCTGATCAAGAACGGCCGGCTGCTGGATCCCGCCAGCGGCGTGGACCGGGTGGCGGACCTGCTGGTGGAGGGCGACCGCATCGCCGCGATCGGAGAGAACCTCCCGGCGGACCGGGCAGACCGGGTGATCGACGCCGCCGGCAAGGTAGTGGCCCCTGGCTTTATCGATATCCATGTCCACCTCAGGGTGCCGGGGTTTGATTATAAGGAAGATATGCGTTCGGGCACGGCAGCTGCCGTCCGGGGCGGTTTCGTGGGCCTCGTCTGCATGCCCAATACGGACCCCGTTATTGACAACGCCGCAGTGGTGGACCACGTCATCCACCTGGCCGAACGGGAGGGGCTCTGCCGGGTCTGGCCCGCCGGTGCCATCACCCAGGGCTCCAAGGGCGAGAAGTTGGCGGAGATGGGCGAAATGAAGGCAGCCGGCGCCGTCTGTGTGACGGACGACGGGCGGCCCGTGGCCAGTGCAGAGATCATGCGGGAGGCGATGATCTACGCCCGGCAGTTCGACTTGATGGTGATGGACCACGCCGAAGACCGGAGCATCTCCGGCGGCGGTGCCATGCACTACGGCAAGGTCTCTGCCCTCTTGGGCATCCGGGGCATGCCGTCCACCAGCGAGGAGGTGCATGCAGCGCGGGACATCCTCCTCTCGCTGGAGACAGGCGCCCACGTTCACATTCAGCATGTCTCCAGCCGCCGGACGGTGGAACTGGTCCGCTGGGGCAAGCAGATGGGCGCCCGGGTCACCTGTGAGGCGACGCCCCACCACTTTACGCTGACGGACCAGATCGTGGCCGATATGAACTACGACACTGCCACCAAGATGAACCCGCCGGTGCGGGAAGAGGCGGACCGGCAGGCAATCTTGAAGGGCATTCAGGACGGTACGATTGACATCATCGCCACCGACCATGCCCCCCACCATATTGACGAAAAGCGTGTAGAGTATCATGATGCAGCCTTCGGCATCACCGGGCTGGAGACATCGGTGGGCCTCGCGGTGGACAGGCTGCTGCGTACCGGCCTGATTGACCTGCCCCAGATGATCACCATGATGTCCACCCGGCCTGCCCAGCTGATCGGCATCACGCCTCCTGCCCTCAAGGAGGGGGCCGTGGCGGATATTACCATCCTGGACCTCGAGAAGACGTGGACCGTGCGGGCCGAGGAGATGGCCTCCAAGTCCAAGAACAGCCCCTTTATCGGCTGGACGCTGACCGGGGCGCCCTACGCCACCATCGTGGGGGGCCGGCTCCGGATGCTTGATATGAAGGTGATCGCCGAATGAACGCCCTGACGGAGAGCCGCGTCCTGGCCCAGTGGGTGATGGAGAATGCGCGGGTGGCAGTACAGCAGCAGGACGGCGACATCTGCAAACTGGTGCTGGAGTCGCCGGAGATCGCCCGCCGTGCTGTGCCTGGCCAGTTTGTGCAGGTCCATCCGGTGCCCCGGGACAGGGCAGGGGCGGATCCGCTGCTCCGCCGGCCCCTGAGCCTCTGCGAGATTCAGCCGGAGGCGGGTCGGATCAGCCTGATCTACCAGGTGGTGGGCAAGGGGACCCGCCTTCTGGCGGCGGCCCGCCCCGGCGACGTGCTGGACCTGATTGGTCCCCTGGGCCACTCCTACCCGGACCCCCGGGCGGGTCGGGGGCCCCTGGTGCTGGTTGGCGGCGGCCTCGGCATTCCGCCCCTCGCCGCGGCAGCCCGCTGGGCCGCTCCCTTCCGGGAGGTGTCGGCGCTGGTCGGCGCCCGGACTGCCCACTACCTGGCGGGTGCGGCGGAACTGGCGGAAGCCGGGGTGCCGGTGATGGCCATCACCGAGGACGGCTCCGCCGGGGAGCGGGGGTTGGTAACCGAACCGCTAGAGCGGCTGGTGGAGGCAGGCCAGGTGGGCGAGGTTTGGGCCTGTGGGCCTCAGGCCATGCTGGCCGCAGTGAAAGAGATCTGCCTTGCCGGCGGGGTCCCCTGCTTTGTCAGCGTCGACAAGCACATGGCCTGCGGCTTCGGCGCCTGCCTGGGCTGCGCCATTCCCAAGGCCGGCGCCCCGGGCTACTGGCGGAGCTGCCAGGAGGGCCCGGTCTTTCCGGCAGAGGAGGTGGACCTGCGTGGCCGGTGATGTGGATCTTTCCGTGACGCTTTTCGGCCGGCGCTTTAAGACACCGGTCTGGACCGCCTCCGGCTGCTTCGGCTACGGCCGGGAGTATGCCGGCATCATCCCCCTGAGGGAGATCGGTGCGATCTGCGTGAAGGGAACATCCCTGGAGCCCTGGGAGGGGAACCCCGGCACCCGGGTGACCGAGACGCCCGCCGGGATGCTGAACGCCATTGGGCTGCAGAACCCGGGGGTGGAGCATTTCCTCCAGGTGGACTGGCCCTGGCTTCAGGAGCAGGGGGCCCAGGTGATTGTCAACATCGTGGGGCGCACGGTGGAGGAGTACGCCGAGGTGGCCCGCCGGCTGGAAGGCTCTGGCGTGGCGGCTCTGGAACTGAACATCTCCTGCCCCAACGTGAAGGAGGGGGGCATGGCCTTCGGCACCACCCCCCAGGGAGCCGCCCAGGTGACGGCAGCCGTGCGGAAGGCGACATCGCTGCCCCTGATTGTGAAGCTGACGCCCAACGTTACCGATGTGACGGCCCTGGCCCGGGCAGTGGAAGATGCCGGGGCAGACGCCGTCTCCCTGATCAACACGCTGCAGGGGATGGCCATCGACATCCGCCGGCGGCGGCCGCAGCTGGGCAACGTCTTCGGCGGCCTGTCCGGGCCCGCGGTCAAGCCCGTGGCCCTGCGGATGGTCTGGCAGGTGGCAGGTGCGGTGCGGATTCCGGTGATCGGCATCGGCGGGATCTGCACCGGCGAGGACGCGGTGGAGTTTCTGATGGCTGGCGCCCAGGCGGTCCAGGTGGGCACCGCCTGCTTCGTCAACCCCCGGGCGCCGGTGGAGATTGCTGCCGGCATCGCAGCTTTTATGCGGGAGACTGGCGCTGCGAAGGTGGCTGACCTGGTGGGGGCGGCCCGGCCCGCCGGCAGCATGCCGGCCATGGAGGCGGCGCCTGCCCTGCATCAGAAAGCGGCCGCCGGCAGCCCGG